>Ga0302314_10001276_pt1 | contig 47165 bp, 41 predicted proteins | sample III_Palsa_N2_3_FD_200533 | JGI IMG/M metagenome (GOLD analysis project Ga0302314, IMG submission 200533) | Peat permafrost microbial communities from Stordalen Mire near Abisko, Sweden - III_Palsa_N2_3 | ecosystem: Environmental > Terrestrial > Soil > Palsa > Peat permafrost | place: Sweden...
TTAGCCGAGGCCCCTGCGGCTTTGAGCTCGGCGTCGCCCTCGCTGTCCCGGCCGAGCTGCTTGAGGGCATAGCCGAGGTTGTTGTGGGCTCCCGCGTATCCAGGGTTGATCCGCAGCGCCTCGCGGCATTCGGCGACGGCCTCCTCGAGGCGGCCCGCCCTGAAGAGGACGTTGCCCAGGTTGAGGTGAGCCTCCGCGAGATCCGGGTCGAGGTGCAGCGCCGCGCGGTATTCACCGGTCGCCTCGGAGGTGAGCCCTGCGCGCGCCAGGGCCAGGCCGAGGTTGTTGTGCGCCTGCGCATGCGCCGGATCGAGCGCGATCGCCGCACGGAATTCCCCCGTGGCCTCGGCCGTGCGGCCCGCGCGCAGGAGCGAGAGCCCCAGGTCGTAGTGCCCTCCCGCGAAACCGGGATCGATCTTCAGGGCCCTGGCAAATTCCAGCTCCGCCGCCGAGTGCTGGCCCATGGCGTCGAGCGCGTTGCCCAAGTTGGCATGGGCCTCGGGGGAGTCGGGCTGCAGCTGCGCCGCCTTGGCGAACTGCTCCGCCGCGCCCGCGCTGTCGCCGTCCTGAAGGAGCACCTTCCCGAGGTTGTTGCGCGCGAGCCACGCTGCGGGGTCTTGCGCAATGGCATAGGTCCAGAGCGCCCGCTCGTCGCGAAAGACCGAAGCATACACCCGGGACTCCATGGCGAACAAACCGACCACCAGCGCGGCCGCCGTCGGAACGACGGGCCAGGGCAAGGGACTCCTGCGCAGGGACCCTGCAGCCGCGGCGGCGAGACCCACGCACCCGACGAGGGAAACGTAGGCAAAGTGGTCGGCGCGCGGCGAAATCCGCATGTAAGCCATCGGCAACAGGCCAAGGGCAGGCAGAAGGTTGGCGATGAACCAGCCCGAGCCGAGAAGCGCATTTCGTCCCCACCCCGTGCGGCGCGCCCAGAACCAGGCGCCGACCGCCGCCATCCCGATCCAGGGCAGAACGGCCCACGGCCCCGCGTTCCCGGGTGCATAAATCGGCGCCAAGCCCGCCGGGACTATGGATTGCCGCACGTAGGCCATGACGCTCCAGCCGGCCTGGGCCAGCCTGGCGCCGAGCGGTACCGGGGATCCCGCGATCCCTATGGCGCGATGGGACTGGAACCAGTACGTCGCTCCCCCGAGCGCGAGCGACGCCGCAAAGAGGGGCGCGGCATCAAGCACGTCCCGAGGCTCGACGCGGGACCGGCGCCACCAGGCGTACAGCAGGATCACGAGGGGGAACATCACGACGGACGTCTTGCAGGCGAGCGCCGCGATGAACCATAAGATCGAGAGGGCCCAGGGCCAGCGGCGCCTGCTGAGGTCGAACTCAACGTGCGCCAGCGAGGCGAGGAGGAGGAAGGGAAGCGAGACGGTGTTCTTGAATTCCGATATCCAGGCCACGGACTCCACCGCGAGGGGGTGCACGGCGAACAGGAGTCCGCCCAGGTAGGCGCTGCCCAGCCCAAGCCTGTGCAGGAGCCTCCAGACCAGCAGCGAGCTGGCGACATGGAGGGCGACGTTGGAGAGATGGTAGCCCAGGGGATCCGCGCCCCAGAGCCTCCACTCGACCCACTGAAGGCTGCCCTTCAGCGGGAAGTAATCCATTCCCGCGGGATGCACCCAGGGCTGCCACCAGCCGTCCGGCGCCCGAAGCGCCAGGTTCTGGGTCACCTCGAGGCCGTCGTCCCAGAGCCAGGTCCCATGCAGGCTGGGGTAATAGATCCACGCCGCGGCGAGCGTGAGCACCAGCGCGCGGACGAGGATCCTCACGGATGGCCTCCCGAGCCGATCAGCCTCTCCACATGATCGAGGTTCTCCCTGGCCTCCGCGTAGTCGGGCTTCAGGCGGATCGCCGCCTCGAATGCCTCCTTCGCCTCGGCCAGGCGGCCCGATTCGACCAGCAGGAAGCCGAGGTTGTTGCGGATATCCGCGGCTTCCGGCTCGAGGCGTGCGGCCTCCCCGTACTGCTCGATCGCCTCGGGAATCCTGTCGATCTGCGCGAGCACGTCGCCGTAGTCGAGGCGCGCCTCCGCGTAGCCTGGGCTAAGCTTGACGGATTGTCCGTAGGCGTAGGCCGCATCCTGGAGGGAGCCGGCCTCGGCCATGACGCCGCCCAGGTCGAACCAGGTATCGGCACGGTCCGCGTCGAGCATGACGGACGTGTGCAGTTCCCGGACGGCGTCCCCCGCCCTGTGCTCCATGGCGAGGGCCTTGCCGAGCTGGTGGTGAACCTCGGGATCGGTGGGCAGGAACTTGGCCGCGTTCCCGAGTTCGACCAGCGCCGCGCGGGGCTGTCCCAGCGCCACGAGCGCCTTTCCCATGTTGAAATGCGCCGTCGCAAAGTCGGGGGCGATCTCAAGCGCCCTCCGGAAATCACCCGCGGCCCGATCCTCATCGCCGGCCTCGGCATGGATCACGCCCAGGTTGTTCCACGCACCGGCGTTCCATGGCGCCTTGAGGGCCACGTCGCTCCAGAAGGAGAGCGGATTCTCGTAGACGCCGACCCGACGCGCCGTCGCGAACGCCAGGCAGAGGGCCGCCACGGCGATGGTCGCCTTGAAGGAGGAGCCGGAGCCCAGAGCAGAGCGCAGCGCGAGGACACCGAGCACCACAAGGGCCGCAAGAGGCAGATACATCCGGTGAAGGGCGATGATCTCGGTCGAGATCGGCACGACGCTCGACGTCGGGGCCAGGATGGCTAGGAACCAGGCCCCGAGGAATCCCAGGGCCGGCCTGCGCACCAGGGCGTAGATCGTTCCGCAGGCCAGCGCCGCAACGAGCAGGGCGCACACGGCCACCTCAAGCGGGCGGCCCGCCAATATCCTGCCATAGTCCCCGACCAGCGGGCGCGGCCATGCGGCGAGCCGGATGTAGAGCACGATCGCCTTCATCTGGGCCGCCAGGTACGCCCACCACGCGACGCCCGACCCGAAGCCCGCCGAGCCCGGCCTTCCGCCGGTGTAGGCGAGCTGGATCCCGAGCGGTATCCAGGTCGCGGCCAGGACGAGGAGCACGGCCCTGCGGCTCCGCCATGCCGCCTGGAACGAGCCCGCGAGGAATGTGCGATCATAGAGGAATACCACCAGCGGGGCGGTCGCCATCGCCTCCTTGGTCGCCATCCCGAGGAGGCATGCGCCGAACGAAACCGCCGCCCACGCGGGCGCCGCCCTGGCGCCCCCGGCGTAGCGGATGTAGGCGTACAGGGTCAGCAGGTACAGGAACCCCATGAGGGACTCCGCCCTCTGGACGATGTACTCCACGGACTCCACCTGGAGCGGGTGAAGCGCCCAGACGAGCGAGACGGCGGCCGCCACCAGCAGGGCGTCGGCCGCAGCGAGGCCACCCGCCGCAGGCAGCGCCAGCGTCCGGCGCACAATCCCGAGGAGAAGGAGCGCCGCCGCCGCGTGGATCGCCACGTTCAGCGCGTGGTAGCCCCAGGTGGCCGTCCCCGACAGGGCATAGTTGAGCGCAAAGGAGAGGTTCAGGAACGGCCTGCCGCTCACCGTCGCCCCGGGCGGCGGCGAGAGCGACGTCGCAAAATCGCGGATGGAGGGGTTTTCCGCGATCGAGTCGGCATCGTCAAAGACAAGGGCGCCATGCAGGCCGCCCCGGTAGGCCGCCACGACCGAGGCCGCCACCAGCAGGGCGACCAGCAGCAGAGCCGTGCGAAGGGCGCGCGCCGGTGCCGGGACGGGCATCGAGGGGGCGGTCATGGAGGGGGCGAGCCTATTGACGAATACGGGCCGGCGACAAGCCGGGGGCGGGCCCCGGAGGCAAAAACGGCCGCCCCCGCAGGGGGGCGGCCGCCTTGGAGCGGGATGCGCTCGCTAAGCCATCAGAACTCGAGGCGCGCGCCGACCTGCAGCTGCCAGCGCGAGAGGTCCGAGTAGATTGTGGGCGTCCCGAGGGTGCCCGCGTTGAATGTGTAGATGTACTTGTTCGTCTTCGTGTCGTAGCCCGTGCCGGCGATCGTCTGCGTGACGAACGAGTTCTCGAAGTCGTCGACGATGCCGTACTTCTTGTCGATGAGGTTCGCGAAGTTGTAGCAGTCGATGTACACGACCGTGCGGACGTTCTTGTAGATCGGGATCTGCTGCTCGAAGTGGAGGTTGAGCGTCTCCTGCCACGGCGCATAGGCGCTGTTGCGGGGGGCGATCTGGCCGGCCCACTTCGAGAGCTGCGGGTTGCTCGCGAGGTAGCTGAAGAAGTTCGCCTCCTCGGTCGCGCTGATCCACTCCACCTTCGGGTCGTTCGGGCCCGTTGGCACGTAGAAAAGGGACTCACCCGTGATGCCCGAGCCGTCGGCATCACCCTTGAAGACGAAGCTGTAGGGCTGGCCGGTCTGCGTGATGAACTGCGCCGAGAGCGAGGTCTCGGCGTTCTTCAGCTTGAAGAAGTTGCACTGGCGCGTGGCCGTAGCGACAAACTTGCTGGGCACAGAGTAGTTCGAGTGGTAGGCGATGTTGTCGTTCGGGTTGATGATCGGCTGTCCCGTGAAGCCGGAGCCGGCAACGGACGAGGTGAACGGGTCGACCTGCGTCGCGTGCGTATAGGTATACGCCAGGCTGAAGGCCCAGTCGTTCTTCAGCGGCTTCGCAAGCTCGACCGTGTATTCCTGGCTGCCGCCCTTGCTCGTATTCGTCAGGTCATAGACCGCGCCCGTGCCATGGTTCTGGTAGAGCGTGGTCGGCGAGCTTGTGATGGTCGCATAGTAGCCGGTGGGCGCGCCCGCGAGCACGTTGGTGCTTCCGATCTGCGACGTGGTGCCCGGCGTGATGACGCCGCCCAGGCGCAGGGCGCCGTCGGGCATCGTGAGGGGGCCCGAGGTCGGAACCGCGAAAGGGTTCGTCTCCTGGTAGAACACGTCCTCGTTCACCTGCGTCAGGTCGACCTCGGCCGTCGCGACCATGCCGAGCCACGGCAGGGTCTTGTCGAGCGCGATGTTTTCCTTCCATGTGGAGGGCCACTTGAAGTTCGGGTCGGTGTAATCGAACGCCGGGGCGGCCGTGGAGGCCACGCCGTTGGTGACCGTGTTCAGCTGGCCGGCGTTGTTGAACGAATTCTCAACCCACACGACCGGGTTCTGGCCGAGGAACAGGCCCGCTCCGCCGCGGATCTGCGTCGGGAGGGCCGTGTTGAATGAGTAGTTGAATCCCAGCCGGGGCGACAGCGTGTAGTTTGCATCCATCGTCGACGCGTTCGAGAATCCGTACGCCTTGTAGAATACGGGGCTGAACACGGGATCCTGCGGCTCGTAGGGATAGTCCATGCGCAGGCCGCCGGTGACCGACAGCTGCGAGTTCGGCTTCCACGTGTCCTGGATCAGCGGCGCGACATCGAGCAGGTAGTAGTGCGACACGTCGGAGTTCAGCGTGTAGCCCGCCGCCGGCGCCTCCGTGACCGAGGTCAGCGGGGTCGCGGAGAGGAACGTCGCCACCGTGGAGAACGTATAGCTGCCAATCGCGTTCGGGATGAACGTGTCGGTGTAGCCTGTGCGGTCGAACTGCGCGCCGAACTTGAACGTGTGGTTGCCGAGAGAGTAGACGCCATAGGCGTGCTCCTCCTGCTCCCACGTGTAGATGTTGTTGTCCTGGTAGGCGTAGTAAGTGCCCGTGAAGAGCTGGCCGTTGGTGACGACGCTGTTCGTCGTCTGCTGGTAGCCCGTGATGGCGTCGATCGTGAGCGCGGGCAGCTTGGGACCGTTGAGGGTCGCCGTGCCGTCGTAGCGCTTGTACGTCGCCTCGAGCTCCGTCTGGAAGTTCGAGACGTACTTGCTCCAGTCGCTGTTCAGCTGGGCCGTGTACGACTGGTCGCTGCGGTTCGAGTTGTACCAGGACGTGTCGAACGAGGTCTCCGCGTTGCCGGTGTAGTTGTAGAACACCGGGGCGTCGCCCTTCGTGTGGCGGAACGTGAACGTGAACTTCTGGTAGTCGGAGATGTTCCAGTCGATCTTGCCGACGAAGTTCTGCTCCCAGGTGTGGCTGATCGCGCCGAGGCTGCCGGGATTGTACGTGTAGGTCTTGCCGCCGATCGTGTAGCCCGCCTCAAGCGCGTTCTCGATCTGCGTCACCTGGGCCTGTCCCGCGGCGGAAGCCTCGGGGTTGAAGACCTGGGCCGGCGCGGCCGCAATCTGGCGGAACGCGTCGTAGCCGATGAAGAAAAACAGCTTGTTCGGGATGATAGGGCCGCCGAGCGTGCCGCCCGTCGTGTGCTGCTGCGTGGGCTCGTGGGGCCCGAGCAGGCCGACGACCGGGTCGGGGCCGCGCATGCGCGTACCCGTGTAGATCTCATAGGCCGAGCCGTGCAACTCGTTGTCACCCGACTTGAGCGAGACATCGGTCAGGCCGCCAAGGAAGCCGCTGTACACGACGTCGAACGGGTTGATCTCGAGCGAGGCCGCGGCGATCCACTCGAGCGGAACCGGGTTCCTGAGGCCGGCGTAGCCGTTCGAGTTGAGGCCGAAGTTGTCAGCGGCGGACACGCCGTCGACCAGGAGCGCGTTTTCGCGCGGGTTCTGGCCGGCCACGCTGAACGTGTAGGCGGGGTCCGAGGGGGAGACCTGCATCACGACCGCGCGGGGGTCGAGGTTCTGGAAGTCCTGGAGGTCGCGGCGGATCGAGGCCACGGACATGACCTGCTTCGACGAATACGACGAGCCGGTGCCCATCGCGCTCGGGTCGAAGGTGGTGTTGGTCGAGCTCTCGTTGACCTTGAAGGCCTCGAGCTGGACCACGTCGCTGGACAGCTCAAGGTCTTCCGAGCTGGTCTCACCGAGCTTCAAATAGATGTCCTTAAGCTCCGCGGGCGGGAAGTTGGGCGCCGCCGCGGCGACCGTATAGGGGCCGCCCGTCACCAGGCCCTGCAGGGTGTACTGGCCCGTCGGACGGGTGGTCGCCACGTAGCGCGTACCCGACGAGTCGAGGGTCACGGTGACCGTGGCCCCGGCGACCGGCTGGCCCGACTTGTTCCTCACGAATCCGGATAGGCCGGACGTCGTGACGCCCTGGCCGAACATGGATGTCGCATACGTCAAAGCCAAGGCGAGCGCCCCGGCTGAGATCCATCGCATCGATGGTTTCATCAGTTTCATAGGTATAGGCTTGGACTAACTCTGGACGAGATGGGCCCTAGGTGGGGGCCTATGTTGTGGATTCGCGCATACCCACACAGGCCCGAAAGCGGCCAGTCAAGCATCGATGCCCGACTGGGGTATACGTCATTAGAATGTAACTACAGGGGCTGAAGCCTAGGTCATGCCATTTGCCTTTTTCCGCGCCAAATGCGCCTGCGAAATGCACGATTTTGGCCGCTGGTTTCGGGGCCATTTTGCCCATGAGAATTCTAAGTTTCCGCTGACAAGTATCTTATGAAATCCCGCGCGCGGCTGGCACGAGTAAAGGTATGTCCTCAGGCGTTATGAACTCAGAAGCCTTACTCGACGCACAGCTCGTGGATCGTTTCAACGCGGGTGAAGAGTCCGCTTTTGTGGAGATCATGCATCGCCACAAGGCCCGGATCTTCGCCGCTGCAATGGCCCTGCTCCGCAACCATGCCGATGCCGAAGAAATCACCCAAGACACGTTTGTCCGCGCCCATCGCGGATTCTCCCGGTTCCGCGGCGACTCATCCGTCGCCACCTGGCTCCACCGCATCGCGGTGAACCTCGCGCGGAACCGCTACTGGTACTATTTCCGCCGCCGCAAGCACACCACCCTCTCGATGGATGCGTCGGTCGGCGAGGAGGGCGATGCCGCCTTCGCGGACCTGCTGTCGGCCACGGACCCGGATCCGGCCCAGGACACCTCGCGCCAGGAGTTCGTCACGGCCGTGGAATCCTGCATGGAGAAGCTTGAGCCCTCCCACCGCAGGATACTGACGATGCGCAGCGTCCTCGACCAGTCCTACGAGGAGATCGCCGCAGCCCTCGGGATCAACGTCGGCACGGTCAAGAGCCGCATCGCCCGCGCGCGCGAGCGCCTGCGCAACCGCCTTGCCGAGGAATGCCCGGAGTTCGCCGTGGAGGGCAACCCCACGGAATGGTTCGAGCCGGCACGTGGCGCGGGCCAGGTGGCTGCAGCGGCTTTCTAGCCTAAGCCCTGAGCCCCAGGAACCGGGCCAGCGCCCCCACGGCGGGCGCGGCCTTGTGTCCCCGCTTCACGCTGCGGGCCATGACCCTCAGCTTGCCCGCCTCGCGGTCGGCCTTGGGGTCTACGTGCCCCACGAGCTCCGTCCCCGCGAGGATGGGCAGCGCGTAGTAGCCGCGCTTCCTCTTTGGGGCGGGCGTATAGACCTCCCAGTTGTAGTCGAAGCCCCACAGGGCGCGGGTGACGCGCCGGTCGTAGATCATCGGGTCGAGCGGGGCAAGTAGGAGCGGCGCCACGTCAGCCTCGGTCGCGGCCGCCTCTTCAAGGAGGGCGACGTCGGACCTCAGGCAGAACAGGGGCGGGCAACCCTCGACCGACACCGGCTCGACCAGGTCGCCGATGAGGCCGCGGTCCACGAGGCTCAGCGTCGTCAGGCGGTGCTGGCGCATGCGGGTCAGCGCGAGCCAGTGCGCGATCTCGGCGGGCGTGCTCTCGCGGACGGCCAGGACCGAGGCCGGGAGCACGCGCTCGGGAAGGTCGTAAAGCCTCCGGTTCTTCTCCCGCGCCGCAATGAGGAGCCGCCCGTGGAAAAACAGCTTCTGCAGCGTTGCCTTGGCGAGCGTCGCGGAGCCCCAGGCGCGGCGACCCTTCCTCTCGTCGGCGAACGACTCGGGGCCATGCGGCCCGCCGCTCACGAAGCGCTCGAGGATCTGGACGGCGAACTCCTTCTCCCTCGGCGTCAGCCGCCCCGACCAGGCGCTCGCCACCTTCGTCCTCCTGCGCATGGCGGCCTGGAGGTGCGGCCACGCGTCCAGCGGGAGCGCGACGAGGTTCGACGTCGACGGCAAGTGGTGCTCAAAGGCGATGCGCGGGCCCGCCTTCGCCCCCTCGCCGTGGAGGTGGCGCGTGAGGCCCCCCTCGCGGTAGCCCTCGACCCGGTTGCGCAGGATGAGGTCGTGCATGCGCCCGCACACGTTGATCGGGTCGATCTGGATGAACCCGTGGTGCTCGAGGACGGTGGCGATGTCGGGCGCCTTCCTGTCGAGGAAATGGACGCGCCGAAGAAACCGGCGCGCCTGGGCGCGCGTGGCCTTTCTGGCGGGAGTCATGGCACCCCCGGCCTGGTCGGGGGCATGTGCGCCGCGGCCGCCGCCGGCTGCCCTGGCCCGGCCACGGGCACCGGGGCGGGAGCGGGCCTCAGCTGGCGGACAAGGGCCGCGTAGTCCTGGATGCCCGCGAAGATCGCCCCGGCGATGGCGTCCCTGTAGGCGGAGGTCGCCAAGCTGGGACCCTCCTTGTCGCTGGAAAGGAAGGCGGGCTCCACGAGGATGCCGGGACAGGACAGGCCGCGCAGGACGGCAAGGTGCTCGAATTTCTCACCGCGGTCCCCGCTGTGGAGCGCGTCGAGCAGGTGCCTGTGGAGGAGGCTTCCGAGGACCGTGTTCCACGCGGCGAACGCGTTCACGGGCGCGACTCCCGACTCGGCGTCGTCCCGCTTGCCCGGGCTCCACGAGTCGGTGGAGCGCTGGTTCCTCAGCGGAAAGGCCATGACCTCGACGCCCGCGGTCTTCGTGTTGGGAAACGTCGAATTGAAGTGGATGCTGACATAGAGGTCCGCGCCCATGTCGTTGGCCATGCCCGCGCGGTTCTCCTTGGGGACCGTGACGTCCGTCGTGCGGATCATCATGACCCGGTAGCCGGCCTTCTCGAGCAGGGGCCTCAGGCGCAGGGCAACGTCGAGCGTATACGTCTTCTCCATCGTCCCGAGCCGGGGGTTCTCGGTGCCGTGGTCGATGCCGCCGTGGCCGGCGTCGACCACGATGGTGTGGGGCTGACGCGGGGGAACGCCGCACAGGTCGGGCCTGAGGCGCGGCAGCACATGGTAGGTGAAGTCGGCCAGGCCGATGTAGAAGTCGCCGCCGCGCTCGATCACCGGGTCACCGAGGAAGACCCGAAGGCCCTTGATGTCCGTGTCGCGGCTGCGGTCGGCGAGGCGCGCGACGGGCTTGGCCCCGTCCTTTAGCATCACCTCCGACGCAGGGACGAGGCGCTCGGTGCGCAGGCCGAGGCTTGCCGCGGCATCGTCCAGGCGCACGTAGGCGATCCCTTTGTTGACGACGGTGGCGAGCTCCGCCCGCGCGGGCGCGCCGAGGAGGGCGGCCAAGAGCAGCAGGCCGAGGGTGGCCGGGCGCATGGCCGCGGCAGACTCAGGCCTTGGGGGCCTCCGGGGACTCGTCCCCGGCTTCCTCGTCCTTCACGTGGAACCTGGGCTTGCGCTTGTTAGCGGGCAGCGGCGTCAGCATCACGTGGATGTTGCGGCCGATGAGCTTGGGCTCCGCGTCCGGGTGCCCCATCCCCGCGAGCTCAACGACGGCCTTCTTCATGACCTCGAAGCCCAGCTCCGTGTGGGCCATCTCGCGGCCGCGGAACTTGAGGCGCAGCTTCACCTTGTTGCCGTGGTCCAGAAATTCCTCCGCGTGGCGCAGCTTCGTGTTGAAGTCGTTCTCCGCGATGCGTGCGGTGAACTCGATCTCCTTGATCTTGCTCGCGGTGGACTTCGAGTGGGACGTCTTCTTCGACTCCTCGTAGACGTACTTGCCGAAGTCCATGATGCGGCACACGGGCGGCGCCGCGTTCGGGGCGACCTCCACGAGATCCAGGCCCACCTCGAGGGCGAGGTTGACGGCCTTTGGCGTATCCAGAATTCCCAGCTGCTTACCCTCCGGGGAGATCACGCGGACCTGCGGGACCTTGATCCGATGGTTGCGGCGTATGTTCGCGAACGGGTCGTTGTTGCGGCGCTGGAATTGTCCGTTTGGACGGTTGCCGCCAGGGGCGGCCGAAGGAGTCGGTATGGCCATCAATGATTACGCTGCTGGTATGAGTAGAGTTGGGTGACGGTCGCCCGAATCGGACCGGGACACAACACCTAAACGCTGAAACTTTCGCCGCATGAGCAGCTTGCCTTAGCGTTCGGGTTGCTGAACTTGAACCCGCCCGCTATCAGCTGCGTCGAATAGTCCAGCTGCGTGCCCTTGAGGTAGAGGGCTGTCCTGGGGTCGACCAGGACGCTGACGCCTGCCGACCTGACCAAAATGTCCCCGCGCTTGGCCTCCGGGGCGAACTTGAGCTTGTAGCTCAAGCCGTTGCATCCCCCTCCGGTGATGGCGACCCTGAGGAATTCGCCCTGGTTCTCGCGGGCGACGAGCGCGCGCACCTTCACCCCGGCCGCCTCGGTCAGGCGGACGAGCGTCTCGGTTCCCTCGCGGACCGGGGCCGCGGCGGGCGTCGTCAGGGTGCTGGATTCCGGCATGTGGGGACTACTATCGTCCACCGCGCGCCCGAATCAAGCGCCGGGCGACATCGACCGCGTTTGAGAAGCTGCGCGGGTCGGCCTTTCCCTTGCCCGCGATGGAGTACGCCGTCCCGTGGTCGGGGCTGGTCCTGACGTGGGGAAGGCCCAGGGTCACGTTCACCGAATGCTCGAAATCGACGGCCTTGAGGGGCCCGAGGCCCTGGTCGTGGTAGAGGGCGACGGTGATGTCGAACTCCCCCTTCAATTGGCGCCCGAACAGCGTGTCGGCCGGCTGGCATCGCGAAAGCCCGGGATGGACGGCCCGCAGGCCGTCGAGGACCGGATCGATCAGGTCCCGCTCCTCCGTGCCCATGAGTCCCCCCTCGCCCGCGTGGGGGTTCAGGCCGCAGACCCCGATCCTCGGGGCGCCGATCCCCTCGGAGCGCGCCAGCTCGTCGGCCGCGCGGACCGCCCGCGTGATGTTGGCCGCCGTGAGGTGAGCCGGGACGTCGCGCAGGGCGATGTGCCAGGTGACGAGCACGATGCGCAGCTTGCCCCCGGTGAACGCCATCGTGGGCTCGCCTCCCCACCGCGCCGCGAAGAACTCCGTCTGCCCGGGAAACGTCCAGCCGATCATGGCGAGGCGTTCCTTGCTGACGGGGCCCGAAACGGTGCCCTCGCAGTCCCCGGACAGGCACAGGGACGCAGCCCGCTCGAGGGCGGCCCACGCGGTCAGGGCGCCCTCCCCGTCCGGGCTGCCCGGCGTGGCCGCGAAATCCTCGGTGCCGACGGCGAGCTTCTCCGCCGTGCCGGGAAGCGACGCCAGCCAGCGGGGCGGGCCGATGACGACGGCGTCCTCTCCGTGGCCCGGGCTGGAGCGCAGCCAGGCGTCGATGACCTCCGGCCCGATGCCGGCAGGGTCGCCGCAGGCGATGGCGATCCGCCCGCTCAAGAGGCCTTTTCAGCCGCCACTGGCTCCTCGTCCTGGTGCGCCTCGGAGCGCCGCGCGCGGGCAATGCCCCGGGTGCCGGTCGTCATGAACTCGAGGAACTGCCTGGTCTCCGGGGCCGAGAAGGCCCCCGAGGCCAGCGCCTCGGCGGCGAGCGTCCGCGCGCTGCCCTCCCTGAAATAGATGAGCCTGAAGGCCTCCTTGAGCTCCTTGATCGTCTCGCGCGGGACGCCGCGGCGCCTGAGGCCGACCAGGTTGAGGCCGGCGACCTCGTCGCGCTCGGCCGCCATGACAAAGGGCGGGATGTCCTTCGTGATCCGCGACAGGCCACCCACGATGGCGCCCTCACCGATGCGGGTGTACTGGTGGTAGGCGGAGCCGCCCCCCAGGATGGCATGGTCGGCGACGTGGACGTGGCCGGCGATGAGGACCGCGTTCGCGATGACCACGTTGTCGCCGACGACCGCGTCGTGGGCCACGTGCGAGCAGGCCATGAGCAGGCAGTTCGAGCCGACGACCGTCACGCCCCCCTTGTGCATCGCGCGGTTCACGGTCGTGAACTCGTGGATGATCGTCCCGGAGCCGATCGTCGCCCCCGACTCCACCGTCGTGTCAAAGCGCAGGACCTGGGGGTCTCCCGAGACGACGGCGTAGGGGTGCACGATGACCCGGTCGCCCAGGACGGCGCTGGCCCTTATGATCGCTCCGGCATGGATGACGCAGCCGTCGCCGAGCTTCGCGCCCGGCTCGACGATTGCCGTGGGGTGTATCGACGACTTCATCAGTTCAAATTTCGAAAGAGACGCGGCGCAGGGCGAGAACGTTCTGGAGCTAGGCCTCGGAGGGTTGCGCCGGGACGGCGCGGGCCCTCCTGGCGGACTGCATGCGGTCGGAGAGCAGGTCGAGCTGGGCGTCCTTCAGCAGGTCGTAGTTCTTCAGGACGCGGATCACCTGGAGCGTGTCGCTCTTCCCGTAGTTTCGGTTGGCATCGATCTTCTCGATGAGGTCGAGCAGCATCGCGCGGAAGGACAGGATCCCGTCGACGCCGCGCTCCTTGAGCATCTCGACGCTCTGCGACCGGAACGGCTCGGCCGTCGGCAGCGCCGGAAGGACGAGGATCTTCGCCACGTCGCTCCCGATCCCGTCGCCCTCGGTGGGGAAGAGCCGGGCCGCCTGCTTGAGGACGTTCTGCTCCAGGAACCCGAATATCTCGGGCGAACCCTTCAGCATCGTGGGGGTGAAGACGTCGGTGTGCCACGGCTTGACCGAGACCACGGCCTGGTGGACGAACTGAAGCTCGCTCGAGAAGAGGAAGAAGTCGGGCCTGCGGCTGCCCTTCACCCAGGACGGGTTGTGGACCAGCAGGTCGATCTCCTCGTCGCCCGTCTTTCGACGGGCCTGGACCTGGTACTTGCGCACCTGGCGCACGAAGAATCCGTTCTGCTCGAAGAACTCCCGGACTATGCCTTCGTCGATTGCGGACATGGGCTATAGCGTAGCCGGGATCGGGCGCGAACACACGTATTTTCTCCCCCGCACTAGGGCAGTGGAGCAAAGAACCGGATCAGGTTGCCGACGTGGTCGTCGACCGTGACGCCGAGGTGCTCGCAGCCGAGGTAGATCGTGTTGCGGTCGACCTTGGCGGCGAACGCGGGCTCCTTTATCTTCTTCCTGATGGAGCTCGGCTTCATCTCGCCATAGCGCACGGGGTTCAGCTTGCGGTAGGCGTAGAAGATCCCGCTGACCTCGTCGCAGGCCAGGAGCGCGGCGGCGAGCTTGGTCCGCGGCAGGGTCGTGAACCCGTGGTATCCGTAGGCGTGGGCCTCCACGGCGTGGACCAGCTCCTCGGAGTAGCCCCACTCCCGGAACCACTTCAAGCTCTCCGCGGGGTGCTGGTCCGGGAATTGGTCGAAATCAATGTCATGGACGAGGCCGGTAAGGTACCACAGGTCGGGATCCCCGCCGAACTGGGGGGCATAGCCTTCGACCGCCGTCGCTACCATCAGGGCGTGGAGGCGCTGGTACTCATCCCTGACATGCTGCTCCAGGAGGGCCTGCGCCTCGGGTCTCGTCGGAAGGCTCATCGCCGCATCGTTGCTAGAAGCAACCCACCTCGCGCCACACGGCCTCCACCTCGGCCGGTGGAACGTCGCCCTGGACCACGGCCTCTCCGATCGCCTTCAAGAGGACAAAACGCGGCGCGCCCGCCCGCGCCTTCTTGTCGCGCGCCATCGCGGCCATGAGGTCGTCGATGTCGAGCGGCGCGCGCAGACGGGACGGCAGGGCATGGGAGGCGAGCACGGCCTCGATGCGCCGGACCTCGGCGTCACCGACAAGGCCGAGGCGGCGCGACAGGCGCGCCGCCGCCCCCAGTCCGACGGCGACGGCCTCCCCGTGGAGGTACGCGCCGTATCCGGTCACCTGCTCGATCGCATGGCCGAAGGTGTGCCCGAGGTTGAGGAGCGCCCGGCCCCCCGCCGGCGCCAGCTCGCGCTCGTCGGCCTCCACGAGCTTCGCCTTGATGCCGCAGCACACGCGGACCGTCCACGCGAGGCGCAGGTCGCCGGCCGCAAGAGGGGCACGCTCGAGATCCTCGAAGAGGAGGCGGTCCCCGAGAAGCGCCGTCTTGATGACCTCGGCCATGCCGGCCGCGAACTCGCGCGGCGGCAGGAGCTTCAGGAATCCGGTGGCGTTGAACACGCCTCGGGGCTGGTGGAAGGCTCCCGCGAGGTTCTTGCCGGCCTTGAGGTTGATCCCGGTCTTCCCGCCCACCGAGCTGTCGACCATGGAAAGGAGCGTCGTCGGGACCTGGTAGTAGTCGATGCCGCGAAGGTACGACGCCGCGGCGAAGCCCGCGAGGTCCCCCACCACGCCGCCACCCACCGCAAACACGGCCCCGGAGCGGTCGAGGCCCTGGGCCGCGAGGAAGTCGAGGGCCCGCCCCAGCTCCGTCACCGACTTGGACTCCTCGCCGGACGGGACGATCAGCGTGGGCGCCTCCGCGAATAGGCTCCGCAGCGTGGCCTCCTGGATCGTCGCGACGTTCCTGTCCGTGATCACGGCGATCCGCCGCGAGGCGGCGCCGAGCTCGGCGACGAGGCTGCGCACCTCGGGGGTAAGGTCTTCGGCAAACCGGATGGAGTAGGACCGGTCGCCCAGGTTTACGAGCAGGGTATCAGGCATCGTGGCCCGCCAACTTGGCCGCTGCGGGCCTGTCTGTCCACGGATTTGAGGCGGATCAGGATGCCGGGGCCGGGATGTGCCGGGCGCACCGTCGCACGAGAAGCACGATGGGCCTCTTGATGGCGAGGTGGTAGAGGCACAGGATGAAGACGATCCCGACCGCCGCGTAGAGAAGGCCCTCGCCCGTCGTGGGCACCGCGGGCCGGTAGATGGACGCCGTTGCCCGCGCGATGCCCCAGTCCGCATGGGTGAGAAAGACGAACGGGCGCGTCAGCGTCGACGCGCCGCGGAGCGCCGCGTCGGCCGCGGTGAGCGCGTCCACGCGCGCGACCGACTCGCTGACCACGAGGCCCAGCTTCGCGGAGCCCGGGTCGGGGTTCTGCGCGGCCGACTTGACCAGCTGGTCCAGGCTCATGCCCGCCTGGGCCGCAGCGTCCCTCAGGCGGTCGACGGCAAGCTTGGCCTCGTCCAGGTGCCCCTCGAGCCGCTGCAGGTACTGCTGCATGAACTCGGGCGCCTGCGAGAAAAGAACCGCCCCGACGACGCAGAGGATCCGGTCAAGCAGGCCCTCGGCTCCCTCCGACGCGGATCTGATGATGCGAGGAACGGGCACGGCCGCACTGTCACATGCGGGCCGTGCCCTTGCCATCCGAATCATCGACGCGCCGGGCCGCGTTTTGCATGGACTCGGGGCCGGCGGTTCCCGCGCCCCCGAGGGGATTTCCCGAGACGAACGCAAAGGCCTCTGCTGGCCGGGAGGCCGCGAGCCTCTCCCCCGGACCGGGACCGCGGTCCAGGACGGCCGACCCGGAGCCGAGCCCGGCTGACTGCGCGACGCTGAAGGCAAGCTTGCCGGCGACGGCGCCCTGGCGCGCCGTCGCGCCCGCGGCCTGGGCCATGAAGCTCGCGCCCGTCGCCAGGAGCCTGTGGAGGAAGACCGGGCCGAGGATGGAGACGACGCCGACCCACAGGACAAACCCGATGCCCCCGACCAGGAGCGACAGAAGGGCGGCCAGGTTCCCCATGAACCAGTTGCCGAGCGCGGCCTCGGTCGCGCTCACCTGCGCCTCGGTCAGGGCTCCCGTCGTGACCGTGCTCCACTGCAGGACGCCCACCATGTCCGGCACGCGGCTCGTGCCGGCGATCAGCGAGACGAGGGCGTTGTAAAGGGCGATCGTCCCGGTGTGGCCGATCGCCCAGGCGACCGGCCAGAGGGCAAGCGAGGCCATGTGCATCACGTAGGCCTGCGCGGCCTGGCGGTTGAAATGCCCCTCGGGGAGCGAGAACATCCCCGTGAAGAGCGGCAGCATCATCGTCCCGGAAACCGCCAGGAAGTAGCGCAGCTGCTCCATGAACCAGACGATGGCGGCGGCGGCGAGAAGCAGAAGGTAGAGGGGCAGCACGGTCAGAGCGATGAGGAGGCACTTCAGCATGGCCGAGCCGAAGCCCGTCGCCATGGCCGCCATCCTGACCATGCCGTTCCAGGTCTGGGCCGCGCCCGCGGCGTAGTCGGACGCCGTATCCCATATTGCGATACCATAGGCCTCGAGGTAGCCGAGGACGCTCCCGTCGTTCGAGCTGGTGATGAGCGCGGCGCGCCCCGCGGACGCCTGCGACTGGGCCTGCGTCCCCTGCCCCAGGGCGCTCCTGCCCAGGACATCGAAGAGCCGGCTCAGCTCGGGCATCGCGTAGGCCGCCTTGACGCACGCGGTCGTCAGGTTGCGGGGGCCGCCAGAGGACGACGCGTACACCGAGTCGGCCGCCTCCATCGCGGCCCGCATGATGAGCGGGCCGCCCACGATGAAGGCGATCACGACAAGGGTCTTGGCCATCTCCCCCATCTTGCCCTCGCCTCCCGAGCGCTGCGTGCGCAGCACAAAGCCCCAGAGGGCGAAGAGGGCCCCGAATCCGGTGAAGATCCACCCGATCCTCCCGAGGACGGACGGCTGGCCGCCCACGCCCTCGGTGAGCCCCTGGAAGACGACGTTCCCGTCGTAGGTGTTGAAGACGTCGAGGAGGTCGGACACCGGCGCGGCTTGCGCGAGGAGCGCGTTCACGGGGCACCCCCCGCGTCCGCCGTGGTCCAGAGCCGCATCCCGGAATAGTCCCTCGCCTGCGGCTGCTGGGGCGTCTTCTGGAGCGTGGCGAGGCGCTGGGACTCGGCGGCCTGCACCCGCTCCTGGAGGCCGGCATTGAGGAGGGAGGACTCGGCTAGCTCCCGCTCGTCGTCGGCCCTGGAGCGGACGGCGCCGGCCGAGCGGCCCTGGCGGTCGGCCAGTTCCAGGTCGTCAAGGATGGCCCTGCGCCGCCCCTGCATCACCTGGTCCTGGGACTGGAGCTGGCTGATCTCGGTGAGGATCGACTGCTTCGCCGACTCCGTTGCCGCGGCCCGGAATTGGCCCCAGGCCTGCGCCAGCGCCGTCGCAATCACGGCGCGGGCCGCCTGCTCCGAGGCGACCTGCCCGCGCAGCTGCTGCGACCCGGCGGCGTCTGAAGCGAAAGGCTCGTAGAGGGCGAGGTTGCGCGCCTGCGACTGCCCGAAGACCTGCATGGTCGCGCCGGCGCCGGATCCCTGGAGGAGGGCCGTCGCGGCCGAGAGCCTCTGCGACGCGGCCAGGGCCTGCCACGCGGCGGCGAGCTGGGCGTCCGTCTGGATCCCGGAGGTGAGCGCCTCGACGGGGCCCGAGACGGGCCCGAGGTCCCCCAGGGCGCGCACCGCCGCCCTGGGGTCGCCCGCGTAGGTCCTCAAGTCGCCCGCGACCTGGAGCGTCGCCGTCGCCGCAGCCAGCTGGCCGCTCAGCCGGTCAAGCTCGGCCGCCCAGTTGGCGGCCTCGGCGGGATTCGCTATGACCGTGACAAACGAGGTGTCGGCCACGCCGAGGAAGGCCCGCGCCGGGACCAATCCAAGGAGCGCGGCGCAAAGCATCAGGCCTGCGTATTGCCAGGGTCGCCGCGTCATGGGGTTCCTGACGGCGCCGGCGCCGGGACAAAGACCGGGACCGAGACCTTCTCGGGGGCGAGCTTGCGCCCGTCCTGTGCCCGCCCGTCGTCCTCCAGGGTGTAGTATTCCATCCTCCCGGCGGGTGCGCCGGCGCGCGGGGCCTCCAGGGCCTGCTTGGCCCAGTAAAGCTGCTTCACGGTGTCAGAAGCGCCGAGGAGGTAGCCCTCGTCGGCCGCGTTTCTTGAGGCGGTGGCGGAGGGTGACGCGCAGCCCGCAAGCGCGAGGGAAAGAAGGCCCGCGAGGAAGCGCATGCTCATGGCCGGCGGCTCCCGGACTCCGCGAGCACCCCGTCGTAAATCGAGGGGTACCTCCCGAGCGCCTTCATCCTGCCGTCGAAGACGGCGCCCGACGACTCCGCGACATAGAGCATCGCGGGGTCCACCTCGACGCGTACGGTGCCGCACAGGGGAGCCGAGGATTCTCTCGAGAAGTAGGTGAAGTAGGAGGCGCGCCGGGCGCCGGACTGGTGTTCCACGAGGGGATGCTGGACGATGGCCCGTTGCGCGGCCGCGGGCAGGCCGATCACGCGCGCGATCCTGGCGACCTGGTCCGCGTTGTTCTGCCGCATCAGGAAGTACTGCTTGCACTGGCCCAGGAGGAGGTCGGTGAGGAGCGGGTCGATGTCGTCGATCTGGGACGGCTCCTGGAAGGCGCCGATGAAGACGCAGCGGTACTTGCGCATCTGCGCGAGAAGCTCCTTCACGAACTCGGTCGCCCCCGGGATGAGGAGTATCCGCCGCAGCTCATCGAGGAGCATGACCTTCGCGGCGGACCGCGGCAGCGTGAGGATGTGCTGGCGCACATGGTCGAAGACGACAAAGCCCGCGAGCTCCTTGAGCGCCCCCTCGGGCAGGCGGCTGGTGTCGAAGTGCAGGCCGGCGCCGCGGATGTCCACGTTGGTGGGTCCGTCGATGAAGCCTCCCACGACGCCCCCGGAGCGCAGGCCTTTCGCCAGTTCCGAGGAGAGAAAGTCTAGCTCGCCCGCCACGGCCGCGCTCCGGTGGTGGGAAAGGCGCCCGTGCCTCATGAGGGCGACAAGGCCGTCGAACCGGGGATAGTCGGCCGGGCCTAGGCGCGTGAAGACGAGCGCGTCAGCGGCGCGTCGGCCCTCCGGCGTCAGGCCATGGCGGAGCACCGCCTCGTCGCCGGGGGCCGCGAGGAGCCCTGCGGCGAGGTCCGGGTCCGAGGCCTCGAGGGCGGCGAGGGCGAGATGCCCGTCCAGGAAGTCGTCGTCTCCCGTTCTCAGCCTCTCGATGGCGAGCGCGCGGCGCGCCAGGGCGCGCCACCGCCCCTCGTCGGCGTTCTTCCAGTCCTGCGCGCAGTCCTCGAGGTGGCTGCGGACGTACTCCCCGATCAGCCCCTCCCTCCTCCGGTTGCGGTCCTCGTCCCGCGACAGCCCGACGAGCTTCATGCAGGTGCGCACGACCCTCGCCACGGTCGACGACGTCAGGGGAAGCGCGTGGGTGTCGAACGGATTGAGGGTGCAGTCGCCCGACTCCCTTAGGACCAGGCTCCTCATGCCGCAGAGCTGGGCCTGGGTCACGAACGCCATACCCTCCTCCTGGTAGAAGCGATACGTCCACTCGCAATCCGACTGGCTCATGAGATCCATGAGGAGCGCCGACTTGCCCGAGCCGTTGACGCCGACGACGACCGTGTGCTGCGGCGTGCCGTTGGGAGTCACGAGGCGGATGCCGACGACGCTGCGGCCCGGGCTGTCGTAGAGCGCCTGCGCTTCGCCAAGGTGCCCGGTGAAGGTCGACGAGACGGGCATCAGGTCGGTCAGGTTGTGGTTCTCGACGTAGATGTCCCACCCGCGGTAGGTGCTGCCGAGGTTTCCCGGGAGCGTCTCGTAGAACAGGTGCCGCGCCTGCGCCGCATTGTTCACCTGCATGAACTCGGCGCCGTCGATGCCCTGGAGCGCGGTGCGCATCGCGACCGACTTCGCCGCGATCCCCTCCTCCGTGTCCGCCCACACGCGCACGACAAGGAGCATGTTGAAGGGGATCGTCACCGACGAGAGGAGGGAGTCGATGCGGCCGTGGCGCAGCCTGATGTCGTTCTCGACCCCGGCCGCCCGCCTGTCCGAGAGGAACGCGCTCAGCTCGTCGATCTCGCGGCGCAGCCGGTCGATCTCGCCGGCCACGGGCAGCGGCCGGATGGCGAGCGTGAGGGCCGCCCCGCGGCTTACGGCGTCGAGGACCGGGACCAGCATGCCCGGCCGCGTGCCGCGGGGGAGCTCGCGCATGACGAACAGGGCGTGGTAGTTGCCGTCAAGATACAGGAGGCTTGTCCGCTCCCCGGCCCGGCCCGAGGCGAAGGCGTCCATGTCGCTCCGCAGGCAGTTCGCGCGGATTGACCGCGCCGTGTCGACGTCCCCGGGGCCGGCCGCCCAGAGCTGGCTGAGGCTGGGGTTCAGGAATTTTCGCAGGTGAAGCGCGTGCTCCGCGTTGCCCATGGGGGACCAGCGCCCCAGCGAGTGGACCATCGAAAGCGTGCGCAACTGCGCCTCAAGGCCCGTGGCCGACTGCCTGAGGTACGCCTCGCACGCCGCGAATGATCGCACGTCCCGCGCCGTCAGCCCCTCGCAGCGCCTGCCGACGTACAGGTTGACCCGCTCGCGCCGGAGGCTGCCCTCGGCCGCGCGCTGCTCGTAGAAGGCCCGCCTCACCGCGCAGGTCCGGCGGCACCACGCGGACGCGGGCGCCTTGCGCCGTGAATAGGCCTCGAGGGCGCCGCTGTAGTCGTCCTCCACCGTCCATTGGACCTGGAGCGCGGATGACGCGCCGAGCGCGGCGAGGATGCAGGAATTCTGGCGCCTCAGGTCGAGGATCGTCCGGCTGTCGGCGCTCCTCATGTCGGGAACCTCGACACTCGCGCCCTTTGCGAGGCACGCCTGGGCCTCGAGGGCCGCGCCCCACCACAGCATGTCGCCCTCAAACCAACCCACGGGAAATGTCCGGGCCATGGCGTTCGTTCACCTGCGGCGGGGATGCACCGCATCCGCCGCCCTGCCGGGTCCGCAGGCCGCAGTCGCATCGACGCGCAGGCGCGGAAGGACGGGGCACGCGCGCCACGGGGGGCTGGTGAAGTCGAGCCTCATGCCGAGTGCCGTCGCCCACATGTCCCCCTTAAAGTGCGGTGGCCGGCCGGCGACCAGGAGGCGCAGGTAGCCGAATCCCGCCGCGAAGGGAATGAGCGCGACGACGGTGCGCGCCATCCAGCCGCGCCCGGCCGGCGCATCGCCCACGAAGAACTTCAGGGCAAGCGCGATGGTGCAGACCAGGCCCGCAAAGAGGGGCCAGAGGTCGTTGAAGCCAACGCCGTCGAAGCCAAGGTAGCCCACGCGGGACTTTCGGCCCGTGTTGCTCGGGGTGTACGGGAGGGAAGGCTCCTCGGGGACGGCGGCCATGGGGAAAGGGCGCGGCTGCTACCAGACCGGGAGGGTCCCGAGCGTCCAGACGGGGTTGATGATGCCGATCCTGATCGAGAACCAGTACACGCCCGCCGAGATCGCCGGGATGCCTATGGCCCACGCTGCCTCCTCGAGCTTGTCCTGCTTGTCCTGGGCGCGGTAGGCGCGCTGGGCGTGCTTGATTCCCTGCCAGACCGAACCGGCGAGGCCGAGGGTGAACAGCCATCCGAGGACGTCGGTGGCCTCGAATGCCGCGGCAAGGATCAACGGTGGTTTAAGTAAGTCCATATATTCGACATGTCCTTATTACCGAGTTAATCAAGCGCGACTTACTCACAGGCGGCCAGCGGGGGACCCGGGGCCGTTCAGGCTGGCGAATCCGCCGGACTTTCGACATCGATCAGCCTGAAAGGTGAATCCGCCGCACGCAGACGCAGTGACCCCGGCAGCCCCTGCGCCGCGCAATGCCGCGCTCGACGGACTGCGCGGCGTCGCGATCGCGATGGTCCTGTGGCACCACCTCGTCGAGCTCCACCTGCCGCCTGGCCGCTCGAGCTGGCTCGGCTGGCTGCGGGCGTCGACCGCGCTGTCTTGGACGGGCGTCGACCTCTTCTTCACCCTCTCGGGCTTCCTGATCGGCGGGATCCTCATCGACCAGCGCCATTCGAGGCGCCTGGCCCGGGTCTTCTACCTGCGCCGCGCGCTCCGGATCCTTCCGCTCTACTACGTCACGCTCCTCGCGATTGCCGCCGCCCTCGCGGCGGGACTGCCCGGCTCGTTCCAGCTTTTCCCGGGGTGGACCTACGCCCTGTTCCTTACGAACATAGAGATAGCCCGGGCGGGCGCCTGGGACTGGCTGCCCCTGTCGGTGATGTGGTCCCTCGCGGTCGAGGAGCAGTTCTACCTCGCAGCCCCCTGGCTGATGAGGCTTGTGCCGCCGGCGAGGATTCCCCTCTTCGCGTGCGCCCTCGTGGTCGCCGCGGAGACCGCCCGGGTGTGGCTCCTGGCCCGCCACCCGAGCCACGCGCTCTCCCTGCACGTGCTCACGCCGTTCCGGATGGATGCGCTGGCGTTCGGCATCTGGGGGTCGTGGCTCGTGCGCAATCCGGCGGGGGGCACCGTGCTGGGCTTCCTGGCGCGAAACGCGGCCGCGTGCGCCGCGTGCGCCGCGGCGGTGTTCGCCACGCTGACCATCGCGCGGGCAACGGAGGGATCGGCCGCGATGGCTCTCTATGGCTACACCCTCATCGCGCTGTGCTTCGGCGCCATCGTCCCCGCCGCGGCCAAGGCGCGGCCGCGCGCCATGATCCGCCTCCTCGAGTCTCCCGCCCTGGTCAACCTCGGCAGGCGCTCCTACTTCATCTATCTCTGGCACGCGCTGCTCGGCGGCTCGATCATCCGGTGCCTCGGGGGGCATGATTTCGAGCTCCATTCCCTCGGCGGGGCCGGAATCGTGGCCCTGGCGATCGCGGCGACGTGGCTCGCATCGGCCGCGTCGTGGAGATGGTTCGAGGGGCCAATTGTTGAAATCGGGCGCCGGCATGCGTACTGATCGTTGAACCGGTGGACATCTCCGTCATAATCCCGACCCATAACCCGAACCTCGCCCGTCTGCGGGCGACACTGGGGGGGCTGAAGGGACAGGACCTTGCCCCGGGACGCTGGGAGGCGCTGCTGATCGACAACGCCTCGACGGAACTGCCGCCTCCAGAGTCCTATTCCGACGTCGCGCCGAGCGGCCTTTCCCTTCTCCACGAGGCACGTCTCGGCCTGACCTCCGCGAGGATCTGCGGTTTTCGGGCGGCCCGTGGCGCGCTGTTCGTGATGGTGGACGACGACAACGTCCTGGCCCCAGGCTACCTTTCGGAGGTGGCGCGGATCTTCGAGAGCGAGAGGCGCATCGGCGCCGCCGGCGGCAAATCCTTCCCCGTCTACGAGTCCGCGCCCACCGGGTGGCAGCTTGAGTTCACCTCGCTGCTCGCCATCCGGGACCTTGGCGACGCCGAGGTCCAGGCGCGCTCGTTCCGTCCCGAGGGGTCGGCAGCCAACGTGTACCCCCCCTGCGCGCCGATCGGGGCCGGGATGGCGCTGAGGCGCGAGTGCGCCGTCACATGGGCCGACGGGGTCGCCAGGGACCCGGCGCGGCGTCGGCTCGACCGGACCGGCTCCGACCTGGCGTCCGGCGGCGACAACGACATCATCATGACCGCGCTTGAGCAGGGATGGGCCGTCGGGTATTTCCCCACGCTGAGGCTCGAGCATCTCATCCCGCCGGGCCGGCTTGACCCCTCGTATCTTTCACGCCTGAACCACGCGATCCAGCGCTCATGGGTGCAGGCGCTCGCCCTCCACGGGGCCAGCCCCTGGCCCCCGATCGCGCCATGGACCGTCTGGCCGCGCAAGGTCAAGGCCTACTTCAGGCTCGGCGCCTGGAAATCGCCGGCGCACCACATCCGCTGGCAGGGCATGTGCGGCCAGTACGAGGGCCAGGCCCGTATCACGCGATGACGGGCAAGGTCGTGACCGCCCTGGGTTTCCTGCGCCGGGGCGACCTGCGGGGCCTGTGCCGCCAGGTGGCGATCCTTGCCCGGACGACAAAGGTCCGCGGCCGCCACGGCGCTCCCTTCGTCCACAATCGGCTCGGGTTCGGGTTCGTCTGCTTCCCCGGGACCGCGGATTCGGTCGAGATGTACGTGAAGGGCAGCGACGAGGACAGGCGGGAGCTCTCCCTGCTCAGGGCCTGGGTCGCTGCCGGCGACGGCGCCCTGGATGTCGGGTCGAATCTTGGCGTTTATGCGGCCGCCGCGGCCCAGGCTGCCGGAGCCACCGGGCGCGTGATGGCGGTGGAGCCGTCGCCGAGCCTTGCGGGACTCATCGGCGAGGCGGCGAGGCTCCTTTCGCTCGGGGGAATCCGGGTCTACCCCTCATGCGCGGGCGACGCGCGGGGCCAGGTGCCGTTTCACGTGGCGAAGGGGGGCACGACGGGAGCGCAGTCCCTTCGCGTCGAGCCGGGGCGCGAGGTGGAATACGAGACGATCACCGTCGGCATCGACACGCTCGACCACATGCTCGCCGAGACACCGGGGTTTCCGGCGCCCTCGTTTGTGAAGGTGGACGTCGAGGGCGCCGAGGTCTCCGCGATCCGGGGCGCAAGCGACCTGCTCGGCAGCCCGGACCCGGCGCTGTGGATCGTCGAGATCAATCCCCCAGCCCTGGCGCGCTTCGGAACCCTCCCGTCACAGGTCACTGAAAATTTTGCCGCAGGCCGCTTCGAGCGCTGGCTCATCCCGAAATATCCGCGGGCGGGATCCACGGACAGCCCGAGGCCGCTCGCGCCGGCCGAGGCGTTCGGCGATGCGCTCTTCTACAACCTGGTCGCGATTCCCAAGGCAGGGAAATGGAGCGGCCGGGCTGAGGGGATTCGCCGCCTTCTCAGAGCACGATGACGAGCCGCACCCCCGACCTCTCCGTCGTCATACCTGCATTCGGGCGCCCCGAGCCGCTCAAGTACACGCTGCGCAGCGTGGCGCGCGCCGCCGAGCGGCTGGGATCGGCCGTGGAGATCCTCCTCGTCGACGACGGCTCAAGCCCTCCCCTCGTCGAGCAATTGGGAAGCTTTGAGGCCGGCGCGACGCTGACCCATGTGAGGCAGGGCAACCAGGGCTCGATCATCGGCCGCCTCACCGGCCTTGGGAAAGCAACGGCGGAGTTCGTCCTGTTTCTCGACTCGGACGACCTGGTTCATCCCGACAAGTTCGCAATGCAGCTCCCGGCGATGAGGGCGGCCTGCGCCGACGTGAGCTACGCGGACATGGCCACGGCCACGCTCGGAAAGGGCTATGAGATCGCCCGGTACGACCCGGCCGAGACGCTCGCTCAAACGGGCGATCCGGCGGCGTTCTACATCGAGTTGCAGCCCGCCCCGCATAACCCGATCTATCGGCGCCAGTACCTCCAGGGCGCCCTTGCCTCGCCCCTGGTCGCGCCCGTGCGCGCCATGGACCCGTCGGGCGACGTCTGGCTCTTCTACAACCTGGCGACCGCTGCGGCGAAGATCATCAAGGTCGCCGGGGCGCTCAGCGCGCCCGGGCCTCACGAGGAGGAGAGGTACAGCAGGCACTGGGAGAGACTCGGCACCGCCGCGATCCTCGTCATGGAGCGTTTCATCCGGCTTTGCCCCCGGACGGCATCCACCCTCGCTGCGCGCCAGGCGACGGGCGAGGCCGCCTTCAGGACGTGGAGGTCGCTGCCGCGCGATTACGATCCCGGGTTCCTGGAGCGCATGCTGGCCGTCTACGCGATGGCTCCAAAGGGACCCGCCTCGAAGCTCGGCACCCGGTCCTTCGCCCGGCTCGCAGCCATTGTCGGGCCCGTGAACGCGGGCCGGCTCCTGCGGCTTCTGCGGGCCCCCTCGTATTCGGGGGTTGGAACGCTGTCGCCCGAGGCGTATGTACGACTCTTCGCCGACTTCGCGAGAACACGTTGACATCCTCCCGTCCCTGAAGGGCCGGGATTCCTGGTTACCATATGCACAGATCATGGCAGAGCAGATTGGTTCACGCTTCGACGGGCATCGTCCCGGGCAACCCGTGTTGCCTGGGGTCTTACATGCCCTCCACGTACAGAGGCGGCCTGTCCAGCCGACCAAATGTTCTTGGCTGCGTTGTGATCTCGGTCGTGGGACGTGCCGCAGCAGGGGCAGATCCATTCGCGGATGGCGAGCGGGAGGCTTTCCAAGACGTGGCGGCAGTCCGAGCAGCGCTTGCTGCTGGGGAAATACCGGTCGACGACCTGCAATTCCTTGCCGTACCAGCGGCACTTGTAGGTGAGCATCTGGCGGAAGGCGTACATTCCGACGTCGGCCATCTGGCGGGCCCGGTGGCGGCCGTCCATCATGCTGCTCACATCCAGGTTCTCGATGCAGTTGAGGTCGAAGCTGCGGACGACGTCCGTCGTCAGCTTGGCCAAGTGGGCAAGGCTCCTGTCCAGGAATTTGGAATTAGGCATTTTTTCGCCGGTCGAAAGGGTCGCCAGGCACCCGATTCCGAGATCAATCCCCACGTACTCTCCCGTCTTCGGCAGCGGAGCCACGGTTTCATCCAGGCAGAGTGTCGCAAAGTAACGCCCCGCGCAGTCCTTGGTTATCGTGACCGTGGAGGGTTCGCTTGCAAATTGTCGGGACCAGCGGATCCGCAGGTGCCCAATCTTGGCGAGGGTGAGGTTAAATTGCTTCCCGTCCCACCCAAAGGCAGAACGGGTGAACTCGGCACTCTGAACCCCGCGCATGGATTTGAAGCGGGGATAGGCAGCCCGCTTCGCGAAGAAGTTGCGGTAGGCGGTTTGCAGGTGCCGGAGGCATTGCTGAAGGGGGACGCAGGAGACTTCCCTCAGCCAGACGAGAGCGGGTTCCTTCTTCCATCCCGTCAGCGCGGCGCTCGTCTGGGCATAACTGATGGTGGTTTTGTTCTCGGCGTAGGCATCCTTTCTGAGCTCAAGGGCTCGGTTGTAAACGTACCGCACACACCCAAAGGTCTTCGCCAGCAGGCGCCTTTGCGGCGCACCGGGATAGACTCGGAAGCGGTAGCGGACCAGCATGTAAAACGCTCTAATTAGACATGTCAAAATACAAGAAAAATCTGGCGGCGATTCCTCCCCGCCCCAAAGGACGGGGTTTCCTCGCCGTCACACGATGACCCCACGACCCCGCGCGATCACGATTAACGGACGGGACCTGTTCGTGACCGATGAACACGCGGATTTCTGGGACCGCTTTGCATCCAATACTTGGGAGCCAGGGACGCTCGCGGTGTTCGACCACTATATAGGGAGCGAGACGCTCTATCTCGACGTGGGGTGCTGGATCGGGCCGACGCTCCTTTATGCGGCCCCGAGGGCGAAATACGCCGTGGCCTTTGAGCCCGACCCCGTCGCCTTCGCGGCGTTGGAGGCCAACGTGGCGGCCAACCCCGCCCTGAGCAACATAAGCGTCCGGCGCGTCGCCATCGCGTCAAAGCGGGGAGAGCTCCGGATCGGCTCCCAGGGGTCAAAGGGCGACTCCATGTCGAGCGCCCTGTTCTCCGGGAACGAGGACAGCTGGACGGCCGAGGCGATGCGCCTCGAGGACCTCGAGGGGGATTGGCCCGCTGCGGGAAACTGCTTCGTGAAGATGGATGTCGAGGGGGGCGAGTTCGCCACCCTGCCCTCAATGGCTCATTTCCTCCATGCGCGCCGCGCCACGCTCTTCCTTTCGCTCCACCAGCGGTTCTTCCTCCAGCCGTACCAGGGAAAGGGCTTCCTGATGAGGCTCTATGGCGAGGCGAGGCTCTTCGCGAGGATCCTCAGGTTCCTGCCGCTCCTCCTGAAATACCCCTACATCTATGACGAGCATGGGACGCGGCTGAGCGCCCTTGGGTTCCTGCAGAGGAGGCATTGGCGCAGGATCGACACGCTGCTCCTCTCCTATTCCCCAGGGCCGCGGGGAGACCCGCGATCGGGGGATTGAGGGAGGCCGATGGCCCTGAACCCCAAACACCTCGTTCCGCTTCCGATCCGCAACCGCCTGCGCGGATTCCGATGGCCGGCCGGCCTCGTGGGGCTCCTGCCCGGGCGATCGGACTGGTTCGGGCCGCCCCGCCGCTGGATGCGGATCCGCGAGTATCTCTCGTCTAGTCCGGGACAGGTCACGGAAGCCCTGCCGCTCCAGGAGCTGGTCCCGCCCCATCCGACGCAGCTCGGCGCATTCCCGTCCCGCTTCCTCGGGTCCCTGCGCACCAGCGTGCCGCCCGCGTGCGTCTTCTCGCTTCCCGGCGCAAGGGTCCTCGGCGCCGAGGGATGGGTCGTCGCGCCGGGTGACGTCTTCCTCACCGACGCCAGCTTCGAGGGAAACGTCGAGGGCAAGCCGCTCCGTGATCACCATATCTTCAGGGTGCGCCGCGGGCGCGCGCCGGCGCAGCGCCCGCTCCCGGGGCGCTGCCTTTCCCTCGCCAGCGACTACGCCATCGGCGGCTTTGGGCATTTTGTCCACGACTCCCTCACCCGCCTCTGCCTGGTCGAGGGATGCGGGTTGCGCGCGCCTGAATTCGACTGGGTCTATCTCCCGAGGCCCGACACCCCGATCGTCCGCGAGATCGTCTCCCGCCTCGGCGTCGCCCCGGAGAGGCTCCTCAATTTCGACGCCCGATTCGACCTGCGCTGCGAGGAGCTCACTGCGACAAGCTTCCCGGGCGCCCCGGGGACGATTGCCCCCGCTTACGCCCGTTTCCTCAGGAGCCGCTTCTCGCCCCCCGCGCTGCGCTCCAACCGCAGGATTTATCTCTCGAGAAACGGCTTTCGCCGCAATTTCTCCAACCTGGCCGAGGTTGAGGCCATCCTGTCGGGTCACGGATTCGAGGAGGTGCGCGCACACGACGATCCGCTCACGCTCCAGAAATGCGCCGAGGCCGAGTATGTCTTCTGCATCGAGGGCGCCAGCTTCTTCAACGCGGTCTTCTGCAGGCCGGGCACCGGCGTGCTGCTCGTCTACCCGGACCGCCTGCCGCATGCGGTGCCGTACGCGCTGACGCTCGCCGAGGCCGCGGGATTCAGGACATTCGTCATGAAGGGCGAGACAGTCGGGGACGCCGGGGTCGATGGAGGCATTGCCGACCTCCACCTTGACCCGGTAGCCTTGGAGCACGCCCTCAAACGCATGATCTCCTTCTAGATGCCCTCCCTACAATCGCTCGCGAGGAACGCGCGGCTGGGAACGGCTGCGTACCATCTTTGGCACCGCCCTATCTCGTGGGTCCGGGACACGCTGAAGGCCGGCGGGCCGTTCGAGCTACGGCGCACCGAGCAGGGCCGGCGCGACATGGAGGTCGCAGCGCGCAGCCTCCCAGCACTCGGGCCCTGCGCCGGCGCACCCGTCAACCTGCACCTCCTGACGGGCGCGCGGTTCTGGTACCAAACCGCGTTCTGCCTGTGGACATTGTCCCGGGAGTCCGGCAGGACGCTCGCGCCCGTCCTCTATGACGACGGCACGCTGACGGATCCGCACCGCGAGTCACTCGTCCGCCTGTTTCCGCGGGCCAGCTTCGTCCCCAAGGCCGAGTCCGTCGCGAGGATCGAGGCGCACCTTCCCGCGGGGCGGTACCCGGTGCTTCGGGAGAGGTGGGGCAATTATCCCCATATCCGCAAGATCACCGACCCCCACCTGCACAGCGACGGATGGAAGCTCGTCATCGACTCGGACCTCCTTTTTTTCCGCAGGCCTGAATTCCTGCTCGCTTGGATCGACGGGCCCGAGCGCCCTTTCCACGCGCTCGACTGCGAGACGTCCTACGGATACCCGAGGCCGCTGATGGACGCGCTGGCGGGAAAGCACGTCGCGGACAGGGTGAACGTGGGCCTCGCGGGCCTGAACAGCGGAGAGATCGACTGGGACCGGCTGGAATCGTGGTGCCGTGAGCTCATCGCGAAAAAGGGCACGAGCTATTACCTGGAGCAGGCGCTGGTCGCGATGCTGGTCGCGGGACGCGCATGCGATGTCGCCCCGGCCGACGACTACGTGACGCTGCCCGGGGCGGAGGAGGCGCGCGGGCGCCGCGCCGTGATGCACCACTATGTCGCCGAGTCCAAGCGCTGGTATTTCCAGGAGAACTGGCGTATCACGATTGCCCGGGCAGCGCGATGAACTCCCTGGTCAGCATCATCGTCCCCTGCCACAATGCCGAGCCCTGGGTGGCCGCGGCCATCGAGTCAGCCGTCTCGCAGTCCGGTTTCGAAAAGGAGGTGATCGCGGTAAATGACGGGTCCAGGGACGCCACGTTGTCCGTCCTGAGGACACTGGAGGGGCCGGGCGTCAGGGTCGTGGACCAGCCCAATCGCGGGGCGTCAGCCGCCAGGAACGCAGGCCTTCGCGCCGCCACCGGAAGGTACATCCAGTTTCTCGACGCGGACGACCTGCTGGCCAGGGGCAAGATCTCGGGCCAGCTCAGCATGCTCGAGGGAGCCGCCGAAGGCACCGTTGCCACCGCCCGCTGGGCCCGGTTCCGCGACGACCCGGCTTCGGCAGTCGTGACCGAGTCGCCCCTGTTTCGCGACCTGTCGCCCGTGGAGTTCCTGATCCACCTCACGTCGGGCGGGCACATGATGCACCCCGCCGCGTGGCTGATACCCACGGCGCTCGCACGCGCGGCCGGCCCGTGGAACGAGCGTCTCACGCTCAACGACGACGGTGAGTATTTCTCGCGGGTGGTCCTGGCGTCGAGCGGCGTCGTTCACGCGGGCGGATCCCTCTCGCTTTATCGGTCGGGACTTGCGGCGAGCCTGAGCGGGAGGGCGGACCGAATGGCCCTGGAATCATTGTTTCTTTCCTGCGAGCTGGTCGCCGCCCACCTGCAGGATGCGGAGGACTCGACCCGGGTCAGGAGCGCCCTTGCGGATTATTTCAAGAGGCTTGAATTCGAGACCTTTCCCGGGGCGCCGGACCTGTCGCGCAGGGCCGAGGAGCTCTCACGGGGGATGGGGGGCTCGTCCCTCCAACCGTCAATGGGGAGAAGGCAGGCCCTGTTGGCAAAGGTGGTCGGCTGGAAACTCGCGCGCAGGATGGCATCGCTCGCGCGACAAACGTGACGACCTCCCTCCCAATCCCCGGGGGGCTCGCTCCCGGCACCCGGAACATTGCAGGCGGCCACAACCCTGTGCTCGAGAGGGCAGCCTGAATCGCCTTGGCCTCCATCCGGATCATATTGCTCACATGCCGGCGCACCCCGCTGCTGCGCCGGGCGCTCGCCAGCCTCCTTGCCCAGACACGCACCGACTGGGTGTGCGAGCTCCACAACGACGCTCCCGAGGACGAATCGCCCCGGGCGCTGCTCGCCGAGATGGCGCCGGGCGACCCGAGGTTTTCGTACCACCACCACGCGCCCGCATGGGGGCCGGTCAGGTCGTTCAACCACTGCTTTCGCGCGGGCCCCGAGCCCCTCATCTCGCTTCTTGAGGATGACAACTGGTGGGAGCCGGGACTTCTCGAGGCCCTCAGCGCCGCCCTGGCCCGGAACCCTACGGCAACGCTGGCCTGGGCCAACATGCGGGTTTGGCAGGAGGACAAGGACTCGTCCTGGACCGACACGGGAAGGACGGTCTGGCCCATCCGGGAAGGCGACATGGTGTTCGACTGGCCCGTCCTTATCCAGGCATTCGACGGCCTGCATTCCAACGGGGCGATGCTCTTCCGGAGCGCGGGCGATGGCCGGGGCGCCGTTCCCGATGAAACCCCCTTTGCCCTGATCGAGCCCGTTCGTGAACGCTCCCTCAGGGGACCGTACGTGCTCGTGGGCCAGGCGCTCGCACACTACGCGCTCACCCGCTCGACGGCGCGATCCCGGGACCGGACCCTCTGGGTGCAGGGACAGCTTCTCCTCGCGGGTTCGTTCCTCGAGTCCGTCGAGCTGACCCCCGGGGCGTGGGACGAGCTCTGGGCGACATTCCGCTGCGCGACGCCGCGGCGCACCGGCGCACTCCTCATGGTTGCCCTGGCCGGGATCCGCCGGCGGGAGATCCTGTCGAGGGCACGGCCCTCCGACATGTTCGAGTTTGTCGCCAACTTCGTGGGGAGCCTGGGTGCCAACCTGTCCGGACTCTCATTCAGGACCAGCCATGCCGCCCTGTGGGCGTGGCTGAGGCGGGAAACCGCGGAGAGGACGAGGGAGGCCCGGGAGGCCGGACGAGACACGCTGGCCGCGGGATCCCTTATCTCCAAAAGCGACGCGGAGGGGAAACCGCATTGAGCCGCGCGCTTGTCCGGCGTTGCCGTGATGGTGCGCCACGTGGGAATCGAACCCACCTCTCAAGCTTGGGAAGCTCACGTTCTACCGATGAACTAGTGGCGCGCGCGCCGGAGAGTAGATTGGAAGGAATCGCCAGCCGTCGCGTCAATACAAGACTGGCCCTTCTGCGTCGCAAAGGCCGCCCCTCACGCCGATTCTCGGCAAACGGCGCCCCCGCGTTCCCCTCCCCCGTACACCTAAACTGAATGGCGATCAGCCCGGAGCCCCACAGACAGCCGTCGTTGCGGCGGATCCCCGCCTTGGACGGACTTCGAGGCATCGCCATCGTCCTTGTCCTGTTCCATCACCTGTTTGTCTACGAACCCACGGGCCCCGCTGGCGCGCGCGTCGCCGTGGTCGCCGAATTTGCAAGCCACGGGGTGGACCTTTTCTTCGTGCTTTCCGGATTCCTGATTGCGCGCCAGCTTGCGGCCCTCGGCTCCATGCCCGGCTTCGCCGCGCGCTTCTGGCTGCATCGCGCGGCAAAGATCGTCCCGCTGTACCTCCTCGTCGTGTTCTGCGTGTTCGTCCCGTTAAAGGGGCTGCTCGCCTTCTCCGGCCACATTGAAAAACTGGGGTGGCTGCTCCCGGCAAGGCAGAACTGGCCGTGGTACGTCTTCTTCGCCTCCAACGTGCGCAACGCGATCGACGCCCGTTTCACGAATCCCGCCCTGGACGTATGCTGGTCCCTCGGGATCGAGGTGCAGTTCTACATCCTGGCGTTTGCCCTGGCGCGGTTCGTGGCGCCGCGGCAATGGCCGCGCATCGCCTTGGCCTGCACGTTCGCGGCGGTCGCATTCCGGGTGGGCGAGCTTCGGTTGGGCGCAAACTGGCTGCAGGTGTTGGTGCTGACCCCGGGGCGTCTGGACGCGTTCTCGATCGGAGCCATCGCCGCCCTCGCACCCTCGTGGCTGGCCCGGCTCCCCGCGTTTATTCCCTATGTCGTCCTGTGCCTGCCGCTCTTCACCGCATGGTCGAGGATGGGCGAGGCCGTCGAGATCGGGGGTTACACCGCCGTGGCCCTCGCGGCGGGAATGTTTGTCGAGCGGGCGGCGAGATCCGCGCCTGGCGCCAAGCCGAACGCCGTCCTCGGGGGAACGGCCCTCGTGTTCATGGGCCGCATCTCCTACTCCATCTACCTCGTCCACCTTCCGATCAGGGCCGCGATGCGGGACATGTTGCTGCCCCATGTTCGCTCCCTGTCCACGCCCGGCGATTGGATCGCACAGGCGGCCTACACGCTCGGAACAGGGGCGACGTGCATTGCGCTGGGCTGGCTGACCTGGAAGTATATCGAGGAGCCCGCCCGCAGGGCCGTGATTGCGCTCGGCACGCGGGCTCCCTCGACCGTCGGATCCACCTAGGCAATCGGCTGCCGCCGCCCGCCAACGGGCGTCCGGCCCTCGTCAACCGAAGGAGCGACGGCTGTCCAACGCGCTCTTAACGGTGACCGAGTCCGCGTAGACAACTCCGCCGCCGCTTGGGATTCCGAATCCTATCCTTGTGACCCGCACGTTGGACTCCTTCGCCATGTGCTCCTGGATGTAGTGGCACGTCGCCTCACCCTCCACGTCGTTCGAGAGCGCGAGGACAAGCTCCTCCACCCCGCCGTTCGCCAACCGGCCCATCAGGGCCGCAATGTTCAAGTCGTCGGGTCCGACGCCTCCGAGCGGGGACAGCTTTCCGTGGAGGACATGGTACGTTGCCCTCCACGACCCGCTCCGCTCAATCGCGAGCAGATCAGGGACGTTCTCCACCACGCAGATCAAATGCTGGTCCCGCTTGGGGTCCGAGCAAATGGCGCACAGCGGCTCCTCCGTGAGGTTGCCGCACCTCTCGCAACGATGGACCCTTTGGGAAGCCTCCGTGAGCGCCTCGACAAGGACTTCAAGCTGCTCGGGCTTACCCACCAGCAGGTGGAGCGCGATGCGCTCCGACGAACGGTATCCGACACCCGGGAGCTTTCTCAGGGCTTGCTGGAGCTTCTCGAAGACGGAAGTCACATCCTTCAGAAACCGGGCATCTGAAATGCCGACGTTACCTTCTTCATCTCGCTATCATTGAGCTCCTTGGCCTGCTTTCCCGCGTCCTGGATTGCGCCGAGGATCGTGGCGGAGACCGTCTTTGCGTCCTCCTTGAGGAATTCGGGATCGAGTTCGATCCCGATAAACTTCCCGGAAAGATTCACTTTGACGCGGACAGCCCCGCCGCCGGCCGAAACCTCGAGTTCACGCGACTCGAGTTGGGTCTGAAGCAATTCGATAGACCGCTGCATCTTCTGGGCGGTCTTTAGGAGTTTTCCGACGCCTGCCATGGAGTGCCATGCTTGGCTGCTTGCTCCGAAATAACGAGGCGTTTTTCCCGAAATGTCGGGACAAATCATTTCCCCTGGCGAACCCATTGGAAAATCCATGGCGGCGCGCGCGGAGACCCGGATGCGCCCCCGAGTCGGCGCTTGAAAGATTGCCCATTGGGTCGACCTGAGATGGGCTAACGGCTTGGCCGGCTCTTGATGCACGACATTCCACAATCCACGGACGAGGCGAGCCGCGCCGCGTCTGCCCCATAGCCATGTGCGGCATCGCCGGAGTCGTCGACGGGTCCATATCCAGGGAGGAACGGGAAGGGGCCGTCATGCGCATGTGCGCGTCGATGATACACCGGGGCCCGGATGATTCCGGCATCGAGACACGGGGCCCGGCGACAATCGGGATGCGCCGCTTGGCGATCTTTGATCCCGCAAACGGCCATCAGCCGATGAACACCAGGGACGGGAGATTTTCGCTGGTCTTCAACGGGGCGATCTACAACTTCCGCGAACTGCAGCTGGAGCTGGAATCGGCCGGGTGGACCTTCTCCACCCGCTGCGACACCGAGGTCCTCCTGGTCGCGCTGGCTCACTGGGGGAAATCGGCATTGAAGCGCCTCAGGGGGATGTTCGCCTTCGCCCTCTGGGACTCCGTCGACGAAACCCTCCTCCTCGCGAGGGACCCGCTCGGCATCAAGCCCCTCTATTACGCCCTCGAGGGCAGGCGCCTTGTCTTTGCGTCAGAGGTGAATGCGCTGGGTGCGTCCGGGTGCGTCGATTGCGATGTCGACCCAAACTCGGTCATTGAGTACCTGGGCTGGCTGGCCGTCCCGGCTCCCCGCACGATTTACCGCGGCATTTCGACGCTGCGTCCCGGCGAGACGCTTACCTTCCACGGCGGGGTGCCTGATATCGGCACCGATTGGAATTTCTCGTCGATACCGGCCGACATCAAACCCTGCGCATCCCATGGGGAGTTCATCCATGGGCTTCGCGCCCAGCTTGAGGACTCCATCCGGGCCCACGTCCTGGCCGACGTTCCCGTCGGCGCCTTCCTCTCCGGCGGCCTCGACTCGGCAGTGGTCGCCGGGCTCATGGCGAGGGTGTCGAGCAACGCGCTGAAGACATTCTCCATAGGCTTCGAGGAGGATGAGTTCAGCGAGGCGGACGACGCCGAGGAGAACGCGAAGCATATCGGGTCGGTCCATCACACGAGGATTGTCACCGGCGACGAGGTCGCCAGGGACATGCCCCAGATCCTGGCAGCCTGCGACCAGCCCACCGGGGACGGGATCAACACGTACTACGCGAGCGAGACGGCGAGGGAAGGCGGGGCGAAGGTCGCCCTCTCGGGCCTCGGCGGGGATGAGCTGTTCGGCGGCTATCCCTCCTTCCGCACCATTCCCCGGCTCTCAAGGTTTCTGCCGACATGGCTGTCCCTGCCCGGGGCGATGCGCTCATTGATCTGCAATTCACTCAATGCAGGGGGCCCAAGGGCCAGGAAACTTTCGGATTTTCTAAGGCATTCCAAGGACACGCACGACCTCGCGTCGCTCCAGAGGAGGGTGTTCTCGGACTCAAGCCGGGAGTCGATCCTTTCGCCGGCCCTGGCCGAGCAGGCGCGGCGAGGGCCGTTCTTTCATCCCCAACTCGACCTGCTGCGCGCGGACCTTGGGGACGTCGACGATTTCTCGAAGGTCAGTGCCTGGGAACTCCGCACCTACATGGCAGACGTGCTCCTGCGCGACAGCGACGTGATGAGCATGCGCCACTCGATAGAGCTTCGGGTGCCGTTTGTTGACAGGCCGCTCCTTGAGTGGCTTTGGCGGCAGCCTGCAGCGCTAAAGGGCGCGGGCAGGAACCCGAAGTCAGTCCTCGCCGAGGCGACGTCGGACATATTGCCACCCGGGCTGACCAACCGGAAAAAGCGGGGATTCACGTTCCCGTTCCCCATCTGGATGCGCAAGGACCTGCGGCCGTTCCTCGACCACACCTTTTCAAAACAGAGCGTCGAGAAATCCGGCCTATTCGCGCCAGAGGCGGCCCTCAGCCTGTGGGATCGATTCCGCGCAGGGGAAAGCAACCGCGAATGGTCGCGGGTCTGGAGCCTCGCAGTCCTGGTCTCGTTCGTGAACCGGCCCCGCCCCGCGCGGATCCTGGCCTAGCCCGCGGCGCCCGCGCGTGAGATATCTCCTCTTCACACCCGAACTTTTCGCCGCCGAGGGGGGAATCGCGCGCATCCTGAGGCTCTACCTGAAGGCCCTGTGCGAAGTCGCGGCGGAGAGGGACTCGGTGGAGCTGTTGTCACTGAACGACCGCTCAATCGAGGAGCGGGAACTGAGGCAATATTCCAACAGGAAGCTCTCCGATTGGACGGTCTGCAACCGCAGCAAGCTCGACTTCATGAAGGCGGCCTTCCGATTGAGCCGGTCCTGCGACGTCATTTTGTGCGGCCACATTGGCCAGCTGCCGGTCGCATGGGCGATGTCGAAGCTGCGGGGGGGTCTTTCCTACTACCTTGTGGCGCACGGGATCGAGGTCTGGCGCCCGTTCAGTCTCCTCGAGCGCCGCGCCGTCTTGGGAGCGAAGGCCATCCTCTGCGTGAGTGACTACACGCGCAGGCGGATTCTGGAGTATTGCCGTGTCCCCCCGGAGCGCCTCCTGGTCCTTCCCAACGCGCTCGACCCGCACCTTGCGCCAAAGGCGCCCGCGCCACCGCCGGCAAACGGGTCCGTGGTGCTCACGATCTCGAGGCTGTCGGCCTCGGACGGCTACAAGGGAATCGGGCATCTGATCGAGTCGATGCCTGCCGTGCGGTCGAGCATCCCCGGAGCCCGGCTTAGGATCGTCGGACGCGGCGACGGGTTGCCCGCCCTTCAGGAGCTGGTGAGAAGGCTCGAGTTGAAGGACGCGGTCGAGTTTACGGGTTACCTGAGCGACGACGAGATACACAAGGAGTTTGAGCGCTGCACCCTGTTCGCCCTGCCGAGCCAGAAGGAGGGATTCGGCCTCGTCTATCTCGAGGCCATGGCAAACGGGCGCCCATGCCTTGGCGCCAGGGAAGGCGGAACCCCGGAGGTGATTTCCGCGGATACGGGCGTGCTGGTTGAGTACGGGAACGTCGCCGAGATTTCCCAGGCGATCACGGATTCCCTCCGCAGAAAATGGGACCTTAACGCGCTTCGGCAGCGCGCTCAGTATTTTTCCTATTTGCGGTTCAAGGAACGCCTTGCCTCAGTGTTACACGCATGAGTGGCCCCCTCATAGACCACCGAATTGAGGCTGCATCTGGCTCGAGTGAGGTTCTGGTGATAGAGGCGGGGCGGGCGAATGTGAATTACTGGAGGGACGCGTGGCATTACCGGGACCTCTTCTGGTTCCTGACCCTCAGGGATATCAAGATCAGGTACAAGCAGACGTACCTCGGGGTTGCGTGGGCGATCGTTCAGCCGGTCGTCACGACCGGGATCTTCACCTTTGTCTTCGGGAAGCTCGCGGGCATGCAGTCGGGAGGCGTCCCCTATCCCCTGCTCGTGCTGTCGGGATTGCTCCCGTGGCAGCTGTTCTCCGCGGCCCTCATGGGCTCAAGCTCGAGCCTCATTTCGAACGCCCATCTCATCTCGAAGGTCTACTTTCCGCGGCTGATCATCCCCATCTCGGCACTCGGCGTGGCCCTGATCGACTTCTTCGTGGTCCTGGTCCTGTACGTGGCCGTCTCCATTTGGTTTGGGCGATACCCCTCGTGGCACTGGACACTCCTTCCGGTGTTCATCTTCGCCACGATGTTTTTGGCGTTCGGCATGGGACTCTGGTTCACCGCGCTCACGGTCAAGTACCGGGACTTCAAGTACATCGTTCCCTTCATCGCCCAGGTCGGTATCTTCCTGTCACCGATCGGCTACAGCACGGGCGTGGTCCCCCGGTGGAGCGGGCTCCTCGACCTCAACCCGGTCACCGGCATCATCGACAGCTTCCGGTGGTGCCTGCTGACCGATGGTCACCCGTTCTACCTCCATGGAATGATCTGCTCGACGGTGATATCCGTGGCCCTGACCTTCTCGGGCCTCTGGTATTTCAGGAAGATGGAGCGGACGTTCGCCGACATAATCTAGCCCGCCGCCATGCCCAACGATTCGGTGATTTCCGTGGAGAGCCTTTCAAAGAGGTACAGGCTGGGGCACCAGAGGCAGGCCAACAGCCTGGGCGACCGGATCACGAGCGGCCTGAAGGGGGCGGCGCGCTGGTTCATCCCGGGGAGCGAGCCCAAGGAGGTATTCGAGGAATTCTGGGCACTGAAGGATGTCTCCTTCGAGGTCAGAAGGGGCCAGACCCTTGGAGTCGTGGGGCGCAACGGCGCGGGCAAGTCGACCCTGCTCAAGATACTGTCGCGGATCACGGAGCCGACAACTGGACGCATCCGGATGACCGGCCGGGTGGCGAGCCTGCTCGAGGTCGGCACCGGGTTTCATCCCGAGCTCACCGGCCGGGAGAACATCTTCCTCAATGGCGCCATCCTGGGAATGAAGCGGACGGAGATCCTGAGGAAATTCGACGAGATCGTCGCGTTCTCCGAGGTCGAGCGGTTCCTGGACACCCCGGTGAAGCACTACTCGAGCGGGATGTACGTGCGCCTCGCGTTCTCCGTGGCCGCGCACCTCGAGCCCGAGATCCTCATCGTCGACGAGGTTCTTTCGGTGGGCGACACGCAGTTTCAGAAGAAATGCCTGAACAAGGTGAGCGAGGTCACGCGATCCGGAGACCGCACCGTCCTCTTCGTCAGCCACAACAGCGCCGCGCTCCAGAGCATCTGCGACACGGGCCTCTGGCTCGACCGCGGAAAAGTGGCCGGTGTGGGCACGATCGGAGAGTGCCTGGCGTCGTACCTCAGGACGGGAAGCCAGAAGGCTGAATTCTCGGCTCCCTCGGCAAACAAGCCCCACATCACGTCGGTCAGCGTAGACGAGCGCGCCCTGGCCGACGGTAGGATTCAGGTCGACGTGGGGTTCAAGTCCCCGATCCCCCTTTCACCCCCGATTGTAGGGATCACGATCTCGTCCAGCATGGGCCAGCCCCTTTCCGGGAGCAACGGGCGCATGGCCGGGAATGCGTGGAAGCCCGAGCCGTCGGCGGGAGGGGTTGTCACGGCGACAATCGACGACGTCCCGCTGCACAGCGACTCCTATCGGCTCTCGGTCTACCTCGGTGATGCCAACATGGACTATGACCAGAAGCTAGACGTCGTCGTGTTCGATTTTGTCTCGCCAAGGTTCTATCCGCAGATGCCGCCCATCGGTGTGATCGGCCCCGTCGACCTCAAATGGCGATGGTCGATCCGGGCCGAATAGGCTGCGGTCCGCGCGTCGAATGGAAAGCCCGCTCATTTGCTTGATAACGCCGGGGCACGTCTCCTCGACGCCGAGGCTGGTGAAAAACGCCGATTCCCTCGCGCAGGCCGGATACCGGGTGCACGTGGTCGCCGGGGCGCCGTCGCCGAAATTTGACAGCCTGGACAATGATATCGTCGCGAAGGCCAGGTGGGGGTACACGCGCGTCGAGACCCGCTCGGGACCCGGGGTGTTGTTGAGGAAGGCGGCCCGCCTGTACTCGCGCCGCCTCGTGACGTTTTTCGGCGCCTCGACCCCGTCCATCGCGGAACAGGCGCACTATGCCCATACCAAGCGCCTGTCCTGCGTCGCCGCGGGGGTCCGTGCCCAGCTCTACCTGGGCCATTGCCTCGCGGCCCTGCCGGTCGCCGCTCACGCCGCGGGCAAAAATTCATGCGGTTACGGATTCGACATGGAGGATTTTCACGACGCTGAAACCGAGGAGGCCATGCGGGACAATGTGGAGGTGGCCGTCAGGAGGGCCATCCAGGGCCGCCTCCTGCCCCAGGCCAAGCCGCTCCTTGCGGCATCGCCACTGATCAGCGAGCAATGCCTCAAGGCGTACGGCGTCGAGCCGAGGATCCTGCTGAACGTGTTTCCCCTCGCGGACGCCCCGGCGGCCGCCCAGTCGCGTCCGCCGATCTCGACGGAAAACCCGGCGATCCTCTATTGGTTCTCGCAGACCGTCGGGCCGGGACGGGGACTTGAGGACGCCATCGCCGTGATGGGAAAGATGCGCGTCCCCGCGGAAATGCACCTGCGCGGCTTCGTCTCGGCGGGGTATGAGGCGAGGCTCCAGTCGCTTGCCTTGGCGGCGGGCCTCGCGCGCCCCCTGCGCTTCCTGCCGCCCGGATCCCCGGCAGAGATGGCCCGGCTCGCGGCGGCAGCGGACATGGGGCTCTCGATCGAGCTGCAGACGCCGTTAAACCGCGACATATGCCTGCCGAACAAGATATTCGTCTACCTGCTGGCCGGCATACCCCAGGCGATGTCCACGACGACCGCACAGCTTTCATTCTCCCGCGAGCTCGGTGCCGCGGCGCTTCCCATCGACCTCGCACGGCCGGATGGTGCTGCGGCGATCCTGGACAGCTTTCTCTCCGACCCCGACCGCGTCCAGCGGGCCCGCTTGGCGGCGGTCTCCCTCTCAAGATCCCGCTATTGCTGGGATGTCGAGAGCCAGGTGCTTCTCGAATTGATCCAGGCCGCGCTGCCTGCCGCCAGATGAGGATATTGCTCACCGCCGATCCAGGCCTTCCGGTGCCCCCGACGGGCTACGGGGGCGTCGAGCGGATCATCGACTCCCTGGTTCGCGAATACCGCCACCGGGGCCACACGGTCGGCCTGCTCGCGCAGACGGGGTCAACCTGCGCGGCGGACCAGCTTTACTCGTGGCCCGCGGCTGCCGGGAAGCCGCGTCCGGGTGTGCTCAGGGGCGCATCGGCGCTCTCCCGTTGCATCGCTGCATTCCGGCCTGAAATCCTGCACAGTTTCTCGCGCCTTGCGTTTATGCTGCCCCAGCTCACCCGATCGCTTCCCAAGGTGATGTCCTTCCAACGCCATACCGGCGGGGCCTCGGTTCGATGGGCCTCGCGCCTGGCGCGCGGTTCGCTGCGGTTCACCGGATGCAGCGACTTCATATGCTCCATGGGGAGCAGGGCGGGAGGCGAATGGACGACCATTTCCAATTTCGTCGACCTCGGGAAGTACCCGTTCGCTCCGAGAGTCGACAAGGACGCACCCCTCGTGTTCCTGAGCCGGATCGAGTCCATCAAGGGCCCGGACGTGGCCATCGACCTTGCCGTGGCCTCCGGGAGGCGCTTGGTCCTGGCGGGCAACCGGCCGCAAGGGGGCGCGGAGCTGGAATACTGGAAGCGGAGGATTGAGGGCAGGATCGGGCGCGACGGCGTCGAGTGGATCGGCGAGGTGAACGACGCGCAAAAGAAGGACCTCCTTCAGAAGGCATGCGCCCTTGTCGTTCCCATCCAGTGGGACGAGCCCTTCGGCATCGTCTTTGTCGAGGCTCTGGCGTGCGGCACCCCCGTGATAACCTGCGCGCGCGGCGCCGCTCCCGAGATCGTTGAGGACGGCCGAACGGGATTCTTCATGACCGACATCAACTCCGGCGTGGCCGCGGTCGCGCGCCTTGGCGAGATCGAAAGGGCGGCCTGCCGAGGCGCCGCCGAGGCCCGCTTCGGAAGCGGAAGGTGCGCGGGGCAATACCTCGGCCTCTTCCGGGAGATGCTCGCGTGAGCACCAATCAGGGCGCCGGCCAGATCGACAGGTACACCGAGATCGGGGCGCTGGGCGTCAAGGTGCGGCACATCGTGAAGCGCACCATCTTTCCCATCGCGGCGCTCCTCGCGTTCGCGACGATATACCTCTTCTATTTCGGGAGCGTCGGCGCCTCGGCCTTTGCCCTGATCGCCCTGGGGAGCTGGCTGGCCCTGGTGGGATGGAGCACCGGCGGGATTGGGCTGCCGCTCCTGCCGCTGATCGCGGTCCAGAACCTGTTCATCTACGGGGGGCCCATCATCAACAAGCACGAGAACATCCTGACCTATCCGCCTGACTTCGTGCTTAGGGCGGGCCTGGAGGTGCTCATTTTTGACGTCGCCCTGGTCAGCGCGTGGAAGATGGGCATGCAGGTGTTCACGCCTTCCCAAAAGCCGAGCTACACGTTCAAGGAGTTCAACCAGGCGGGCATCAAGGGCTGGACGAAGCTCGGGTTCATCCTCATCGGGGGGGCCGTCGCGGTGGAGGTCCTGCAGGGGTTGAACCTGATAGACATCGTCTATGCCGTGCTTCCCAACGGCGCGGATTCCATCATCAACGCGCTGCTGGCGGTGGCGGGGGCATGCGGGTTCTTCCTGCTCTCCATGGTGATCGGGGGAAGCCAGGTGTCCCCCGTCGAGAAGCTGTTTTTTTGGCTCCTTCTGATCCTCAATTCGCTCATATCGGCGGCTACCCTGCAGCTCGCGGGCGCCGCAGCCTACCTGGTCTCCGTTGCCGTGGGGCTATTCTGGAGCAACGGCCGGATTCCCTGGCGCTACCTGGTGATCGCGACGTTCTCCCTGACCTTCCTCAACCTCGGGAAAACGGGAATGAGGGCGCACTACTGGACCGATGAGGTCTCAAGGGATTCCAATGTGAGCATCAAGGACCTTCCGCGACGGTATGGGGAATGGATCCAGCAGAGCGCCGAAGCTCTTTCGGCCAACCACAAGGTCGCCAATGGCGGATCCCCGAACGCGGATGAGAACCAGACGCTGCTCGACCGGATTGATAATCTCCAAAACCTGCTCTTTGTCATCGATGCCATTGACACGAATCACGTGAGGCCGCTTGGCGGCGCCACGTACTCGCTCATTCCGCCGCTCCTCGTGCCGAGGATACTCTGGCCCGACAAGCCCCGGAGCCATGAGGGCCAGGTCCTGCTCAATGTCCATTTCGGGCGGCAGGACCTGAACTCCACATTCATGACGTACATCGCCTGGGGCCTCCTGCCGGAAGCCTATGGCAACTTCGGCCAGTTCGTCGGCTCCATCCTGTTGGGCGTGGCCATGGGCCTCCTCTTCGCGTATGTGGAGAACATGACCGCGAACAAGCTCGTCATCTCCATGGAGGGATTCCTCTCCCTGAGCCTTCTCATGAACTTGCTCAACTCGTTCGAGATGGTTGCCAGCGTGCTCGTCACCTCGATCTTTCAGTCCTACATCGTGATCATCGCGGCGTGCATCCCATTCGTGCACCGGATGAGGGCGCCCCGGCCCGACGAGGAGTAACGATGCCTTCCCCCACGCACGCGCCAACGGGCCGCGACATGCTCCGCGCCATGGCGGTTGCCCTTGCGAGGGGTGCGCTCAGGTTTCTAAGCAGCAGGCTGCCCGTGAGATCAATGGGATCGGCCCTGGTGGTCGCCCCGCACCCCGACGACGAGGCGCTGGGATGCGGCGGCACGGTCGCCCTCCTCTCCGACAATGGGGTCGTGGTGAATCTCATCGTCGTCACGGACGGCAGCGCCTCCCACCCGAACCACCCCGCGGTGCCGCCCGAAAGGCTGGCCTCCATTCGCAGGGCGGAGGCCCTCGCCGTCGCCGGGAGGCTGGGTATTTCTCCTGACAACGTCTTCTTTGCCGGGGCCAGGGACGGCACACTCTCCCTTCTCAGCGCAAGGGAGGCCACAAGGCTCGCGGAGGCCATTTCATCCGAGATCAGGAGGACCCGTCCCGGCTCGATCCTGCTTCCCTTTCGGCGGGACCGGAGCGACGACCACGAGGCCACCTTCGTGCTTGTCACGCGGGCGCTCGCCCTGTCGTCGGCAAAGGCGCGCGTCCTGGAGTTCCCCATCTGGGCCTGGCGAAACCCGATCTCGCTCGTCGCGGCGGCGTTTGCCGCGCGGGCCGTCTGGAGCGTGGACATATCCTCCGTGCTCGCCCGCAAGGCCGGCGCAATCGGGACCTATGCCTCGCAGGTCCGGCCGATCCCGCCCGACTCGTCGCCCATTCTTTCCTCGCGGTTCCTCTCAAATTTTGTGGTGACCGAGGAGTATTTCCTCGAACAATGACGGATCCCGCAAACGGAAAGGCGCGCAGGAAGGTCCTGATCGTCTCGCTGCATTTTGCACCGGTGAACGCACCGGACATGCAGCGAACGCGGATGGCGCTCCCCCACCTTCGCGCAAGCGGCTGGGAGCCCGTCGTCCTGGCCGTGGACCCGGGATCCGTGGAGGGTCCGGTGCTGGAACCACGCCTTGAGAAGACGTACCCGTCCGACATCAAGGTGGTCAGGGTCAGGGGATTCCCCTACAGGATCAGCCGCCTGCTGGGCGTCGGAAGCCTTTGGCTTCGATGCGGCCGCGCGATCCGAAACGAGGGTGACAGGCTCCTGGCGGAGGGCGGATTCGACCTCGTCTTCTTCAGCACGACACAGTTTGACGCCTTCACGCTCGGTCCGAGGTGGACGTCAATGTTCGGTGTCCCTTATGTCCTGGATTACCAGGACCCCTGGGAGAACGACTACTATGCCCGGACGGGGACCCGACCGCCGGGGGGCTGGCTGAAATTCGGATACTCGCAATGGACGGCGCGCCGCCGGGAGCCCAAGGCGCTCCGGGGAGCCTCCGGGGTCGTCACGGTCTCGCTGGCCTACGGGGCCACGCTGGCTGCGAAATACGCCTGGTTCGACGCGGGCCTCGTGACGTTCCTTCCGTTTGGCGCCTCCGTCTCGGACTTTAGCGTCGCGAAGACGTCGCGTCCCGAGCAACCCCTCGTCAACTTCGACGACGGCCTGGTCCACCTCGTCTATGCGGGGCGTTGCGGGCCGGATATGTCCGTCTCCCTGAAGATCGTGTTCCGGGCCTTCAAGATATTCCTCGCCACGAACCGGCCCGAGGCGGAGAGGATCAGGTTCCACTTCATCGGCACGGACTACGCGCCCCGCCCGCTGGGCCGCGAGTGGGCGATGCCCGTCGCGCGGGAGGAACACATCGAGCAGTACGTCGAAGAGCATTGCTACCGTGTTCCCTATTTTGACGCCCTCTATTACCTGACGAATGCGGACAGCCTCCTGGCGGTCGGCTCCAACGACCCGACCTACAGCGCCTCGAAGATCTTCCCCTATGTGCTCGCCGGGAGGCCGATGCTCGTCGTTTTCCACGAGGAGAGCCCCGTGCTGGCGATGGCCGTTTCGATGAAGTGCGGGGACCGGTATTCCTTCAAGAATGCCGATGACATCGACGGCGTGGCCGCGCGGGTCGCGGACGAGTGGTTCCTCGCCGGCGCAATGAACCTCATGCCCAAGCCCGACGTCACGGCATTCGAGCCCTTTTCGGCCGCGACGATGACCCGGCAGCTCGCGGCATCCTTCGACGCCGCGGTGGAGCGCGGCCGACCTGCAACATGAACGCCGTTCCCGCGCAGGGACCACGGCTGGCCGTCGTGCTGTCCCATCCCACGCAATACTACAGCCCATGGTTCCAATCGCTGCGCGCAAGCACCTCGATCGAGTTCAGGGTCTTTTACCTCTGGGACTTCGGAGTCGAGGCGAAGACCGACCCCGAGTTTGGGACGCCGATAAGGTGGGACGTGGACCTGCTCTCGGGCTACGACTCCGAGTTCGTGCCGAACATCGCCGCCCATCCGGGCGCCGAGAGTTTCTACGGCTTCGACAATCCCGGACTCACGCGCAGGCTGGCCCAGTGGCGCCCTGACGCGCTCCTCCTGTTTGGCTACAACTGGGCCAGCCACCTCCGGGCGGCGTTCTGGGCGCGATGCCACCGGGTCCCCATCCTCTTCAGGGGCGATTCCACACTCATTGGCAGGGAGAACCCGAGGGCCCGCGTCCGCGTGGCGCTCACCCTGCTCTTTTCCCAGTTCTCCGCCTTCCTTTACGTCGGAGCCGCGAACAAGGACTATTTCCGGGCGTTCGGCGTGCGCCCGCGGAAGCTCGTCTTCTCGCCGCATTCGGTGAACGCCGGGCTCTTCGATCGGGACGACCCTGCGCACCGCGCCGAGGCTCAAAGGTTGCGACGCGGGCTGGGCATAGGCGAGAAGACCAAGGTCGTGCTGTTCGCAGCGAAGCTCGTGCCGGTCAAGCAGCCGATGTTGCTCCTCGCAGCGTTCCTGCGCCTGAAGCCCAGGGATACGGCCCTCGTTTTCGTGGGCGACGGGTCGGAGAAGCCCTTCCTTGAGGCGGCCGCGTCCATAGGAGAAGCCGC
>Ga0302314_10001277_pt1 | contig 47156 bp, 33 predicted proteins | sample III_Palsa_N2_3_FD_200533 | JGI IMG/M metagenome (GOLD analysis project Ga0302314, IMG submission 200533) | Peat permafrost microbial communities from Stordalen Mire near Abisko, Sweden - III_Palsa_N2_3 | ecosystem: Environmental > Terrestrial > Soil > Palsa > Peat permafrost | place: Sweden...
CCCCGGTGGCCTTGAAGACCATGTGCGGGTGCTGCTCGACCAGGAAGAAGTCGCTGGAGCGCAGGTGATTGTCACGCGCTTCCTGGCCGGTGTTGACCGATGAGACGTCGATGGATGCCTCGATAGTCGTGTCTTTGGGGTCTTCGGCGGTGACAATGGTCACGTCGAAGTTCTCGAACTTTCCGCGCACCTTGCTGATCGCGAGATGGCGTACCTGGAACGAGATGTCGGAGTGGGTCGGCTCGATCTTCCAGGTGCCGACGGTGTACTTGGGATGCAGAAGCGTTTCAGTCATGACACGTGCAAGTGCTGAGCGGGGCCACATATTCCCAAAAACGTTGACATGTCACCAAAAGTTTCCGCCGAGTTGATTCAGTGCCCGGTGAGCGGCCCCATGACCTTCGCCGCAACGGATGGGCGCGAGGTCGCCCGCTCCTCGGCGTCGGCGACCTGCATGGCGAGCATGCCCAGGTTCGCTCCCACGAATCGCAGCGGTTCGATCTCCCAGTCGGGGGAGCGATGCCCGACCCAGGGCAGTGCGGTGAGTTCGGTTTCGGCGCCGAGCACAAGGTCGGCAAGGGTGCGCCCCGCGAGGTTGGTGGTCGAGAGCCCGTCGCCGACGTAGCCGCCGGCGGCGCCGATGCGCGTTCCGGGGTCGAAGAGCACGCCGGCGTGCCAGTCGCGGGGCACGCCGAGCGCCCCACCCCAGCGGTGGGTGATGCGGGCATCCGCAGACTGGGGGAACAGTCCGGTGAGGGCAGTGCGGAGGTGGTCGAAGACCTGGTTGTCCCGGTCGTAGCCGGGCCGGATGGCGCTGCCCCAGTGATAACGCGCGCCGCGACCGCCGAATGCGAACCGGTTGTCGGCCGTGCGCTGGCCGTAGACGAGCAGGTGCCGGTAGTCGGTGAACGTCTGGCCATGCTCGATGCCGATCTCGGCCCATACCGAGTCAGGCAGGGGCTCGGTCGCGATCATGAGCGAGTAGAGCGGTAGCATCCGGCGATGCGTCTGTCGCACAGTCGCGCCGTAACCCTCGAGGGCTATGACGATGCTGCGCGCGGCCACTGCGCCCCGCGTGCTCTCGACCCGGCCGGCCGACCAGGCGGTCACCTCGGTCTGCTCGTAGATTACCCCGCCCATCCGCTCGACCACGTGGGCAAGCCCGCGCACGAGCCTGGCGGGATGCACGCGAGCACAATTCGGATCGAAGACCGAGTCCGGCCGGCGCTCGAGCGGATCGACGCCGTAGGACGCCGCCTCGGCGACCTCGGCATCGGCCGCCCTGGCCTGCACCGGCGTGCGGGCGAAGGCGATGGTGCCGCCCTTCACGAAGTCGCAGTCGATCCCTTCGGCCGCCGTCACCTCGCCGACTTCGTCGACGGTCGCGATCATCGCCCGGCGCAGCGCGAGAGCCGCATCCCGCCCGTGCGCCTTCTCGAGCGACTCGGTCGACCGCGGGAACAGCGCACTGCACCAGCCGCCGTTGCGACCGGATGCGCCGAAGCCGGCAATCTCCTTCTCGAGCACCACCACCCGCAGGCCCGGGGATGCCCGAAGCAGGTAGTAGGCCGTCCAGAGACCGGTCAGACCGCCGCCGACGATGGCGACGTCGGCGGTCGTATCCCCGGGCAGCGCGGTGCGCGGCGACAGGTCGTCCGGCACGGATTCGTGCCAGAACGACAGCGACCGGTATGGCCGCTGCGCTTGTCGGCGGGTCAGAGCCTCGACCACGCCTCGGTCAGCACCTCGCGCAGGATGCCCTCGATCTCGTCGAACTCCGCGGGCCCGATGGTCAGCGGCGGCGCGAGCTGCACGACCGGGTCGCCGCGGTCATCCGCCCGACAGTAGAGCCCGGCGTCGAACAGGGCCTTCGAAAGGAATCCGCGCAGCAGGCGCTCCGACTCGTCGTCGTCGAAGGTCTCCTTGGTGGCCTTGTCTTTCACCAGCTCGATTCCAAAGAAGTAGCCGTCGCCGCGCACGTCGCCGACGATCGGCAGGTCCATCAGCCGCTCCAGCGCCGCGCGGAACACGGGCGAGTTCTTGCGCACGTTCTCGTTGAGCTTCTCTTCCTCGAAGATATCGAGGTTGGCGAGCGCGACGGCCGACGAGACCGGATGTCCGCCGAAGGTGTAGCCGTGGTAGAACGCCGTCGAGCCGTGTTTGAACGGTTCGTAGATGCGGTCGCTGATGATCGTTGCGCCGATGGGGGAGTATCCACTGGTCATGCCCTTGGCGCAGGTGATCATGTCGGGCTCGAAGCCGTAGGTGGTGGAGGCGAACCAGTTGCCGATACGGCCGAAGCCGGTGATGACCTCGTCGGCCACCAGCAGCACGTCGTACTGGTCGCAGATCTCGCGCACCCGCTTGAAGTATCCGGGCGGCGGGGGGAAGCATCCGCCGCTGTTCTGCACCGGCTCGAGGAAGACGGCGGCGACGGTGTCGGCGCCCTCGAACAGGATCATCTCCTCGATGCGGTTGGCGGCCCACTGGCCGAACTGCTCCGGGGTGCCCGAGAATCCGGCCTCTTCGGCGCGGTAGTAGTTGGTGTTCGGCACCCGGAAGCCGCCGGGTGTCACCGGTTCGAACATGGCTTTCATCGCCGGGATACCCGTGATGGCCAGGGCGCCCTGCGGTGTGCCGTGGTACGCGACGGCACGAGAGATCACCTTGTGCTTGGTCGGGCGGCCCTGCAGCTTCCAGTAGTACTTGGCCAGCTTGAACGCGGTCTCCACGGCCTCGCCTCCGCCGGTGGAGAAGAACACGCGGTTGAGGTCGCCGGGCGCGTACGACGCGAGCCGGTCGGCGAGTTCGATGGCGGCCGGATGTGCGTAGGACCAGATCGGGAAGAAGGCGAGCTCCTCGGCCTGTTTCGCAGCGACCTCGGCCAGGCGACGGCGACCGTGGCCGGCGTTGACGACGAACAGTCCGGACAGGCCGTCGAAGTACTTGCGGCCCTTCGAGTCCCAGATGTGGTGCCCCTCACCGCGCACGATGATCGGCACACCGCCGCCTTCTTCCATGACCGACTGGCGGGAGAAGTGCATCCAGAGGTGGTCTTTCGCTTTCTGCTGCAGCTCGGCCTCGCTGAATTTGCTGCCCGTCATCGGTACTGCCTGCTCTGTCGTTGTCATTGCCATTCCTTATTAGGTGTGTATCTCGTGCGTCGTACCGGTGCGGGGCTTAGCGAGTGCCCCAGTTGTAGAACTGCTTCTCGAGTTTGAGATAGACGAAGGTCTCGGTGGACTGCACGCCAGGGATCGCCCGGATCTTCTTATTGAGCAGTTCGATGAGGTCGTCGTCGTTCTCGCAGACGATCTCGGCCAGGATGTCGAAGCTGCCCGCGGTCAGCACCACGTAGTCGACGGCGGCCAGTTTTCCGAGCTCCTCGGCGACGATCGTGGTGTCGCCGGACACGCGCAAGCCGATCATGGCCTGGCGGTAGAAACCGAGCTGCATCGGGTCGGTGACGGCCACGACCTGCATGACGCCGGCATCCGTCAGTTTCTGAACGCGCTGGCGCACGGCCGCCTCACTGAGCCCGACGGCCTTGCCGATCTCTGCGTACGATCGTCGGCCATCGCTCTGCAACTGCTCGATGATCGCCTTCGAGACGTCATCGAGCTGGATCGGCTTGGTCGCCGCCGGTCGACTCTGAGGGCTCATGATCCGATTCTGTCAGCGTCTGCAGTGCGCTACAAGGGAATCCGCATCATTCGTCGGTCTTTACTGTCGTAATCCGCAGCGCGAGCCCTAGATGGCACCGGTCGTTCTCACTACAGTGGGTGCTATGAGCGAGCAGGCCATTCGAAATTTCATCAACGGCGAGTATGTCGAGGCCACGGCGGATTCGAGCTTCGAACTGCTCGATCCCGCGACCGAGAAGAGCTACGGTTCGTCGCCGGTCTCATCGAAGAAAGACGTCGACACAGCGTTCAACGCGGCTGCGGCCGCGTTCGAGACCTGGGGCGAGACGACGCCCGGTGAACGCCAGCTTGCACTCTTCCGGATCGCGGATGCGATGGAGGGCCGAGCCGACGAGTTCGCAGACCTCGAGTCGCGGGACACCGGCAAGCCGCGGGCGAACCTGGTAGCGGATGAGATCCTGCTTTCGGTCGACCAGCTGCGTTTCTTCGCAGGGGCTGCCCGCAACCTCGACGGCAAAGCATCCGCCGAGTATATGAAGGACCACACCTCGTTCATCCGGCGCGAGCCGATCGGCGTCATCGGCCAGGTGACCCCGTGGAATTATCCGCTCAACATGGCCGTCTGGAAGATCGCGCCGGCGATCGCGGCCGGAAACACGACTGTGCTGAAGCCCAGCGACACGACGCCGTTGTCGACGCTGCTGCTGGCCGAGGTGTGCGCCGAGTTCCTGCCCGCCGGCGTGCTCAACGTCGTCACCGGCGATCGCACCACAGGTGCGGCGATGATCGACCACAAGATCCCGCAGATGGTGTCGATCACCGGCTCGGTGCGCGCGGGCATGGAGGTGGCGAAGGCGGCCTCGAGCGATCTCAAGCGGGTGCACCTCGAGCTCGGCGGCAAGGCGCCGGTGATCGTGTTCGACGACGCCGACATCGAGTCCGCCGTCGCGGGCATCGGAACTGCGGGGTACTTCAACGCGGGCCAGGATTGCACCGCCGCGACCCGCGTTCTGGTTCACGCGAACGTGCATGACGAGTTCGTCGCGGCCATTGTGGCGTGGGCGAAGGAGAACGCGAAGACGGGCATGCCCGACCGCGACGACATCCTGTTCGGTCCGGTGAACAACGCCGGCCAGCTCGAACGGGTCAGCGGAATCATCGACGCGCTGCCATCGTCGGCGACGGTAGAGCTGGGCGGTCACCGCCAGGGCAGCAGCGGCTATTTCTATGAGGCGACGGTCGTCTCCGGCCTGAAGCAGACGGATGACGCGATCCAGAACGAGATTTTCGGACCGGTCATCACGGTGCAGAAGTTCACCGACGAGAAGCAGGCGCTCGAGTGGGCGAACGGCGTGCAGTACGGCCTGTCGTCCAGCGTCTGGACCCGCGATCACGCCCGAGCGATGCGGTTCGCCAAGAACCTCGATTTCGGTTGCGTGTGGATCAACACCCACATTCCGCTGGTTGCTGAGATGCCGCACGGCGGCTTTAAGCACTCGGGCTACGGCAAGGATCTGTCGTCGTACGGTTTCGATGACTACACGCGCATCAAGCACGTCATGTCCTACATCGGCTAACCGCCGGGCAGCGCGCCGGTTCGTTGCCGATGCGCCCCAGATGAACGCCACTTGGGTGACAAACGCCCGCATGACCGCGCATTCAGCGGATAATCACAGGGTGGACGACGAAATTGACGAACAAACCATTGCGGTGCCGGTGCGCCCCATGGTGCGTCCGGTTCTCTCGCCCCTGGGGGATCTGGAAGACACCGCTGTACCTCACGCGGTCGAGTTGCCTCGGGATGCGGCGCAGCCACCGGTCGACCTGGCGCCCCCGCCCCCGCCGCTCGTGGAGCCCTCCGCTCCGCCGCGCCACCTCGAGCACTCCGGCATCGAACTGACCGCCGAAGCGACACCCGAGGATCTGAGCACCAAGCCGTTCACCCGCGGCGAATACGACGAGGCCACGTTCAACCCACGGATGTTCTACCGGTTCCGGATCGGTCGAACGGTCGTCTGGCTCGACGCGGTCTCCTATGTCGGGCGGCGCCCGAGCAGCCCCCGAATCATCTACGGCCAGATGCCGCGCCTGGTGCGCGTGCCTTCGCCGCGCCAGGAGGTGTCGAGCACGCACCTCGAGCTGCGGCAGCTCGGTGCATCCGTGGTACTCACCGACATGCGTTCGACGAACGGCTCGATCGTTTTTCCGCCCGGCGGGGAGCCACGAAAGCTGCGGCAGGGTGAGTCGGTCGTGGCAACTCCGGGCACGTTGGTGGATATTGGTGACGGAAACGTCATCGAGATCCTCCCGCTCCAGTCCCGGCCTGCGCCCGATGGACCGACCGCGGCGGCGAGCACGGAAGGCCTGCAGTGACCGAAATCGGCGGAAGTATGGCGAGCTACGAGCTCGCCTTGCCGGAGCGTCCCGATTCGATCATCAAGCTCACCTGGGCGGCGGCGACGGATCGAGGCCACCGCCGTGCGGCGAACGAAGACAGCTATGTCGCGCAGTCCCCGGTATTCGCGGTGGCCGACGGAATGGGCGGCCACTCGGCAGGCGATCTTGCCAGCGCGGCCGTCGTCACCCGGCTCGCCGAGGTCATCACCGACGGGTTCGCTACGACCGGAGCCGTCGATCGCGCGCTCGAGCGAGCCACCGACGATATCGAGATCGTGGGCGAGGGCAGTGAACTGGGCGTCGGCACGACCGTCACCGGCGTCGTGCTCACGCTGCAAGGCGGGGAGCCGTATTTCGCGGTCTTCAACATCGGCGACTCCAGGGTCTACCAGTTCGAGCGCGGCGAGCTGCGCCAGGTCACCGTCGACCACTCGGTGGTGCAAGAAATGGTCGACTCCGGCCTCATCGATCGAGCGCAGGCCGAGCATCACCCCGACAGCAACGTGATCACCAGGGCGGTCGGCTTCAACATGCCTCCGACGGCCGACTACTGGATGCTGCCGCTGCGACCCGGATTCCGCCTGCTGATCTGCTCGGACGGGCTTACGAAGGAGCTCGGCGACGATCGGCTGCTGCATTACATGGCCGCCGGAATGGACTCCAGGGACACCGCGCACTCCCTCGTGGATGCCGCCCTGGCCGCGGGCGGACGCGACAATGTGACCACAATCGTGCTCGATGTGGTCGATGCACCGACCGAATACGAATTCAATTCGACGGCCCCCCGTTCTGGGGGAAGGACGGTCTAACCGGGGTTTTACCCACCTACAATTGACAAGTCCATCGATCCGCGAGGGGGTAATGTGGCGCGCCGATTGCCTTCGCAACCGCCCGTGCTACCTGGTTTCTCGCACGTGCACGTCCTGGGATCAGGTGGTTTCGCCGATGTGTTCCTCTACGAGCAAAACATGCCGCGGCGTCAGGTGGCGGTCAAAGTCATGCTCAGTGAGGTCGTCAACGAGCAGGTGCGGCAGATGTTCCAGGCCGAGGCGAACCTCATGGCACAGCTGTCTTCGCATCCGTCGATCCTCACGGTGTACCAGGCGAGCGTATCGGCCGACGGTCGCCCGTACCTCGTCATGGAGCTCTGCTCGTCTGCGCTGAGTGCCCGCTACCGGTCCGAGCGCATCCCTGTTCCCGAGGTGCTGCGCATCGCCGTTAAGATCGGCAGCGCCGTCGAGACGGCCCACCGTTCGGGCGTGCTGCACCGCGACATCAAGCCCAGCAACATCCTGATGACCGCGTACGGCCATCCGGTGCTGTCCGACTTCGGCATCGCGGCGACCGTGGCCGAGTCGCAGGACCAGGACACGGTCGGCATGTCGATCCCGTGGTCGGCTCCCGAAGTGCTGATGGACGAAACGCCCGGCTCGGTGCAGTCCGAGGTCTGGGCGCTCGCCGCCACTGTCTATTCGCTGCTGGCCGGTCGTTCGCCATTCGAGATCCCGGGTGACTCCAACAAGTCGACCGACCTGATCTCGCGCATCAACCGGGGCAAGCCGCAGCCCATCGCGCGCGCCGACGTGCCGGCGAGCCTGGAGAAGCTGCTGGCGAACGCGATGTCGCGCAATCCCAAGAACCGTCCGGCGACAGTGCTCGAGCTGGTGCGCTCGTTCCAGTCGATCGAGACCGAACTCGGTGTGCCCCAGACGCAGATCGAGGTCGCCATGGACGATTGGGCCCTCGCCACGGTGTCCGACCTCGAAGACAAGACCCGCGTTCGCGGCGTTGCCGGCGCCCTGGTGCCGGCGGGCCAGAACCGGCGTCGTCGTCGTCGCGTCGACAGCCAGTACAGCTCGGTCGGCACGATGGTGCGGGAATCAGTGGGGCAGCGGTCGTCCACGGTGCGACCTGCTCCGAACGGCAGGCTTCGGGCGCTCGTCTGGGGGCTCATCCTCGTGGGAGTGCTGGCGCTGGGCCTCGGCATCACTGCCGTGGTCGTGCTGATCAACGCCAACGGGGGAATCCCGGTCGTCTCGAACATCGAGGCGAACGTCACCGGCACATCGGTAAAGTTCACCTGGCCGAATCCCGGGCTGGGAGCCCAGGACCAGTACCAGCTCACGACGACCGACGGCGACTCGAGCGTGCAGACGGCCAATTCGTTCGTCGTCGACGCGAGCAAGGGCGAACACCTGTGCCTGACCGTCACAGTGAACCGCGACGGCAAGCTGGGGTCGGCGAGCTCGCCCAAGTGCGTCGACGTGGGCGGGTGAACGCGCGCGATGTTTAGGCAATGGCTGAAGTCCCATCGCTCGCTGGTGCTGACCATCACGGGTGCCGTGGTCGTCACCGCGCTGGTCACCGCGTTCGCGATCGCCTCGACGGGGTACACCGCGCAGCAGCTGAACCTCAACGACTCGTCGGTCTGGGTTGCGAACGGCACCCAGCAGGCGATCGGCCGCGCCAACACGACCGTGCGGCAGCTCAACAGCGTGGTCTCGACGACAGGCAACGACCTCGACGTGCTGCAGAACGCGTCGACGGTGATGCTGGTCGACAACGCGGACAGCAAGCTGCAGCTGGTCGACCCGGCCACCTCGACAGTCACCCAGACCGTGCCGTTGCCGCCCAACCAGCCCCAGGTCTTTCTTTCGCAGCAGAACGTGGTCATCGTGGCTGCCGCGACCGGCCAGGTGTGGATCACGCCGCTCGCGCAGATCGCGACCTTCAACTCGCAGGCGGCACCCGCGCTCAGCCTCGGGCCGAACATTGTCGCCAGCATGGATTCCGACGGCACGATGTATGTCTATTCGCCGAGCGCGAAGCACGTGGAGCGCATCGAACCCGACACGTCGCAGGCGGTCGTCGCCACCGCGCTGCTCAGCCTGCCGGTCAAGGACACCTTCTCGATCACGTCGGTCTCCGGCCAGTGGGCCGTATTGGATGTCACGACCTCCCGCGTCTACCTGGCGGGCGGCAGCGAGCGCCTGCGCGGAACCGTGGCAGCCAAATCGCCCGCGATCCAGCTGCCTGATGCCACCGGCGAGCGCTTCCTGGTTGCAGGGTCAGACGGCCTGGTCGCTATTCCGCTGGGCGGCGCGACTCCCACGACCCTGCTCACCGGCCAGAGTGGCATCCCTGCGCGGCCCGACACCGTGAGCGGATGCGACTACGCGGCCTGGACCGGCGGCCACGCGTGGCGGCAATGCGCCTCCGACGGCTCGACCGGCACAACAATGCCGCTGTCGGGAACCACAGCCAACATGAAGCTGACGCTGCGCTCGAACGGCAACCGGGTAGTGCTCAACGATTCCCGATCGGGTGCGACGTGGGCGGTACAGGCCGGCGGCGAGCTGATCAACAACTGGGACGACCTCATCCCGCCGAAGGACCAGCAGAAACAGGACCAGCAGCAGAACGAGGACACGCCGCCCCCGGTGGACAAGCAGGAACTGCCCCCGGTCGCCGTGGACGACAACATGGGTGCACGCCCCGGCCGCGCGAGCGTGCTGCCCGTGCTGCTCAACGACTACGACCCGAACGGCGACGTCATCGCCATCACAGGCGACACGGGCATCGACCCGTCGATCGGCCACATCGACATCATCAACAACCGCCAGGAACTCCAGATCACGCTCGCGTCGACCGCGAGCGGGGTCATCACGTTCCGATACACGATCAGCGACGGTCGCGGCGGAACGGCCTCGGCGACCGTCACGGTGACCGTGCGTTCACCGGGCGAGAACAGTGCGCCTGTGCAGGAGCAGGACAGCAAGACCACGGTCATCCAGGGCGGGCGTGTGACCACCCAGGTGCTGGGCGACTGGGAAGACCCCGACGGCGACCCGATGTACGTCACCAGCGCATCCGTGGCGTCGCCGGACGCCGTCAGCTTCATGCCGGACGGCACGCTGGTCTACTCCGACGGCGGCACCACCAGCGGGCTGAAGACCATCACCGTCACCGTTTCCGACGGCAAGGCGCAGACGACAGGCAGCCTCGTCGTCACGGTCAAACCCCCGGGCAAGGTGCCGATCATCGCCGACCCGTTCCTGCAGACGGCGACCGCGGGCGAGACCCTCACCATTTCCCCGCTCGAACACGTGCGGGGCGGCAACGCAGCCGTTCGGCTCAACAACGTTCCGGCGAAGACGGATGTCACGATCACCCCGAGCTACGACGCCGGAACTTTCCAGTTTCAGAGCACCGCGGTCGGCACGCACTACCTCAATTACGTGGTCACCGACGGCACGCAGTCGGTGACCGGTGTAGTGCGGGTCGACGTGTTCGCTCCGCCCGAGGCCAACACCAAACCGATCACCGTGCCTAAAACGGTGTTCGTCCGGTCGCTCACTCCGGCGGTCGTGGACGTCGCCGACACTGACATCGATCCGGCTGGCGGGGTGCTGCTGGTCACGGGTATTTCCGACATTCCCGCGAACTCGGGAATCACGGCTGTTGTGCTGCAACAGCAGTCGATCCGGGTGAGCCCTGCGAAGCCTCTCGACGCCCCGGTGACCTTCAACTACACGGTGACCAACGGACTCGCCTCGGCGACTGGCACGGTGACCGTCATCGAGATCCCGACCCCCGCCCACCTGCAACCGCCCATCGCCAACCCCGACAGCGTCACGGTGCGTGCGGGGGCCGCGATCGACATCCCGGTGCTCGACAACGACTCGGATCCCGACGGCGAAGCGCTGACCCTGGTCCCCACGCTGGCCCAGGATCTCCCGGCCGGCGCGGGCCTGCTCTTCGCCTCGGGCGATGTGCTGCGTTACCTCGCCCCTGAACGTCCCGGAAACTACACGGCCGTGTACGCGGTGGCGGGTCCCGATGGCCAGACCGCGCGCGCGCAGGTGAAGATCGCCGTGCGCCAGGTCGACGTCAACACCAACAATCCTCCCGTCCCACAGACGCTGACCGGGCGCGTCCTTGCGGGTGGATCGGTGACCATCGACGTGCCGCTTTCCGGCATCGACCCGGACGGCGACACGGTGCAGCTGCTCGGAGTGCAGACCAATCCGCAGAAGGGCATCGTCACCGCCGTCGGCCCGCACACGATCACCTACCAGGCGGGTGACTACTCGACGGGAACGGACTCGTTCACCTACGGAGTCACCGATTCACTCGGCGCACGGGCGACCGGCATCGTGCGCGTCGGCATCGCCCCGAGACCCGGCGGCGGCGCGCCCAACCCGATCGCCACGCTGGATTCCGTCACCGTACGGCCGGGCATCACGGTGTCGGTGCAGGTACTCGCCAACGACTCCGACCCGGACGGTGGCGCACTGCACGTCGTCTCGGCGAAGCCGACCGACAAAGTCACCAAAGCGACTGTCGCCGACAACATCGTGGATGTGACGCCGCCGTCGACCCCCGGCACCTATGCCGTTGCCTACACGATCGAAAATCCGACCGGTGGGCAGGCCACCGCGTTCGTGCTCGTCACCGTGGATCCCAAGGCGCCGCTGGCGACGCCGGTCGCGAGCGACACGGTGCTGACGCTCAACGACATCGAAGGCCGCACCTCGATCGACGTGAACGTGCTGGCGAACGTGTTCTTCGCCGATGGGCCGTCGACCGACCTCGGACTCTCGGTCTACCCGGGCTTCGGCGCGACGGCGCAGGTCACCTCCGACAAGCACGTGCTGGTGACGGTCACCGCGCACAGCCAGATCATCCCGTTCAAGGTGACGAATCCGCAGGATCCGGCCGTGTTCAGCTACGCGTTCATCTGGGTGCCGGGCACGGATGACGCGCTCCCGCAGCTCAACCTGCTGGCTCCGTCGCTGTCAGTCGTGAGCGGGAGCAAGCTGACGATCGACCTCAACCAATACGTGATCGCCGCGCAGGGGCGCAAGGTACAGCTCACCGATTCCAGCCTGGTTTCGGCAACGCACTCCGACGGCAGCTCGCTCGTCGTCGACAGCCGCACGTTGCAGTTCACGTCGGCGGCGCAGTATTTCGGACCTGCATCCATCTCGTTCCAGGTCACCGACGGCACGTCGCCCACCGATCCGAACGGCCGGAAGGCAATCCTGACGCTGCCCATCAAGGTGCTGCCGAAGACCAACCAGCCACCCGTATTCAGCGGCGGCCAAATCAACTTCCAGCCGGGGGAGTCGGTCGACGTCGACCTCGTCAAGCTCACCAACTACCCGTACCAGTCCGACCTCGGGCAGCTCGTCTACTCGCTCGTCGGTTCGACCCCGGCAGGATTCAGCACCTCGCTGAGCGGCCAGCACCTGACCCTCACGGCGAACCTCAATGCGAATGCGGGCACGACGGCCCAGCTCGGTGTGGCGGTGAAGGACGACTCGTCGACCGGCACACCCGGCACAATCCAGCTCGCCGTGCTCGAATCGACGGCGCCCCTGGTCGTGGCTGCGCCCGACTCCGCGGTGGTGCAGCGCGGCCAGTCGACATCCGTCGACGTACTGGCCAACGACAATGCGACCAACCCGTTCCCGGGGCAACCACTGCAGGTCATCGCAATCCGCGGCCTGGACGGCGGCAGCCTGCCGGCAGGCCTGACCATCACCCCGAATTCCGACAAGAGCATGCTCTCGGTGAGCGCGTCGAGTTCGGCGTCGCCCGGCGACACCACACTGCAGTACGAGGTCGCCGATGCCACGAACGACCCCAGCCGCTATGTCTGGGGCAACGTCACCATCTCGGTGCAGGATCGCCCGGACCCCGTGACCAACGTGAGGGTGATCAGTTTCGGCGACCGGCAGCTGACCGTCGACTGGAACCCCGGTGCGGCCAACAACTCGGCGATCACCGGCTACACCGTGATCATGTCCGATCCCACCAGCGGCAACACGATCTCGACGACCCCGTGCGGCGGGTCGATCTGCAACGTGACGACCCCCGGCAATGGCCCCGGCAACGCCGTGCACCTGAGCGTCACCGCGACCAATGCGATCGGCACCTCCGACGCGACCGGGGACCCGACGACCATCTGGTCCGACATCATTCCCGGCGCACCCACGAACCTCGCATCCACGCCCCTCGACCACGGCCTCGACATCACCTGGTCGCCGCCCCCAGCTAACGGCGGTTCGGCCATCACGAGCTATGTGATCACCGTCGACGGCACGTCGCCGGTGACAGTGGATGCGAGCACCCACGAGGTGCAGGTCACGGACTCCGCGGGCATCGCCAACGGATCCGCGGTGAACTACTCGGTCAGTGCACGCAACTCGGCGTTCGCCCAGCTCGCGACGTGGAACAGCGCCTCGGGCACGGGGTTCCCGGCCGGCCCGCCGCTCTACATCGTCGGCAACGCGCCGGTCGCGGCGACCGTGGGTGACGACGGCACTTCGGTGTCCCTCTCGTGGTCCAATTCGTTCAATTCGAACGGGGCGACGATCACCGACTACCGCGCGGCGGCAATCGTTGCCGGCAACTCGGTGCCCGACTGCTCGACGTCGGTCGGCCAGGACGCGGGATCGTCGACGGCCACCACATTCACCGGCCTTTCGCCCAACCAGGAGTACGACTTCGCCGTCTACGCGTTCAACGCGATGGGCTGCGGAGTCAGCGATATCGTTGCGCTCACTCCGCATCCGATTCCCGGCACGGTGACCGACATTTCCTACGCCGGACCATTGCCGAACGGCACGAACCTGTGGGACTTCCAGTTGAACTCGGCGGAGATCGACAATGGTTCGGCGACGACCAACCTGTTCGAATACCAGCTCAGCGGTGGGTCAGTGGACGGCGGCGTGTACGGCCCGCTGCCGTACAGCGCATTCCTGACCACCACTAACAACAGCCAGTACGGCAACGACATCTCGGTTTCGGTCAAGGCGTGTGAGAAATACAGCGACCAGACCGTCTGCAGCGACAACTGGTCGACGCCCTTCGAGCTGGGAGTGCCGGTGCAGAGCAACGACTTGCCGGGGCTGTCGTTCTCACATCCCGCCTTCAACCTGCTCGGCCCGGCCGTGCAGGGCACCTGGACCTGGAGTGCGGGCCTGCCGATGGCGGACTACGCCACGATCACCTACGACTGCGGCGACGGAAACGGCCCGCAAACCCTCGATCCGAACAACCCGGGAAGCTGCACCGCCAACGAAACCACGGCGCTCAGTCAGGACTTCCCGCCGCTGGTCATCTCGATCGGCGTCAATGGGCACCATTATGTGAGGACGTACGACTGGAATGACTATGACTAACGGGAGAGCCGCATGACAATGACGCCTGAGCAGGCCGCGAAGTTCTCCGAGACCTTCAACCGCCTCGTCGCCAACGTCGAGCAGGTTCTGCTCGGAAAGACCTTCGTCATCCGCCTGGGCTTCACCGCGCTCCTGAGCGAGGGCCACCTGCTGCTGGAGGACTTCCCGGGAACAGGCAAGACTTCACTGGCGCGCGCGATGGCCGAGACGGTCGACGGCACGTCCAGCCGCATCCAGTTCACCCCCGACCTTCTTCCCGGCGATATCACGGGCGTCAGCATCTACGACCAGCGCAGCAGCAAGTTCGAGTTCCACGCTGGGCCGATCTTCGCCAACATCGTGCTCGCCGACGAAATCAACCGAGCCAGCCCGAAGACCCAGGCTGCCCTGCTCGAGGTCATGGAGGAGGGGCGCGTGACAGTCGATGGCGTCTCGCACCCCGTCGGTGAACCGTTCATGGTCATCGCGACCCAGAACCCGATCGAGCAGGCCGGAACCTACCGCCTGCCCGAGGCCCAGCTCGACCGCTTCCTGATGAAGGCATCCATCGGGTATCCGGACCACGCGTCCACTCTGCGCATCCTCGAGGGCGCGGTCACCCGGGCGCACGAGGTCTCGGTCTCCAAGATCGCGACGGCCAAACAGATCACGGCGCTCGCCCAGGCCGCGCGCACCGTTCACGTCGACCCCTCGATCAACGACTACGTCTCGCGCCTTGTGGATGCGACGCGGTCGGCCGTCGAGGTGCGGCTCGGGGTCAGCGTCCGCGGCGCGCTCGCGCTCATTCGCACGGCGAAGACGCTCGCGGCAGCCAACGGCAGGCACTACGTGATCCCCGACGACGTGAAGGTGCTGGCCGAGCCCGTTCTGGCGCACCGGTTGCTGCTCGACCCGGAGGCCGAATTCGACGGGGTGACATCGGAGAGCGTCATCGGGCAGCTGCTCATCGAGACCGCGCCGCCGAGCGATCGGCAAGCCGTGTGACCGACCGGATAGACGCGACACGCGCAGGGCGAGGAGGCGCCCGCACGGTGGCGAGCGTCGTCCGCCCCGAGCCCGCCTCGTCGGTTGCGACCGAGGGACTCTCCAATGCGCGCACCAAGATCGTCGGGTCGCGCACCGGATTCGTCGCCGACGCCATTGTGGCGATCGTGCGCGCCTTCGCGGCCCTGCGGGGGCGCCTGGCGCGGATCGGCAGCCGGATCGGCTCCGTTGTCACACCGCTCGGCTGGTCGATCGGTATCGCGACGCCGCTCGCGTTCGTCTTCGGCTACCTGCTCAACTGGATCGAGCTCGTGGCCTTCGCCTGGGCGGGAGTGCTCCTCATCCTGATCGCCATCGTCTACCTGATCGGCCGCAACCCGCTGACCATCAGACTGAGCCTGCCGCACAGCCGTGTGGTCGTCGGCGACGGCGCCAACGGCCAGGTCGTCGTGACCAACCCGCGACCTCGGCGCGTACTCGGCGCCTCCGTCGAGATTCCGGTGGGCAACGGCCTCGCCGCGGTGACCACCCCCAGTCTTCGCCGCGACGGCCGGTTCGTGCACGAGTTTCCGCTCCCGACCGCACACCGGGGCGTCATCGAGGTGGGGCCGGTGCGCACCATCCGGGCCGACCCCATCGGGCTGGTTCGCCGCGAGCTCGTCTGGACCGACTCCACGCAGCTCTACGTGCATCCGCGTACCATCGCCATCCCGTCGACCAGCACGGGCTTCGTGCACGACCTCGAGGGAAGCGCGACGCGTGACCTCACCAACAGCGACGTCTCGTTCCACGCGCTGCGCGAGTACCAGCCCGGGGACGAGCGCCGTTACATCCACTGGAAGTCGACCGCGAAGACCGGCACATACATGGTGCGGCAGTTCGAGGAGACCCGGCGCAGCCACATCGTGATCGCCCAGTCGCTGGCCCGCCGCGACTACGCCTCCGACGCCGAGTTCGAGATGGGGGTCAGCGTCACCGGCTCGCTGGGGGTTCGGGCCATCCGGGATGCCCGCAACATCTCGGTCGTGGTGAGCGAGACGACCCCCGACTTCGCCAAGCGCAAGGTGCTCGAGGTGCGCCCGCTCTCCACGCTGACGCGCACCCGGCTGCTCGACGACCTGTCGGTCATCGTGAGCGCCGACACCGCGCTCGCGATCACGGATGTCGCGCGGGTCGCAGCCGAACAGATAGCGGGCATCTCGGTCGCGTTCCTGGTCTGCGGGTCGGGCGCGACGGCGTCTGAGCTGCGCTCGGCCTCCACGAAGTTCCCGGTCGGCGTCGAGGTGGTGGCCATCGTCTGCGACCCCGACAGCATCCCCGGGCTCCGTCGCGTGGCGGGACTGAGCGTGCTCACCATCGGCTACCTGGAAGACCTGCAGCGTTCGCTGGCCCGATCGGCGGCCGCCTGATGAAAACTCGGCCGGGCATCGGCTTCGTGGTCTCCAACACGCTGCTCTTGTGGGGCGCGCTGGCGATCGCCTCGATCGCGCTCTGGCCCATCTACCACGACATCTCGCTGGTCGTCATGGTGGCCGTTGCAACTGCCGCGGGGTCTGCTGTCGCTATCCTGGGCACCTATTTCCGTTGGTCGGCGCCCATCGTCTTCGGCGCGACCGTGTTCGCATTCCTGGTATTCGGAGTGCCCGTCGCTGTGCCGAGCGAAACGTTCGCGACGATCCTGCCGTCAGCGCAGGGAATCGTCGACCTCATCGCGGGAGTCGCACTGGGCTGGAAGCAGCTTCTGACGATCTCGCTGCCGGTCGGCCAGTACCAGGCGCTGCTCGTGCCGTTCTTTGCGCTCATCCTGGTGGTCAGCGTCGTCTTCCTCACCGCCGCGCTGCGGTCCCGCCACGGCGACGCCGCGGTCGTCGGGCCGGTCATCCTGTTCCTCACGGCGACAGCCTTCGGTGCCGAGTCTCCCGAGCTGCCGTTCGTCTCGTCACTCGGGCTGCTGGTGTTCCTGCTGCTCTGGATTGTCTGGCGGCGGTGGTATCGACGACGCGCCGCAATCACTCTTCTGGCCAGCCAGAGCCGCGACCGGGCGGCGGGCGTCATCGAGGTTCGCGCTGACACCCGCTTCGTGGGGCTGCGCACCCTGCTCGCCGCCGTGGTTATCCTCGCGCTCGCCGCGGGCACCGCGATCGGTGCCACGAGCGGGCTGCCCCCCGTCGGAACCCGCAATGTGCTGCGCACCACGACGACACAGCCGTTCGAGCCGCGCGACTATGCGAGCCCGCTCTCCGGCTTCCGCACCTACTGGCAGAACCCGAAGACCGACGACGTGCTGCTGACCGTGCGGGGGCTGCCCGCCGGGTCGCGCATCCGCATTGCGACCATGGACACCTACGACGGTGTCGTCTACACGGTCGGCAGCGCCGCTGTGAACCCTGACTCGGGCACCTTCAGCCGCGTGCCGTTCGAGCTCGAGCAGACCGGCGTCAGCGGCACCCCGGCGCAGCTCACCATCACCGACGAGGACTACTCGGGTGTCTGGCTGCCGACCGTCGGCAAATTCAAGAAGATCAGCTTCGCTGGTCCGAATGCGACCGCGCTGCGCGACGACCTCTTCTACAACGACACCTCGGGCACAGCCGTGGACATCACGAGGCTGGTCGCCGGCGACAGCTATACGCTCGACGCCGTGGTGCCGAAGCAGCCCAGTCTTGTGAGCCTGAAGAACGTGACGGCGGGCTCCGCCGTCGTGCCGCCCGTCAATACACTGCCGGCCGAGCTCAGCACCACGCTCAACGGCTACGTCGCGAAGGCCAGCAGCCAGGGCGAGAAGCTCGTGGCCATGATCACGGCGCTGCGAACCAACGGGTACGTGAGTCACGGCGTCGGCTCCGAGCCGGCCAGCCGGTCGGGGCACGCACTCGACCGCATCAATGAGCTGCTCACCGGAACACGCATGATCGGCGACGCCGAGCAGTACTCCGTGACCGCGGCCCTCATGGCGCGCGAACTCGGTTTCCCGGCGCGCGTCGTGATGGGCTTCGTACCCGAAACCACCGGGGCCGGCACCAGTGAGATCCGCGGCAAGGATGTCTCGGCCTGGATCGAGGTCGACACCGAACAGTACGGCTGGGTCACCGTCGACCCCAACCCGCCGGTGCGCCCCATCCCCGCCGTTCCTCCGAAGGACCCGAACCAGGTCGCCCAGCCCCAGACAGTCGTTCCGCCGCCCGAGACCCTCCTGAACCCACCGCAGCCTGCGCAGGTTCCTGACACGCAGCAGCACTCCACGCCGCCGCCGAACGCATTCCTGCTCGGACTGCTCGGAGTGCTGATCGGCGTCGGATGGGCGCTGCTGGTCATCCTGGTGCTGCTGTCGCCGTTCCTGCTCATCATGTTCGCGAAGTCGCGGCGGCGAAAGCTGCGTCGCACTGCGTCGAGCCCGCTTGCCCAGATCAACGGCGGCTGGCAGGAATTCGAAGACAGCGTGCTCGACCACGGCATCGAGCCGCCGCGCGCCGCGACCCGAAGCGAGGTCGCTACGACGGTCGGTGGCACGCGCACAGCGGTGCTTGCCGCGGTCGCGGATCGTGCCACGTTCGGTCCCGGCGACCCCGACGAGAAGGAAGCCGACCTGGTGTGGCGCTCGGTGACGGAACTCACTGCCGCGCTGGACTCAGGCCGCACCCGGTGGCAGCGCCTGCAGGCGCGCATCTCGTTGCGCTCGCTGCGCGGCCAATCCGGCTCCGGTTATAGTGTGAGCAGCCTGTTCAAGTCAAAAGGGAGCTCGTCGTGAACTGCGAGGTCTGCGGAACTGAGCTTCCGCACGGCGCACTGTTTTGCGGCGAATGCGGTCGCGCGGTCGGTATGCGCGCCGCAACAGCGCTTCATCCCGACAGCGGGATGCCCGTCGAGCCCACACCGGACGACGACAGTGTTCCGACTACTGGCGCGGCAGCGAGCGCAGTGCCGGCGCCCCAGCCCGGCGACACGGCCATCATCCAGCCGGTGGAGCGCGAGCTGCTTCCCGAACTCGAGTCGGAGTTGCCTGTTCCGGAAGAACTCGACGACGTCGTGCTCGACGACGTCGTGCCCGACGACCCCGTGCTCGACGACCCCGTGCTCGACGACCCCGATCGGAATGAGACTGTGCCTGACGAGGTCGAACAAGACCTGCCTCCCGAGGTCGTCGCCGAAGAGCAGGCCGAAGAGCAGGCCGAAGAGCAGGCAGTGGTGCAGGTGCAGGCCGAAGAGCGGGCCGTGCAACAGGCAGAAGAGCAGGCTGAGCCCCGATCTGACTGGCCCCCGCAGCAGCAATCGTCGCAGTCGCAACGCGAAGACGACGAGTTGAGGGCCGCCTTCGCGGCGGCGGAACTACCGCGCCGTCGCCCGGCAACCGCCGATCCGTCGTTGACGGGTCGCCCGGACCCGTTCCCGTGGGGCGATCGCGGCTCGGCCATTTTCAGCGACTCGGATGAACTCGAGCAGACCCTGATCGTGCCGCGGCGCGAAACGGGCGAGCGCTTCGTGCTGCAGTTCAGCACGGGGGAGAGCATCACCGTCTTCGGCAGCGGGCTACTGGGGCGAAACCCCATGCCGCAACCGACCGAGTACTTCGACCAGCTCGTGAGCATCACCGACCCCGGCAAGTCCGTATCGAAGACGCACCTGGAGTTCGGCCAAGAGGGTGGGGCGTTCTGGGTGAGCGACCGTTTCTCGGGCAACGGTTCGGCCGTTCGCGAACCCGAGTCCTCGCCCCGCCGCCTTGTCGCGGGCAAGCGCTACCGCATCGTGCGCGGCACGCGGGTCGACATCGGCGAGCAGTTCTTCGTCGTCTCCTGACCCTCCCAACCCCCCCGAGAGGTCGCAACCGACCGTTCGTTTCGGCCGTCGAGGGTCGGTTGAGCCCTCTCGCGGGCTTTGCGGGGCGGGTGTGGGGAGATTCGGCGGAGACCCCGGCATCCCGTGTTGGCTGGGATCGTGGCGCAGGGACCCGGACGAGATGCAGCCGTACCTGATGCAGTCGTGCGCGATCGGCTGTCGTCCGCGATTGCGGCACGTCCGATCGAGCTGCCGCGCCCGCCTGAGGCTCCTCCTGCTCACCGGTTTCCGGTTATAGCGACGCTGGCCCCCCTGGTCGTCTCGGCCGTACTGTTCCTCGTCACTCGGTCGGCCTTCACCCTGGCGTTCGCTGCGCTGGGGCCGATCGTCGCGATTGCCTCGGTGGTGGATGCGCGAATCGTGCGGGCGCGCACGCTCCGCCGCGAGAACGCGCGGTTCGCCCTCGACGTCGAGACGGTTCGCGCGGCGATCGATGTGGCGCACGATGCCGAGCGAGCGGAGCGAGCCCGACGCGCACCGGATGCGATGAGCCTGCTGGCCCGGCCGACGAGCGTTGCCGAGCGCTGGCGTCAGCCGGCATCCGACGGGTTCCCGGTGCGGATCGGCTGCGCAGCACTGCCCAGCGACATAGCGATCGGTGGTGCGAGCGCGGCCACCGGCAACCCGCTGCTCGAGCAGCTTCGGGAGCGCGCATCGATGGTCGAGTCAGTGCCGGTCGTGTTGCGGTTGTGCGTGGGCGTCGGCCTCGTCGGGCCACCGGTGCCGTCCGCTGCTGTGTTGCGCGCACTGGCGCTGCAACTGGCGGCAAGGTTGACTCCCGCCGACTGGTCGGTCGCCGTCGTGGGGAGCGCTGAATGGATTGCTCGGCTTCCGCATCCCAGGGTCGAGCCGAATGCCCGCCAATTTCCGCCAGCGAGCCCGCAATCGGTCGACGCGATCGAGTTCCGGTAGGCGGCGGCGTCGATACTGGTCGTGGCTGCTCGTTCGCCGACCGCGCTTCCACCCGGTCTTGATGTGCAGGTCGAGGTTCTGCCGGCTGCAACCGCGATAGTCGACGACGCTTCGACGGCACTCGACTTCCTGAGCGAGGCTCAGGCGGTCGACCTGGCCGAGCAACTTCATCGGCTCGCGGCAACGGTCGGGGTTACCGCAGCGTTGGGCGCACGCCTGCCCGACCGGGTCGACTTCGAGGCCCTGCCGCCTGCCGACGGCGACTCGACGCTGGCGGCGGCGATCGGCGCGACAGGCTCCGGCCCGCTCGTGCTCGACCTGGTGCGGCAGGGGCCGCACGCAGTCGTCGGAGGCACCACGGGCAGCGGCAAGAGCGAACTGCTGCTCAGCTGGGTTCTCGGGATGGCCGCCCTGCGAAGCCCCGCGGTGGTGACGTTCCTCTTCGTCGACTTCAAGGGCGGCGCATCCTTCGGCCCGCTGGTCGACCTGCCGCACTCGGTCGGGGTGCTCACGGATCTCGACACCGCGCAGTCGGAGCGGGCGTTGGCGAGTCTCGCGGCCGAGCTGCGGCACCGTGAACGCGAGCTCGCGTCACGTGGGCTGCGCTCGATCGACGATGCGCAGGCGCCGCCGTTCCCCCGGCTGGTCGTCGTGGTCGACGAGTATGCGGCGGTGGTCGACACGTTTCCGGCCCTGCACGGCGCTTTCGCCGACATCGCGGCCCGCGGCAGATCGCTGGGGGTGCACCTGGTGCTGTGCACGCAGCGGCCCGCCGGGGTGGTGCGCGACGGCATCCTGGCCAACTGCCCGTTGCGCATCTCGCTGCGGGTGACCAGCGCAGCCGACAGTGCCGCCCTGATCGGCACGGATGCGGCTGCGGCACTGCCGGCGCATTTGCACGGGCGCGCGCTCGCGGGAATCGCGGGCGAACCCGCCGTGCCGTTCCAGGTCGCACGGTCGGCGCCCTCAGATGCGCGCTGCATCGCCGGCCGGTGGGCGCACGTGCCACGGTCGCGGCCGCCCTGGCTGGCGCCCCTGCCCGCCCTGATCGCGCCGGCCGAGCTGGCCGCACGCGAGCCTGGCGCGGTGCCCGGCGAGAACCTGCCGTTCGCGCTCGCTGACCTCCCCGAGGAGCAGGCGCAGCGGGTCGAGCGCTACTCGCCGCGGGAACATGGGTCGCTGCTGGTGCTGGGGGCGGGCCGCTCGGGCAAATCTGGAGTGCTCGCGGCCCTCGAGTCTGCGCCGACGACACTTGAGGTGCTGCGCGTGCCCACGGGCATCGCTGCTGCCTGGGACGTGCTCGCCGGCGCCCTCGCGCTGAGTGAGCGGGGCGCGCGGGTTCTGCTTATCGACGACATCGATGTCGCCCTGGCGGGTTGTCCCGACGGCTACCAGGATGCGTTCGCCGATCTTCTCGTGCGCGTGCTGCGCGAGGGTCCGTCGATGCGAACGTGGCTGGTCCTGGCAGCGCAGCGTTCTTCCGGCGCCGTGTCGGGACTCGCCGCCCTCTGCGGTTGTCGGCTCGTGCTGCGGATGGCCGACCGGGCCGACCACGCACTCGCGGGTGCCGAGACCGCCTTCTCTCCACAGCTCGCGCCGGGCGGCGGCTTCTGGCGCGGTGACAGGGTTCAGGTCGCCTTTGCGAGCATCCAGCCGCGCATCGATCGACCGGCGTACCAGCCCGCTCGGCCGGTCGAGCCGCTCGCCTCGATCTTCGAGCCGGTGACCGCCCACTTCGCCGTGGTCTCGAGCCGCCCCGAGGCGATGGTCGCCCGACTGCGCGAGACAGCGCCGGCTCGACGCGTGGTGCTGCTGGCGCCCGCGGCCTTCGGGACGGCCCGCGACGAACTGGAGGTGTCACGGGGAGGTGCCCCGGCCATCCTGGTTGCCGATCCTGATGCGTGGCAGTCCCAGTGGAGCGCCTACGCGGGGCTGCAGCGATCGGGCGACATCCTGTTCGACGGCTGCTCGCTGGCCGACTTCCGCGCGCTCACGCGGTCGCGGGAGCTTCCGCCGCCGTTCGAGCGCGGCGATCGGCCGCTGTGGCTGCGCTCACCGGACGGCGGCGTCTGCCGTGTGCGCTTGCGTGGGTGAAACGACTTGGCAGTACAGCTAGCCGAGCGCGACCGCGAGCGGTTCGTGCTCGAGTCCATGTGCTGTCGCGACGGCCTCGTTCACGACCGAGCCGGCATGGATGTTGAGGCCCAGCGCCAGCGAGGGATCAGCGCGGAGCGCCTGTACCCAGCCCAGGTTCGCCACGGCGCGCACGTACGGCAGCGTCGCGTTGGTGAGCGCATAGGTCGACGTGTTGGCGACCGCGCCCGGCATGTTGGCCACGCAGTAGAACAGCGAATTGTGCACGCGGAACGTGGGGTCGGCGTGGGTGGTGGGGTGAGAGTCGGCAAAGCATCCGCCCTGGTCGATCGCGATGTCGACCAGCACACTGCCCGGTTTCATGCGCGAGACGAGCTCGTTGCTGACCAGTTTCGGAGCCTTTGCGCCCGGCACCAGCACGGACCCGATGACCATGTCGGCCCCGACGACCGCGCGGTCGATCTCGAACGTGTTCGAGGCGATGGTCTTGATACGGCCGGCATAAAGGGCGTCCAACTCACGCAGGCGCTGGATGTTGGTGTCGAGCACGGTGACGTCCGCGCCCAGTCCGACCGAGACGGAGACCGCATTCGTACCGGCGACACCGCCGCCGAGCACGACGATGCTGGCGGGATAGGTTCCGGGAACACCGGGCACGAGCAGCCCTGGGCCGCCGTTGGGTCGCAGCATGACGTTGGCGCCGACGATCGGCGCGAGACGCCCCGCCACTTCGCTCATCGGGGCCAGCAGAGGGAGGGCGCGGCTCGGCAGCTGCACGGTCTCGTAGGCGATCGCGGTGATGCCGGAGTCGAGCAGCGCCCTGGTGAGCTCCGGTTCGGCCGCGAGGTGCAGGTAGGTGAAGAGCACAAGGTCATCGCGAAAGTAGCCGTACTCCGACTCGATCGGCTCTTTTACCTTGAGCACCATGTCGCCGGCGGACCAGGTGGATGCGGCGTCCGGGCTGATGGTGGCGCCGGCGGCGACATACGCGGCATCCGGAATCGAGGATCCGTCGCCGGCACCGGACTGCACAATCACCTCGTGACCGTGGGTGACGAGTTCGTGCACACCGGCGGGTGTGATCGCGACGCGGTATTCGTTGTTCTTGACTTCGGCGGGAACGGCGACCTTCATGGCTTCAGCGTACTGGCGAAAACGGCGGATTTCGCCCCCCTGAGCAGGCGAATTCCACGGATTTCGTCGCAGGAGGCCCTTCAGAGGCCCTTGTCCGGCACCGGAAAGGCCCGAACGAGCGCTCCCACGACCTGCGCGCCGCCGAGGACGGGGGCGACGAGCTCGCCGAGCACGCGGTCGGCGTCGGCCCGGTCGACCTCGCCGGCATCGACCAGCAGTTCGAGCGCGACGAGGGTTCGGGCGCGCTGGCTGCCGTCCAGAATCTTGACGGCGACGGCGGTTCCCGACGGGGTTCCCATCGCGAGCACGCCCTCGGCGCCGAGCTTGGCCACCAGGCCGAGCTGTTCGATCACGGTCGCGTTAGGCCTGCCGGGCCCGTCGATGGCCCAGGGGTCGGCGAGGATGGCGGCGGTCAGGCGCGCGGCGTCGCCCGAGCCGGCGCCGCTGATGCGTCCCATTGCTCGAGCCAGTCCGGTGAGGCTGGTGGCATGCACGGGCGCACCGCAGCCATCGATGCCGGTGTGCTCGACCGGCTCTCCGGTGAAGTCTTCGACGGTCTCGCGGATGAGAACCTGCAGCGGATGCGTCGGGTCGAGATAATCGTCGGTCGACCAGCCTTTCGTGCGGCAGGCGAGCAGGAAGGCGGCATGCTTGCCCGAACAGTTCATATAGATGCGGCCGGGACCCTCGCCGGCGCGCACGAGGTCGTCGCGGTAGCGGCCACCGGGCCAGTCGACGGGGCACTGCAGGTCGTCTTCGCCCAGGCCCGCCTCGGCGAGGATCGCGCGCACGACCTCCACATGCCGGGGGCTGCCGACGTGACTGGCCGACGCGAGCACCAGGCGGGCGCCATCGAGCGGCGCCCCGGCCCGCAGCACAGCGATGGCCTGCAGCGGCTTCAGCGACGATCGCGGGTAGATCAGTGCCGAGGTGTCACCGAGCGATCTCAGCACGGTGCCGTCGGGAGCGACCACAGTGGCCGCGCCGAGATGGCGCGACTCGGCCATGCCGCTTCGTTCGACCCGCGCCAGCTCGACGCATCCCGCGACGTCGAGGGCAGCCCTCACAGTGCGGCGAGAGCGTCGTCGAGGACGGCGAGGCCGTCGAGGATCATGTCGTCGGTGATCGCGAGGCTCGGCAGGAAACGCAGCACATTGCCGTAGGTGCCCGCGGTCAGGAAGAGAACGCCCTGTTGGGCGGCAAACGACACGATCGTGCCGAGCACTCCGGGGTTGGGCTCGTCGGTGCCGGGCAGCACGAACTCGATGGCTTGCATGGCGCCGATGCCGCGCACGTCGCCGATGATGTCGTACTTCGCCTGCAGCTTCTCGAGCCCGGGACGCAGCACCGACCCGATCCGCTCGGCGCGACCGAGCAACCCAGACGATTCGATCTGGTCGAAGACCGCCACGGCCGCAGCACACGACACCGGGTTGCCCCCGAAGGTGCCGCCGAGGCCGCCTGGATGCGCCGCATCCATGATCTCCGACCGTGCCGTGATGCCCGACAGCGGCAGGCCGCCGGCGATTCCCTTCGCCGAGAGCACCATGTCGGGCACCAGGCCGAAGTGCTCGCTGGCGAAATACTTGCCCGTTCGGGCCATGCCGCTCTGGATCTCGTCGGCGATGAAGACGACGCCGTTGGCGGTGCACCACTCCTGCAGCGCCGGCAGGTACCCGTCAGCGGGAACCTGGAAGCCGCCCTCGCCCTGGATCGGCTCGACGATCAGGCACGCGAGGTCTGCCGCACCGACCGACTTCTCGAGGTAGGCGATGGTGCGCTTCGCCGCATCCGCCCCCGACAGCCCGTCGTGGTACGGGTAGGAGTTGGGCGCACGGTAGATGTCGCCGGGGAATGGGCCGAAGCCCGCGGCATACGGCATGGCCTTGAAGGTCATCGCCATGGTCAGGCTGGTGCGCCCGTGGTAGGCGTGATCGAGCACGGCGACGCCGTTGCGACCCGTGTATTTGCGCGCGATCTTGACGCCGTTCTCGACGGCCTCGGCGCCCGAGTTCTGCAGCACGGTCTTCTTGGCGTGGGAGCCGGGCGTGTGCTCGGCCAGCAGCTCGGCGACCCGCACGTAGCCCTCGTACGGGGTGATGGTGAACGCTGCGTGGGTCAGCCGGCCGACCTGCTCGGATGCGGCGGCAACGACGGCGTCGTCGGTGTGACCGATTGTCGTTACGCCGATTCCCGCGCCGAAATCGAGAAACTGGTTGCCGTCGACGTCGACGAGAATCGCGCCGTGGGCGCGCTCGATATAGACGGGAAGGGCAGAATTGACTCCAGCCGGCACAGCCGCAAGGCGTCGCTGGTGCAGCGCCTGGGAGGCCGGCCCCGGGATGCCGGTGAGGATGCGGCGCTGCTGCGGAACGAGCGGCAGAGGGATGGCGGCGGTAATGGTGTCGGTCATGATGGAATCAGAGTTTAGTCTTCGAGCGGCAGGGGAAACCGGTGGATATCGCGCACACGTATGAGGTTGCGATCGAGTGGCAGGGCAACCGCGGCACGGGCACGAGCGACTACCGGTCGTATGGCCGTCAGCACCTCGTGACGGCGCTGGGAAAACCCGCCATCGAGGGTTCGGCCGACCGGGCTTTCCGCGGTGACACCGATCGCTGGAATCCCGAGGAGTTGCTGCTCGCGGCCCTCAGCCAGTGCCACCTGCTGAGCTACCTGCACGTCGCGGCGAGCCACGGGCTCGTCGTCACCGGTTACACCGACGCGGCCACCGGGGTGATGCAGCAGACGGCGAACGGGGGCGGCCACTTCGTCTCCGCTACCCTCCACCCTGTCGTCACGATCGCAGGCGGCGACGACCCCGAGCGACAGCGCGCCCTTGCCCAGCTGCTGCACGAGGAGGCCGGCGAGAAGTGTTTCATCGCCGCATCCGTCAACTTTCCAGTGCTGCACGAACCGGCCGTCACGCTCGTCTAGCGGGCGCGGGGGCGCTCGTGCCAGCCCGATTTCCGTATTCATAGGAGACTGCCAGTACCCCAATGGCAGAAACCGCACAGGGGAGTGCGGCACACTAGAGGCTGACTTTATTCATTTGGAAGGTACTTTCGTGCGCAAAATCGCGACCCTCGTTGCATCGGCGGCCCTGCTGGCCGCGGTCGTGGCGACCCTGACCGGCTGCACCACGTCGAATGGAGCGGTGGCCGGATGCGCGACCACGGCCTCCGGCAGCGTCTCCAACGGCATCACCGTCTCGAGCAACTTCGGCAAGACCCCGACGGTCAAGCTCAAGTCGCCCATCGGCACGGTCAAGACCACCGAGCGCACCGTCGTCAAGGCGGGAACGGGGGCGGTGGCGTCGAAGAACAAGAACGTGACGGCCGACTTCGTGATCTATAACGGCAGCACGGGCAAGGAGCTCACCTCGACGGGCTTCGACGGAAAGACGGTCCCGTTCACGATGGACACCGCGAAATACCTCCCGGGGCTGGTCAAGACGCTCGAGTGCTCGCGCGTCGGATCGCGCGTAGTGGGCGTCATTCCCCCCGCCGACGCCTTCAAGTCGACTGGCTCCACCGACCTCGGTGTTGGCGCGAAAGATGAGATCGTGTTCGTGGCCGACGTTGTCTCAGTAAAGGCCGCGTCCCCCGCGCCTCTGAAGACCGCGACCGGAACCGTCGTTGCGCCGAAGGCCGGCTTCCCGACCGTCGTGTTCAGCTCCAAGGGCCTGCCGACCGTCACGGTGCCGGCCACGGCCCAGCCGTCCGCGTTCCAGGAAGAGGTGCTCATCAAGGGCAAGGGCGCCAAGGTCGGATCCGACGCGAACGTGATCGTGAACTACCAGCTTGTACTCTGGCGCACCGGCAAAGTCGTCTCGGGCAATGACACCTGGGCGGCGGGGCAGACCGCCACGTTCAACACCGGGCAGGTCGTCGCGGGCTTCAAGCAGGCGCTCGAGGGCCAGACCATCGGCTCGCGGGTCGTCGTGGTGATCCCGCCAGCGCTCGGCTACGGCACGAGCGGAAACTCGCAGGCCGGCATCCTCGGAACCGACGACCTCGTCTTCCTGGTCGACATCCTCGGCATCAGCTAGCGGCGACGCCTGCGGGCGGTTCGGCTAACGTGGGCAGCGTGCGCGACGTCATAGTCCTGGGTTCGACCGGGTCGATCGGCGCGCAGGCGCTCGACGTCATCGCCGCCAACCCGCAGCGGTTCCGGGTCGTCGGCCTCGCCGCCGGCACGAGCCGGCAGCAGGTCGAGCAGCAGGCCGCCGCCTTCGGTGTCGCGGATGTCGCGCTCGGCGCCGATGAGGCGATCCAGCTCGTACGGTCGGTGACCGCCGACGTCGTGCTCAACGGCATCACCGGTTCGGTCGGTCTCGGCCCGACTCTTGCTGTGCTCGAGACCGGCGCGACCCTGGCCCTGGCCAACAAAGAGAGCCTCATCGTCGGGGGAGACCTGGTGCTGGCGGCGGCGAGTCCTGGCCAGCTCGTGCCCGTCGATTCCGAGCATTCGGCGATCGCACAGGCGCTGCGAAGCGGCAGCACCGCCGAGGTGCGACGACTCGTGCTGACGGCATCCGGAGGTCCGTTCCGGGGTCGCAGCCGAGCCGAGATGGCGGATGTCACGCCAGCGCAGGCGCTGGCCCACCCGACCTGGAATATGGGCCTCGTCGTCACGACGAACTCGGCGACCCTCGTCAACAAGGGGCTCGAGGTTATCGAGGCGCACCTGCTTTTCGACGTCGACTACGACGACATCGAGGTCACGGTGCATCCGCAGTCGATCGTGCACTCGATGGTCGAATTCGTCGACGGCTCGACCCTCGCCCAGGCCTCGCCGCCCGACATGCGGCTGCCGATCTCCCTGGGGCTCGACTGGCCGAACCGGGTGCCGGGCGTGGGTGTTCCGCTCGACTGGACCCGGTCGGGCACCTGGAGTTTCGAACCGCTCGACACCGACGCGTTCCCTGCCGTGGCCCTCGCCAAGAGCGTCGGCCGGGCGGGCGGCACCTACCCTGCGGTGTTCAACGCGGCGAACGAACAGGCGGTACTCGCGTTCCACGAGGGTCGCCTGCGCTTCCTCGACATCGTCGCCACGGTCGCCCGTGTCGTCAACCTGCACACCGCCGGGGAGACGACCCTCGAGGGGGTGCTCGAAGCCGAACGCTGGGCCCGCGCCGAAGCGGACCGCATCATCCGCACGGCGTGAGCCCGCCGCGGGGGCCGCGTTTTGGGGGTACCTCTCATAGGCCGCTTCCAGCGTCAGTTCAGCCACTCCCAAGTAGTCCCGGGTTACCCTTGTGCCCGTGAGTACCGTCCTGTTGTACATTCTCGGGATCGTTGTCGTCGCGCTGGGGGTCCTGCTTTCCATCCTGCTGCACGAGGCGGGCCATTTCTTCTTCGCGAAACTGTTCAAGGTGCGCGTCGGCCAGTTCATGGTCGGGTTCGGCAAAACACTCTGGTCGAGGAAGATCGGCGAGACCGAGTTCGGCGTGAAGGCCCTGCCGCTGGGCGGCTACATCTCGATGTCCGGCATGTACCCGCCGATCAAGCCGGGTGGCAAAGCCCGCACCGCGAGCACGGGCTTCTTCCAGACCCTCGTGCAGGATGCCGGTCCTGCCGTCGTCGAGACCCTTGACCCCGAACCCGATGACCAGGATGACCGCTCCGGGTTCTTCAAGACCCTGGTCTCGGATGCCCGCTCCGCGTCGGCCGACACGATCCTGCCCGGCCACGAAGATCGCGTCTTCTACAAGCTCGCGATCTGGAAGCGCATCATCATCATGCTCGGGGGGCCGGCGATGAACCTGGTTATCGCGACGGTGCTCCTGGCCATCATCCTCACCAGCTTCGGCATCCAGCAGATCGTACCCACGGTCGACTCCGTGCAAAAGTGCGTGCTGCCCGCCTCGAGCACCAGTACTACGTGCCCGGCGGACTACACCCCCACTCCCGCGGCGAAAGCGGGATTCCGGACCGGTGACAAGATCCTGAGCCTGAATGGGGTGGCGGTCACCTCCTGGACCCAGACGGTCGACATCATCGAGAAGCTGCCGAACAAGAAAGTGACCGCCGTAGTGCTGCGTGACGGCCACCGGGTCACCCTTGTCGCCACGCCACTGCTGAGTTCCCGTTATGAGACGAATCCCGTGACCGGCGCCGTGGTCAAGGGCTCCAATGGAAAACCCATCGTGCACAATGTCGGGTTCCTCGGGATCGGACCCTCGGTCGCGATTGTGAAACAGCCCATCTCTGCCGTTGGTCCGACGGTGTGGGCAGACACGGCCAACGTTGCCGGAGTCGTGATCAACCTGCCCCAGAGACTCGTCGGCGTCTGGAACGCGGCATTCGGTTCGGCGGCGCGGGACCCGAACGGGCCTATCGGGTTGGTCGGAGTGGGTCGAATCGCGGGGCAGGTCGCCGCCACCCCGGGCGTCAGCCTTGTCCAGAAGTTCGGCACGCTGCTTTCGCTGCTCGCGTCGCTCAACATCGCGCTTTTCGTGTTCAACCTGATCCCGCTGATGCCGCTCGATGGCGGCCACATCATCGGCGCCTTGTGGGAAGGCCTCAAACGTGGAGTCGCGAAGCTGTTCCGCAGGCCCGACCCGGGGCCGGTCGACACAGCCAAGGTCGTGCCGCTGACCTTCGCCGTTGTGATCGTGCTCGGGGCGATGAGCCTTTTGCTGGTCTACGCGGACATCGTCAAACCGATTACGCTGCCGAACTAGGCGAACACAAGGACTGTCAATGACGATCGACCTCACCGGAAAGCGCGCCCTGGTCACCGGGGCGGCAAGCGGCATCGGTGAGGCCTGCGCGCGAGCACTCGCCGCGGCGGGAGCGGTGGTGACCATCGCCGACCTGGATGGCGGCCGGGCCGCGACCCTTGCTGACGAGCTCGGTGGCAGTGCATGGCAGGTCGATCTCGCCGATACCGCAGCGCTCGCAGACGCGTCGCTCGACATCGACATCCTGGTCAACAACGCGGGCATCCAGCAGGTAAGCCCGATCGAGTCGTTCGACCCGGCCCAGTTCTCGCGAATGCTTCGGCTGATGGTCGAGGCGCCGTTCCTGCTCATCCGGGCCGCGCTTCCGGGGATGTACGAGCGCGGCTTCGGCCGCGTCGTGAACATCTCGTCGGTGCACGGGCTGCGGGCCTCCGAATACAAGTCGGCGTACGTCACCGCCAAGCACGGGCTCGAGGGGCTGTCCAAGACGACCGCGCTAGAGGGCGGCCCGCACGGCGTCACCAGCAACTGCGTGAACCCCGGCTATGTCAACACTGCGCTGGTGCAGAAGCAGATCGCCGACCAGGCGCGCATCCACGCAATCCCCGAGTCCGAGGTGGTCGAGAAAATCCTGCTGGTCGAGAGCGCCATCAAGCGGCTGCTCGAGCCCGCCGAGGTCGCTGACCTGGTGCTCTGGCTGTGCGGGCCGACCGCGGCAATGGTCACCGGGGCGTCGTACACGATGGATGGCGGCTGGAGCGCGCGATGAGCTACCGCATTGTCGAGGTTCCCGTCTCCGGCGGGATGCTGGTGGCCGGCATCTGGAACGAGGGCGCCGGCCGCCCCGTGTTGGCCTTCCACGGCATCTCGGCGTCCCATGTGTCCTGGAGGGCGGTCGCCCGGGCGCTCGGCCCGCATCGCACGTTTCTCGCACCGGACCTGCGGGGACGCGGCGGCTCGCGCGGGCTGATCGGTCCGTTCGGCATGGCCCAGCACGCGCTGGATGCGATCGATGTGCTCGACGCCAGCGGCCTTGCCGGCTCGGTCGACATCGTCGGGCACTCGATGGGCGCGTTCGTCGCGATGCGATTTGCCGAGGCGTTTCCCGATCGCGTCCGCAGCATCACGCTCGTGGACGGCGGCATCCCGCTGCTGCTTCCCACAGACCTCCCGATCGACCAGGTCATGAAGCTCTCGCTCGGTCCCGCGCTGGCGCGACTCGAGCAGAGCTTTCCAAGCCGTGCGGCCTATCTCGATTTCTGGCGTCGGCATCCGGCGTTCGAGGGGGAGTGGACCGACGATGTCGAGGCCTACGTGGACTACGACCTCGTCGGCACCGAGCCCGACCTGCGTTCGTCGGCGTCCGGTGCAGCGGTACTCGGGGATGCGGTCGAGCAGGGTGTGGGAACCGTTGCCGATGAGCCGTGGTCGGCAATCTCGCTGCCCATCCCGTTTCTTCGGGCGCCGCGCGGTCTGCTGAACGGCGCGCCGCTGTACGACGACGACTATCTCGCGACCTTTGCGTCGGCCCACCCGAACCTCATGGTGGCCGAGGTTCCCAATGTCAACCACTACACGATCGTGATGAATCCACGGGGCGCCGGCGCCGTTGCCGCCGCCATCAGTCAACCAAGGGAGCCGGAATGACCTCAACGCTGCTCGAAGGAATCACCGCCCACACCGTGGTTACGCCGCGACTGACCGCCGCCGTCTTCGAACGACCGAGCGCCAGCGCGACGCGCACGGTGGTGTTCATCCATGGCAACGTGTCGTCGTCGCTGTTCTGGCAGCCCACCATGCTGGCGCTGGAGCCGGACATTCGCGCGCTGGCCATCGACCTGCGCGGGTTCGGCGACAGCGAGACCCTCCCCGTCGACGGCAGCAGGGGAGTGCGCGACTTCTCCGACGACGTCGCGTCCGTGATCGCCGAGCTGGGCCTCGGCGCGGTCAATCTCGTCGGCTGGAGCATGGGCGGCGGCGTCGTGCTGCAGTACCTGCTCGACCACCCCGACCGGGTGCTGTCGCTGACGCTCGTCTCGCCCGTCTCTCCGTACGGATTCGGCGCGACCGCCGGTGCCGACGGGCACCGCCTCGGCGACGAGGATGCCGGCGCCGGCGGGGGAGGCGGCAACGCCGATTTCGTGGAGCGGATCGCCCGGGGTGACACGGGCGACGACCCCACCTCGCCGCGCACGATTTACCGCACCACCTATGTGAAAGACCCGCGCAACGCCGCGTACGAAGACCTGTGGGTCGAATCGATGCTCTCGACCAAAACGGGAATCGACAACTACCCGGGCGACGGTTCGGCGGCGACGGTCTGGCCCGGCTTCGGGCCCGGTACGCGCGGTGTGCTGAACACGATGGTTCCGCAGTACTTCGACGTCTCGTCGATCGTCGACCTGGCGAGCAAGCCGCCGATCCTCTGGGTGCACGGCGCTGACGACGTGATCGTATCGGACACGTCGCTGTTCGACCTGAACTTCCTCGGCCAGCTCGGCGCCGTGCCCGGCTGGCCCGGTGCCGACGTGGCGCCTCCCCAGCCGATGGTGACTCAGACCAGGGCGGTGTTCGACCGTTATGGCAACTACGAGGAAGTCGTCTACGACAACTGCGGCCACTCCGCCCACCTCGAGCATCCGGCCGAGTTCCGCGCCGCGCTCACAGCCCACCTGAAGGAAGGCTGAGCCCCGGCATCCCGACCGGTGCGCGCCTAAGCTGGACCCATGCCTGCAGTCAATCTCGGCCTCCCGAAGGCTCGTGAAGTTCTCAGCCCCCGGCGCAAGTCGCGCCAGATCCGCGTGGGCAAGGTTCTCGTGGGCGGCGACGCCCAGATCAGCGTGCAGTCGATGTGCACCACGCCGACCACGAACATCAACGCGACGCTGCAGCAGATCGCCGAGCTCACGGCATCCGGCTGCGACATCGTTCGTGTCGCCGTGCCGAGCCAGGACGACGCGGACGCGCTGCCCATTATCGCCAAGAAGAGCCAGATTCCGGTCATCGCCGACATCCACTTCCAGCCCAAGTATGTGTTCCAGGCGATCGATGCCGGCTGCGCGGCAGTGCGAGTGAACCCGGGCAACATCCGCAAGTTCGACGACCAGGTGGGTGCGATCGCGAAAGCGGCGAAGGATGCGGGCGTGTCCCTGCGGATCGGCGTCAACGCCGGCTCGCTGGAGCCGAGCATCCTGCAGAAGTACGGCAAAGCGACACCGGAGGCTCTCGTCGAGAGCGCGGTGTGGGAGGCGAGCCTGTTCGAGGAGCACGACTTCCACGACTTCAAGATCTCGGTCAAGCACAACGACCCCATCATCATGGTCAAGGCGTACCGCCTGCTGGCCGAGCGCGGTGACTGGCCGCTGCACCTGGGAGTCACCGAGGCGGGCCCCGAGTTCCAGGGCACGATCAAGAGCGCGACCGCGTTCGGCATCCTGCTGTCGGAGGGCATCGGCGACACCATCAGGGTCTCGCTTTCGGCGCCGCCGGCGCAGGAGGTCAAGGTTGGCCTGCAGATCTTGCAGTCGCTCAACCTGCGCGAGCGCAAGCTCGAGATCGTCTCCTGCCCGAGTTGCGGGCGGGCCCAGGTGGATGTCTACACCCTGGCCAACGACGTCACCAAGGGTCTCGAAGGCATGACGGTGCCGTTGCGGGTCGCTGTGATGGGATGTGTGGTCAACGGTCCCGGCGAGGCCCGCGAGGCGGACCTCGGCGTGGCAAGCGGCAATGGCAAGGGCCAGATCTTCGTTCGCGGCGAGGTCATCAAGACCGTCCCCGAGTCCGAGATCGTCGCGACCCTGATCGAGGAGGCCAACCGCCTCGCTGCCGAGATGCCGGCCGGCGAACTCGGCCCGCCGCAGGTCGTCACCGTCTGAGCTTCTGCGCCCCTCGCGCATCCGACAACCCGTCTCGCAAGTGACAGGCAACTGGCGCGTTTGCTAGACAATCCTGTCTGCGTAGACCGATTTGTCCGTTTTTTGTGCCCCCCGAGCCACCCCTGACCCCCAAATTGGGGCCAGACCACTGTGTTTTTGTACCCCGATGAATCTGGAAAGGGGTCAACCGACGCGTCTATCGTTCAAAGTATCGCCGACTAACTAACGGGGATTCACATACAGCACGATCCGTAGCTTGACCGCCTGGCGGAGCCGGCGCCTGTGTGTGGCGACTGGGGGGTATGCAATGACGATCAGGATCAACCAGAAAGTGGTGGCTCTCGCCGCTGCCGGACTGGTTTTGTTTTCGGGGGCGACGGTCACGTCGCTGGCCGCGTGGACAGACACCGAGTGGGTGAACGGCGGCGTTTCGACGCTGCCCGGCGTCGCCGCGTCGATGTTCGATGTTGAGCAGAACGTCACAACCAACGTCTCGACCAGCTGGACGAACAACGTCGCCACACCAGGCGGAACCGTCGACTTCGGAGCCCAGGCGGCAAAGCTGACGCCGGGCACGTCGGTGGTCGGTTTCGTGCGGCTTCGGCTTGTCGCGGGCTCGGTCGCTGGCACCCTGCAGCTGGTGCACGGAACCAGCACCGGCAGCGCCGCCTTCCTGGGCGCGCTGCGGTACGGCGCGTGGCTGCATCCCGACCCGACGACCTGTACCGCTGCGCTCTACAACGCCGCCGGCTACACGCAGCTCGTCCCGGACCTGTCCACGATCGGCACCGACTCGACCGTGACCTTCCCGCTCGCGGCGGGTGCCTCCGGTAACCCGGGAACCGAGCAGACGGTGTGCTTCCGCCTGACCTTCCCGCCTCTCGCGGACCCGACCGACAAGTCACTGCAGGGGCTGGGCGCGGACCCGGTCTGGCAGTTCAACGCGGTATCGAGCTGATCGCCATGAGCTCGATAACGACGCCAGCGCCCGCCTCACGGGCGACACACGACTCTGAGTCCGATAACCACCCCGACGCCGCGATACGGATCCGCAGCGTCGAGCAGAGGACTCAGCCCGGGGCCCGCGCGAAGATCAAGCGTGGCTTGATCTGGTTCGCGGCCCTGCTTGGGGTCATCGCCATAGTGGTGACGATCGCACCGTTCTTCGGGTGGACGCTAGTGCGCCTCGCCACGGGTTCGATGGCCCCAACGTTTCCCACCGACTCACTGCTGGTCACCCATTCGGTGCCGGCGTCAGGGGTGAAGGCCGGCGACATCGTGATGGTGCAGAGGGTCGGGGAGCTCCCGATCACGCACCGGGTGATCGCGGCGGCGGCGGCGCCACTGGGCGAGACCAGGCTCATCCTCAAGGGCGACGACAACAGGACCGCGGATGCGCGTGCCTACCTGGTGCGCTCCGTGGGACTCGTCGAGGCGGGGGTGCCGTGGGGAGGCGCGATCTTCGCAGCGCTGCGCTCGACGGTCGGCATGGCCGCGCTGACGGTGTTCGCGACGCTCGTGGTGCTGTGGGCCTGGTGGCCGGCATCCATCGGACCGCGCGACGAACGCTCGGACGAACGCGTCCGGGCGGAGGGTGCCTAGTCCCATGCGCACACAGCGTCGACTCGAAGCGCTGGTGGGATTCGGATGCTCGGTCGCCCTCCTGGTGACCGGAGCAGTCCTTGTCGCCTCCGCGTCATCCGCCTCCGCCGCTCCGGTCACGGGCGGCGTGCTCCAGCTCGTCGCGACCCCGGGTGTACTCGCCGACAGTTCGATGGCGCCCGGAGACAAGATCTACTGGCCCATCACGGCCGACCTCAACGCGTCCACGGCCGGCCAGCTGAGTCTGCAGATCGAGTCGAGCGACGCGCTCGCCACCGATCCCGGCGGCCTCCGGCTGGCACTCGCCGGCTGCCCGGTCGCGTGGACCATCCCCGCAGACCCGACCGTCGCCCCGACCTGCCAGGGCGGTGCGGGAACGGTGCTCGTTGCCGACCGGCCGTTCGCTGACATCACCCCCTCGACCACCTGGCACCTCGGCGCTCTCGGCGCGGTGTCGTCGATGCCGATGATGGCGACCATCTCGCTGCCTGGTGCCGTACCGGCAAGCCTGCAGGGCGCATCCGCCAGCATCGTCTTCGGGTTCACCGCGCTGGGCGATACCGAGCACGCCAGCCCGAGCGACCCGTCGACGAGGCTGCTCGGCGAGACGGGCGTCGACCCCACCGCACCCCTGCTGCTCGCAGTCGGACTGCTGGTCGCCGGCATCACCTTCGCTCGGCTGCGCCGCGCAATGGGCGCGGGGACGGGCGAGGCTGGCCAGCACGACACGGGGGTGAACGCGTGACGCTCTCCCGCAAGGCGCGCTCGACCGTCGCCGTCATCGCCGCAACCATGGTCACCGTCGCATCGTTCGCGGTTTCGCCGTCGCTGGCCAGCTGGACCAGGACCGACTACGACAACGGCCCCGCATCCACGCTCAACTGCGCGTCCAGCGGCATCATCAACACCCAGGCATCGGGGGCGTTGCTCTCGGGCAAGGTCGCGGGCGTGCCGCTCGCCGGCAACATCGCTGCCGTCACGCCGCTGTCGGTCGGCAACATCTCACCCGCCACGGCCAGTTCGCCCAGCGGAGCCACCCCGGCCACCAGCACCACCAATGACGCCTGGACTTCTGCGCTCAGCGTGCAGGCGCTGAGCAGCATCCACCTGTCCCCATCGGTCGTCCTGCCGCTCAGCTCGTCGCTCGCCGTCGCCACCCAATATGGTCGGGCAACATCGGGCGGCATCGCGACCGGGGCATCCGGCGCCGTCAACGGGCTCGGCGACGGCACTGTCGCTTTCCAAACGGCGACGCCGACGCTGCCCACGCTTCCGGCAACCGGCACGCTCGACCTCGGCACCGCGCTCAGCTCGGTGGTCGGCACCCAACTCTCGAGTGACATCACGCAGCTGGCCGACGCATCGGTGAGCGTCGGCGCCCTGGGCTCAATCACCGACCAGGAGAATGGTTGCCAGAACATCTGGCAGGGCATCCAAAACAGCGCCGCAGGTGTCGCGCGCAGCTATCTGCTTGCGGCGCTGCAGCTCAACCTGACCAGTTCGGTGGTGGGCAGGACGACCACGGCGTTCGGCACCACCGTCACCGAGCTCGGCACGACGCTGAACCAGCTCGAGCCGTCCGGGTCGCCCATCGACACAACCGCCGTCGACCCTGTCACGCACACCTCGCTCACCGGTGCACTCACCTCGCTCCTGAACGTGACACCGCTGCCCGGGGTCAGCGTCGGCGTCACTGGCGCTCCCGCGGTGACAGCCGGTGTGACCTTCGACCTCAGTTCGATCGCGTCGCTGCTCACCGGAACCATCGGTTCCAACGGCGTCACGATCAACCTCGGGGCCGGCACCGTCTCTATCGACCTGGCACAACTGCTGGGCCGCACCGACCTGAACGGGCTGCCGGCGAACTCGGCCCTGCTGACACCGGCCCACGTCGCGACAATCGCCGCCGACATCGACGGAACCGTCAACACGCTGATCAACACGACGGTCAGGAGCGCGATCGCGGCGCTGCTCACCAGCGCGACCGTGCACGTGTCGATCAACACCGACATCGGTGTGCACGTGGCGGCACTCAATGTGGATGCTCTGCACGCCGACATCGAGCTGTCGGGAAGCCTCGGCGACTTCGTCGACGAGGCGCACAACTCGGCGCCGACCATCGGAGTGACCCTCACCGTGCTGCCCGCCGCGACACCGATCCTCGGCCTGCTCGACATCACCGCGTTGCTGAGCGCCGTCACCTCGACGCTGACCACAGGCATCCTGCCGGCCGTGCTGCAAGTCGTCGACGACCTGGCGCTGACCGCGGTGAGCACGAGCGCCACCGCAGATCTGACTTCGGCGCTGGCGACACTGGACGGCGCACCGCTCGCTGCCATCGAAACCGCCTTCGGCACTGTGCTGGGTGTGCTGCAGACGGCGGTGACCCTCACCGTCAACGCGCAGCCCGACCAGGCCGGGGGAGTCGGCACGCCCGACGGATCGTCGACGACCGGCCAGTATTTCGACAGCGCGCTGTTCGTTGGAGTGCTGGGCAGCAGCAGCACATCCGAACTCGGACTGTACTTCGGGTCGTCGTCGGCCGGTCCCGAGTCGCTCCGCTAGCCCGTTTGCCCCTCCCTATGGGGGCTTCGCGACGACCGGCCGCGGGCTAGCCTTAACAAACGATTAGCGGCCCGAACAGTCTGCAAATCATGAGCCCCGGGGGAGGCAAACTCCCTCGGGGTTCGCCTTTTTCGCCTCGGCCTTGTTACTTTCGAGTGCGGCGCCCGGTCCCTGGGGCAGTCTGGAATTCGTGCGTCCCGGGGGAGGCAAACTCCCTCGGGGTTCGCCTTTTTCGCCTCGGCATCGCCCTACCAGCCCCGGCGGGCGCCTCGGATGGCCGTCGAGCGACTCGGTAGGATTACCGCGTGTCCTCTCGCCTCTCCCAACTCTTCGTCCGCACGCTGCGTGAAGATCCCGTCGACGCCGAGGTCGCGAGCCATCGCCTCCTGGTGCGCGCGGGGTACATCCGTCGCCAAGCCGCTGGAGTGTTCGCGTGGCTACCGCTGGGCCTGAAGGTCCGGCGCAAAATCGAGGCCATCGTGCGCGAAGAGATGGCGGCCGCCGGCGCTCAGGAAGTCCACTTCCCCGCCCTGCAGCCACGCGAGCCCTACGAGCTCACCGGTCGCTGGGAAGAATACGGCGACCTGCTGTTCCGGCTCCAGGACCGCAAAGGTGCCGACTACCTGCTCGCGCCGACGCACGAAGAGGTCTTCACCCTGCTCGTGAAAGACCTGTACAGCTCCTATAAAGACCTGCCGCTGTCGATCTACCAGATCCAGGACAAGTACCGCGACGAGGCCCGCCCCCGCGCCGGCCTTCTGCGCGGGCGAGAGTTCACGATGAAAGACGCGTACTCCTTCGACTACACCGACGCCGGGCTCGACGTCAGCTACCAGAAGCAGCGGGATGCCTACGAGCGCATCTTCCAGCGCCTCGGGATCGACTACGTCATCGTGCAGGCGGATGCCGGCGCCATGGGCGGATCGCGCAGCGAGGAATTCCTGCACCCCACCGCCGTGGGCGAAGACACGTTCGTTCGTTCGGCGGCCGGTTACGCCGCCAACGTCGAGGCATTCACGACCGAGGCTCCCGCGGCACGCTCGTACGAGCAGCTCACGCCGGCCGAGATCCTGTCCACGCCCGACACCCCGACAATAGCCACGCTCGTCGCGGTAGCGAACGAGAAGCACCCGCGTCCGGATGGCCGTGCCTGGACCGCAGCGGACACGCTCAAAAACATCGTGCTCGCCCTCACCCACCTGGACGGCACGCGCGAGATTGTCGTAGTCGGGCTTCCCGGCGACCGCGAGGTCGACATGAAGCGGGCCGAGGTCGCGTTCGCGCCTGCCGCGATCGAGACCGCCACCGAGGCGGACTTCCTTGCGCTCGAGGCCGATTCCAATACGCCGAGCCTGGTGAAGGGCTACATCGGCCCGTGGACCCCGACCGGCGCGCTGCTCGGCGAGGACTCGGCCACCGGCATCCGCTACCTCACCGACCCCCGCATCTCCGACGGCAGCGGCTGGATCACCGGCGCCAACGAGCACGGCCACCACGTCTTCGGACTGGTTGCCGGGCGCGACTTCGCCACCGACGGCACTGTCGAAGTGGCCGACGTGCAGGCCGGCGACCCGGCCCCCGACGGCTCCGGCCCCGTCGAACTCGCTCGCGGCATGGAGATCGGCCACGTCTTCCAGCTCGGGCGCAAATACGCCGAGGCGCTCGGCCTCAAGGTGCTTGACGAGAACGGCAAGCTGGTCACGGTCACCATGGGGTCGTATGGAATCGGCATCACGCGCATCCTCGCGGTCATCGCCGAGGCGACCAACGACGGCAAGGGTCTCATCTGGCCGCCGAACGTGGCGCCGTTCGATGTGCACCTCGTCGCGGCGGGGCGGGAGGATGTCGTCTACGAAGTCTCGGATGCGCTCTACGACGAGCTCACCGAGGCTGGGTTCGACGTGCTCTATGACGACCGGCCGAAGGTCTCGCCCGGAGTGAAGTTCGGCGACGCCGAGCTGATCGGAGTGCCGGTCATCCTCATCGTCGGCCGTGACGCCGCCCAGGGAACCGTCGAGCTGTGGGATCGCCGCACGGGCGAGCGCACGCCGGTTTCGGTCGGCGAAATCGCGGCCCGCCTGGGCTGACGCGGCCGTAACGCCGATCTATCCAGCCTTCTCTGTCCCCGCGTGACGAGTGGCTGCTACCGTAGTCAACGACGACGCGCCGCGACAAGGCTGGCGCCGTTACAAGATCTGAATAGTGGAGGCCCTCAGTGGACATCGACCTGGGCGTGCTGCGCATCATGGAGCGCGAGCGTGACATTCCGTTCGACGAACTGGTGCAGATCATCGAGCAGGCCATCCACACCGCCTACCTGAAGCACGTCGGCCAGGCCGACGAGAAGCCGGCCGGCCACAAGCCGGTCGAACCGGCGGTAGTGCACCCGGCATCGCGAGTCGTTCTCGACCGCAAGACCGGCCATGTGACCGTCTTCGTCGAAGAACTGGACGAGGACGGCAACCTCGTGGGCGAAGCCATCGAGGAGCCCAGCGACTTCGGCCGAATCGCCGCCTTCGCGGCCAAGCAGGTCATCAACCAGCGGCTTCGCGACATTGGGGACGACAAGGTACTCGGCGAGTTCAAGGGACGCGAGGGCGACATCGTCGCCGGCATCATCCAGCAGGGCCCCAACCCGCGCATGATCCACGTCGACCTGGGCACCGTCGAGGCGATCCTGCCGCCCGAGGAGCAGGTGCCGGGCGAGGAATACGCGCACGGCACACGCATCCGGGTTTATGTGACGAGCGTCTCGAAGGGGCTCAAGGGCCCGCAGATCACGGTCAGTCGCACGCATCCGTCACTCGTGCGCAAACTCTTCGCCCTCGAGGTGCCCGAGATCGCCAGCGGCGTCGTAGAGATCACCTCGCTGGCACGCGAGGCCGGCCATCGCACCAAGATCGCGGTGCGGGCGACACAGCCCGGCATCAACGCCAAGGGTGCCTGTATCGGCGAGCTCGGCCAGCGCGTTCGCGCGGTCACCGCCGAGCTCAACAACGAGAAGATCGACATCGTCGACTACTCCACCGACCTGGCCACCTTCGTGGCCAATGCCCTGTCGCCGGCCAAAGTGACCAGCGCGTTCGTCATCGACGAGTCGCTGAAGGCGGTTCGCGCCCTGGTACCGGATTACCAGCTGTCGCTGGCGATCGGCAAAGAGGGGCAGAATGCGCGCCTCGCGGCCAAGCTCACCGGCGCTCGCATCGACATCCAGCCCGACAGCGTGATGGACGCCGAGTAGCCGGTCTGCTGTCCGGTCACCGCACAGTCGGAATTCGGTGGAACGAGCCGAGCTGAGGTTGTGGCACGCGGGTCGGTGTATCAGATACCGACTTTAGGGCGGACAAGAGGTACCCCTTAAAGAATGAAAGGCCCGTTCCGCTTCGCAGCTTGCGCTGTTCCGCTTCCTGAGCCTTTCTTCTACGGTTCGGGTTGCCCCTTGCCGTTGAGAAGACGTTAGTGAACGGTGGATGAACGGCACAACCCCTAAACTTTCGCTAGATAGTTGAAACTTTGGAGTGTCATCCGGCACGGTGTCATCCGGCCCGGTCATCCGCCGCAGTGTCAGCCGGCTCGGTCATCCGCCGCAGTGTGATCCGGCACACGGTCCTCCGGAACAGCGGCGGCGCACAAACATGCAGGCTGAAGAACATGCTGGGTTAAAGAATGAAAGGCCCGTTCCGCTTCGCAGCTTGCGCTGCTCCGCTTCCTGAGCCTTTCTTCTACGGTTCGGGTTGCCCCTTGCCGTTGAGAAGACATTAGTGAACGGTGGATGAACGCCACAACCCCTAAACTTTCGCTAGATAGTTGAAGGTTGGCTCCGCTCGAGTGGCCGCGCCGGATTGGGTCCAGCCGCAGTGGTCCAGCCGGGGTGGGTCCAGCCGGGGTGGCGGGAGAAACGGTCCAGCGGAGGGAGTCGTATCTCCCTCCAGCGGAACACGTCCCCGCCCGGCGCATGCGGTTTCTCCCTCCAGCGGAACACGTCCCCGCCCGGCGCATGCGGTTTCTCCCTCCAGCGGGTAAGGGTTTCTCTCTCGCGGGTAAGGGTTTCTCCCGCCAGGGGTAAGAAGGGCCAGCGCGTCACAGGCGGAATCTGCGTGCGCGGCGCGCATGCGATGCGCCTGCCCAACCGCTCGCAGCTTGTGTGGGTACAATAGTCACCGTAAGAACTTGCATCGGCTGTCGCACTCGAGCAGAACCATCCTCTCTTTTGAGGGTTGTGGCTCGCGATGGTGAAGTGGTCGCGGATCCGTCTGCGAGGCTTCCCGGTCGGGGCGCGTGGGTTCACCCCTCAAAATCCTGCATCGAACTCGCTGTCAAGCGAAAAGCGTTCGGCAGGGCCCTGAAGGTGACCGGTGCGCTCGACACGATGAACGTACTTGCAGCAGCACCATCAGATTCCACTCACCACAGGGCCGCTCCACGAGCGGTGCTCAACGAAACGGCTGATTGACCAATGGACAACTAATGAGCGGCTCGAAATGAGATCCGTCCGTCTTTAATGGTCTGCCCCTGTCACGGGTGCAGACCCGAACAGGAGAAAAGTGGCTGCCAAACCACGCGTACACGAAGTCGCTGCCGAACTCGGCATCGATAGCAAGGTCGCCCTCGACAAGCTCAAAGAAATGGGCGAATACGTCAAGGGACCCTCATCCAGCATTGAGCCGCCGGTCGCCCGACGGCTGAAGGCCGCGCTCGAAGCTGCGGGCATCAAGCCCGCCGCAGCGCCGGCCCCTGCGGCCAAGGCTGCTGCACCGCGCCCTGCCGCACAGGCACCAGCGCCGGTCGCGGTCGCCGAGGTCGAACACGACGAGGTTCCGGTCGCTCCGGCACCGCTCACCGTCGCGGAGCGCCAGGCGGCGGCCGAGGCCGCAGCAGCAGCGCCGAGCCCAGCCGCAGCGGCACCCGCATCCGCAGACGCCGAAGCGTCCGCGGCCTCGCCCGCGGGCATCCCGCGCCCGGGCATGCCTCGACCCGGCAACAATCCATTTGCAAGCAACCAGGGCATGCAGCGTCCTGGTGCGCCACGCCCCGGCAACAACCCGTTTGCAAGCAACCAGGGCATGCAGCGCCCCGGCGCTCCGACTCCGGGCTCCATTCCCCGCCCCGGCGCCCCGCGCCCCGGAGGTGCGGGCCAGGGTGCACGCCCCGGCGGCTTCGGGCAGCGTCCCGGCACTCCCGGAGGCGCTCCATTCCAGCAGCGTCCCGGTGGGGCAGGTCGTCCTGCGGGCGGCGGCTTCCAGCGCCCCGGCGCCCCGGCAGGTGGCGCCCCAGGCTTTGGCGCGCCGCGCCCGGCCGGCGGTGGCGGCGGTCGTGGTCGTGGCCCCGGCGGTGGTACCGCTGGTGCTTTCGGTCGCGGCGGCGGCAAGAGCAAGGCACGCAAGTCGAAGCGCACGAAGCGCGCCGAATTCGAGCTGAGGGAAGCCCCGTCGCTGGGTGGCGTCAGCGTTCCGCGCGGTGATGGCAAGACCATCGTTCGCCTGCGTCGCGGCGCATCCATCACAGACTTTGCCGACAAGATCGATGCCAGCCCCGGCAACCTCGTAACCGTGCTGTTCCACCTCGGTGAGATGGCGACGGCTACCGAGTCGCTCGACGAGGCGACCTTCGAGGTGCTCGGTGCAGAGCTCGGCTTCAAGATCCAGATGGTCTCTCCTGAGGATGAGGACCGCGAACTGCTCAGCGGGTTCGACATCGACCTCGACCAGGAGCTCGAAGACGAAGACGACTCCGACCTCGAGATCCGTCCGCCGGTCGTGACCGTCATGGGCCACGTCGACCACGGTAAGACCAAGCTGCTCGACGCCATCCGCAAGGCCAACGTCGTCGCGGGCGAGGCCGGAGGCATTACGCAGCACATCGGTGCGTACCAGGTCTGGACCGAGCACGAGGGCAACGATCGCGCCATCACCTTCATCGACACGCCGGGCCACGAGGCGTTCACCGCCATGCGTGCCCGTGGTGCGCAGGTGACCGACATCGCGATCCTGGTTGTGGCAGCGGACGACGGCATCATGCCGCAGACCGTCGAGGCTCTCAACCACGCTCAGGCGGCCGGCGTGCCGATCGTCGTCGCGGTCAACAAGATCGATAAAGACGGAGCGAATCCGGCCAAGGTGCGCCAGCAGCTCACCGAGTTCGGACTGGTCGCCGAGGAGTACGGCGGAGACACGATGTTCGTCGACGTCTCGGCGCTCGGCAACATCGGCATCGACAAGCTGCTCGACGCGGTGCTGCTCACGGCAGACGCCGGGCTCGACCTGCGCGCGAATCCGAACAAGGATGCACGCGGTGTCGCGATCGAGGCACGTCTCGACAAGGGGCGTGGCGCGGTCGCAACCGTGCTCATCCAGTCGGGAACGCTTCGCGTCGGCGACTCGATCGTGGCCGGTACCGCGTACGGCAAGGTGCGGGCGATGTCCGACGAAGACGGCAACGCCGTTCTCGAGGCGCAGCCCGCCCGCCCAGTGCAGGTGCAGGGCCTGTCGACCGTGCCCCGCGCGGGCGACACCTTCCTCGTCATCGAGGATGACCGCACCGCCCGCCAGATCGCCGAGAAGCGCGAAGCCGTCGAGAGGAACGCCCAGCTGGCCCGTGCCCGCAAGCGCATCTCGCTCGAGGACTTCACACGTGCGCTCGAAGAGGGCAAGGTCGACGCGCTCAACCTCATCATCAAGGGCGACGTTTCGGGTGCGGTCGAAGCACTCGAGGAGTCGCTGCTCAAGATCGATGTGGACGACTCGGTCGCTCTGCGTATCATCCACCGCGGTGTCGGTGCCGTCACCGAGAGCGACGTCAACCTCGCAACGGTGGACAACGCGATCATCATCGGATTCAACGTTCGCCCCGACACGAAAGCGCGCGAGCGCGCTGCCCGTGAAGGTGTGGATGTGCGGTTCTACTCGGTCATTTACGCGGCGCTCGAAGACATCGAGAACTCCCTCAAGGGCATGCTCAAGCCGGAGTTCGAAGAGGTGCAGTCGGGTGTTGCCGAGATTCGCGAGGTCTTCTCCTCGTCGAAGTTCGGAAACGTCGCCGGTGTCGTCGTGCGGTCGGGAACGATCACGCGCAACGCCAAGGCGCGGGTCATCCGCGATGGCGTTGTGGTCGGCGACAACCTGGCCATCGAGTCGCTGCGTCGATTCAAGGATGACGTCACCGAGGTTCGTACGGACTTCGAAGCCGGTATCGGCCTCGGCAAGTTCAACGACATCCAGATCGGCGACGAGATCGAGACGATCGAACTGAAGGAAAAGCCGAGGGTCTGACCCTCACGGGCGGTCGGGTAGCGACCGAGGAATCGGGCCGCGCATCGAGACCAGCCAGCGTCATAACGTTGGCTGGTCTCGATACGCCCCCGACCGGTCGGCTCGACCACCGACAAATTTCTGAGGAGAACGAAATGGCAGACGCAGCCCGCGCCGCGAAAATGGCCGACCGCATCAAAGTCATCGTCGCGAAGCGACTCGAGCGCGGAATCAAGGATCCGCGGCTCGGTTTTGTCACGATCACCGACGTGCGGGTCACTGGCGACCTGCAGCACGCCTCCATCTTCTACACCGTCTACGGCACTGACGAGGAGCGCGCCGACAGCGCCGCGGCCCTGAAGTCGGCGACCGGGATGCTGCGCACCGAGGTGGGCAAGAACATCACCGCGAGGCTCACTCCGTCGCTCGAATTCATCGCCGACGGTGTGCCCGAGAATGCGGCACTCATCGACTCGCTGCTGGCTGAGGCGCACAACCGCGACACCGAGGTCGCCGCCCTTGCGACAGGTGCGGCGTACGCCGGCGACGAGGACCCCTACGTGAAGCCGCGAGTCATCAGCGACGACGAGGACGACGACGAGGACGACGACGTCGAGGACGACCTCTACGACGAAAAAGCCGAGGACGACGACCTCGCCGAGGGCGACGAAGACACCCTCACCTGAGATTGCCGGGTTTCTGCGCCGGTTTTTATCGCCGCGCCTTCGATGAAGGCCACGGCGGTAACGAACCATCGCAGTGCCCGGGGTGTCCCGGAATGGTGAGAAGAACCTTCGCTCTGCGGCGGTCGCGGGTCTAACATTTCCGCGTGTACTACGTGACGCTCTATCACTCGCCACCCGAACCGGCACTGTTCGCGCGGATCCGCGAGGCGTATCCGCGTCACAGCACCTACGTGCAGGAGTTCGCGAAGGGTGGCCAGATCTGGATGATCGGCACGTTCGGCGATCCGATGGTCCAGGGTTCGATGG
>Ga0302314_10001278_pt1 | contig 47152 bp, 40 predicted proteins | sample III_Palsa_N2_3_FD_200533 | JGI IMG/M metagenome (GOLD analysis project Ga0302314, IMG submission 200533) | Peat permafrost microbial communities from Stordalen Mire near Abisko, Sweden - III_Palsa_N2_3 | ecosystem: Environmental > Terrestrial > Soil > Palsa > Peat permafrost | place: Sweden...
GATTGAGAAAGTAGGTCGCGACATTGCCGAAGCTGAAATAGACCACCGTAGCGATCCGGAACCAGAACAACGGGGTCCAGATGACGTCGATGTCGCGCATGAGCGCGGGCACCACGCCCAGGACAAGAATTAGCCCCATGGCGGCCGGACCGGCCAGGTTGACCACGAACGTCCCCTGGTCACCGACAAGCGCGATCGTCATCAGATAAACCGCCAGCAGAGCGCCGAGTGCAGCCAGTTCCAGTGGATTGACTGGCCCTTGGGTCGTTCTTCTGGCGGCTGACGGCCTTTCGGCCTTCGCCGACATTGCAAGCTCTGGGTAGACGTTACTCAATGGAGTTTTCCAGGCGGGCGGCAGGTACAAACCATCGGCGAGGATGGCCATCCGGAGTCGCTCCGGTCAAGAACTGACACGGCGAACAGACCTCATTCAGATCGACGTTGGCGCTTGGCCTGCACCGACAGGCGCCGGCATCGGCGATTGAACGAGGCCAACCAGGTCCAACATCCTTGCGAGCAGCCGTTTGGCGGGTGGTTCCAGCAATATCGTGACGACCGCCGCGGCGGCCACCGACGCGGCCAGCGCCAGGACCAGATTGCCCGACGCTTTCAGGGAGGCCTGCCCGATGTCATCGTGGAGCAGGTAGAGGGGATAGGTCATCAGGCCGATCCAGCGAACCAGCCGGCTTTGCGGTACGCCGACCTTGAACGAGGCGGTGATGAGACCCACCGCCATCAGCCAGACCACAACCGGCGCCAACGCGCTCTGGTGCAGGTCGCGGGCGCGTCCGAACGCGGTGGCGTAGATCTCGGCGGCGCCGGTCAGGATGGACAGCCCCAGGAAGGCCAACCGGAACAAGGTCGTTCGCTTCAGCAGACACAGCCAGATCAGCCCGCCCGCGGCGAACAGGGCGCCGTCAGGAATCAGCAACAGCTGCGTGATCCGGGAGTCCTTCACCGGCTCCATCACCGCCGCGATCGCCGGATACCGCACCCCCACAATGCGCAAAACCCAATAGACTGCGCTGATCGTCGCAAGGCCGGCCAGGACGCCTGAAAGCCGCTCAAACCAGCCGCGCCACAGAAGCACAAAGATCAGCCCGTAGAAGACCATCTCTACGCCAAGCGTCCAGTAGGCGCCGTTCACCCAGGTCCCAAACGGCCAAAGGGCCAGGCTGCGCAGATAGGCCGCCAAGGAGGATCCGGCGATCAGCAGCGAAATCGTCGCGCAAATCCAGACGGCGGGATAAAGGCGCAAAATCCGCCCGCGCAGGAAGCTCGTCGCCGTCCTGTTCTCCGCGGAGCTCGCGATCACCACGCCGGACAGCACGAAGAATATGTGGACACCGACCCAGCCGAACCACGCGCCGGACGTCCAGGCGTGATCCGCCTGGAACGCGATATGAAACAGCATGACCAGGACGGCCGCGGCAAAGCGGATCAAGTCCAGCCCGACGATCTGGCGACTACCCATGGGTCGACCGTAGCGAAGGTCTGACGGTGAGCACAGGCCAATCCGCTGAACGGGCGTCCGGACTTGCCAGAACTCCGTGAACCGGTCAGATCAGGGCCACGCCCACAACCCCCCGGCCGCCTGTGAGTCTGCGTCATTCGTCACGTCGAGACCAACCGGGCCATCGTCCGTCACGTGTCGGAACCGCGGCATTGACACCGTGCGCCGCGATCGAGCCGTCGCTCCCGACCTGGCTGTCGCACCGCGCGCCGCCACCCGCGCCCGCCGCGCCATGACCGGCCGCTCGGGACCCGCTCGCGCAAGGAAGACCATCGGCCTGGTCGTACCGGCCTTCGACGATCGCGGCGGCGTGGCCACCGTCGCCGGCTTCATTCTGCGCGCCATCGCCCGCCGTCCCGACTTCGAAGCCCGAATCGTCTCCCTCGCCATGTCCGCCAGCGACCCGGTCAGCCTTCTGCTCGCGCGCCCTTCGACCTGGCGACGGGGCGTGGTCACCAGCGCGCGGCGGGAGCATGGCTACGATTTCGTCCATGTGGGCGCCCGCTTCGGCGAGCTGGAGTTCCAGCGCCTGGCCGCGCGCCCTCAACTGACCCGCCTGCTGGAGGGATGCGACCTGATCCAGGTGGTCGCCGGCGCCCCCTCCTGGGCTCACACCGCGATCGGGATGAAGGTCCCGGTGGTGCTGCAGACCGCCACCCTGACGGCGGTGGAACGGCGCATGCGGGCCAGCGTCGAGACCGGTCCGATTGCGATCTGGCGCGGCCTGATGACCCGCATCGCCGCGCGGCTGGATGAGTCGGCTCTGCGCCGCGTCGACGCGGTGCTGGTGGAAAATCCCTGGATGCGGGACTATTGCGAGGCCGCCGTAGAAGGTCTGCCGACACGGGTGATCTACGCTCCGCCAGGCGTGGACACTGGCGTCTTTCGCCCGCTGACGTCCGGCGAGGCGCGGCCGCATCGGCCCTACCTTCTGGCCGTCGGGCGGCTTGCGGACGTGCGCAAGAATCCGATGTTGCTGCTGGAGGCCTACGCCCGGGTGGCGCTGGGACGGGACGACGCCCCGGAGCTGGTGCTGGCCGGCGCTGCGCCCCCGGATCACCGGTTCTGGGACCGGGCGCGCGCCATGGGTCTGGAGGATCGAATCCGGCTGGTGCTGGCGCCCAGCCTGGAAGACCTGGCAAGCCTGTTCCGCCAGGCCCTCTGCCTGGTCCTGTCCTCCGACGAGGAGGGGTTCGGCGTGGTGGTGATCGAGGCCATGGCGTCCGCCACGCCGGTGGTGTCCACCCGCTCCGGCGGCCCGGACGGCATCATCACCGACGGCGTCGACGGCTATCTGGTGGACCGCGACGACGCCGAGGGCCTGGCCGACCGCATCGGCCGGCTGGTCGCCGATCCCGGCGCGGCGCGTGAGATGGGCGCCCGCGCCCGCGCCACCGTCGAGGCGCGCTACAGCGACACCGTCGCCGGCGACGTCTATCTAAACCTCTACGACGACCTGCTGGGGAGGACTTAAGCCTTCACCACCCGAGCGTTGGTGAGCCCGGCCTTGGCCATGGTGTTGCGGGTGTCGACGATCAGCGGGGCGTGCGCGGCGACCAGGCGGTAATCGACATCGTCGTGGTCGGTGGCGATCAGCACCGCATCGTACCCGCCCAGGCTCTGCGCCGTCAGCGCAACGGAGCGCCGGCCGGCGAACTCGGCATGTTCGCGGGTCATCGGGATCTCCTCCACGAACGGGTCGTGATAGTCGGCCTCGGCGCCCTTCCGCTTGAGAATCTCCAGCAGGGTCAGGGCCGGACTCTCGCGGATGTCGGAGACGTTCTTCTTGTAGGCCAGGCCCAGCACCAACACCTTGGCGCCCGTGAGCGGCTTGCCGAACCGCGCTTGCAGCGCCTTGGCCAGGTTCTCCACCACCAGGCCCGGCATGGCGATATTGACCTCGCCGGCCAGCTCGATGAACCGGGTGGTGATGCCGAACTCCTTCGACTTCCAGGCCAGGTAGAAGGGGTCGATGGGGATGCAGTGTCCGCCCAGGCCGGGACCCGGATAGAAGGGCATGAAGCCGAACGGCTTGGTCTTGGCCGCCTCGATCACCTCCCAGACATCGATGTCCATGGCCGCGAAGATGGTCTTCAGCTCGTTGACCAGGGCGATGTTCACCGCTCGGAACACGTTCTCGGTGATCTTGGCGGCCTCGGCCACTTCCAGCGTCGAAACCGGCACCACGGTCTTGACCGTCGCGCCGTAGAGCGCCTGCATCAGAGCCAAGGCCTGGGGGCCATCGCCGCCGACGATCTTGGGGATGGTCGCGGTCTCGAACTGGGCGTTGCCGGGGTCTTCCCGCTCGGGTGAAAAGCCCAGGAAAAAGTCGACGCCGGCGACCAGGCCGGCAGCCTCGAGGATGGGTTTGAGCACCTCGCGCGTGGTGCCGGGATAGGTGGTCGATTCCAGCACGATCAGCTGGCCGGGCCTGAGCCGCTCGGCGATCGCCCTGGCGGTGGACTCGACGTAGGACAGGTCCGGCACCAGGCCTCGCGTCAACGGCGTCGGCACGCAGATGATCACCGCGTCGCAGTCGGCCAGGCGCCCGAACTCGCTGGTGGCCACAAGCCGCCCCTCGCCAACCAGCCTGGCCAAACCCTCGTCACTGACCGCCGGAATGTAGGATTTTCCGGCGGCGATCTGCGCCGGCTTGGCCGGGTCGATATCGAAGCCGATGGTGGGAAAGCCCGCGCGCCCGATCGCCGCCGCCAGCGGCAGCCCCACATAGCCCAGGCCGATCACACCCACCGTCGCCGTGCGATCCGCCAGCTGCCGGCTCAGGACCTCGAAGGATGAGGCAGCGGGATCGGCGGCAAGCAGGGTCATTCGGCGGCGCTTTCGATGGACGCGGTCGATCCTTCGCCGCCGTACTTTCGGGCGATGATATCGGCGATCCGCTCGGCGGCGCGCCCGTCCCATTTTTCAGGCCGACGAGCGACGCCGGAGGTTTCCGCCAGGGCTTCGCGCACCGCCGCGCGGACGGCGTCCGGCTTGACGCCGGCCAGGCGATTGGTCCCCTCGGACACGGTGATCGGCCGTTCGGTGTTCTCGCGCAGGGTGACGCAGGGCACGCCGAGCACGCAGGCTTCTTCCTGCAGGCCGCCGCTGTCGGTGATCACCGCCCGCGCCGACCGGTTCAGACTGAGGAATTCCAGGTAGCCCAGCGGCTCGGTGGCGAACAGGCCGCCGCCGTCCGGCGCCGGGCTGAACAGGTCCTGCAGGCCGAAGGCCTCGACCCGCGCCCGGGTCCTGGGATGGATCGGGAAGATCACCGGCAGGCCGGCCGCCGCCTCGCGTACGGCTTCAAGCAGCCCTTTGAGGCTCTCGCGATCCTCAACATTGCTCGGCCGGTGCAGCGTCAGGGTGGCGTAGCCGCGCGGCGCCAGGCCCATCGTCCGCCAATGCGCCATCGCCTCGGCCGCCGGCAGATGGGCGGTGAGCGAGTCGATCATCAGATTGCCGACAAAATGGATCTGCGCCTCGGCCACGCCTTCGCCCAGCAGCGTCTTCGAGGCGATGCGGTCGGTGGTGAACAGCTCGTCGGAGATGGCGTCGACGCAGCGGCGGTTGATTTCCTCGGGCATGGCCATGTCATAGGACCGCAGGCCCGCTTCCGCATGCGCCACCTTCAGCCCCAGCTTCTTGGCGGTGATCGCCGCGGCCAGGGTGGAATTGACGTCGCCGACCACCATCAGCAGGTCTGGCCGCGTCTGGTTCAGCACCGGCTCGATCCCCACCATCACCGCTGCGGTCTGCTCTGCGTGCGAACCGGAACCGACCCCCAGATGGAAGTCTGGGTCCGGCATCTTCAGGTCGGAAAAGAAGGCGTCGCTCATCCGCGCGTCATAGTGCTGGCCAGTATGCACCAGCACGTGTTCGAACTCGGTCGGCCGGGCGGCCATCGCCTTGGCGATCGGGGCGACCTTCATAAAGTTGGGCCGCGCGCCGACGACGCTCAGTACACGGATGCGCCGGCCTGCCATCAGCGTGTCCCGCCCTTGGCCGCGACCTGTTCGAGGATGCGCAGCATGTCGTCCGCCAGCACGGCGCGATCATAGCGCGGCGCGGCCTCGCGAGCGCGGACCGCCAGAGCGCGGCGCTGGTCATGATCGGTCGCCAGCATCAGCAGGGCGTCGGCCAGGGCCTCGGCGTTTTCCGGTTCGAAGGTCAGGCCTACCCCCTCGCGCTCGACGATCATCGCCGATTCCCCGCGCACCCCGTGCAGGACGGGCACGCCCATCGCCATGCCCTCAAACAGCTTTGACGGGATGACGGTTGCAAACAATTCGGCGTCTTTCAGATGGATCACCGAAACGTCGAGCAGCGACCAATACCGCCCGACCTGATCCTTCGCAACGCTGTCCAGGAACAGCACCGAGGTCAGGCCCATCGCTTCCGCCTTGGCCTTGAGCGCCTTTTTCGAGGCGCCATCGCCCAACAGCAGGATGCGGATGTGGTCCGCGTCAGGATAGGCGCGCAGATGTTGCGCCGCCTCCAGCAGGGTCTCCAGGGCGTGGGCCATGCCGTGGGTGCCGATATAACCGGCCACGAACTTGCCCTCCAGGTCGTGTTCGATCGCCAGCGCCCTGTCCCGCTCTGTCGGCTCGAACCGCGTCAGGTCCACGCCGTTGGTGACCACGAAAATCCTGTCGGCGGGCACGCCGCGCCGGATCAGGTGGTCCTTGAAGGCGTGAGTGACCGCGACCACCGCCGCGGCGCGCCGGTACAGAAAGAGCTCCAGCCATTCCAGGCCGTTCAGGATCCGCTCGTTCTTGATGGCGCCCAGCGCCCGGATCGACTCCGGCCAGAGGTCCCGCAACTCGAACACAAAGGGCTTGCCCTTGATCGCGCCCACGAAAGCTCCCGCGCAGGCGGTGAAGAACTGCGGCGAGGTGCCGATCACCAGATCGACCTTGCGCACGGAGGGGGCGGCGAGGATCGCCGAGACCATGTAGCTGACGTAGTCCAGCGTCCGTTTGAGGAACCCCTCGTTGGCGGTGATGTAGGACCAGACGCGCACCACCTCGATCCCCTCGACCGTCTCCCGCGACCGTAGCCGGTTGCGATAGCCGGCATGGACCACGCCGGAGGGGAAGTTCGGCGCGCAGGTGATCACCGTGACCTGGTGCCCCGCCTTCACCCACTCCCGGCAATGCTCGAAGGTGCGCGAGGCCGGCGCATTGACCTCGGGCGGGAAGTTGTCGGTGAGGAACAGGATATGCATCGCCGTCACCAAGAGAATTCGGTGACCAGCGGCGCATCGGCCAGCGGGATCGCAATCTGCACGATCTCCTGGCGCAGGCCGAACCGGGGGCGCCACTGTGATGGTTCGATCCGCGCCGGCTGGGAGCTGGTCCAGCGCACGATGCGGCCGGTCGGCGTGGCCAGCTCGCCGGACCGGTTGTCGGCGTCCGTCTGCACGCTCACGCCCGGCCCCAGGTGAAACCGCGCGATCGCCTGACGGCAGCGCCCCTCGATCTGGTCGGTGACGGTCAGCCGCCCGCTTATCATACGCCAGGCGCGCCGATGGATCGGTCGGCCGGGCCGGTAAGCGTAGCCGTCGTGCGCCGCGGACACCCTCGCCGCATCGCCATCCGGCTGCACTAGGACACCCCGCACCCGAGCGCGCCGGCCGACCCTGAAACCGGCCCACACCTCCGACGAGTCGCCGCCGTCAACCTCGACGGTGCTGTGCGACGCCGTCGCCCGCTCGAGCCGCCGTTGGGGGCCTTCGGCGTAGGTCGAGGTCCCGCCATTGACGATCACCCGCTCGAGGCCGAGCGACAGCTCGAACGACAAGGTATCGGCGTGGGCGTGGCCGGGCAGATAGTCGGGGCCGATCGGCGCGATGTCGATCAGCGCCACCGCATCGCCCCGGGTCAGGCGGACATAGCCGGACGGGTCGAGCCAGGCCGTCGGGGGCGTCGCGGGCGGCGCGAGGCCCAGGCGCGCAGCATAGGCGTCCAGCGCCGCCGGCGTCGGGGCGATGCCGAACGCCGCGTCGTTGAACAGGCCAATTCCGCCGTCCGGGTGAGTCATGGCCTTGAGCCAGCCGCTCATCCGTTCGCCAACCGCACGCCAATGGTCGAGGAATGCGCCATCCACTGCGCCGGAGCCGCCGCCGAGGTTGATCAGGTCAAGCAGGTCCTCAAGCATGATGGCCTGGTACATCGGCGAGCGCTCGAAATGCCCGCCGTCGCTCAGCACCTGCTCGGCCAGCTGAGTGCGGTGCAGATCAAGCCCCCGCGCCAGCCACGCCTCCGCCTCCGGTCCGTCGAAATAGAGCCCTGCGAAGATCAGCGCCTTGATGTCGGCCATCAGGTGGTTGCCGAGCAGGCGCCACTCCAGCCGGTCGGCGAGCCACCGCGTCTGGATCGCCAGGCTGTGCAGCCAGTCCGGCGGCATGGGCTGGCCGTCCAAGCCCCATTTGATCCAGTTCACGATCCTGAGCGCCGTCGGATAGGGCTCCCAGCCCGTGCCTACGCCCGGCGGGTTCTCGGCGATCCAGCGTGCAACCATCGCTCGCCGCCAAGCCTTTTGGTCCGCCCCGCCGCCAGCGGTCAGGTCGTCGAAATAGTGCAGATTGTACAGCCAAAGCCGCGAGCGGGCCGGATCGTTCCAGGCCCCCGCGCTAACGAATTCCGCTTCCTCGCCGAGAAACCGGGCCTTGGCCGGACCGATCAGGGAAGGCTCCCGCTCCACCCAGGCGGTGCAAGGCCGCGCCAACACACGCGTCGGCGGCGGCGGGCCCAGCTTTGGCCCAGGCTTGGGCAGGCGCTCGCCCAGGCGGCCATAGACCTGGACCGGATTCAGATACCGGACTGTTCGCAGGAGCCGTCCGACGTCCATGCCCTAGCCGGCGCGGTCGGCGGCTTCGATCGCCAGCCGACTGACCTCGATGATCTCCACAGGATCGATCGGCGCCGGCCCGCCGGCCTTCACGGCCGCGACAAAGGCGGCGACGCAGGCGCGCTGGCCCTTGTCCTGGCTGAAGGCGCTCATGCCGGAGAAGCCGGGCCAGCCATGGCCGCCGAGCTTGCGATAGTTGTCCAGCACCAGCACCCGCCCGGCGCAGAACACCTCCAGCCGCTCCTTCGGGTGCGCCTTGTGGCCGTTGGCCAGGTAGTTGATCACCCCGATCGAGCCGTCGGCGAAGGTCAGGCTCAGGCTGGCGGTATCGGTGCGCGGCGGGCCGCCCGGGCGATGCAGGCCGGTGACCGTCATCCCCGTCACCGCGCTTCCGGCCAGATGCCGCAGCAGGTCGATGAAGTGGCAGGCCTCGCCAACCAGCCGCCCGCCGCCCGCAGCCGGATCCTGGGTCCAGTGATTGGCCGGGATCGCCCCGGCGTTGACCGTCATCACAAACGCCTTGGGATCGGCGACGCCGGCCAGCAGCGCCTTGGCCTTGACCACCATCGGCGCGAAGCGGCGGTTGAAGCCCACCATCAGGATCGGCGCGCCGGGCCTGGCCAGATCGGCCTCGATCTGAGTCAGCTCGTCCAGGGTCAGGCACAGCGGCTTTTCCACAAACACCGGCTTGCCGGCCGCCAGCGCGGCGCGGACGAAGCCGGCGTGGCTGTCATGCCGGGTGGCGATGCACACGGTGTCGATTTCGTTCGACTCGAGCACCGCCGCCGCATCGCTGGCGATGGCGCGAAACCCCAGCCGCCGGCCCAATGTCGCCGCGGACGCCCCCGCCTGCGACACCACCGTGTCCAGGCTTGCCCCGGCCTCGGCGAAGGCCTTGGCCAGCACCCGGCCGCCATAGGCCCCTGCGCCGATGAAGCCGACCACCGCCTTGCCAGGCGCGCGTGGCGCGTTGGTCAGGGCGATCGTGGTGACGTCGGCCCGGGTCTGCTCGGCGGGATAATCGATCAGCACGCCCAGCGACGGCCGCGCCGAGGCCAGCAGATCGTAGGCCAGTTCCGCCTCGACCACCGGATAGCGATGGCTGATCAGCGGCCTCACATCCAACCGACCTTCGGCCATCAGTTCAAGCACCGCCTCGATGTTGCGCTGCTCGGTCCAGCGCACCAGGCCAAACGGGTAGTCGTTGCCGCGCTCCTCATAGTCCGGGTCATAGCGGCCGGGGCCGTAGGAGCAGGAGACCTGGAAGCTCAGCTCCTTTTCGTAGAAGTCGCCCCGGTCCAGCTCCAGTCCGGTGACGCCCACCAGCACGATCCGCCCGCGCTGGCGGCACATTCGCGCGGCCTGGGCCACGGGCTCGCTGCTCTTCGACGCCAGGGTCAACAGAACGCCATCGACGCCACGCCCCTTGGACAGGGCCCCGGCGATACTCTCCGGATCCTCGCCCTTGGAAAGGTCGGCGGTCTCGGCGCCATAGGCCCGCGCCAAAGCCAGCCGAGCCGGGTCGGTGTCGACGCCCAGCACCTTGCAACCGCTCGCCCGCAGGAGTTGCACGGTGATCAGGCCGATCAGGCCGAGGCCGGTGACCACGAACACCTCTCCGAGGGTTGGCTCGGCTAGCCGCACACCCTGCAGCGCGATGGCGCCTGGGACGGCGAACACCGCCGCGTCGTCCTCCACCCCCGCCGGAACCTTGGCGCAGAGGTTCTTGCCCACCACCACCACGCCGGCATGCCGTCCATTGGAAACCACCAGATCGCCAGCGGTCAGGCCGTCGACACCCGATCCGACCTCGAGCACCCGGCCAACGTTGCAATAGCCCACCGCCATGGGCTCATCGAGGCGGGCGCGGATGGCGCCGACCGTGGCGGCCAGGCCATCGGTGCGGGCCTTCTGGATGGCGTCCCTGACCCGCTCCGGCTGCTGCAGCGCCTTGGACACGAGCGAGCCGCGTGCGAACTCCGTCAGCGTCCGCTCGGTGCCGGCGGAGATCAGGCTCACGGTCGTGGCGATACGCACATGGCCCGGCCTGCCCAACGGCGCCGGCACGTCCTCAACCAGGGTCCGGCCCCGTTTCAAATCCTGCAGCACCTGTTTCATGACGCCTCGCCGGCGGCCGGCTTGCGGCAGATCAGGTATAACAGGCTGGGTTGAGCCAAGGCGTGCGCCAAGCCGGGTATGATGGGGTCGAATCCCAGGATCGCCACCGTCTCAAGCCCGGTCCGCGCGGCCATGGCGGCCACATCGTCGCGGGTCCAGCTGTTGCTCGATGAGTCCAGGTAGGCGAAGGCGCCGCGGCCCAGCGGCTTGATGGCCGCGCGCAGCGAGAGCTGAAGACCCCGCACCAGCGACCTTCGGTTTGGGACCGATACGACCAGGGTCCCCCCCGGCCGCAACGCCGCCGTCAGATCGGCGAATCGCGACTCCGGCGATTTCAGATACTCTATAACGTTCAGACAGATGACCCCGTCAAACCGCTCGGCCTGGCCTGCGAGGTCCTCGATGGTCTGAACCTCGAACCGCGGCAAAACGTAGCGGGAAGTTGCCGTTCCGCTAACGTAAGACCTCGCCGCCGCGATCATCTCCGCCGAACCGTCGACGCCCTTCACTGACGCCCCGCGCTCCGCCAACAGCCGGCTGAAAAAACCGCTGCCGCAACCCACGTCGAGCCAGTCGCCGCCGGCCCGAACCATAGGTAGAACCTTGTTTTCAAAGAAATCCGCCCGACGCTTGAATCCGCCGCGCCGATAGCGCTGGTCCCAGCCGGCGGCGAGGTGGTCGTGGTAGGCGATGGCTTCAAGGAACGGCGCCGGGCTGGCCAGGCGGTCGCGCATACTCGACATCAATTTGCGATCCATGGACTCTTGCGCCCGCTTATTTTCTTACTCCACGCGGAAAGCCTGCGATAGACAGCAAACCCCGGCGCCGTAACGGCGTTTTGGGCGATGCAGAACGTCAGCCAGGATCAGACACGGATGTGCGGGGTCAATGGCATTTTTGCCTATGGCGCCGGCGCGGTAGCGCCGGATCGCGCAGAGCTGATGGCGACGCGCGAGCATATGCGCGCCCGCGGACCCGACGGCGACGGCGAATGGTGGTCAGCTGACCGCCGTATAGGTCTCGGCCATCGCCGGCTCGCCATCATCGACCTGGACGAGCGCGCGGCGCAGCCCATGCTCAGCGACGACGGCGCGCTCGCCCTCACCTACAACGGCGAAATCTACAACCATGAGGCGCTCCGAAAGGAGCTGGAGCGGCAAGGCGTCCGCTTCCGGACCACCTCGGACACCGAGGTGATCCTCAAGCTGTATGAGCGCGAGGGCGCGGGCATGGTCTCTCGGTTGCGGGGCATGTTTGCGTTCGGACTGTATGATGGGCGCAAGGGCGGCCTGCTGCTGGCGCGCGACCCCTATGGCATCAAGCCGCTCTACTATTCGGCGGCGGACGGCGCGGTCCGGTTCGCTTCCCAGGTCAAGGCGCTGCTCGCCGGCGGCGCGGTGTCGCGGGAGCCGGACGTTGCGGGCGTCGCCGGCTTTCACATCTTCGGCTACGTCCCGGGACCCTTTACGACCTATCGCGCCATCAGCACGGTTCCGGCCGGGACCACGCTCTGGATTGACGCGGATGGCGTCGATGCGCCGCGCCCCTTCGCGAGCATCTCAGGCGCCTTCGCCGCCGGCCGCCATTCGCCAACTGGCAACCTGACCACCGCCGTGCGGGCCGCCACGCTGGACAGCGTCCGGCATCATCTTGTCGCCGATGTCGAGGTCGGCGCCTTTCTGTCCGGCGGTGTCGATTCCGGCGCCCTGCTCGGCCTCATGCGTGACGCGGGGCAGACGCGCATCCGCACCCTGACCCTGGCGTTCGACGCCTTCGAGGGCGCGCCGATGGACGAGTCCGATCTGGCGGAGGCATGCGCTGCGCGTTACGGCGCCGACCACACGACACGCCGGGTCACCCAGGCCGAGTTCACCGATGACCTGCCGGCAATCCTGGCGGCCATGGACCAGCCGTCGATCGACGGGGTCAACACCTGGTTCGTGGCCAAGGCCACGCGGGAGCTTGGACTGAAGGTCGCCCTCTCCGGTCTTGGCGGCGACGAGCTGCTGGCCGGCTATCCTTCCTTCCGCGACCTGCCGCGCTGGCGCCGCCGCATCGGCGCCTTCAGCCGCATTCCCGGCGCCGGCGCCTTGGCCGCCGCGCTGATCCGCGCCTTCGCTCCTGGCCTGGCTCGCGACAATCCCAAGGCGCTCGGCGTGGTGCGGTACGGCGGCGACTGGGGTGGCGCCTACATGTTACGCCGGGCGGTGCGGCTGCCGGAGGAGTTGGGCGAAGTGATGGCGCCGGACGACGCCCGCGAAGGCTTGCGGCGGCTGGAGCCGCTGCTGCGCCTGCGCGAGGCCCTGATACCCGATCCCGGCAGCGACATCGGCCGCGTCGCGGCGCTGGAATCGCAGTTCTACCTGCGTCACCAACTGCTGCGCGACGCAGACTGGGCGGGGATGGCCCATTCGCTGGAGATCCGAACGCCGCTGGTGGATTATGACCTGTTGCAAGCGCTCGCGCCGTACGCGCCTCAGATGACCGCGGGCGCCGGCAAGCACGCCCTCGCCCAGGCGCCGACAAAGCCGCTGCCGGCGGAGATCGCCGACAGCCCCAAGCTCGGCTTCGCCGTTCCGATCAGTTCGTGGACCGGCGGGCAGGCCGCGACGCCGCACCGGCTGGATTCCCGCCACTGGGCGAGCCAGGTGCTGCGCGAGGCGCAGGCGATCGCGCCCTAGCGATCGCTTGCCGGCCTGACGAGATAGTCTCCCGATACAAGCTTCTCCGCCGCCGGCGCCAGGCGCGAGCCGTAGCTGAACAGCCGGCGATAGCCCTGGATCTGGGTGATGGCGATCTTGTAGGGAAACAGGGCCTGCATCTGATCCGGCGTCCTGATGGCGCCGCCCGCCTCACCCCCGGCCTCGACCCAGACCAGCGGCCGGTCCCGCGCCAGCACGGGCGCAAACCCCCGCAGGACTTCGGCCTCGAACCCCTGCACATCGATCTTGATCGCGTCCACCCGATCGATCCCCAGGCCTTGCACATAGTCCGCGCCATTGGCCACCCGCGCCTCGCCAATCTGGATCAGCGGCCGGTCGTACTGGGGGCTGTCGCTGAAGGTGCCCAGGCCGTGATTGTCGCTGTCGATGGCGTACAGCGGCAACTGCGCTTCGGTATCGCCGAGACCCAGCCGATGCAGGGTGATGTTGCTGGCGCCGTTTAGGGCCGCGTTGGTCTCGAACTGCGCCCACAGGGCCGGGTTGGGATCGAAGGCATGGACCGTCGCAAACGCCTTGGCGAACCGCAGGCTATGAGTGCCGGCGTTGCAGCCCACATCCAGAATCAACCCCCGGCGATCGGCCGCGACACTAGCCAGGAACAGATCGATGCTCTCGCTCTCGTAGCCCCCGTGCAGATAGACTTCGCGGTCGATCGCCACGCCCAGATCACCGGCGAAAAAGATCCCGCGATTGTCGACCAGGAAAGCGCCATGCGCCGACGGCGGCACAATCGCCCGGCTCAGGCGCGGCCAGCCGCGGAGAGTGTTCAGGACGCGAAACGCGCGGACGAGGCGCGGGGCAAGCCCGGGCGGATGACGCGTCGATGGCCTCGAAGGCGGGGGCAGGACAGCGTCACTCCAATAACGGATCCGGGCCGCGCGGCGGCTCGTCTGGCGGGGAAGGGCGCGGCCATGTTAGAGCGGGCGGCGGTTGCGGCCAACCCAGTGAGGGACGCGGATCACTACCTTGGACATCGTCCCCGACGCCCCAAACCCTGACCCAGGCAAGCCCAAGCCCTCGATCACGGTCGTCATCTTGTCGTTCAACGAGGCGCTGCACATCGAGCGCTGCGTCACGCGTCTGTGGCCGATCGCGCAGCGGATCGTCGTCGTCGACAGCCTGTCCACCGACGACACGGTGGCGATCGCCCGCCGCTGCGGCGCCGAGGTGCTTGAGCGGCCCTGGAAGAACCACGCCGACCAGTTCCAGTGGGCGCTGGACACGATCGCGCCGACCACCGACTGGGTCATGCGGATCGACAGCGACGAATACCTCGAGGACGGCCTGAAGGCCGAGATCGCCACGCGACTGACCGACCTTCCCGCCAGCGTCAGCGGGATCGACTTCAAGCTGAAGGTGATCTTCCGCAAGCGGTTCATCCGCTGGGGCGGCTACTACCGCACCCACCTGACCCGGCTGTGGCGCAACGGCATGGGTCGGATCGAGCAGCGGTGGATGGATGAGCGGATCGTGCTCAGCGGCGGCGAGACCATCCACTTCAAGGCCGGCGACCTGGTCGACGAGAACCTGAAGGACATCGGCTGGTGGACGGCCAAGCACAACGGCTACGCCACCCTGCAGATGGTCGACTTCATCAACCGCGAATACGACCTCTTCCCTGTCGACGCCGGCATCGACGCCGGGGTGCAGAAGCAGGCGCGGTGGAAGCGGTTCCTGCGCAACAGGGTCTATGCCGGCTCGCCCCTCTACCTGCGCGCCGTGCTCTACTTTCTGCAGCGCTATTTCCTCAGGCTGGGGTTCCTGGACGGGCGAGAGGGCTTCGTCTGGCACTTCCTGCACGGCTTCTGGTTCTTTGTGCTGATGGACGCCAAGATCGACGAGGCGCGCGCCTATATCCGCGAGCATGGCGTCGAGGCGTTCAAGCTGCGGCTGGTCGATCACTATCAGGTGCGGATTTGAGCGGTGCGCGGCCGGTGGTGCTGGTGCTGATGGGCGCCTTCTGGCCGGGCAGCGATTCGGCCGGGCCGAACCAGAGCCTCAAGGGCTTTTGCACCGCCCTGGCCGAAGACTTCGACTTCCGCATCGTCGCCCGCGATCGGCCGTTCGGCGCAGCCTCCCGCACCGCGCCGGCCACGGCCTGGACCGACCTGGGCTTTGCGCGGATCAGCTATCTCGAAGGCCGCCGCTTCGGCGCGAAGGGCCTGGGCGCCCTGTTGCGCGATACGCCGCACGACCTTTTGATGATGAACGGCTTCTTCGACCGCGAATTCACCCTGCCGACCCTGCTGATGCGGCGCGCGGGCCTGGTTCCCGCCAAGCCCGCCCTGCTCTCCCCGCGCGGGGAGTTTGGCGGCGGGGCCCTGTCGCTGAAGGCGCCGGTGAAACGCGCCTGGCTCGCCGCTGTTCGCCTGGGCGGACTGCTGAAGGGGGTGACCCTGCACGCCACCAGCGACGACGAGGCCGCCGACATGGTCGCGACGCTTCCTTTCGTGGCTCCGCCGGCGGTGGCGCCCAATGTGCGGGCCCTGTTCGAGCGGCCGCAGGCGGTCCCAGCCGGCAAGGGCGAGCCGCTGCGGCTGGCCTTCCTCGGCCGCATCACGCCGGTGAAGAACATCGACTACGCGATCAAGGCGCTGGCGAAGGTGCAGGCGCCCGTACGCTTCGACCTCTACGGCCCGGCCAGCGACGAGGCCTATGCCAAGACCTGCCAGGCGTTGGCGGCGAGCCTTCCGCCGCAAGCGCAGGTCCGCTTCATGGGCGAGATCGCCAACGCCGACGCGCCTGGCGTCATGGCCGGCTACGACCTGATGTTCATGCCGACCCTGGGCGAGAACTTCGGCCACGCCATCTTCGAGGCCCTGGGCGCCGGCACGCCCGTGCTGATCAGCGACCGCACCCCTTGGCGGGGGTTGGAGGCGCGCCAAGCCGGCTTCGATCTGCCCCTGGGCGATCCCGCCGCCTTCACCGCCGCGATCGACCGCTTCGCCGCCATGAGGCCGGCAGAACGTAAGCGCTGGCGCGACGACGCGCGGGCGGAAGCAGAGCGCGCGAGCCTGCAGTCGGACGCCGCCGCGCGCTCGCGCGCCATGCTGGACGCCGCCCTGGCGCGGGAAATCCGCTGACCATGGCCACGTCCCGCGCCAAACCCAGCGGGCCCATAAGGGCCGTGGTGGTGGTCTCCCATCCGATCCAATACTACGCGCCGCTCTATCGCGCGCTGGCGGCATCGGCTGAGTTCGACCTGCTGGTCCTGTTCGCCGCCAAGATCGGCCTGGAGGTGCGCCGCGATGTCCTGATGGGCGTCGACATGGCCTGGAACACCGATCTGGTCGGCGGCTACCCGCACCGGTTCCTGGACGGCGCCGATCGGATCCAGCACACGGGCCTCTTTCAAGTCGACAATCCCGGGGTCGGCGCGGCGCTGGCCGAGGCTGACCCTGATGTGGTCCTGCTGCACGGATACGCGGCGATGACCAACATCAAGGCTCTGGCCTGGGCGCGGCTCAATCAGCGTCCGGTGATCATGATTTCGGACTCCACGATCGATTCCAGCGCCCAGGTCCTTCGCCGCCTGCTCAAGCGCACGCTGGCCCGCGCCGTGCTCTCTCAGTTCAGCGCCTTCCTGACGCTGGGAGACCGGGGCGAGGCCTATCTGGCGCGGTATGGCGTTCGCCCAAGCCGCATGTTCCGCTGCCCAGCCATGATCGACGCGGCCTTCTGGCAAGCTCGGGAGCACCGCGCCGAGCGCCGCGCCGCCAAGCGTGGCGCGCTCGGGATCGGCGATGGCGAGGTGGTGCTGATCGCCGCCGGCAAGCTCTACGGCGGCAAGCGGCTGCTCGACGTCATCGCCGCGCTCAAGGGGATTGAAGCGCCCATACGGCTGGTGATCGCCGGCGATGGCGAACAGCGCGCCGAGCTGGAAGCGGCCGCGCGGATCGCCGGTGTCAAGGCCGACTTCCTGGGGTTCGTCAACATCGACGCCCTGCCCGACCTCTATGCCGCCGGCGACATCCTGGTCCACGCCGCGGAGGTGGAACAGTACGGCATGGTGCTTCTGGAAGCGGCGGTGGTCGGATTGCCCATCATCGCGTCGGACCGGATCGGCGCCGTCGGGCCGAGTTCGATCGCGCGGCCCGGGGTCAACGCCCTGGTCTATCCTTGTGGCGATGTCGTCGCTCTGCGCGCCGCGATCCTTGAACTGGCGTCCGCGCCGGAGCGCCTGGCGCAAATGGCCCAGGCGTCACTTGCGGTGTCTGAAGATCACCGCGCCGCGCTCAGCGTCGCCGGAGTCGAGGCGGCCTGCCGAGCCGCGATGGGCTAGGGTCTGGGACCACAAAGGCGACTATTCCGCCGGCTGCGCGGCGCCGGCCTGGTAGGCTTGGTGTTGGCGCGCCAGTTCCCAGGCGCGACGCTGCCCTGTCAGCCGCGCCAGGATGCCGAACAGGCGCACCGCGCGCTCGCGATTGGCGGTCAGCGCGAAATAGCCGGCCAGCAAGACGGCGAAGGCGGCGATAAAGATCGGCTCGGCCAGGTGATTGATCAGGGCGATCGACGCCAGCAAGCCGATCGCCAGGCTCGTCGCCACGATCACCGCGATCAGGCCGGTGATCGAAAATCCCGCGTCGGCAAGCAGATGGTGCAGATGATTACGGTCGGCTGAGAACGGCGACCGGCGCGCGGCCATGCGGCGGACCATCAGCACCAGGCAGTCGATAACCGGGACCGAAAACAGGAACGGCGCCAACACCGGCGCCACCGGATGATAATGGTTTTGCGTCAGGCGAAAGCAGCTCCAGGCGATCACCAGCCCGAGAAACTCCGATCCGGCGTTGCCGAGGAAGGTCCGCGCCGCCGGGTTCCACGGATTGCGCAGGTTGAAGACCAGGAAGCCGGCGACCGCGCCCATCATCATGATCGCCAGGGTGGCGACTTCCGGATTGCCGGCATAGAGGCCCGCGCAACCCAGCATCGCCAAGGTGGCCAAGGTCAGCGAACCCGCCAGGCCGTCGACGCCGTCGATCATGTTCAGCGCGTTGATCAGTCCGGTCGTCGCCAGCACGGTGAACGGCATCGCGAAGGATCCGAGCTGGTGATAGTCCCAGACGCCGAAGGCCAGGCCGATGTAGTCGACCTTCACCCCGCCATAATAGATCAGCACCAGCGCCGCGGCCGCATGGGCGCACAATCGGTACTTCCAGCGAAGATCGTAGAGATCGTCGATGACGCCTTCGCTCAGCAACAGCACGCTCGCCGCCACCAGGGCGAGCAGCGGCCGATCGGTCGGAAAGGCGATCATGGCCAAGGGCAGGCTGCTCAGGGCAATCGCCAGGCCGCCGATTGCGGGCGTGGGGGCGGCGTGCACCTTGCGCTTGTCAGGCCGGTCGACCAGGCCGAGCCGCGGCGCCAGGGCGATGAGAATCACCACCAGCACCACCGTCACCAGGAAGGCGATAGCCCCGAGCGTGAGCGCCTTGTCGGCGACGCCATGCCAGCTGCTGGCAAGAGCCTTCCACATACGGCTAAGACGCCCCCTGAGTCGTTCGCGCGACCGAGCCGCGCGCGCCTAGACTAAGCAGTGGCGGGCGTAATGGGCTAGCCCCTATGCGCCGTCAACATCTCGCATAACGCAGGTCACTAAAATGGGTTGCACGGCGCCGGGACCCCTCGCGAGTCCGAAAAACGCCGTGTCATCGCCGCCACGGCCAGCGCTTCGGCCGCGCCGCCGGTTCGCCATCCGGCGCAACCAAGGTTGCGGGCGATTGATTCGGCACGACCCGCGCCGATTCACCGACCCGCCCCTCGACGATGATCGCCTCGATCGGACCCCCGCCGAGCGCGGCGTCGAACACCCCGACGCCGAGCCGGTCGGTGGCGTAGGCCGCAAGGTCCAGGTTGGTCCTGTGCGGAAGGAATTCAGGCTCGCCCATGTCCGGTTTGCCGGCCCACTGCGGCGTGTGGCCATGGACGACATGGGCGTCGAACTGGTGCGCTGGCGCTCTCAGAAACCGCTCGCGAATCCAAAGGCAGGTTTCTTCCGTCTGCCGATCGAACGGCGTGGCCGGCATCAGTCCCGCGTGCACATAGACCCTGTGCCCATCGCCCGAGGTCAGCGGCAGCCCCCGCATCCAGCGAAGGTGTTCCGCCGGGACCGCGACGCCCGCGGCGTCCCAGTCGACGGCGCCGTAGGAGTCCAGCGTCTGGCGGCCGCCGTTGTCCATCCAGCGGGTGAAATCCTCCGTCGCGCCTCCGGTCAGGCACTGGACCATCATCGCTTCGTGATTGCCCTTCAGGCAGACATAGCGATGATCGCGCGACAGCGTCATCATCAATTCGACCACGCCTCGGCTGTCGGGGCCGCGGTCGACATAGTCGCCGAGAAAGATGACGCGGAAGGAGTCGGCGCCGGCCGCCCGCGCCTCAATGGCGTCGAGGGCGGCCGTCGTCAGGTCGAGACGGCCGTGAATATCGCCGATGGCAAAGATCAGGTCCTTCATACATGCACCGAACGCTAGGCCCGCTCACGGTCGATTGAACAGCCAGATTGCGGCGATCACCGAAACGGGCACGGCCAATAGCAGCACAACGTGCGCCGCGACATAACCGATATCCACCCGCCAGGGATCCTTCAGGTTCAGCGGGCGCAGATAGGCGCTGCGCGGCCGCGACCGATCGATGATCGAATGGGCCGCCGCCGCGTCCGGTCCCTCGACGCCGTCACGCCCGTTCAGGGCCTCTCGAGCCAGTGCGTAGGCGAGGTCCAGATGCCGCCGCTCCAGAAACGCCTGAGCGTTGACCAAGGCCAATCTGCGGTCCGCCTTTCGCCGCCGCGAGCCGCCTGCGGCGTTGGCCAGGATGCACCAGGCGGCGATGAAGGGGCCGGCCGGCGCGGCCCACCAGCCGGCGATCGCCGTGACCAGGGAGGCCCTCAGGCCCGACCGGCGGGCGCATCTGGAGCAGTAGACGCCCTCGATTTTCTGAACCCGGTTCCAGACCAGAATCCCGATCGTTGACCGGAACACCAGAATGCGCGGCTGGGCGGTGATGTCGCCGCATTCCGTGCAGCGGATGGGCTGGGTGACAATTGGCGGCGGCGGACCGACGCTGTCCGACCGCAGCGACCGATTGTATGACTCGCGCCGCTCACGGTGTCCGAGAATGGCGTAGGCTTGACTGACCGCGGCGAACTGGGCGGCCGCTCCGCCGTCGCTGTTCACGTCCGGATGCCACTGACGCGCCAACCTGCGATAGGCGGACTGAATCGCATCCTCGCTCGCTTCGCGGTCCACCCCCAGGATTGCGTAGAGATCGCCTTGCATCGTGCTCCGGGTCGCCGGGCCGCCCTTGCACCCTCGACGTTGTGGTCTATGGTGAAGCGTACAGCGCTCAGGATCAATGTTGAGGGCGCCCGCACGTGGATCGTCGTTTGAAAATGTCACCGAAAAGGCGCCGGGCAGACTGGTTCCGCCTGCCGCAGTCGCTGGTTCTCCTTGTTCTTGCCCCCCTCGTTCTGATCACCGCGCACAGCCGCGCGGCGGTCGTTGACGCCCCCGCGGCGGCCTCGATAACCGGGCCGGCTTCGGACTATCGGATCGGACTTTTCGACAAGCTCAGCGTGACCGTATTCGGCGTCAAAGACCTGGAATCAGACAATATTCCGGTGGACGCGGTCGGGCAGATCCAGTTGCCGCTGATCGGAACCGTGAAGGCCCAGGGCCGTACCTGCCACGAGCTGGCGGACGAGATCGCCAAGCGGCTGAACGAGCATTACCTGCGCGACGCCCAGGTCTCGGTCATCGTCGCCCAGTCCGCCAACCAAAAGATCACCGTCGAGGGCGCGGTGACCGATCCGGGCGTGTTCGAGATTCCGGGCCGCATGTCGTTGCTGCAAGCGGTGGCGATGGCCAAGGGACCAACCAACCGCGCCAACCTGAAGAACGTCGCCATCTATCGGGACGTCGACGGAAAACGTGCCCGGTTGGTGTTCAACTGCGAGGAGATCAGGTCCGGCAAGGCCGAAGACCCTGAGATGCTCGGCAACGATGTCGTCGTTGTCAGTGAGTCCGGCAAACTGGCGTTCTTTCGCGAAGTGGTGGGCGATGTCGGGGCGTTCTCCATTTTCGCGATTTTCAAGCCTTAGGCTGATCGCCGCCGCGGTCGCCTGAATCCACTAGCGTTTAGACTGGAGTAACTCGACCCCATGGCCCTTGGCGACGACAGCGACTCCGAAGGCTCGTCACCGATTCGGCGAGTGCAATTCGCGCGCAGCCTGAGCGTCGCCAACGAGCGGCCGCTCGCGCCGATCGGCGCGGTGGATTTCGCCGAGGACAGCGCCTCCGGCCAGTTCGACATCATGCGCTACTGGCAGTTCGTCTGGAAGCATCGGTGGATCTTCATCATCGCGCTCGGCTCGGCGCTCGCGATCGCCGCGGCCCTCACCCTGATGACCACGCCGGTCTATACGGCCAAGATGACGATCGAGATCGACCGGGAAGCGGCCAGGGTGATGAACACCCAGGACGTCTCGCCCCGGGAGGATTTCGGCAACGGGATGGAGTTCTACCAGACCCAGTACGGCCTGCTGAAGAGCCGCGCCCTGGCTGAACGCGTCGTCGATACCGAGAACCTCACCTCCAACCCAGCCTTCCTCCATAGCGCGGGCTTCGATCGCCGTCGTCCGGCCGCCCGCCCGCGCAACCAGGCCGGATTGCGCGAGGCGGCGATCCGTCGCGTCCTCGGCGGCGTGGCGGTCAACCCGACGCGCGGTTCGCGTCTGGTGCAGATTTCGTTCAGCAGCCCCTCGCCCGAAGTCGCCGCCCAACTTGCGAACGCCGTCGCCGAGAACTTCATCGCCATGAACCTCGAGCGCCGGTTCGAGTCCTCCGCCTACGCCCGGGACTTTCTGCAAAAGCAGATCGCCCTGGCGAAGGACAAGTTGGAAGCATCCGAACGCGCCGCGGTGGCCTATGCGATCCAGCAGCAGATCATCAACCTCCACGAGGGCAGCCCCGGCTCGGGCTCGAACCTTCAGTCCAATCCAGGCGAGTCCCTGTCCGAGTCGGATTTGGGCGCGATGAACACCGACCTGGCCTCCGCAACGGCGGCGCGGATCTCCGCCGAGGAGAAATGGCGCCAGGCGCAGGCGTCGGGCGACCTCGGGCTTGAGCAGGTCCTGGCCAGCCCGGTGGTTCAGGAACTGAGCAAACAAAAGGTCCAGCTGCAGGCGCAGTACGAGGACAATCTGCGACTGTATAAGCCCGAGTATCCGTCGATGGTGCAACTGAAAGCGCAGATCGACGAGACCGACCGACAGATTCAGTCCGCGGCCAACACCGTCCGCCAGTCGCTCTATCGCGATTATCTGCAGGCGGCGGCGCAGGAGAAGGTCCTGGCCGGCCGGGTCGGACAGCTGAAGGGCGATGTGCTGAACCTCAAGGAACGCAGCATCACCTACAACACGCTCGAGCGGGACCTGGACACCAACCGGGTCCTCTATGACGGCCTGCTGCAACGTTACAAGGAAGTGGGCGTCACGGCCGGCGTGACCACCAACAACATCTCCATCGTCGATCGGGCGGAGGTGCCTCACTCACCCTCCAAGCCCAAGCCGTTCATCAACGGGGTGCTGGCGCTGGTGCTCGGCCTCGCCGCCGGCGGGCTCGGCGCATTCGTGGCCGAGGCGATGGACCAGGCGATCCGTCGTCCGGCGGACGTGGAGTCCAAGCTGCGCATTCCGCTATTGGGTTCGGTCCCCCTGCTGACCAAGGGCGTCAGCCCGAAGGAAGCGATGAAGGACTCCCGCTCCTCGTTCTGGGAGGCCTATTTCTCGATCCGGACCGCGTTGCAGTTCTCGACCACCGAGGGGATTCCGCGCAGCCTGCTGGTCGTGAGCACGCGGCCCGGCGAAGGCAAGACCACCACCTCGATCGCCTTGGCCCACAGCCTGGCGCGCCTGGGCGCGCGAACGCTGCTGGTGGACGCGGACCTGCGCAAGCCGTCGGTGGCGACCCAGATGGGCCTGGAGTCCAAGGTCGGTCTCAGCAACTATCTGACCGGCGCGATGACCCTGGACGAGATCACCCAGCCGAGCGAACAATCCGGCCTGACCGTGATCACCAGCGGGCCCCAGCCGCCCACGCCCGCCGAACTGCTGGCCGACAGCCGTCTGCGCATGTTCGTCGCGCAGGCTGAGGAACGCTTCGACGTCGTCATCTTCGACGGCCCTCCGGTGATGGGCCTGGCCGACGCGCCGCTGATCTCCTCGGTGGTCGCCGGCACCATCCTGGTCATCGAAGCCGGCAAGACCGGACGCGGCCCGATCATGGCCATGCTGCACCGTCTGCGCATGGCCAGGGCCAAGGTGCTGGGCGCCGTGCTCGCCAAGTTCGACGTGCGCAAGGTGGCCTACGGCTACGGTTACAATTCCTATGGCTATGAACAGCGGTATGGCTATGGCTACGGCTACGGAAACACCGACAACAAGAAGCTGAAGAAGGCTGGCGGTTGAGGTCCTGGCCGGTCAGCGGGGCGGCTGCGGCCTACGCGCTGTTCGGCCGCCGATCAACGCTCACCCTGGGGCTGGCGCTGTTCGCCGCCCTGGCTCTGATCAGAGCCGTGGTCGTTGCCGGCCTCGGCGACCGGCTCGCTGAGACCCGGCCTGAAGCCGCGCTCAAGCTCGGCCGCGACTCGCCCGAAGTCCTGGCGTCCGCGGCCCTGAACGCCTGGCAGGCCAAGGACGCCAAGCATGCCTCGCGGTACGCCCTCGCGGCGCTCGACCGCTCGCCGCTGAACGTGCATGCCCTGCGCGTGCGAGGCCTTGCACTGGACTCAGCTGGGATGGCCGCCCAGGCCGAGACCCTGATGCAGTTTGCGGGAACGCGCGGCTGGCGCGACGATGGCGTGCAGGCCTGGCTGATGCGCGACGACATCGCCAAGCACAGGTTCGACCAAGCCTTCCGCCACGCTGACGCCCTGGCGCGCCGGCGGATTGAACTGTGGCCTGTGCTGTTTTTGCTGTTCGAGGTCGGGGCGGGCGATCCGGACTCATCCAAAGCTATCGCCGATCGGCTTGCCAGCCGGCCGCACTGGCGCGAGTCGTTTCTGGAGCGTCTGGCGGCGAGCCGGCAGAAGGACGCCGCGGTCGAGCGGATGTTCCAGCTGGTTGACCAGGGCCCCGCGCCACTTGCGGGCTCGGAACTTGCCGACTACCCACGCCGGCTGGCGGGCCAAGGCCGCTTTCGCGACGCCTTCGCCGCGTTGCAAAGCTACCGAAACGGCCGTCCGTTGACCGGCTCGCCATTCGACGGCGGCTTCACCGACCAGCAGGGGGTCGCCCCGTTCGCATGGGAACGGCTCGGCAAACCGGGCGTCAGCCTGGACATGGACCCCGCGCCGGACCGCGCCTCGTCCAATGCGCTCAGGGTCGAATATGACGGCTATTCAGCCACCGACCTGATGCGGCAAGCCCTTGCCCCGCAACCCGGGGACTATCTGCTGACCGGCGAGGTGCGGCCACAGCAGGGCGACGCCGGCATCCTGGCGTGGCAGGCGCGCTGCGCCGCCGATGGCAAGATCCTCGCCACGGCCTCCGTTTCCCCTGGAGCGACGCCTAACGTCTGGGCCCAATTCGCGGTTCGACTCACCGTGCCGCCCCAAGGGTGCGACGGGGTATGGCTGGTGCTCGCCGAATCACCTCAGGACCACCGTTCTTCCAACGTCACCTGGTATGCGAATCTGGCTCTGCGGCCCGTCCCTAGGCTTGGCGCGACGAGATAGTCGAAATCTTAATGGGAACCTTGTTCTCTCCAGTCGGTTGAGCTTGCAAATGCCGGTCATCGGGCTATGCTAGCCCTGAGTTTTAAGGGGATATGAAATGCGCAAGATTTTCGCTGTGTCCGCGATCGCTCTGCTTGCTTTCGCAGGCCAGGCCGTAGCGAGCGAAGGCGTCGCGACCCTCGCCCCCGATCTTGGCCGGGTTGGCTTCGCTGATTCGGATGCCGGCGGCGGCTTCGCGGGCATCGACACGGGCTTCGCCTTGGACGCCCTTGGCGCGCTTCTGCTCATCGGCGGCACGGTTGCGCTGCTTGCCAGCGGCGACCGTCACACCGACGAGGGCCAGAGCGCCTGATCTGACTGAACCGCGCCGCAGGCCAAAGGGTCCATGGCGGAAGGCTTAGTCACAAACGATTATTCGGAGCAGCTCACGCCTTGGCGTGGGCTGTTTTTGTTTGCGCCGCCGTTTGTGCTGCTGCTCGCGGCCCTGCTGGTCGGCGGCGCCAGCCGTCTCAATCCCATCGGGCTCATGGTCGCCGAGTTGTTTGGCGTCGTCGCGCTGCTGCCCGCGCTGCTGCGGTCGCCGGATCTGGGCTACAGGCGCCCTGCGTTGGCGGCGCTGGCTCTTCTGGCGCTGACGGCCGCCCTGCCGCTGCTGCAGCTGGTCCCCCTGCCGCCCGGTCTCTGGTCGGCGCTGCCGGGTCGCGAGCCCCTGGTCCACGCGGTCTCCCTGATCGGCCTGCCCAGTCGCTGGCGCCCCATGAGCCTGGCGCCCGATCAGACCTCCGGCGCCCTGCTCTTCCTGCTGGCGCCGGCCGGGATGTTCCTGGCGGCGCTGCAATGCGAGCCGAAACAAAGGGCCTGGCTGGTGCTGGCTGCCTTGGCCGTCGCCCTGCTCAGCCTCCCTGTGGGCGCGGTTCAGGTCGCCAGCGGCCAGAATGAACACGTCCAGTTCTACGCCGCGGCGACGCCAGGCCTACCCAATGGCTTCTTCGCCAACCGCAATCATCAGGCCGCCTTCATGATCGCCGCCATCGGCCTGAGCGCATCCCTGTTGGGACCCTGGGAGCTTCCGCTCGGGCTGCAGCGGCGGCCGCTGGTCGTCCTGGGCCTGATGCTGCTGTTCGCCATCGGCGCCGCCGCGACTCTGTCCCGCGCGGGCCTGCTGCTGCTCGGCCCGGTCCTGATTGTCGCCCTGCTGATCATGCAGGCGCGCATGCACGGCCTCAATCGCTGGCTCCGATTCGCCGTCCCGCTGGCGGCCATCCTGGCGGTCGCCGCCCTGGTCCTGGTCCTGAAGGGCGGCGCCATCCTCGATCGGTTCGAGCAAGGTTCAGGCGCGGCCGGCCGGGTCAGCATCCTGCCGAAGGTGATCGCCGCCGGTCAGACCCTGCAGCCCCTGGGCGGCGGGATCGGCACGTTCGACATGGTCTATCGCGCGGTCGAGCCGCTGGACGAGGTGATCCCGGAATATCTGAACCATGTGCACGACGACTATGTCGAGCTTTGGCTGGAAGGCGGATGGGCGGCGGCCGCGCTCATCGCGGGGCTGTGGATCTGGTGGGGGTTTGCGACCTTCGCGGCCTGGTTTGGCCCGGTCAGAGCCGACGCAGCGCTGGCCAGATCCGGCAGCCTGGTCGTGGCGGGCCTGCTGATCCATTCCGTTGGCGACTATCCGTTGCGCACGCCGGCGCTGGCTGTCGTATTCGCGCTGGCTTGCGCGATGATGCTGCCGACGCCGACGCTCAAGCGTTCCGGCTGATCGCCCCACGCTGTTCCAGCTGAGCCAGAAAGGCCTCGACCTCCGGCCGGCAGGTCTCGGGGGTGGTCTCGAACTCCTCCGAGAGGGTTGAGCATATCTCGCCCAGGTCGCGCGGGGTCTCGATCAGGTCCCACACCCGCGCACCGACATCGTTCAGCCCGATGTAGACGCCGCTGTCGACGCTCATCATCACCAGCTCCTCGCCCACCTGGGCCGCGAGCCAGCCGTCCTGCCGCTTAATCATAGGCGCCTCATCAAGCCACGATCGACGTTGTGTCAGATCGACGGTCCCTCGCACAGCCCACAAATTCAGCCAATGCGCCGCCTTTGACGCCGGCGCGTGCGTTCGACGTATTCCCCCAGCCGTCACGGACGGATATCCTGGGACGGCGTCTCTTCGGGCGCGGCATCATCAAGGACGGGGCCTTCGGGCGTCATGTGCGGGATCGCGGCATTTCTGGGCGAGGACGCCGCGGCCGGCCAGGCCTTCGCGGCGCGCGCCAACCGGGTGATGGCGCACCGTGGTCCCAACGACCACGACACCTACTCTGACACCGGCGTCGTCCTGGCCCATCGCCGGCTGTCGATCCTTGACCTCTCGCCGCGCGGTCATCAGCCCATGGCCTCGCCCGATGGCCGCTATGTCCTGAGCTACAACGGTGAGATCTATAACCACTGGTCCCTGCGCCCGGCGCTCGAGCGGCATTGGACCTTCCAGTCCACCTGCGACACCGAAACCCTTCTGGCGGCGCTGGCCATCGACGGTCCGGCGGCGCTTGAGACCATGGTCGGCATGTGGGCCCTGGCCCTGTGGGACACCCAGGAGCAGCGCCTGCTGGTCTCGCGAGATCGCTATGGCCAGAAGCCGCTCTACTGGCGTCATACGCCGGACGGCGCCCTGCGCTTCGCCAGCGAAATCGCCGCCCTGGTCGAGCCGGACGAGCGGCCGGCGGCCCACGCCCCGGCCCTGGCGGAGTTCCTCGCCCTCGGCAGCTACGACCACCTTCCAGGGCGGACCTTCTTTAAGGATGTGCGCGCCTTTCCGCCCGGCTGCTCCGCCTGGGTCGAACGCGGCGCAGAGACGGTTTTGCCGGAACGCTATTGGCGGTTCCCGGTCAAGCCGAAGTCCGAACAGCGGCCTTTCGACGAAACCGCGCGCGAGACCTTCCACGACGCCTTCATGGAGGCTGTGGAATCGCAGGTGCTGTCGGACGTGCCGGTGGCGGCGACCCTCTCGGGCGGCATCGACTCCAGCAGCGTTGTGGGCGCCATGGCGTCGTTGGCGAGCGATGGGCCGGTGAAGGTGTTCACCGCCCAGGCCAAGGGCAGCGCCTATGACGAAACCGCCTATGTCGAGGCCGTCAAGCAGCGCTGGGGCGAGCGGCTGGACATCGAGACCATCCACTCCGAACGCATCGTGTTGTCGCAGCTGGCGCCCGAGGTGGTGCTGGCCCAGGGCGAGCCGTTCGGCGACCCGTCGATGATCGCCCACAACCTGATCGTCCGCTCCGCCGCCAAGTCCGGCGTTGGCGTGCTGATCGGCGGCCAGGGCGCGGACGAGATTCTATTCGGCTACCCCTACATGTCCGCCTCCGTACTGGCCTCCGAGCTGCGCAGCGGCGACCGCCTGTGGGCGCTGGGACAGATGGGCCGGCTGGGCCGGGGCATGAGCCAGCAGCTGCGGGTGGTCGGCTCGGCCGTGGCCCCGGGGCTGGAGCAGGTTATGCGGCGCCGGTCCCATCGCGCTCACTCGCATTGGCTCACGCCCGCCTTGCAGGCCGCGGGCGAGGCGGGCGCGCCGGTGCTGGCGCCCCTCAGCGACATCCAGGCCTTCTGGCGTGAGAGCGTCGAGGCCGTCGCCCTTCCCCACCTGGTGCATTACGACGACCACAACACCATGCGCTATTCGATCGAGGGCCGGATGCCCTTCCTCGATCATCGCCTGGCCGAGGTGTTGAGCGGCATCGACACCCCCGCCTTCTTCCAGGATGGCCGTCGCAAGGCGCCCCTGCGCGAAGCCTGCGCCGACCTGTTGCCTCAGGCGGTGATCGACCGGCGCGACAAGATCGGCTTCCACACCCCCCTCTCCGACCTGCTCCAGGCCGAGATCGACTGGGTGCGCGGCTGGGTGTGCGGCGAGGCGGCCCGCGCGGCCGGCCTTTACGACATCGCCTGGATGGACGCCCGCTGCGCCGAACTCGCGGCTGGCTCGGCGGACGGCTATGGCGCCGGCGCGGTCTGGCGGGCCCTGGTCGTCATGCTGTGGGCGGACGCGTTCAAGGTCGATTTGAACCCTGCGGCGCAGGTGCTCGATCCACGCGCCCAAGCCGCCTGAATGAGGCTGGTCTATCACGGACCTTTCTGGCCGGGCAGCACGGCGCTCCAACGACTCGAAGCCTTCGCGGCGGTGGACGGGGTCGAGGTGCTCACGCACGACTCCCTGATGGGACCCGGCAATCTCGCCAGCCTGTATGACCGCCTCAGATGGCGTGCGGGCTGGCCGGTGGACAAGCAGCGGGAGGCCGAGCGTCTGACCCGCTTCGTCGCCGACCAGCGCCCCGATGCGGTGCTGGTCGACAACAGCAAGGTGCTCGGGCCGCCCGTCCTGCGCGGCCTTCGCGGCTTGGGCGTCAAAGCGCTGGGCTACTACACGCCCGACGATGCGTTAAACCCCCTCAATCTGAAACGGCCGCTCAGGGCGTCCTTGCCTGAGTGGGATGTTTTCTTCACCACCAAGACCTTCAACCTTGCCGAACTGCGCGCCGCCGGCGCGCGCAACCCGCACCTGATCGGCAAGGCCTTCGACCCTATGCTGCACCGCCCGCTCGACCCGGCGAGCGTGGGCGAGGATTTCGAACGGTTCGACCTGGTCTTCGCCGGCTCCTGCGAACAGGAGCGGCTGGCCAGCCTGAACGCCCTTTGCGAAGCCGGCCACAGCGTCGTCGTCTATGGCGGCGACATTGGCAATTGGCGCAGCAAGGACCTGCATCCGAACATCGTCGCCCGCCCGGCCGCCTTTGATCAGGCCTATGTGCGGGCGCTGCACCACGGCAAGCTCGCCCTTGGCTTCCTGCGCAAGATGAACCGCGACCAGATCACCCAGCGCACCATGGAGATCACCGCCTCGGGTCGGCCGATGCTGGCTGAAAAGACCGACGAGCACGACGCCCACTTTATCGACGGGGTCGAATACGCCGGTTTCAGCTCCGACGAAGAGTTGGTCGCGCTGGCGGGCCGCTATCTGGCCGACGCCGCCGCCAGGCTGGAGCTTGGCCGGCGCGCCCGGTTGCGGTGCCTGGACAGCGGCTACTCCACCCTCGACCGTGCGCGCGAGATGATCGCGGCGTTGAAGGCGGTCGTCGACGCTGGGCCCTAGTTGCGCGCCAGCGTGTATTTGACCCGCCGCCAGACGAACAGCGGCAGCCGGATCAGCGGATAGAGGAAGCCGGCCCAGCGCGGCAGCGGCGTCTGCATGTGGTCGCGCGCGCTGACCCACTTCAATCGCAGTTCGGACCGAAGGAAGGCCGGACCCTTGCCCAACAGGAAGTGGGCGAAAAGGACACGCAGGGTCGCGACGCGTCGCCCGAGTAGTTCCTGCTCGCCGTCGCCGCCCGCCATGGTCAGGACCGACGCCCGCGCCAACCTGACGGTCGCCCGATCCGCCTCCAGCTCGGCCGCGAGACCGGGCGGAATGTCGGTGTCCAGGAACTGCCGGCACAGCAGCAGGGCCTCGCCGGCCGAGCGGCCAGCGCCCCTCTGTTCGGCGGCGCGGTACAGCCGCTCGATTTCCTCCGTTGGTTCCTGCGCCAGCCATGCGCCGACGTCGGCCAGCCACTTCAGGCGGCTGAAACAGTGGCGGCCGCCGTGGACACAGATGTAGCTGAACAGATCGTCCTTGGTCAGGGTGCGGATCGGGGACCCGCCCGGACCGACCACCGTCCGGCTCGGCGACCTGGCGGTGATCCCCGGCAGCACGCTGGGGTTCTGGTCCAGGGTCCACTTCAGCTCGACGAAAATCTGATCGCGGCCGGCCAGGATGAACTCCCGGCCAAGCGCCACATAGATGCGCAGCTGCTCAACGGTGAGCTGCCGCGCCGGCGACACCATGCGGTAACCGGCCATGCCCAAGAGGACGATCGCCGTCTCCACCTGCTCCGGCGGTACGACCAGATCGATGTCCCAGGCCTGCTTGACCGGCGCATTGCCGTAAGCCAGCGCCGTGACCGCCGCGCCCTTCAGCACCAGGTTGGCGACGCCCGCCTTGTCAAAAACCTGCTGCAGCCGCGCGGATTCCGCCGCCATCGTCAGGCTGCGTCGGGCGATCATGGCCGCCCTCTGCTCCAGCGGCTCGGCCACCTCTGGCGGAACCGCGACCGCCGCCGCCGAGAGGGCGTGGTTCGCCATCCCTTCCAGCCGGTGTCGCCGGACCACCCGCAGAAACCGCGGCCAGTCGGACACCCCGGCCGCCGCGGCCGTCACCGCCTTGTTCCGCTTGTCCGAGGGCGGCCAGATCGCGCAGGCGCAGGCCAGGGCGAATTCCGCCGGCGCCCCGATCGCGTTGGCCGGCAGGCGGATCATGCCGCCATGTCCAGGCCGCCGTCCTTCAGCGTGATCACCCGATCGCACAGGCTCAAACTCTCGGCGCGATGGGCGATCATGACGATGGTGGGGCGAGGCTTGAGCGCGATCAACCGCTTGAGCAACAGCTGCTCGCCGCGCACGTCGATGGCGTTGGTGGCCTCGTCGAGGATCAACAGCCGCGGTTTGCGCAGCAGGGCTCTCGCCAGCGCCAGCCGCTGGCGTTCGCCGCCCGACACCAGGGTCCCGCGGTCGCCGACGACGGTGTCCAGCCCCTGGTCCATCCGACGCACCAGGTCGTCCGCCCCGGCCAGGGTCATCGCGGCCCACATCTCCGCTTCACCGGGGGGCGAGCCTTCCGGCGCCGCCCAGGCCAGGTTGCGGCGGATCGTGTCATGGAACAGGAACGGGTCCTGGGACACATAGCTGATCTGCCGGCGCCAGGCCGCCAGAACTCCGCTCTTCAGGGAGGCGCCGCCGACGGCGATATCGCCCGTATCCGGCGGATAGAGCCCGGAAAGCAGGTCGGCGAAGGTGGTCTTACCGGCGCCCGAAGGGCCGGTGACACCCAGGAAGGCGCCGGGCTCGATGGTCAGGTTGAAATTGCTCAAGGCCGAAACCGACGGATCGTGCGCGTCGGGATGCCGGAAGCTGACCATGGCGAAGGTCACCGGGCCGGACGGCGCGGCGCGACCGTCGGCGAGCGCGTCTGCATCCACCGGGGCCGCGATCAGTTCGTCCTCGAGGGCCGTCACGCCCTGATAGGCCGGCAGGGCCTGGGCGATCATCTGCGAGGCCTGCTGCAGCTGGGTCAGAGGACCGCTGGTGCGCACCAGCACCAACAGCACGGTGAACAGAATGGCCGGCGGCAGTTTCATAAAGCCGAAGCCCACCAGCACGACCACGGCGGTGGTGCCGGTGGTCAGCAGGGTGAGGGCGAAGCGGCGGCGCTGCATGCGGCGGGTATAATCGATCTGCCGCTCCGCCAGCGCGTCCAGGCTTTCCTTGTATTCGGCGACAAATCGGGCCTGCAGATCCTGGCTGATCGCCAGCTTCAGCCCGCTGAGGAACTGGCCGGTGACATCCATCATCCGGATGCCGGCGCCGCTCTGCTGGGCGCCGAGGTCAAACGCGCGCCTCAAGGTCGGCGCCAGCGTCAGGGCGCTGACGGCGACCAGCATGAAGCTGAACAAGGCCAGCGCGGGAGACAATACCAGGGCGATCAGGCACTGCGCCACCAGCATCACCACCGAGATTGCGCTCTGCTGCAGCAGGTTGGTGGCCGAGGCGATGCGCTGGATGTCGGCGCTCATCACCTGGTTGATGCGGGCGTGCTTGAGCCGGGAGATCACATCCCAGCGGGCGCCCGCCAGCCGGCGCGTGACGCGCATCCGCGTCACCTCGACAAAGCCGTACTGCAGCTGGCTCAGCGTCACGTCGCGGGCGAACACCACCATGCCGCGGACCGCCACCACACCTGCGAACAGCGCCAGCAGCAGGGCGAGCCGCGAGACGGTGTCATGCAGGCCGACGCGCTCGAACAGTCCCTGAGCAACGGCGGCGTACTTGCCGCCCCTGCCGCCGGGGCCGATCGCCACGGTGATGATGGGGATGATCATGAACAGGCCGATCCCCTCGGTCAGTGCGCCAAGCCCGACCAGCACCATGGCCAGGACGCCGCGGCGACCGGCATAGCCAGCGATGTCCCGCGCGAGCCGGACGCCAAGCGCCACCAAGCCGGCAGGTCCCCGCGGGCTGGATCCGGCGCTGGCGTCGGCGGAAATGGCGCGGCGGTTCGACATCGGCTTCTGTTTACACGATCAACCGGCGGCGGCGAGGTCTACGACGGTTATAGCACGGCAAGGTTCGCCCGATTGACCTTGCCGCTTCGCCCTGCGCCAATCGGCCGATCGCGCCGGATTCGTGCGTGACGCCGCGCGGGGAGGCCGGACATGCATATGGGCGCCGTCGACTGGTCCATCCTGGCCCTTTATCTGGCGTTCGTCCTGGCCATCGGCGTGCTGGCCGCACGGCGCACATCGACGGGCAATGATTTCTTCCTCGCGGGACGGTCGATTCCCGCCTGGGTCTGCGGCCTGGCCTTCATCTCCGCCAACCTCGGCGCGCAGGAGGTGATCGGCATGGGCGCCTCGGGCGCCAAATACGGCATCGCCACCGCCCACTTCTATTGGGTCGGCGCCATACCGGCGATGGTGTTCGTCGGCGTGTTCATGATGCCGTTCTATTACGGCTCCAAGGCCCGTTCCGCGCCGGAATATCTGCGTATGCGGTTCGACGAGAAGACCCGCACCCTGAACGCGCTGACCTTCGCCCTGATGACCATCATCTCCTCGGGCGTGTCCATGTACGCCATGGCCAAACTGATCCAGACCCTGCACGTGTTCGATGTGCCGTTCGAGCGCCTGGGCCTGCCCCAGGCGTGGATCTTCCACCTGGCCATCCTGACCTCGGCGGCGGTGGTGCTGATCTACATCTACATGGGCGGCCTCAGGGGAGCGATCTACAACGAGGTGCTGCAGTTCTTCCTGATCGTCGCCGGCTTCGCGCCCCTGGTCTGGCTGGGCCTGCGCCAGGTCGGCGGCTGGCACGGGCTGCAGACGACGCTGGGCCCGAGCTACACCCAGGCCTGGGCGGGGATGGCGCACGCCTCCACCAACCGGCTGGGGGTCGACTGGTTCGGCCTGGTGATGGGGCTCGGGTTCGTCCTCTCCTTTGGCTATTGGTGCACCGACTTCCTGATCGTGCAGCGGGCCATGGCCGCCGACTCCATGACCTCGGCCCGGCGCACCCCGCTGATCGCGGCGAGCGTGAAGATGTTCTTCCCCTTCCTGGTCATCCTGCCGGGACTGATCGCCCTGGCCCTCACCGCCGCCCCCGACCGGCCCGGCGCCCACGCCCCAGCCTCTGCCGGCAGCGTCGCCACCATCGCCCAGCACGAGCCGGGGGTGATTCCGATCAAGATGGATTCCTCCACCGGCAAGCCGATGCTGGACGCCAAGGGCCATCCCCAGCTCGACTACGACCTGGCGACGCCCAACCTTTTGCTGCGCTACTTCCCCACCGGCATGCTCGGCGTGGGCCTGACCGCGCTGCTGGCCAGCTTCATGTCGGGGATGGCGGGCAATGTGACCGCCTTCAACACCGTCTGGACCTACGACATCTACCAGGCCCACATCCGGCCGCAGGCGTCGGACGAGCACTATCTGCACGTCGGCAGGCTGGCGACCGCCATCGGCATAGTGCTGTCGGTGGCCTCTGCCTATCTGGCCAGCCAGTTCAACAACATCATGGACCTGATCCAGCTGATCATGGCCTTCGTCAACGCGCCGGTGTTCGCGACCTTCCTGCTCGGCATGTTCTGGAAGCGCACCACCGGCCACGGCGCCTTCGTCGGCCTGGCCACCGGCACCATCGTCGCGGCCCTGCACCACGGCCTGACCCTGCCCGTGGACGCCCTGGTCGGCGCCAAGGGCGGCTGGATCGCGGTGCTGCACAGCTATCCCAGCGAGATGGCGCAGAACTTCTGGACCGCCATCTGGGCCTGGAGCGCCTGTTTCGTCACCACCATCGCCGTCAGCCTGGCGACCAAGCCCCATCCCGAGAGCGAACTCGTCGGCCTAGTCTATTCCCTGACCCCCAAGATCGGCGGCGACAAGGGCCCCTGGTACGGCAACCCGGTGATCCTCGGCGTCATCGTGCTGACAGTGACCGTCATCCTGAACATCATCTTCCGGTGAGCCCCATTTTCACGAGGATGGCATGACCTTCGACATCCGCTGGCCCATCGGCCTGCTGTTCCTGGCCATCGGCGTATTGGTGGCCGCGGCGGGCCTGTTCGGCGTTCAACCGGCTGGTCCCAACATCGACCTGGACTGGGGCGGTGGGATGATCGTCTTCGGCGCGGCGATGGTAGTCCTGGCGGTGCTGGCGAGACGATCGGGGTCAAGCTCTGAATAGGCCGCCGCTATCGGCGCCATCGCAGTCCGAACCCCGCCGGATGCATCCAGAGTTTAGGCAGCGTCACCGCAGTCCGTCCACGGGCCCTGGCTGAGGCTCAGATTGGCGGCAGCGGCAACAGGTCGGCTTGTGAAAGGCCCACGACCGCCCCAAAGTAGCGTTGGAGTCTTGGAGAAGGATTGATGCAGGGCGACACCGGGACGATGCCGCTTTCAATCCGCGCGGCTGTTTGGTGGGCCGCGCATGGCATTCGCGGGCGCGGCGCGGTGGCGCGAATGGTCGGCCGTTGGCAACCTGCGGATCGGTCCTTGTTCATCAAGACCAAGCATGGCGCGCCTCTTTCGGTCGATTATCAAAACTTCGATATTTACGCGACGATCCTTACCCACGGCGGCCAGTGGGAAGGACAGGTCATGGACTGTTGCGAGGCAATTCTTCGCCCCGGCGACGTCTTCTTTGACATCGGCGCCAGTGCCGGGATTTTCACGCTCGACCTTTCGGCGCTGATCCCCGACTTGACGGTTTTCGCCTTCGAACCTCAGCCCACCCTGGCGAGACACTGCCGCCAGTCCATCGCGCGAGGCGGATTCGATCGTGTCAAACTATTCGAGGTCTTGCTGGGCGCCGAAGAGGGCGAGGCGAGCCTGTTTCTCACGCGGCACTCGGTTCACGCCTCCACGGTGGCGCGGGAGGCCAGATATCGCGAAATTCGCGTTCCCAGGCGCGCGCTCGATGATTTGTTGGCCGCCGGGGAAGTAGCCGGACCGGACATCATCAAGATCGACGTCGAAGGCGGCGAACTGAGTGTCTTCAAAGGCGCCGAGAAACTGCTCCGCACCTATCAGCCGAGCATCGTGCTGGAGGCGGATGTGAACATGAATCGCATGGGCTATACCGCCGACGATCTATTCCAGCTCCTGACTGACATCGCGCCGTATAAGTTTTTCCTGATCGAAGGCGACGGCTCGATCGTTCCCGCGACGCGGCCCTATCCGTTCGGCAATTTTCTGGCGCTGTCGCCTCGTCATGCAGAACGCCTCAGCCTAACCTCCTAAGAGCTGCGGACCGCCAGCGGCTTCACGTCCGAGCGCACCACGATCGCCCCGTCCTGGCTCGGCCGTCGACGCGGCCCTGTCGGCACAGTGGCGAGCCTTGGCGGTGTGAGCAAGCGGCGACGGCTCCGCCGGGGCTAGGTCGCGTTGGCTTTAGCTTCACCCACAATTGTCATCCCGGGCTCTTGAGCCGGGATCGCCGCAAGCGCTTAGCCCGATCCCGGCTCAAGGCCGGGATGACAGGGGAGAGTGGATCGATCAAAACCCAACCCGCTCTAGGTCGCGCGCCGCACGCCGCTGATGTCCATCCCCCAAGGCATGGCCGAGCCGCAGAATCCCTGCAGCTTCGGCGGCAATTCCGCCCGCTGTCTGACAGCGCCGAGACGCAGGTTGAAGTAGCCGCCGCCGGCCGGCTGCGAGAAAAGGCTCGATCCGCAGGTCGGACAGAAGGCCGTCGTTACAGATCGGCCGCTGTCTCCGACCTTTACATAGGTCTTCGGCGTCCCGACCAGGCTGAAGGCCTCGATCCTGACCGGAACATTGGCCCGGTACGGCCCGCCGAATATGGTCTGGCAGTCGGTGCAATGGCAAAGCACCACCCTGTCCGGATCGACCTCCGCCTCATAGCTGATCTCGCCGCAGTGGCATCGGCCATCGATCTTCATCGGCTTTGGGCTCCCTGCATCAACCTGCCGGGCGCCAAGCGCTGACGCCCCCGGGCGCCAGATCCTCGCCGCCGAGCAGAAACACCGTTCCTTTAGGGGCTGGCGCCCGCCGATGCTCCGGCGCGAAGTTGATGGCGAAGGTGACGCCGTCGCGGGTGCGGGTGCGGACGCCTTCGGGCACGGGGGTCAGCGTCAGGCCGGCCTGATCCGCCAGGCGGCCGACAACCACGTCCCAAAGCGCGGTCTCGGGCCAGGTCGCCAGGTAGTGCCAACTCCCGTGATGCAGCCAGGCCGCACCGCCATCGGTGAAGCGCGCCAAGGGCGGAAGCTCGGTCTCGATCTCCTCGCGCCACAGCCGCGCGGGCAGGCTGCGGTCGCCGAGCACCACATGCGGACCACAATCGGGCCGCAGGCTTTCAACTCGTTTAACCTTAAATGACATCTGGTCCTGAAGCGGGCCCGGCGGCAGGTTGGGCGGGATGTGGCCCTCCGGCGTGCGCGAGCCGGTGCGCGGGCCGAACAGCACCACCGCACCGGACGCCTTCAGCTTCGCCAGCGTCTCCGGCGCCAGGATCGGCAGCGACGGGCAGACCACCAGCTTGTAGCCGCTGAAGTCCGCGTCCAGTGGGACGATGTCCACATCCAGCCCCTGCCTCCGCAGGGCGCCGTAGGCCTCAAACGCCAGCTGGATCCAGCTGAACCCCCGCCCCTGCGGCTGGATCTGCAGATGCCAGTCGGCCTCGTAGCTGAACACCAGCGCCACATCGGCGCGCCGGCAGGGCGCCAGTTCGCCCATGGCCGCGATCTCGCCCGCCACAGCCCGCGCCTCGCCCGCGCCCTCGGCTTCGACATTGTCGGGCCGGTTCAGGCCCGCGTGCATCTGTTCCTGGGCGAAGGGCGCCTGCCGCCAGCGGAAGTAGGACACCGTCTCGGCCCCGTGCGCGAAGGCCTCCCAGGTCCAGGCCCGCACCATGCCGGGAAGCGGCGCGGGGTTGTATCGCGCCCAGTTCACCGGGCCTGGCTGCTGCTCCATCACCCACCAGCGCCCGCGCCCGCAGCCGCGATAGAGGTCGTGGTGGAAGGCGGCGACATCCGGATGGCCCTGGCGCAGGTAGCGGTGCTTCTCGGCCGGCGTCGACCAGAACTGCTCCAGGAACCCCAGCGGGTACGAGTCCCAGCTGGCGAAATCCAGATCCTTGCCGACCTCGAAATGATCGAACTCGGTGTAGAAGCCCATGAAGTTGTGGGTGATGTCGCGGTCCGGCGACAGCCGCCGCAGGATGTCGGTCTGTACCCGGTTGAAGCTCGCCACCTCGTCAGAGGCGAAGCGGGCAAAGTCGAGACGGTGGCTGGGATTGGCCTCGGTCACCGTCCGGTTCGGCAGGTCGATCTCGTCGAAGCTCCGGTATTCCTGCGACCAGAACACCGTCCCCCAGGCGCGGTTCAGCGCCTCGATCGACGGGTAGCGCGCGCCGAGCCAGCCGCGGAAGCGGCGCGCCGCGTTCGGCGAATAGCTGCGCGTGGTGTCGTGGCAGCCGTATTCATTGTCGGTCTGCCAGGCTCCGACGGCCGGGTGGCGTCCATAGCGGCCAGCCACCGCCTCGGTGATGCGGGCGCACTCGGCGCGATAGGTTTCGCTGGAGAAGCAGTAGTGCCGCCGCGAACCGAACCCGCGCACCCTGCCCTGTTCGTCCACCGCCAGCATGTCGGGATGGGCGTCCACCAGCCACTTTGGCGGCGTCGCGGTCGGCGTGCACATGACGATGCTGAGGCCCGCCGCGCCCAGCGTCTCCACAGCCTCGTCCAGCCAGCCCCAGTCGAACCGGCCCGGATCCGGCTCGATCCGCGACCAGGCGAACTCGCCGATCCGCACCCAGCTCAGCCCCATCTCGGCCATGCGCCGGGCGTCGTCGGCCCACATTTCTCGTGGCCAATGTTCCGGGTAATAGCAGACGCCCAGCTTCATCGGACCACCTCGCGAAGGCGCTGTGCGGCGGCTTCCGGCGTCAGGTCGCGCTGCGGCATGGCCAGCATCTCGAACCCGACCATGAACTTGCGGATGCTCGCCGAGCGAAGCAGCGGCGGATAGAAGTGCGCGTGCATGGTGAAATGCGGCTGGGCCTCGTCGTCGCCGTCCATCGTCCGCTGGTGGAAACCCATGGTGTAGGGAAAGGGCGCATCGAACACCGCGTCATAGCCGCGGGTCAGCCGGCCGAGAATGTCCGCCAGGGCAGTGCGTTCGCCGTCGTCCAGCTTGTCCAGCCCGATCACAGACCGGCGCGGCAACACCAGCGCCTCGAACGGCCAGGCCGCCCAGTAGGGAACCAGGGCGACGAAGGCGTCGTTAGCGCAGATCAGCCGCTCGCCCGCCTCCAGCTCCCGCCGCAGATAGGCCGCCAGCATCGGCTCGCCGTGCACGTCGTACCAGGCGCGCTGGCGGGGGTCCTCCTTGGCCAACTCGTTGGGAACGCCGGCGGTGGCCCAGATCTGGCCGTGCGGATGCGGGCTGGAGGCGCCCATCATCTCGCCCCGGTTCTCGAAGATGGTCACCGCGCCGATGTCGTCGCGCTTGGCCAGTTCCGCTGTCTGCCGCGCCCAGACCTCGACCACCGCGAGGATGGCGTCGGTGGTCATCCCCGCCATGGTCAGGCTGTGGTCTGGCGAATAGCAGATCACCCGGCAGACGCCGGATTCCGGCTCGGCGACCAGGAGGCCATCGGGCGATTTGTGCGCCGCGCCGCCTTCGGCCAGCAAGGCGGGGAAGTCGTTGTCGAACACGAACACGCCGGGATAGTCCGGATTGCGAACCCCGCCGGCGCGGAGGTTGCGGGGGCAGAGATTGCATTGCGGGTCGTGTTTCGGCGCGGCTTCCATCGTCGCGCCACTCTTCGCCCCCTGCCAGGGCCGCGAAATCCGATGCGGCGAAACCAGCACCCAGTCGCCGGTAAGAATGTTCAACCGTCTTTCCGGCTTGGGATCGGTCATGTGGCGATCTCGCGCGGACGGCGCTCTGGTTCAATTGCTCCCCCATTGGGGGAGCAATTCTGCAACCGTCCGCTCATGCCATCACCTCGCCCGCGCCCGCCACCGCGCGGCAGATGAAGGCCGCGGGCGGTTTGCCCAGCACAGCGCCATAGCGGTCCACGATCGAGTCCTGCGCCGCCTGTGACTGCTCGCGGTCCGCCAGGGCGATGATGCAGCCGCCGAAACCGCCGCCCATCATCCGCGCGCCGAACACGCCTGGTGTCTTGCGGGCGATCTCGGCCAGCCGATCGACTTCGGGCGTGCTGACCTCCATGTCGTCGCGGAGGCTGGCGTGGGACTGGTTCATCAGCGCGCCCAGCGCCGCCAAGTCTCCCCTTGCCAAAGCCTCCGCCGCCCGCCGCACCCGCGCCGTTTCGGTGACCACGTGCCGGCAGCGCTTGGCGGGCCCGGGCGGCAGGCGCGGCAACGCGGCGGGCAACTCGGCTTCGGTGACCTGCGCTAACAGCTCCACGCCCAATATCTTCGCCGCCGCCTCGCAATCCGCGCGCCGGTCGCGATAGGCGCCGTCGACGTGAGCGTGACGCACGCCGCTGTCGACCAGCAGAAAGCTGGCGTTCGCCGGCAAGGGCGCCGGCGTTGAGGTCAGCGTTGCACAGTCCAGCACCAGGGCCGCGCCTTCCACCCCGTTTTCCGAGGCGTACTGGTCCATGATCCCGCAGGGCATGCCGACGAAGTCGTTCTCCGCCTTCTGGCACCATTGCGCGATCGTTAGTCCGTCAGCACTGCGTCCGGCCAGCGCCAGCAGCGCGTGCGCCGTCGCCACCTCGATCGCCGCCGAGGAGCTGACGCCGGCGCCGATGGGCACGGTGCTCTCGATCATCAAATCGGCGCCCGGAACGGCGACACCGGCGTCCTGCAGCACCTTGGCCACGCCGGCCACATAGTCGCTCCAGGCCTTGCACGGCCTCAAGGCGTCGAGGTCGAGCTCGACCGCGTCGCCGAACCCCTCGGCGAACACCCTCAGCCGGCGCGACCCATTCGCCGCCGCCGCGATGCGGCACCAGCGATCGATCGCCGCCGGCATGACCAAGCCGCCGCAGTAGTCCGTGTGCTCGCCAATGATGTTGATCCGCCCCGGCGCCTGAAACAGCCGCGGCGCCCCGCCGAACCGCGCGTGAAACGCGCGCGCGGCGTCGGCGGAAGGCGGCAGCGCCGTGTCAGAACCTGGCGGGGAAAGCGCGATCATCGAGCGATGGCGGTGACGCCGATCCGCGGCGTTGTCAAATCGTCGGATCGAACGCCGGGATCGCCAGGCCCGCGACGCCGGGTTCGAACGCGTAGAGCCCGCCGCCTTCCCGGCCTTCGTCAGCCGCCGTGGTGACGAACAGGGTCTTCAGGCCCTCGCCGCCGAACGCGGGCATGGTGACCTTGCGCGCCGGCAGCGGATATTGCCCCATCAGCCGCCCGTCGGGGTCATAGCGGTGCAGCCGCGCGCCGTCGTATTGGGCGCTCCAGTAACAACCTTCGGCGTCCATCGCTGCCCCGTCGGGGCGTCCGCGATCCGTGTCGGTGGGCGTGATGCGCACGAACTCGCGCTGATTCTCCGCCACGCCCGTCGCCGGGTCATAGTCCCAGCGCCAGATCACGAACCGGGGGGTATCGGAGCAATAGAAGGTCTTGCCGTCGGGCGAGAAGGCGGCGCCGTTCGAGGTCATCAGGCCGTTGGTGAGCTTCACAAGCCCGCGCCTGTCGTATCTGTAGAAACCCGCCGTGCCGCCTGCCTTGGCTTCGTCGACGGTGCCGGAGAAATAGCGGCCGTTGGGATCGACCTTGCCGTCGTTGAAGCGGTTGGTCCGTGGCGGCTCAGGATTGGCGGCGAGTTCGCGCACCTTCTGGCCGGCAGCGTCCAGCAGCCAAATCCCCGACCGCATCCCGGCGATGAAGCCGCCGCCGCTGGCCGGCGCCAGGCAGCCGATATCCTCGTCCACGTCATCCGCCCGATGTGAGCCGGCGACGGGGTCAAACCGGTGAATACGGCGGCCCGTGATGTCGACGAACGCGAGCAGGTTCTCGCCCGCCAGCCAGACCGGCGACTCGCCCAACTCGCAGTCGGCCTTGAGCACCAGCTCCAATGCGTCGCTCAATGTCCCGCCTCCACAAACTCAATCTCGATATCGCCGCGCAACGAGGCGCCGGGCTTGAGGATGGTCATAGCGTGGCCCTCCAGGTCCGGCCGGTTGATGGCGTTGGCCAGGTGGCTGACCGGCTCGACCGCGTAGAAGTCGGCGCCAACGGGGGTGTAGAGCCGCAAACAACCGAAGGCCCGGCTCGCGCGCATCCGGATCGTCGCTCCGGACGGCGCCGCCAACCGCGCCAGGCCGCCCCAGCCGAAAAAGTCGTTGTCGATCTCATGCTCATCCAAGGCGCGCCCAGCGGCAAAGTTCCAGGCCTCGCCGGTTTCGCGGGAAGACGGCAGCATGTCCGGCCCGTTGCGCCAGGCGCCCTTGGATCCGAACGCCAGGATTTCGCCGGGACGCCGACGGAAGAAGCTATGGAACCCCAGGCCCGCCGGCGCCGGCGCGGGCTCCAGATTGGTCGCCGACAGGCGGATCGTCAGGCCCTTGGGCGTCAACACGAAGCGCTCGCTGGCGTCAAAGGCGAACGGCCAGTCGGGATCGGCGGGGCCTGACGGCCGATGCTGCAGGCCGAGCGTGCAGGCGTGGTCGTTCATCGCCTCGACGCTCCAGGCCCGCCGCCAGCCGAGGCCATGGATGCTGTGCGGCGCGCCGATGAAGTTGGCGTCCAGTTGATGGCTCGCGCCGGCGAAGACGAACCTGCCTTGGTCGATCCGGTTGGCGTAGGGAACCATGGGGTAGCCGGCCGTCAGCCGCACATCCGCCGCCGCGATCGCCTCCTCCGAGGTGGGCCGGAGGATCGCCTCGCCGCCGTACGCCAGCGACAGCAGCGCGCCGCCAACCGACGGCGCGACCGCGGCGGTCCATCCGCCCGCAACCAGGGTGATCGGGCCGGTCATCGCGCGGGACGTTCGCCTGACATGTCTGAGTTATACAGGTCAGCTCGCGACGCGCGACAGCGACATTGAAGGCCGAGGGCCAATTGCCTCGCGGCCCTGCAGGCGACTAAGACACAGGTCCAACCGGCGTGGGGCGGCGTTTCATGCGACAGGGACTTGTCACCATCGGCCTCACCACCCTTGACGTGGTGGCGCGGCCCATCGACGCCTTGCCGGAGGGCGAGAGCACCAGCTTGGTCGAGGGCATAGCCCTGGCGCCCGCGGGCACGGCGGGCGGCGCGGCCTATGTGGCGGCCAGGCTCGGGCTGAAGGTCACGCTGATCTCGGCCGTCGGCGACGACCTCGCCGGGCGGATGGCGCGGCTGGCGTTCGATGAAGCCGGCGTCGACACCAGCCTGCTGGAGACCATGGCCGGGGTTCCGACCTCGACCACCGTGTTGGCGGTGGATAGCCAGGGTCGGCGACCCAACTTCCATGCGGTGGGCGCCGGCGGCTCGGCGGGCGTCGGTGAGGCGGCCATATCCGCGGCGCGACAGGCAAGGTTCTTCCACTATGCCGGCGTCGGCGGCCGTAACCTGGACAAGGGTCCCGGCGCCGATCTGGTGCGGCAGGCCAAGGCCGCGGGCGCGATCGTCACCTGCGACCTGATCTCGCCGCGCCGCTCGGCCATGGAGGAGATGAAATCGATCCTGCCCAACCTGGACTACTTCATGCCCAGCGCTGCCGAGGCGAGCTTCCTCACCGGCCTCGGCGATCTGGACGCCGCCGCGGATGTCTTCCTCGGCCTCGGCGCCAGGAACGTCATCATCAAGAACGGCCGCAGAGGCTCTCTGCTGCGGCTGGACGGCGCGCGCTCCACTATGCCCGCCTTCGCCATCACGCCGGTCGACACCACCAGCTGCGGCGATAGCTACTGCGCCGGCTTCATCGCCGCCCTGGATCACGGATGGGCGACGGTCGAAGCGGCCCGTTTCGCCACCGCCACGGCGGCGCTGGTGGCCCAGGGCCTGGCCACCCTCGGCAAGCTCGAGAGCTTCGAGGCCACGGAGGCGGCCATGAACCAGATGACCCCGGCGCAGGAGCCCGCATGACCAATCCCCCCGATGAAGCCGATCTGCGCCGCCGCGCGGTGGAGGTGATGCAGGCCATGGACGCCCGCGGCCTCAACCGCGGCACCAGCGGCAATGTGTCGGTGCGCTTCGGCGAGGGCATGCTGGTGACGCCCAGCGGCATTCCGGCCTCGCGCCTGAAGCCGGAGCAGATGGTGCTGGTCAGTCCCGATGGGTCGACTCCCGAAGGCGCGCTGAAACCCTCCAGCGAGTGGCGCATGCACCAGCGCCTCTTGGAAAAGCGCCCCGACGCCCGCGCGGTGGTCCACTGCCACTCGCGCCACGCCACCATCCTGGCCTGCGCCGGCAAGCCGATCCCGGCGCTGCACTACATGGTCGCGGTCGCCGGCGGGGCGTCGGTGCCGGTGGCGCCCTATGCGACGTTCGGCTCAGCGGAATTGGCGGACGCCGTGGTCGAGGCTCTGGACGGCCGCTTCGCCGCCCTGATGGCCAACCACGGCCAGGTGGTGGTTGGCCGCAGCCTGGAAGCGGCCCTCGCCATCGCCGAAGAGGTCGAGGAACAGGCGGCGGTCTATTGGGGAACCCTGGCCATCGGCGGCCCCAACCTGCTCAGCGACGCCGAGATCGGCGCGGTGCTGGAGCAGTTCAAAGGGTATGGGCAGAAGCGGTAGCGGGTTTACACTGCCTAGAACGTTTCCCCGACCATCTCCTCGCTCTTGGCCCAGAGCGCCTTGGCGTTGTCGGGATCCAGCGCATAGCTGCGGACGCCGCCCCGGAAGCCCGGATCGTCGACGATCTCGGCCACATGACAGTCTTCGCAGAAGTGGGCGCCGACAGCGTCAGCCGGCGCCACCACGCCCGCCCACACCGAAGTGGCCGCGCCTTGCGGGATGGTCTTCCACTTGAACTCCGGCGCGCCCGCCGGGGTGGCTTCGTTGATCGACTTGATCATCGCCTGGGTAACCTCCGGCGTCATGTAGCGGCCGAGCTCGGTCTGGATGCCGCCGGGATGGACGGCGGTGGCGCGTACGCCGTCAGCCTTGTGCCGCCGGTCGAACTCCACCGCGAACAGGACATTGGCGGTCTTGGAACGGCCATAGGCGCCGAACTCGGTGTATTCGGTGTGCTCGAAGTCGGGGTCGTCCAGGTTCACATCGCTGAACCGATGCCCCGACGAGGACAGGTTGACCAGCCGCGAGCCGGGCTTGAAAAGCGAGGCGATGCGGTTGACCAGCACGAAATGACCCAGGTGGTTGGTGCCGAACTGGGTCTCGAACCCGTCGGACGTCTTCCCTTTCGGACAGGCCATCACGCCGGCGTTGCAGATGACCAGGTCGAACGGCTTGCCGGCCGCGACCAGGGCGTCGGCGCAGGCGCGCACGCTCTTCAGCGACGCCAGGTCCAGCTCCACCAGCTCCAGCCCGCCGCCGTTCTTCGCATCGGCGAGCACGACCTCGGTGGCCTTGCGCGCCTTGTCCAGGTCCCGCGCCGCGCCGACCACCTGCGCGCCATGCGCCGCCAGCACACGAGCGGTCTCGACACCCAGGCCGGCGGAGACGCCAGTGACCAGGATGCGCTTGCCCGAAAGGTCGACGCCCGCAAGCACCTCGTCGGTGGTGGTCTCGGCTCCGAATGATCCGGCCATGGTTTTCTCCCGTTCTGCTTTCAGAAATTCTCGACGTGGCGCCGCGACGGAACCTGAGTTCGGCGGTTGACGTGACCGCCTCGACCCGGCTCTGATGGTGGCGAAGCTCCAACATGGGAGCGAGGGAAAGGAAACGCCATGGCCGCCAAACGCTTTCCGGTGGAAGCCAGCCACATCCTGATGTTCGCCCGCTCGGTCGGCGACGACAATCCGGTCTACAGCGACGAGGACGCGGCGAAGAAGACCGAGGCCGGCGGCATCATCGCCCCGCCCACCTTCGCCCAGTCCAGCGCCCAGTTCGATCCGGACTATTTCCTCAGGCCCAAGATCGGCCAGCCCTGGTTCGGCTCCGGCAAGGAGCCCACCGGCGTCAAGCGTGAGCCCGGGGGCGGGGGCGGCGGGGGCGGCCTGCACGCCGAGCAGCACTTCGAATATCACCGCCATCTGCGCCCCGGCGATGTGCTGACGGCCACCACCTCGCCCGGCAAGACCTGGGAGCGCGAGAGCGCCCGCGCCGGCAAGCTGGTGTTCTCCGAGAGCGTCACTGAATACCGCGACCAGAAGGGCGAGCTGGTCATCACCGCCCGCGGCGTCGGTGTGCGCACCGAACGTCCCGTCGATTCCAAGGCCTGAGGGAGAAACCACGATGGCTTTGAGCGCCAAAAAGCTGAAGGTGGGCGACGCCCACACCGCGCGCCTGGTCGAGGACCTGAAGCGCACCCAGATCGTCCAGTACGCGGGCGCGTCCGGCGACTACAATCCGCTGCACACCGATGAGGTCTTCACCACCAAGGTGGCCGGCTATCCGTCGGTGTTCGCCCACGGCATGCTGACCATGGGCATGACCGGCAAGATGCTGACCGACTATGTCGGCGACGCACGCCTGACCAAGTACGGCGTCCGGTTCACCAACCAGGTCTGGCCGGGCGACACCTTGGACTCCACCGCGACGGTGAAGGAGATCAAGGACGAGGATGGCAAGAAGATCGCCGTGTTCGACGTCTCCACCGTCAATCAGAACGGCGTGGTGGTGGTCAGCGGCTATGCCGAGGCGCGGGTGGACGACTGAGGACCATTGGAAGGCGCTCGGCCCCGCGATACCGTTAGGGGATCTCGCTGACTGAGTGCGTGAGGCGGCGGCTTTTCTTGAAGGCGCTCGCCTTAGGTCCTGGAGGCGATTGTTGCTTCGGGGTTCGGCTTTCCCCTACCCTGCGCATTGCCTATGGGTCTACTCCCCCGCGCAGCGGCGGGAGGCAATGTGACCCCAAGTCACTTTTTGCTTGACAGGTTTGCGATTGTGTGTTCCTGGTTTGTTCGATCATGAACGCTCACTCAGACATCGCCGCCGAGACCCAGACCGACGCTTCCGATCCGGAGGCGGGGGGCCTTGGCGCGCCTGTGTTCGACCCCGATGGGGAGCGGACGGAGACGATGCTGAACAAGCTGG
>Ga0302314_10001282_pt1 | contig 47040 bp, 70 predicted proteins | sample III_Palsa_N2_3_FD_200533 | JGI IMG/M metagenome (GOLD analysis project Ga0302314, IMG submission 200533) | Peat permafrost microbial communities from Stordalen Mire near Abisko, Sweden - III_Palsa_N2_3 | ecosystem: Environmental > Terrestrial > Soil > Palsa > Peat permafrost | place: Sweden...
CCCCAGATGCAGAGTATGTCGTCCTGCGCGGTCGTGAGAATGTCGGGCACGAAGGGCGTGCCAGCCGGAACTGCCGTGGTGACCGCGCCCGCGTCCGATATGAAGCTGTAGGCGCCCGAATACATGGTCGCGCTGGAGGTATTCTGCGCCGGACCATCGTAGGTCCAGGTGCTGCCCGAGCCCGCCGTGATCATAGCCGGGAGGATTGACCCTTGACCCGACATGACCTGTCCGACGGCGATCGCGCCGCTGCCCGCCACGTTGCTGATCGTGAGCGTGTTACCGGCAAGCGTGCCGGAGAATGTCGCGCCGTTCGCGCGAGAGATCGTGCCGTGAACCCCGCCGATTGATCCGGTCTGTGTTCCCGCAGCAGAGCCGGGCCCACGCAACAGATCGACGTCGATCCTGGTGACTGCGGTGCTCGCACCACCGCCCGCGATGCTGTTGCCCGAGACGGTGATATGCGCCGGGCTTGATCCCCACCGCGCCGCTATTTCAGGAACAGTCGTTCCGCCAATTGCCGTGGCATTCGACATCGTGACGTTGGGATAGAGAAGCTGGAAGGCGGGGTAGAACGCGCTGGAGCCGTTTGCTGACAGGCTATCGCCCTGCACCGTCACCTTGGTGACGAGGCCGTAAACCGGCTTTTCAGTGCCGCCCGTAAGGGGCTGGTAGAACAGGCCATAGGGCGCGCTGGGCAAGCGATCAGACTTATAGGTGACGTAGGTATCATCGACGATGCGCGGCTCATAATTATTAGCCGAGAGCGTGGTCAGCAGAAAGGCGCCGAGCCCGAGCCGGCTGCGCGACCGGATCTGGAAAAAGCCGTTGCTGTCCTTCACAGTGCCGACGCGCCACGAGGGGCTGGTAAGGCTCTCGTCCTGAATACCGACGCTCGCAGTCTGATCATCTGTGGTCAGCACCTGCTTGCCAAGAACGTAGGCCTTACCCGTTGTGCGGATGCCGAAGAAGACTTTGCCGTCCGCATCCAGCATCGCACCCGGCAGCCAGCCCGACCGGATGGACCAAGGCCGAAACGCCACGTTCGATCCACCCAGCTTGGCGGCCGTCGAGATCAGTTGGCCTTTGACAGTCAGCGTCTTGTTGAAGACCGCGGCGGTAAATTGGTAAAACAGGCTTGTCCCGTGCTTGTAGCCGCTCAGACGACGCATGGCGGCGTCGAATATCGATCCGTGCCAGCCAGACCTCGACGAATCCGCGGTGTTGACGAGATTGTTGACCTCTTCCGCTGCTGCCTCGGCCTGTTCGGCGGCTGTCGCAGCTGCAGCTGCTGCCGCTTGGGTACCGCCTAGCAGCGGCGCAAGCAGAGCGGCGGAAGCGATCGTTATCGTGAGAGCCTGCCCGGCGATCGTCGCGATGGCATCCGGTGCGATCGGCGAGGGGTCGTTCGCGAGTACGGCGCTGGCCAACTGTGTGACGCCGGCCGCAACGGTGAACGGTCCATAGAGCCAACGCGCTTCGGTATAGCCCGGAAGGGTAACGACCATGTCCCAAGCGAGCGTGAGATCATCGCTGATTTCATCTCCCGATGGGAGAGCGCTGCCGAGAGACGCGCCGGGGATCTGAAGGCGAATATAGCTGATCGGCAGCGCGCCGGTCGTGTCGACCGCCATCAACCGCACGCCGAGCACAGTCGGGTCAGTCACGGGCGGCAGGTCAATCACGGGCGTACCCGGCGCATTCGGATACAAACGCACCTGCGCGTGCAGATTGGCGTTCGTGAGATCAACGCCCTGGACGGCGATGATATAGGCGAACGGCGTCCATCGGTTCGCGGTGAGCGCGACCTGTGCTGCGTTGATCATCGGTCTCTCCGCGAAATCAATTTCAGAAGCTGGTGATCACGATCGCCTCGCCACCACCGCCGGCGCCGCCAGCGCCACCGTTGAAGCCGGTTTGCGTCGATCCACCACCACCACCGCCGCCGCCGGGGAATTGGCCAGCGCCGCCAATGCCTCCGTTGGTCGTGGTCGATGCGCCGCCGCCAGCGCCGCCCGATCCAGCGCCGAAGTTCAGGGCAGCGGACAGCGTATTTCCAGCGCCGCCGCCGGCCGCGCCGCCGGTAGGCTGGCCCTGCGCGACCGCGCGTCCGCCGGAGCCACCGCTTGATGCAACGTTGCCCGTCGTCACGCCGCCACCGGCCGCGCCTCCGCCAGCGCCGAGGATCATCGGAGCGTTGTTTCCGTTGCCGCCGCCGCCGATGGTGCCGCCAGCGCCGGTTGCGCCAGACGGGCTTCCTCCGGCGGTTCCGTTCCCACTGCCGCCCGCGCTCGCGATACCGCCGCCGCCGCCGCTCGATGACGTAGCGCTGACTGCGCCGCCCGCTCCATAGCCTGGCCCGTACGCCACCAGCGTGCCGAACGTGGTGCTACCACCGATCGCGCCCACCGAGCCAGGTCCCGCCGAGGTAGCGCCCGCGCCGCCGCTTCCGGCTGCACCAACCGTTCCCGAAACCGTCGAGCCGAGCGCGGATGCGGCCCAAGTGCTATCGACCCCGGCCGCGCCTCCGCCGCCTGCGCCGCCCGACGTTGCCGTGCCGGAAGCCGCCACTGCGCCGCCCCCGCCGCCTGCGCCACCCGCAATGAGAATTACGCGAACCGCGACCGCACCTGGGGGCTTGGTCCATGTGAAGCTGCCGGCTGTCGAAAATATCTGGACGTTCGCGTTTGCAGCGGCGCCGAGGTTCGTTCGCGCTGTCGATGCGCTCGCGAGATCCGAAAGGTTCGCGGCATCTGCCAGCCGCGCCGTCGAATCCACCGCATTGATCGTGACCGGTGCGGTTCCATCGAACGCCACGCCGTTTATCGCACGCGCCGTCGTCAGCTTCGCGGCCGAGCCGCTGATCGATGTGATGTCGGTATTCACGCCCGACGCCGCGGCGCCGATCGCCGAGCGCGTGCCCGGGGCGTCCGCCATTGTCAGCAGGTTCCGGCCGAACGACGTCGTCGTCAGCGCCGCAATAGCGGTCAGGTCGGGGTCGATCGGCTGGAAGCTCCCCGCAGCCAGCGCGATGATCTGCGTCGGCGTCAGCCTGACGTTCGCACCACCCTGGACGGCCGGGATAAGCTCGGGACCGGCAAGCGCCGCCGCGCTCGGCATTGCGCTGATCTTGATCGGATCGGCCGCCGAGGGCGCGGGCATTACGCACGCGGCGATGAACGCGAGGCCAGCGGCCACGCGGTGCAATAGTCGCATCGATGTCTCCGAGGTTTAGAGGAGGCCGGCTGTGCCGATGTTCACGAAGGTGCCGGTGTCGTCGCAGATGAAGTCCGACCAGGCGGCGCCGAAGAGGCTGGTGAGTATCTTGACCTGACCGAGGATGGTCAGGCGGTTGACGAGCCGAAAGCGGCAGCCATTCCAAGCGTTGGCGGTCGAGAAGCCGATCGCCAACGTCGCCAGCGCCGGGACTGTGCCCTTCAGGATTTGAATTGGACGGTCGACCAGAGGCGTCAGAGTTAGCGTCCCGCCCGCGGTGATGTTGCGCGTCAAAGTCGCGTCCCGCCCCCGAGGTATCCATGCGATGCCATCGGACTGGCAGTAGCCGCCGATTCCACCGTGGAGATCAGTGACCCAGACGGATTGTCCCTTGTAGGGCGCCGCCGCTGGCAAACCTGCGATCGGCCAAGCAAATGGCAGGACCTGCGGCATCGGGACCTTATAGGGCGTGGTCATAGGCTGGCGCTCGTCGTCTTGTTATGGCTGAGCCTGCCGCCGACCACATAGGTGTGCGCGTCATCGACGGTGATCTGCACAACCCACCCGCGACCATCCGGCACGCCGATCGCGTCCATCCGCGTCCAGGCACCTTCCCAGAACAAATGCGACGGCGAGGTCCGCGGATAGCCCTTCGCCCACCATAGATCGCTCTCGACCCGTGCCGCGCGAGAGACGCGATAGGCAGCCCAGACGCCGCTATGCTCGTGCCGTGTCCAAACCGACATGCCCGCCTGCAGATCGGCTGCGCGGATCGTCTCGCCCGGCCCAGTGCGATCGTCGTTCGCCAGCAGGATCGGCTCGTCTTCCTGCGGACAAGCGCCTCCGCCAACACCGCCCGGCCCGCTCGCGCCGCCACCCGTCGAACCGCCCGTCGAGCCCGCTGCTGGCGTGGTGATGTCGCCGAAATAGTGGCGGCCGGGATTGGCGGGCGTGATCAGCGCGTCGTCGGGATCGGTGCTGGCCTGATACGTGACGGCGCCGCCCGAGCGCGTCGGGTCGTCGTAGAAGATGACGTAGTAGGTGTTCAGCGCGAGGCCGGTGATCGTCCCCGCGGCGACTGCGACGCTCTTGTCCGCATAGATGCGGGTGTGCGCCGGGATTGACACCGTCGCAGCCGCGCCCGTGCCGTCGATCGCCGCTGTCGGCGCCGCGCCCGCGGAAGGCTTGCTGCCGTTGATCAGTGCGGCGAGCGATCCAGGAGCCACGAATTCGCCGGCAATGGCAGGCGGCAGAATAAGCCGATCGGTGACGACACCACGCACGCGATAGCTAATCGCCACCTCGTACGCCGCGCCGGATGCAACCGAGCTGACCACATAACTCGTCGCGGTCGCAGGCAGCTCGGCCGAGACAGTCCATGGCGTGTCGACAGCAGTCTCGGCCTCTATGGTGTCGCCAGCCTCGGTCAGGATCGCATCGGAGTTTTCCTGCGCGACATAGTCCGGAGCTTCGCGGGTCTCGATGATGAACGTGGTCGCAGCGTCGTTATCGACGGCGCCACTGATCAGGACCGCAGGCGTCGAGACACCTGCATTCGAGATCGCGGTACCGACCGATGTCCAACTACCGGCCGCCGGCCCAACGAACGAGTTTGATAGGCTGACGCTCGGTGTCGCCGGCGCGCCCGTCGTCTGCGCCAGCGCAAATGCGTGCTTCGCCACGGTCTCAGAACGCGCCGTCATGGTGACGGTCATCGTTTCCGGATCGCGCTGGCGCTTCATGATCAGCATGTCTTGGCCGACGAGCCCCTGTTCGGTCAGGGTCGCGCCGCCCGTGACGACGTCGCCCGCCTGATACCCCATCCAGCGCGGCTTGAGCGGCAGCGTGATCGGACCGAATTCGCGTGCGTCCTCGATCTGGTAGCGCGCGAGCTGGGCCACCTGATTGGGTGCGTTATTGTCCGTCGAGACGCCGGTCACGAAGGGGAAATCGACACCCTTCTGGCGCTGGCCGCCATCGAACGCGACATATTCGTCGACAATGATCGGCGCCGCTGAGGCCATGCCCCAGGTCACTACGGTCTTGAGCGGGTAGTTCCCGTCGCTGTCCGCCTTCTGCGACGTATCGGCGACAGTAACGCTCTGCTCGGCCATGTAGCGCGGCACGACCGCGTTGATGCGATCCCGGCGCGACTGCATCGCCTGGACGCTCCAGTCGCCGATGATGTCCGAGCTTTCGATCGTCGCCAAGCTGACGCGTGGCGTGTTGACCATGCAGCCGATCGACGCGCCGTTGCGAATGGGCGTGGCGCCGCCGCTGGCAAGAATATCGTTCAGACGCTGCCACTTGCTGTCGGTCGACAGGATCGTGCCGCCGAGCGTCCAGCCGTTGGCATCCGCGACGTTCGCCGCTTCCACAAACTGATCCACGAGGATGGACGTGATCGGCCTACCGACGCCGATCACGAGGATACCATTCTGGCGGTAACCGATCAGGTAGGAAAGCCCCTTCAGCGCAGGATTATCGTAGCCGGCGAAGCTCCATGTGCTCTCATCATTCCACCGTTGCGGGCCGTCGCCGCCAGGATAAGTGCTATCCTTGCGCGGATCGTAGACCGTCGTACCGAGCCCGACGAAGCCGCATTGCGGCTCCGTCGTGAAGGTCACGCTTCCCTTGGCGTCATAGGACAAGGTGATCGACGACGCGGCGAGGCCGGACAGCTTGGATGCGGTCGTAAGGCCGGGCGGGCCGAGATCTCCGAGTTGCACGGCCTCGGGCTGCGCTCCCAGTTGCGTGCTGACGTACATGTGCCCACGGTCAGGCACGTTCGCGTCCGTGCCGGAGATCGTGGTGGCGACGCCGTCGACGTAGAAGTTCTCGATGCCCTTGATCGGACCCGTCGAGTAGACCGTGATCAGGGTCTCGTTGACGTCGTCCTTGCCATAGGCCTGGCGATAAACGATCTGTCCGCCGACATAGCAACGGCCCATAAGATGCGGGATGCCGGCCTGTGGATCTGACTGCCACGCCATCGGATTGCCGATCTGCTGCGGCTTTTTAGCGGTGAGATCGGCTAGAATGCCAAGGCCGGCAGTCGCGACAGCCAAAGCCGTCGAGGCTGTCGCCACAGAGACGCCGACGGCCGTGGTCGCGGCTGCGGCCGTCGGCCCGATCGAGATGCCATAGGTGGCGACGGCGAGCGCAACGACGCCCACCACTTCCGCCGCAGTCCGCAGGAAATGGCTCACGAAACACTCCAGGCGGTCTCGAGCTGGACGCGGCGCAGGACGCTGACGCCAGCCGCGTCTTCGTGAAAACCGAGCATGGCGCCGTTGCCGAGCATGACGCCGAACGCGCCGAAGCTGTCCGTGCCGGCCCCGCGGACCACGTCGCCGACCATCGCGTAGGCCGGCGCTATGCGGGGCAGCATCATGGCGTCGAGAACATCGTCAATCGAAGCGAAGCCGCCACGCTTCAACGCAGCGCGCGCGCCGAGGGCCGTCCGATAATTGCCGAACCGCATCAGGCCGGCGTTGATGTCGAACTGCCGCAGATGCCACGCGATGATGCGCGAGCAGTCGCAGCCACCCCATTTGAATGCCCGATCGATCCAGTGATCGCGGGTCGCCTGCGCAGCGTTGACGCGGCGCTCCATGATGCCCGTCATCGGCTTACGCCCGACTCCGGAGCCGTTCCCCAGTATATCTGCCTCAGGATGCCGGTCACGTCGGCAAGTCCGGTCTCACCCGGCCAGAGGTGGCGATGGAAAGTGTCCGATAGGCGGATGCCGTCGTCGGTGAAGAAGAAGAGCTCGTCATCCGACGTGATCTCCATCTCGAGTGTTCGGTTGTTCGCACCGCCCTTGAGCGTCACGGTGTCGAGCGAGCCGGAGAACTGCAGTTCGGGCATGTCGATAGGGAGGCCGGTCGCTTGGTTCAGGATCCCGAGCCACAGCGAGACGGCCGAGCCTTGCATCTGTGGCTGCGCGATCGTCGTCGCTGCAGCGTCGTCCTTCGGCGCGAATGTCATCTTGATCGCCGGCGCTTCGTCGCCCGCGCCGTCGGTCAGGGCCTCCATCGAGAGGACCGACCCGAACACCGGGTCGTCGCCGAGGTAGGTGTTTCCCCCGAACATCGTGAAACCCGCGCCCTCAAGCAGATAAAGCGTCCGGCCCGGCAGCGCGATCGACAGTGCGCCGAACATCATCACCACCGGCTGGGCGAGAGCCGCATCGTTGGCGGCCGAGAAGCGCGACATCAGGCGGCCTCGGTGATCGTGAACTGCACGTCGACGTACGGTGCCGTGCGAAGCTGCCACTCCAGCGCGTTGCCCGAGAGGAAGCCTTCGATCATCGGCTTCGCAAACTCGCAAACAGCGCCATCGTCAGGAGAGACGCGGAGCATCGGCCAGATCGAAGCGGCTACGGTACCGTCAGCCCCTGCGATGCCCTGTGCGGCAAGGAAATGAAGGTATCGGCGACCGCCCTGGACGATCGAAAAGAACTGCCCTGCCCGGCCCGCGTAGCTCGGCGTGAAGTTCTTTAGATTGAGAGTGGTGCCCATCTGGCCAGCCCCGTTGACGACCGGACTGCCCGGCGCCCCCACGGGCATATCCTGTGGAAACGCATACAGTGCGCCCTGGCTGATTGCCTGCATGAGTGCCGCGAGGAAGATGCGGCCCTCGATTATGCTGCTCATCGCCGGCAGCGTGATGTCGATCGCGAAGCGGCTGCCCGGCCGGTTGACGCGCTGCGCGGCGCCGCCGCCCGGCGGCGTCAACACGCCGCCGAAGTCGAGCAGCCGGGGCTTCGCGGAAGCGATCCCCGGTTTGGCCGGCAAAAGGATCGACATCAGGACAGCGTGCGCCGGCGTCGGGCCGCATCGGCGTGGGCCGCGAGCTGCGCGCCACCAGTTGCGATGCGCGGCGCTGCCTGCTGAACCTGAGCCCCGGAAATGCTGGCGACATACGGCTCGAACATCTGGCCGGACTGGACGCCGATCGTCACCTGGGCCGGTGCCTGACGACTGAGCGAGCGCATGTCGGAGGAAGAGAGGTGCGCCGGCGTCGGAAGCCCCCCAATGAGGCCGCCTTCGGCAAAGCCGGGCAGCTTGTTGTCATTGATCGCGTGCAGAAGCGGCAAATTGGACTTCGTCGCCTTCGCGTTGACGACGAACTCGCCGTTCGAGACGCGGGCCAGGATGCTGTCTGACGTTCCATTGCCGGGACCGGAGATGTGCCCGCCGTCAGCAAAGCCATCGTCCGAGGGAAGGCCGGATCCGAAGTTCCAGTTCTTGTCGGACGTCGTCGCGCCGCCGAATAGCTTGCCGATGCCGCCGAACAAGCCTCCCAAGCCGCCGCCGCTTCCGCCGCTCGATCCGCCGAACAGGCTGTTCGCGAGCGGCTTTATGATCGCCTGCTGGATGCCGATCTTCAGCAGGTCCGCGACGATCGACGATGCCATATCGTGGAAGGCGGCCGACACCGACTTCGTACCGCTCAACACGCCTTCCAGGCCGTCCTCGAGCTTATTGAGACCGCCGACGTCTGCCTGCTGCAGGCTGTCGCTGATCGAGGTCCCGTTCAATTGATTGGCGAAGGCCTGACCCGGCGACGCGTTCTGTCGATCGAGCTGCTGCACCTTGAGCGGATGCTCGGCGTCGATCTGGTCGAGGCCCGTCCTCGCGCGGGCCACTTCGTCCGGGGTGTGTAGCTCCGGGTGATCGACGACCGCCTGCAGCGGAGCGCGGCGTTGTGCCTCATCGGCCGCGAGCAATCGCAGCGCCAGATCGCGGCGTGCTTTCGTCGTCGTGGCCAGCGCCTGCTGAAGGTCGAGGAGCGCGATGGCGCCCTGCGATTGCAGTTGCTCGGTCGCAAGCTGCTTGTCGATCGCGTCGAGCCGCTCCTTTTGAAGCGAGCCGATCTCCGCCAGCTCCTCGGTGTTGAAATAGACTTCGTCCAGCTGGTCGGACTGCGCCTGCGTCAGCTTCTTCGCGGTGACCTGATCGGCGAGCTCGGCGCGCTTCTGGGTGACCCCTGTATAAAGCCCGGCGCGATCGAGGCTCCCTTTTTGCGCGTCGTTGCCCGACAGCGAGATCTGCGCTGCGAAATAGCCGGCCTGCGCCGAGGCAAGCTGAGACTGGAACGCGTGATCGTCGTTCGCCGCATGGGTGGTCTGCGCCTGCTGCCGGCGAGCGAGCGTATCGGTGGACGGTCCCTTCGGTCCGAAGCCAACATGATAGTGATTGCCCTCGTCGAGGGCCTCGGTGAGATGCACGCCGGCATCCTCGAAAGCCTTCTTGAGTGATGCGAGCGACACGCCGGCCGTTTTCGCGACGTCGAGCGCCTGCCCGCTTTCGTGCAGGCTCGTGCCCGGCTTGGCCGCGAGCGATCCGGTGCCGGCGAGATAGCGGTTGTAGAGAACCTGCTGCTGCGCGGAGCTGCGGTAGGAACTGGTGACGGTTCCGCCGATGCCGTGGACGATGTCCTCGGCCTGCCCAAGGTTGATCTGCCGCCCGACCTGGCGCCCGTCGCGCGAATCCTTCTGCGCCGCCTCAAGCCGCTTCACCGCGGCCGTCGCCGCGTCGAGCTCCTCGCCCCACTTCTTCAGCGCGGCCTGCTGCGCCGGGCTATAGGGCATCTTCTCGAGATCGGACTTCTGGGCATCCAGGTCGCGAAGCTGTTGTCGTGCCTTTTCGAGCGGCGTGTTGGCGTTCTTGTCCTCCACCGAGCGCTGGACGCTGTCCGGCGTGAGGATCGACTTGCCAGACAAGGCAGTCCCGACGGCAGACGCCTCGCCGCGGAGCTGCGCGGCTTTCTGGCTCGCGGCCGTCGCCATGCCTGCAAACCGGTTGACGCTGTCCGCGAGCTGTTCGAGCGCCGCCTTGTCGGGCCCGGTCGCCTGACGTGCGAGCGCATCGAGGTTGTTGCGCAGTTTCACGACATCGCCGCCAGCGCTTGCAACCGCCGCGTCGATCGCGGGATTGTGGGTCACCGGTCCGAGACCGCCGGCGTCCGTCAGCGTGCTGGCGAGGACGCCGGCCTTGCCGCCGGCAGCGGCAGTTCGGGCGGCGGAGAAGGCCTGGTCCGAAAAGCTCTTCACCTGGGACTGCGCCGCCTCGATGTCGGGACGCTTCTCCTGCAGCGAGATCGTAGAGAGCAGGCGGTTGCGTTCGACGAGCTTGCCGTTGGCCTTGTCGATCGCGTCGGAAAGATCCCCCTGCGACTTCGCGTATTCTTCTTCGGCCTTCTTGGCATCGTCGGCGGCGTGGCCGCTTTCAACCAGGTTGGCGATGAACGGCGCGAGGATCGACGTGCCCAGTGTGATCGCGAGACCCCACGGCCCACCCATGAACCCGGCGAACTTCGCGAGAAATCCTTCTGTTGCGTTCGTCTCGGCCGCAAGGAACTGCAGGGCCTCGGCGATGCGCGGCACTTCGAGCGCGAAGGCGCGCACTGGCGACTGACCGGCCGTCAACGAGTCCGAAAAGGAGCGTACGACGTGCTCGGCGATCATACCCGAGGCACCCATACGACCATGCGCGCCAGCAACCTCGTCGAGCCCGTCGACCGCGATCCCGCTCTCGGCCGCCAGCCGCTCGAGGCCCGTGACGGACTCGCGCGAAGCCAGAGCGTTCTTCTCGGCCGCAATCGCCTGCAGCTCGAGCGAGACCGCGAGCGACCGCGCACCTGCCGACGCCTCGGCACCCGTCTCGACGAGCCGCGCCTGAGCATCGGACAGGGTGCGCAGGAAGGTGGCCGACGCATTCGCCTGATCCGACTCGTCGCGCGCCGCCTTCAGGTTAAGGACGACGCCGGAGCCGGAAGGCGTCGGCGCCTTCAACGCGGTCTGCGCGGTCGAGCGGATGTTCGCGAACGTGCGCGCGTAGGCCTGCTCCATCGCCTTGGCCTGATCGGCAACGCTGCCGCCCAGCTTCTCGAAAGCGTTGCGGACGGTGCCCTGAACGTCGTCGGCGCTGTTGCCGAGCTCGAGCAGGGCCGACTTGCCCGCCTTCGCAGCGACGGTCAGATCGCTGGAGCCGCCGCCAATCTGGATGAAGAGGCTGCGTGTGGAAGACGCTCCCATAATTCCCCCCAGAGTTGAGAAAGAGCGCTAAACGGTCGAAGGCGGGCGCCGAGGCTGCCATCGTTGAAGCTGACGCTTAGCCAGAGTACCGTCTCCGGCTCTGGAGGCAGTCAATGCGAAGGTTCACAAAGGTTATAGCTGGCGCGCTCGGGCTGCTCGTATGCACGCCGTCGGTAGCCATCACGCCTGTCGAGCAGGCCGAGATTGCTGATTATGCAAAAAGAGACCCGTGCCTGGCGTACAGCTACCTTGAGATGCTTTCGAACAAAGACACCGCGGCGCAACAGCGCCTGGACAGTATCAATAATCAAATGCCGACATTTGGCTCAAACTGTGACGCGTCCTTCGAGAAGCAACTTGCAAATCAAAATGACCCGTCGGGTATAATGAGGTGGCTTTCGGGCCTCGCCGCAAATAGCGCCCTTGCTGCAGCCATAGGACTGGCAGTCCTAGTTGCGGGTCTGATATTGATTCTTGTTGTCCGACTGACGCGCAAAAAGGGCGATGGGTAGATCAATTCCGCTTGTTCGCCTCTCGGCGCGCGTCGATCATCGCCCACAACTCGTGCGGCGTAGACTCCCAAAACTGTTCGGCCGACCAGCCGAAACCGTCCATCGTGATGCCCATCAGGCGACGGTAGGGGCGCTCGGACTTGCCTACGCTACCGCCGCTTTGGCTTCCCCCGACGCGGTCCTCCCGCCTCCGACGGCATCCGCGAGGCAGAGCGTCAAGCGGATCACGACGCTAACCAAGCCCTGCTCGTAGATCTGCTGGCCGATAACCTCGGCCGAGACGAACTTCGTCAGGGGATCAGACGCGCCTGCCTTGATGAGCGCTACCGCGACCTTGGCCGCCTCTTCCAGCTTCAGACCGTGCCTGTCGGCCTTGCGGGTAAGCTCCATGAGAGAAAGCGCCGTACTGTCTTCCATCTCCACGATGGCTTCGTAGGTCGGCCGCAGCTTGTATGTCACGCCGGCGAGCATGAGCGTATGCTCGCCGCGATCGGCATTGGCCCGGACCGGCGCGGCAGCCGCTTCGGCCGGTGCGGCAGCGGCGGCGCGCGGCTTGCGTGGCAGCTTCGCCATTACGCGGAGGCCATCATGTTATTGACCGTCGGCACCTGGGTCGCGGTCATGTCGTACGAATACGTCACCGCATCGCCGACGGGCGCTGACGCCGAGAAGTTGCCGACGCCGATCTGGCCCTGATATTTGATGATCGTGCCCTTCTTGATCTGGACGTCGACCACGGGCGGCACAGCCTGAGACGCCGCGTACATCGCCGCCAGACCGGCATCGGGGATCTTCACCTTGCCTTGGACGGTGAAGTCGATCGTCGACTGCCCGAAGCCCTGGGCCTTCAGGTTGCCGTCTTCCTTCGTGCTCAGATCGATCTTGTCGGTCGAAGTCTTCCAGTCGAGGCTGGTCTGGCCGCCGATCTCCGTGAACGATTCCGGGTTGCCGGCGATACCGACGGCGACGACCCAATCCTTGCCATAATCCGTGCCGGCCATGATGTTTCTCCCACATAAAAAAGCCCGGGCGAAACCGGGCGAGGAACGCTGAAAAAGGGGAAGCCGATCGGCGTCAGGCCGGCTCGACGATGATCTCGTATTGGTGGATGCCGACGCGCGTGACGCCGTCCGCCATGACGGCGGTCGATCCGGTCAGCCAGGTCGGCGACGAGAAGGCAGCACCGGCCGCGCTGATGTCCTGATCGTCCAGCGCATTGCGGACCTTCGCCATGATGGCAAGCAGCCCCGTCCGGTCCGGCCCACGGTATGTCACCTGCACGTCGAGGGTGAGCTTATCAAGGCGCTCGCGTTTGCCGCCGTATCGCTCGCCGTCCATGTCGCCGATCAGGATGACCGGGAGCGGCGTGTTCTCGTCGACGCTCTGGCGGACTAGCGCGACATCCGGCGTGATCGCCGCGCCGAGAGCGTCATAGACGGCGTCGCGCGTTGCTTGCCAAAGGTCGGGGATCTCGGGATCGACCGCCATGCGCTACCCCTGCATCTTGCTTTGGATGATGTCGGCGATCGCTTCGACGGCGCTGTTCGCGACGGCTTCGGTTTGTGGCGTATCGACGAACGGCCGTGGCGGCTCTGCCCGGACGGTCAGGTTGTAGGCCTTCACGATGTCGGCCGCGACTTTGCGACCCCGGACAGTCCGAAGCTTGCCGCCGACCCGACGCCGGCGCTCGACCAGGACAACCTGAGCTTTTCGGCCCAATTCGACGATACGGCCGTAGAACAGATTGCTTCTGCCACCGGCCGCTGCGGCTCCGATCAGGCCGGCCCTGACCTTTAGGCCATCGTTCAGCGTCTGGATGGTCAAGCCACGCCACAGATCGCCGGTCCTGACCGCAACGTCGTTCTTCTCAAGCGCGAGAATTGCGCCCGCCGCCTTCGGCAGCTCCTCCTTGATCGCATCCTCGGCGTCAGCCGGAAGCGTATCGAACAGCTTTATAAGCTCCGACATGCCGGGCCAATTCGACTGAGGCATCAGGTCGTCCTCTGCGCGCCGTTGGTCGAGGCAAAAATGACAAGCTGCTCGCGGTCACCATTCGGATCGTAGGGCGGTGCCTCGATATTGAGATCGATGCCGCCTGCCCCGTTCAAGCGGATTTGGTCATCGGGAAGCACCCCGTCCCGCCAACGGATCCGGAAGCGGTAGACGGATATCCCCTCGAGCACCTTGGCGATGAGCGCTTCGCGACCGCTCTGCCCGATCACCTCGGCGTAGGGCGCCGCGATCGGCGCCCATCCGGTGACGATCGGCTCGCCGCGCGTCACGACGACCGTAGCGCGCATGATCTCGATCTTCGTATTGAGGTCGCCGCCTTTCAGCCGCGGGAGGATCGTCGTCACTCAGTCGTCCACTTCGTGACTTTCTCGAGCATCCAGGTGACCGAGTTGGGAAGCTCAATCGGGGTGCCCCGCACGTCTACGGCGACGCTCTCGCGGTTGCGGTACCAGTGCCCGATCAACAACATCATTGCCTGCGCGACGATCGCGGTGTCGTCGGCAGAGAGCGGCGACACGACATAGGTGATGATCACCGCGCCGGGCTGCTCGGCTGTCGCGGGCCATCTGCCGATCGGCGCCACCATTGCGGGCTGCTCGACCAACTCGGTGATATAGGCATCGGACCCGAGCAGCTGCGCGTCGCCGTTCGGATCGATATAGGAAATGCTGGTGATCGACGTGACCGCACCGCCGGCGAGCGCGATGTCGCGGGCGCGCGGATTGCGCGCCTCGGCCGACAGGATTGGCAGGAAGTGCTGTTCGACACCCGGAAACTTATCGAGGACGAGGACGTCGATCGCGCCCACGACCGACTGGTCGATCTCCAGCTCGCACGCCCGGCGCGCGGCGGTGATCTGGCCTGTGAGGTAGGAGTCCTCGTCCGTCGCGCTCTGGTCGAGACGCAGGTGCGTCTTCAGATCCTGGAGCGCGACGGGCTCGGTCATGAGATCAGGCCTCGACCTCGGGCTGCGGCTCGTTAGCTTCCGCGTACGCGACGGCCTCGGGGGTGTCGTCCGCCCAGCCGGTCAGGTCGGTGCCCTCGGCGACGTGGATGACGTGGTTAGGGAGCGCATCGCCCGTGGCGACGAGCACGCGGACCTTCTTCATCACAGGCGCCTTCTTGCCTGCGGCGGTGGGATCGGTTGCCATTCTGAATTTCCTTCAGCGGGGAGAAAGGAGCCGGGCGACCTTCGGTCAGCCCGGCTCAGGTATCCGTCGACGCAAGGGGTGCAGCGCCGCCGGAAAGCGGCTTAGGTGGCGCTGTTCTGGAAGTAGGAGACCGGCGCGCCGCCGGTGATCAGATTGCCGTCCGCGCGGGCCCAGGCAAGGAAGCCGATCTGGCCCTTGGAGACGAACGCGCTGTCGTCGAAGCGGAACAGCGTCACCTCCAGGATGTCGCGGATCATATACTGGCCGAGGTCGCCGAAGATGATCGACTTCGCGTTGGCCGCCATCACCGGCATGTGCTGGTTGACGGTGTACTTGTAGCCGTTGAACGTGTCCGGCTCCTTGCCCGCGATGCTGCCCTGCAGGCCACCCGGAAGCCACAGCGGCCGCCCCTCGGCGTCCTTCAGCTTCTTGATCGCCTTCAGCGTCGTATCGTGGAACATGAAGCCGCAACCGGGCATCGCGCGGTAGGCGGGGTCCACCGAGTGGACCAGGTCCATGAAGTCGTCATAGATCACGGTCACGGTCTCGCCGGCCGCGCCGACCTTGCCAGCCACCGCGGCGGTCACGATGCCGCGCGGCTCGGTGACGCCGGCGCCGACAGTGAACTTGCGGTTCTGGATGCGCGCGATGCGGGTCGCGGCCGCCTTCCGGATATACGCCTCGACGTCCATGCCGGGACCCTGATCCATCAGGAGCTCCATCGGGACCGTGAAGATCTTCGAGGAGAACTTAAAGGCCCCGATCGCAATGGTGCCGAAGGTGACGTCCTGCGAGGAGGCGGTCGTCGACTCCGCGACGATCTCGCCTTCCTGCGCCGTCTCGTCGACCGTCGGGAAAGGCAGCGGAGCGCCGCTCGCGGTCTGAATGACGTTGGAAACGTCGCGCATGCCGCCGAATGCCTTGAGGGCCTCGAGCAGTTCGCCGCCGAAGCCCGTCGGAACGAGATAGCCGCCCTGGGTACCGTTGGACTGCTGGCCCGACTGCGCCGCCTGCGGGCGGCCGGTACGAAGGACGTTCGCCTCCTCGTGCGTCATACCGCGCTCGCCGTTCATCAGGAACGACTTGAACGCGGCCCGATACTTGACCGCGTGCGCGCGCTGATCGGCGGTCAGGCCGGCCTCGTGACGGGCGGTGTTGTCGATGCGGGTCTCGTCGGCTGCGGTCTCGCCGTCGATCTTCGCCTGCCGCTCGAGCGCGGAGATCTGGGAATCGATCAGGTCGATATCGGCATAGATCGCGTCGACCTGCGCCGAGATTTCCTTGGTGAACTTGGTGGTCGCCGGATCGAGCAGGTTGCGGGCCTCGAGCGCCTTGGCGGTGCGCTGATCCCGGAGCGTCTTGATGGTCATGGGTTGCTCCAATAAAAAACCCCGCCGAAGGGCGGGGCGGGGTGAGGCGTCCGGGAAGGAGCGCCGGTACGGCGGTCGCTTACGCGGCCGTGCGTTCGAAGAGGCCCAGGCGGCTGGCCATCAGCTGGCGATGCAGCTCCAGGTCAGGCTCTTCCGGGGCCGGCGGTTCGGTGAGCGCTGCGGGCGCGCGGTCGTAGACGGCGAGATTGAACACGCTCGCCTGCGCAGTCAGCTTGCTGGTCGTCGGCATGATGCTGTTGGCAAAACCGGCGTCGACGGCCTCCTGGGCGGAGAACCACGTCTCGGCCGCCATCCAGGCCTGGACCTCGGCCGCGGGTTTGCCGCTGCGGTTCACGTAGTCGGCGACGATCGTCGCATCGATCTTGTCGAGCAGGTCCGCGGAGGTCCGGAAGTCCGACGCATTACCGATCGCGATCGACCACGCGTTATGGATCATGAAGAAGCCGCCCTCGGCGATCTCGACGGTGTCGGCCGCCAGCGCGAGCACCGAGGCGGCCGAGGCGGCCAGGCCGTCGATTTTGGCGGTGACGGTCGCGGGATGCTGCGCGATCGCGGTCATCATCGCCCGCGCCTCGAACACGTCGCCGCCCGGGCAGTTGATGTGGAGGTCGAGGTTCGGCGAAGTCAGACCCGCGAGAGCCTGTACCATGTCGGTCGCCGAGATCCCCCAGTCGCCATCGATGATGTCGTAGACATAGATCGAGTCGGTATCCTCGGTCGTCTCCAGGCGCAGTTTGGTACCCCGCCCGGCATTGTCCCGGGCAAGGTTGAACAGCTTACGATGCATTGCCCGTGTCCTCTTCGGGTTTGACCAGGGGCTGGCCCGGAGGGGCTGCGCCGGTCGGTGAGTAGATCCGGTCGTCGTCTGGATTGTCGCTCGGCGGCTGCCCGGTCATGCGACGCGCGGTGTTCGCCGAGATCCAGCCGGGGAGCTGGTTCCCTCCGAGTGCTGCCCGCAGATATTCGGCGATCGCCTTGCCGTCGGCGCCGAGCAGATATTCGTCGTCGAACGATACGAAGAGATTCGACCGCTTCGCGCCGACGATCGGGAAGAGTTTCCGGCTCAGCTCCTTCGCCATGCGGATCTTGTGAGGCGCGACCGTGTAGCGGTCGAAGCCGAGCGCCATCTGCTCGACGCCGGTCCCCCAGGACGAGCTTTTATCGACCTCGCAGATCATATGAGGCGGCACACCGAAGATCCGGGCGACGTCGACGGCCGAATAAGACAGCAGCTCGAGCAGCTGCGCGTCCTTGGCGGTGATCGCGACCCGCGACCACGTGGCGCCGTTCTCGAGCAGCAACGGATTGTGCGCATTGGAGACGCCGGCGGCGCGGTTCTTTAGGTACGCCTTGAAATCGGCCCGCTGCTCCTTCGAGATCGACCCACTGAACCCGAAATAGTCGTTGGTGAGGAGCCCGCGCTCGAACTGGCCCGACGTATAGTCGCGGGTGGCTAGGCCGATGCCGATCGATTGCGCGTGATGCTCGATCGTCGAGAGCGCGCGTAGCCCGTCGTAATTCTGTCCGGGGCCCTTGAAATGGAAGACCTGCGAGGAGTCGAGGAACTCAGTCGACCCGTCAAAATTGACGAAGCGGTACCACTTGACCTTACCGGACCAGTAGACCGTCACCCGCCCCGGGTGGAAATAGTCAAAGTCGTGGACGACGCCGTTGCGCGCCTGCCGGATCACTGCGTAGCCGTTGCCGCGTAGCATCATCGCCATGCCCTGCAGCTCGATGAACTCGGGCGCTGACGTCTCGTCGTTCGCCTCGTCGACGAGGAACCGCGTGTATGGATGGTCGTCGACGCGCTTCTTTGAGCCGTTCGGCAGGCGCTCGTAGATCCCGATCGGATTGCACATCATGGCGCCGGCGATGAGCGTCACACAGCGCCAGACGGCGGAAAGCCGCATTGCCGTCTCTGGCGTTACGACCATACCAGCTGCGGTCTGACCGCCGCCGAACCACTGCATCGCTTCGCCGTCGCCGCCCTGGATGATGCGGCCGCTGTCGATGGAAGCGTTGACGGTCGGCGCCGCGGTGATGTCCCGCCCGAACGAGATCTTACCCACGCAGTTGTGGCCTAGTCGTCGCCCTCGAGGTCGACGAAGAAGGAACCTTCATATGGCGCCTCCTCGGCAGACGTTGAGACGGCGCCCATGGCCATGACCATGGCGACCATGCCGTCGATGCGGCCGGTCGATTTGGCTTTGTCGAGCTTCCGGTTACCCGCCGGATCCTTGATGACGACCGCGTTCGCCGCACACATCGTCATCACCGGGTTTCCGCCGTGGCGGACCTGCTCGTTCAGGAAGGCAATCTCGGTTGTATCCATTGCCGGCGCCATCGACGCGTAGCCCTGGCCGAACGGTTCGAACGGGAGCGCCACGCCCAGCTTTTGCATCTGCGCTTCGAGCGTCTTGAAGCGGAAGCGGTCGTAGGCGATCTTCGCGACCGGTATGCCGTCGCAGATCTCGCCGATCTTCCGCGCGATGTACTCATAGTCGACGGCGACGCCCGGGACGGCTTCGATGAAGCCCTTGTCGGCCCAGACGTCGTATGGCGCCCGATCGCGTTTCGCGTGGTCGCTCAGCGTGTTTGCCGGCTTCCAGAACCAGGCCTTCACGTGCCAGACGCCGGCGAGCAACGCGATGAGCACGAATGCGCAGAGATCGGTCGTCTCGGCGAGGTCGAGGCCGCCGTAGACCGGACCTATGCGGAACGCCTCGTCGTCGACGGGACCGTCCGTCTTCTTCCAGATCGCCGGCGGCAGGAACGGCGAGAAGCGGTTGACCCGCTGGTTCAGGTAAAGGTTGCGAAAGCCATTCTCGAACGACGGCATCCGCGCCGCTTTGTCGGCCGCCGCACTGAGTTCCACTTGACTGCGAAAAAGGCCAAGCGCGGGGTTCGCCGCCGCCTGGGCCGCGACGTCGGTGACCTCGCAGCCTGCAGGCCCCTCGTAGACGTGGCACACAATCTTGGGATCGCCGGATCGCCGCGCATCGTCGATCCGGATCGAAAGCATGTCGGCGTCGGTCGGCGCCTGGGTTGAAATGATGATCTTGAGCGCGTCGTCGTAGGCGCCCTGCGCCGTCTCGATCGCCTCGATGAAGTCGTCTTGCGGCCCGCGGACCTGACCCATCTCGTCGAAGATCGCGAGGACTGGCGAAAGGCCGTGCGCCGTCGATCCGTCCGCCGCTAGGGCGCGGTATTCGACGTTCATGGCCAGCCCGATGAGCCGCTTTCCAGACGGCACGATCCGGACCAGCTTCGAGAGGTCCGGGCTCAGATTGATCATCTTCGCCGCGAGGTTGAAGACGAGTGCGGCCTGGTCGCGCGAGCGGGCGCCCGACACGATCTGGCTATTGAGCCGCGCTTCGGGACCCGCGATGTGCGCGAGCATGATGCACGCGATCACGGCGGACTTGCCGTTCTTCCGCGCGATCGAGAGGATGCCCTCCGTCGTGCCGACCGGATTGTCGTAGACGTCGAGGATAAACTTCTTCTGGAAGGGCACGAGCCGGACCGGCTTACCGACCAGCTTGCCCTCCGGAACGAGACAGTAGCGCTCGATGAACGCGATGACGCGCTCGCCGCGAGTCACGGCGGGTTAGTTCAGGCGCGGACGCGCAAGAAGGTCGTCGCCATCCCCAGCGAGCGGATTGTGCCCGCCCTCGATTTCCTTGGCCTGCTCGCGCCGCTTGGTGACGTCGCGCTGCTCGCCGTTCTTCGAGCGGTTATCGAGCCCGAGCGCGCGCCGCAGCGTCACGATGCGCCGTGCCAGCTTGTCCGACGCGCCGATCGAGGCGATGAGGTCGTCGATCTTGATGTTTCCGCCGCGGTCGACAGTGGCGCCAGCGATACGCTCGGCGTCTGCCATCGCGCGAGCAAGGTTCGCCGCTACGGCCAGGTCGGCCTCGGTCCATTCGCTCTTTGCGCGCTCCGCGATCACTGCGTCCCAAAAGGACAGATCACCGCGGCGGATCTTCAAATGCTTCGGCGGCGACAGGTCGCGCGCGGCCGCAGCCATCGTCGCGACCGCGCCGGCTGCGCTGTCGATGCGCTGGCGTCGAGGCATGGTCACCATCCCTCCGCCGCCGGCCGCCGAAGCAAAAACTGTATTAGCGATTGAAATCGGGGATCACACGGTGTCCGGCGTCAGGCCGCCCAAACTTTCGACCCGCCCCACCCCTCGACCGCCCGAAAACGTCCGCACAGGGGACGCCTGACAGCCCCCGAGCGCCGTTCCGCAGCCGCGCGTCAACGCGAGACCTCCGCGCGATCGCTGTGCTGTGCGGCCTCTGTGGCGCCGCGCTTAGCCTCCGATCGCCGACCGGTACCACGGATGCGACGGATCGAGCGGCATCCCGGTATGGTCGCAGCCGCCGAGGCCGCGGGCGCGTTCGGTCGCGAACTGCTCCGCGGTGACTTCGAGGTGGCACGGCACGCACAGGTTGCGCGTGTTGCTGTCCTCGTCGCTTCCGCCGTGATCGAGCGGCTTGATATGGTCAACGCGCGTCGCTTCGCTAGTGCGTCCAGCCGCCGTGCAGCGTTCGCACAATCCCATCGTCCGGCGCAGTCGACGCAAACGCTGCGCCTGACCAGCGCGACCGCGAAGGCGCTTAACGGGTTTCGAGTTCACGTCTGCGCCCGAGCTCGTAGAAGCGCGTGAAGCCGATCACGTTGTCCGATGCCGCGATCGCGTGGACGCGGTCGGCAAGCGTCAGTGCTTTCATCCGCTCCGTTCGAGCGATCACGATGTCGTGTGTTGCACTCATCGTGTGTGAACCAGCCAAAGCGCTATCGATGCGCAGACGAGCGGCATCGACGCTGCCCAGGCGAGCGCGATCGTCAGCGCCGTGTCGCGCATCACTTGCGACCCTGCAGTCTGACGAGGCGATCGGCTATCTGCATCATCAAGCGCTCGGCATCGATGCGTGCGTGGTATGCATCGGCAACGTTGCGCGTCGTGCTGCTTTGGCGGAGCTCGACGGCACCTTCGCGCAGATCGATGATGACCGCGGCAATGCTGTCGCCGGCGATGCTCGATGTCGGGTAGCGATCGGCGACGGCTGCCATATCTCACCTCCGACACACGGACGTTGCTGACCGCTGCTATGGCAGCGTCGACCAATGGAGGTTCGAATGTCCGAGCAAGCCGAGTATCTCAGCGAGCGGATCGAGTTCGAAGACGAGATGGTAGCGATGGCGCCGTCAGATGAAGCGCGCCGGATCCATGAAGAGTTGGCGATGCACTATCGCAGCAAGCTGGCGCTGTTGAACGCCGAACCGGCGCCGCGCAGAAAGCTATCGCTCAGGCGGTGACGTGCTTGACGCTCCAGAATACGGCTTCCTCGACCTTGGTCTTGGCGAGCGACAGTTCGCGGCTCGCGCCGATCTTCTCGATCTCGGTCAGGAACGCCGCGCCGGCATCCTTGAGCGCGACCATCTGCGCCTTCTCGACGTCGCCGAGCACGCGATACTGGTGACGAACGGCGTTGTTCGCGGTCCGGGCATCGGATGCGCTGAAGACTTGGTCGGCCATGGGGATTTCCCAAATGTGAGGAAGTCTGAAACGCGAAACGCCCGCTAGCCGGTCCGGCCGCGGGCGCATCGATTACAACTGCGCCTCTACTGTCACTTAGCTGCGCAGCAGTCAAGCGACAGATTTGCTCTCGACTACATCGGCCAGCGACCACGAAAGCAACGCCAGCGTCGGCCACAGCACCATGCGGGCAATCACGTCCGCCCAAGGTTTCGACGGCTCCCAAAGCGCCGCTGCGGTCAATGCGACAGCGAGCGCGATGTGCACGACCGTCGCGGCGCGCAGGACGACGGAAAGCATCACAGCCCGTTGCGCATCGCTATGAGGCTTGCGGCGAACGCGACCGTCGTTTTTGCCGCATCGATCGCTGATCGCGCATTGGACGCCAGCTTCGAGCCGGCGACGCCAGCCTCTTCGTCGAAGCGACATACGTTTTCGAAGACGTCCCAATATGCACGCGGGATGCCACGCTTGATGCTGTCGAGCTCCGCCAGCGCCTCGCTCTGCGCCCATCCCAGCGGCGCATCGACCTTATCCGCGGCAGGATCGATCGCGCTCAGGCCGCCGTCCGCTTTATGCCAGAGATTGCGGCAATAACGGATCGCCATTTGCTGCGGCTCTTCGAACAGGCCTGCGCGATCATTGGCGATCCAGCGATCGACCGCAGTACCGCCGCGGTTGAGCATTACCTTAAACATGGACATGCGCTTACCGCCGAGCGAGCCGTCCAGATCTACGACCGTACCCTCCGCGTAAATGCCGTGTTGGGCTACGAACTGATTAACGAGCGGATCTTTCGGCATCCGCGTTGCAGCTTTGGTTTTCGGCTTCCTGCGCGGTCGCGCCATAACAACCCCCGGCAACGGAGGCGAAGATCGGCCTACGTTCACCCGCTTTTGCCGTCCAATTTCCAAAAGCTGCAGCCCCCAATCTGCCACCGTCAATCAAACAGTGGCGAGTTGCTCAATCAGGTCGGCGTCCGGGTCGCTTGTCGCTACCTCAACTTTATAGACATCGCCAAACTGTCGCAGCGGGCTTTCAACTATGGTCCAGCTGCGCTCGGCGTTCGCCAGACGCAGTTCCGCATCGCTCAACATCGCACCACGGTTGATCAGCAGGATAGAGCGGGCGACGCGCTTTCGGTACGTGAGGAAGCCTTCGGCTGCGAGCATTTCGACGTATCGCTGAACCCGCTTTGTCGCGATCCCCGCGAGTTGAGCGATTTCGTCGTGGCTCGGCGGATATCCCTTGTCTCGGAAAAGTTGGCGGATCGCGGCGAGCACCCGCTGTCTCGTCGACGCGCCGTTTATGACAATGGCGGCATTAATCACGAAACCTCTGTTGCCTCCACGCCTGCACCGAAAGTCCTCAACCGCGTCCCTTCAATCTCCGCCGCGCTCGCTTTGTCAGCCGTTTCGGCGTCTCGTAATGCTCGATCTGCAGAGCAGGCGTACGAAGGTATGCCCGCTCATTCCAGCGATCGTCGGATTGCGCCATCCGAATAGAAAGGATCGGCAATGGCTCGCGATAACCATAAGCGCTCGGTTCGCGCTCTTTCCATAGTCGCTCGTTACCAGACGCAACGCCCTGCGCTCGCGCATCTATCTGCTCGCGCGTCTCAAACATCGGATGAAGCGGGCGGCCCGGAAACAGACGCGGGAAGTCGAGTGGCCAGCATCGAGCGTTGACGACATCCTGACCGATATCGATCGAGCACTGCTCGCAATACCAGCTATGTGAACCGTGGTTATACCACAGCGCCGGTTCATCTTGGCACTTCTCGCGGTTGCAGGCGCCACCCTCGTGGCCTTTGTTGGGTTTGATCGGCCCGTCGTAATTCGGCCAAGTCACGCCGTCTCCCCCACTATCGATTGCGCGGCGATGGCGGCGGAACGGAGCAGGCGCAGTTTCTCGCGATCGAACTCATGGAAGCTCGACGAGACCCCTGTCGAAACGAGAATGTGCGAGACGAACGGCAGAAACGCATCCACGTTGTCAGGCGTGATACCGCTCGCGATAGCCAGCGGAGCGCGTGGCCCTATGGCATCGCGGATCACCGCCAAATCCGACGGATCCGCCGCACAGCCGGTAGCCGGCCCGCTGGTCGTCGGAATGAACCCGAGCGCTACTGCTCTTCGCGCAGCTCCGCACGGATCGGGCTCATACTGCTGATATTTAAAGGCCACGGCGCAAAATACAGTGTGAGGGGCGGCCGATAAGAGGCAATTCAATCGCGCTGCTTCCCAAGCGGCCGATCCGCTGGTGTGGGTTAGCTGCTCGTCGGTCCATGTCGAATCGACGCCGACGCCGATGTTGCTGGTGACGGCAAGCCGCGTTTCCGTATTCAGATGATTGATGCCGACGTGGGCGTGAGGCCAGCGCCGCTTAATCGCCGAGCCGGCGAACAGAAGATCGGTATTACGCCCGCGCATTTCGATCAGCATGACGCCATCGCAGCCTGCCTCGATCGCGCGCTCGGCATTGCGCATCGCCTGATTATCATCCGCGTAATGGATGACCGGGATAATCTGCACAGACGCCTGACATGATTTTTCAACGAGTTTCACGATGGCTCCTCCGTTCGGTGTCACGATCGATTAGTTGGTAGATTGCAATCGAGCCCCGACCTCGGCCGGCGTCCACGCGTTTGGCGCGGCCGGCCTTTATGAGTTGCGCCATAGTGCGCGCTACGCTTCCCCCGTGATCGCAAGTTATCTCCGCCAGACGGGCGTTCGTAAGCGGTCCGTTCATCCGCAGCGCGACAATAAGATCCTTCGGCCCGCTCATCTCTGCACTTCGACACGCGTCAGCCGCCGATCGAGAAAGCGATGAGTGAGTTGCTCGAGACGGAAGAGGTACGACTCGGCGATCTGGCGCTCCTGAACACCACTCGACACGCCGATTGTCAGCCCTTCATCGCCGATCGCCAGCGCCGCGCTATCGAGCAGGTTGCGATATGGGCCCGCGCCGATCGTCGAGGCCGCAGCTGCCCGCCATGCTGCGATCGCCGGAGCCTCGCCCGCCTTCTCGAACACCAACGGCGCGGCCGGCGCGTTGGATGACGCCGTCGCGGCTTTTGCTGCCGCCTTCGCCCTGGATCCGAATAATTCGCGCTCGATCCATTTCAACGATCCGATCGTATCGTCCATCGGCAGCGCCTGTAGCGTCCGAGTGACCGCCGGCAGGATATCGCGCTCGAGATCGTGACCGCGGTCCAGCCAACCCCTCAGCCGGCTCAGCTCGTCGGCATAGCGTTTCCGGGATGGGTCCATCGGCAGTCCGGCCGCTTCGCAAACCCGGGCTAGCTGCCGATGCAGCGCCCCGCCGATCTCGTCCGGCTCAACAACCGGCAAAATCTCGCGCGCATCGACGTCGATTATATTCCCTGTCCCTGTCCCTGTCTCTCTCTCTATCTCTTGGAGCGCTTGTCCCGGGGGACTTTGACCGCTTGTCCCTAGGGACATTAGTGCCGTGTCCTCGGGGACAGGCGCATATCGAGCGGCCAGGAATTCTTCGAGCGTCGGCGCGGCGATAGCGGTGCCGTGCCGCTGGTTGTATTTCTTCACGCGGGCGCATTCGGTCCGCCACCGCTGCTCGACCTTCGCCCGCCACGCCTCCCGCACCTGTTCGGCCACGACTGGATGATAAAGGCGGCCGTCGCGACAGGTGACGAACCCGCGCAGTGCGGCGGTGCGATGTCGCTTCCATGTGCGATGATCGCGACCGAGCCCGACCAGGCGCATCAACACGGTGTCGTTGTCGGGCAGGCTTCCCGCTGGCAGCTGGTGCCACGACGCCGCCCACAAAAGCACGGCGTACCAGCACGCCTCCGGATCGCCTTCGGCCGCGAGGTCGCTATCGCGCAGCCGCGAGACATGCAGCGGCATGAACGGAAAGTCCTGCAGATCACTATCGGCCGGCGTCAGCGGCGCGGGCAACATTTCACTCAAGCTAGTCGCCCCTTGGTATGGATGGTGCGCGGTTGATCACAGCTGGAAGCCGATCTGCTCGCCGGCGACGAACGGCGCAGGTTCGCCTGGCGGCATTGGCAGGCCTTCCCATGTCGAGCGCCGTCGCGATGGCGATCGAGACGGTGATGGCACCGACGCCGCCGATGGCGTTACCTGAACTGCTTCAGGGTAGGCGTCGGGATCGACGTCAGCCGCCATCTGTCGATAGCTCGCAGCGACATCGTGGTAGCCAAGGCGATCGCAAGCATCAGCGCTCGCGAGCCACCCTTCACGCTTCGTGCCGGCGAACGGGTTAAATCGGCCGCCGACGTTGAAGACCGGTGATTTCCATGTGATCTTGTCGGGACATGCGACGATGACGAGAGGCGCCAGCTCTTCTTCCGCCGGAGCGTCTGCCAGCTCCGCGAGCATCTGGCCGACTATGCCGTCGAGGGTATCGGCGACCCTGCCATCGACGACCGTGCCCGATAAGCGCCGAGCTTCGGATCGCCGCGACCATTGCGCTGCGTATTTCTCAAGGAAGGCGCGTCGGCTGGGCGTCATGCCAGCCGTTCCCTGCCGATCATTGTTCGCTTGTCAGCAGCGTTGTGGCGAGTAGCTTCCATGGCATGGACAGCAAGATCAGCGACACGAACTCCAAGGTCGTCGTCGAGTACAAGAACAAACAGCCACTCGATCTGCTCGAGCTCACTAGCTCGCTGACTGCGGTGGGCGAACAGTATCGGCGGTATGCGTCTCGCGAGCTTCGAAAGAGCGTGCAGGCGAGGCTTTTTGTCGGCCAGCTTCGTAGCGGCAGCATCATTGCCGAGCTGATACCGATCATGCAGGCGGCGGACTGGGTTTACACCCATACCGATCTCGCTGGTGGCTTCGTCGCGAACTACGGCGACATCCTCAATATGATCAGAGGGTTCGGACCAAGTTCGCGGCTTCTGGAAAAGGCTGACGTCCGCGGCGCCAAAAGCTTCGTTACGCCCGCCGCTCGTGACCCTGGAGCAGAGATCAATATCTATGCCCAGGAAGGTGCCACGGTCACGACGAACGTCTTCAATTTCGGGACGTTCGGCGCACAGGAAATTCGCCGCAATGCCGATATGATCCTCGGCGGCCTGCCCGCCGAATACGACTTCGATGCCGCTCCGATGGTCCTCTACCAGATGCGGGATGGACCCGCCGGCACGGCTGGAGATTATGGCATCATCGACCGTTTCGGCCTTGCGCCCGTGAAAATCCGATGGTCCAGCGACGAGGTGAAGTCGAGCGTCCTCGAGCGGGACGAGAACGTCTTCCATCTCGTCTATTTTGTCACCGGCACCGCCATTACCGCCGGCGGCCGCGTGGCCGCTTTCAATATCCGCCGTCTCGACGACGTTGGCGTGCGGCCGACGGAAGATCGATAGAGCGCGCATCACGACATACCCAGCGCGGCTTTGTACGTCTCGAGCAGCGCCTCGGCCTCGTCCCGATCGTTCTTCTCCATCTTCCGTAGGCGAACGATGGTCCTCATTGTCTTCGGGTCGTACCCGGTCGACTTGGCCTCCAAGTAGACGTCCTTGATGTCGTCCTGCATGCCCTTTTTCTCGTCTTCGAGCCGCTCGATGCGTTCGATGAACAGGCGTAATTGATCCGCCGCGACGTTCTCCGACATCAGTCGTCCTCCTGCTCGGCTTCGGCAGGCGCGTCGCTGACGCCCTCGCATCCGTTGTCGATCGCGTTGTTGGCCGCCTTGTCGAGGGCGTGATGGATCAACGTGGTGCCGTCGCCTTCCTCCGCCTCAAGTTCGTCGACGATCGCCGTGATGAAAGCATCGGCGTCGGTCACAACCAGCTCGCCGCCGTCGATTGCCGGGACTTCGATCGCCGATCCGATGAGCAAATCGACGCCGATGGAGATGACAAGACGGCCCTCGACAACCTCGATCTGCAGCTGCTGCTCGCGTGGATTTTCAGGCATGCACATTCCCCCGATTGGACAGGTTGATGATCGCGGCGAGCAGCGCGGCCGAAGCCGCCGTGGTGCGCGCGCGGAAGGTGTCGAACTCGCGATCGCGGTCGGGCGAACCCTCGTATTGAGAGATCTTGCCGCGGCGTGATCGACCGACGTCGACGCCGCGGAGACGCAGCGTGCCGACGCGGTTGTCGATCGACTGAACGCTGCGCCCGGGCAACAGCACGACGATGTCCATGGACGCGAGACGGTCGCGCTTGGCCTGCGCGAGGATCTCGTCCTCGGCTTCCGTCCAGCGCTGCGATGTGTTGGCGCGATGGCTCATGCTGCCCGCCTAACCGGCGCACGCAGGACTTGCTCGCAGACGATCGCCGACGCGTCGTCGTCGAAAACGCTCGGAATGAGCATCCTCGCCGTGCCGACGTCGCCGGCGAGTACCGCGGTCAGGAAGTCGAAGAGATAATGCCGCTGGGGGGGGGTATAGTCGGGCTCGTCTTCGCAATTCTCACAACGGCTGCAATGAACCGTCATTTCGTCGTCGCTGACGCGCACACCCAACAGCGAGATAGTGTCGCCAGCGCCGGCCGGGCCGCCACCGTCCGCGAGCGCGCCGGGAATTGCTTCCACGCCCAGCTGCTTGCACAAATTCGCAAATCCGATCCTGCAGTCGACTTTCATTGTGCCGCTCCCATGGGCTGGGCCACGGGACGCAAGCCGCCCCCGCGCCCGGGTTTCATTGTGATGATGCCGGCGCTCCGCTGCTCCTCGAGCATTTCCTGGGCGATCCGACGCCCGCATCTGAAGCGCTCGCAGATGGTCTTGATCGACGGCATGCCATCGCCGGACGTTGCAGCGGCGCGCAGCCACCGCGCGAGCTGCTCGCGCTCGTGGGGTGTGATGTCGCGTTTGACGCCCTTCATGCCGCGTCCTCCGTCTCGGCCAGATGCGCCTGCAGGCCGCGGCGGATCAGCATCGAAGCGAAGTCGTGGAGGGAGGCGCCGGCGACCTGGGCGGCGCGGAAGCCAGCTGCAGGTACGAGCAGCTTTCCCGGACCGCTCATTGCAGCGGTGATGATCTGCCCGGCCAAGGCGCTGGGCGTCATACCTGCCGTCGCCGCGCGGTTCGCGATCTCGTTTACGATCGCCGGCGGGACGTGCAGCAGCAGCGGCACCATCTCAGCCGGGCGCGGCTTGGGCTCGACCGCAACAGGAACGACCTCCCTCGCAACGATTGGCGCCTCCAGCACAACTTTCATCTTCGGCGCCGCGGCTGGCGGTCTCTTCGCTGCGGGGATTTCCGGCCTCGGTGACGGCGCCGCCTTTAGCAGTGTCGAGGCGGCCTTCGCCTGCGCGGCCCGAGCCGGCGTACGACCGCGATTGAGGATATCCTTGATCCGGTCGACCGCCGTATCGACGCTCCGGTCCGACTTCGTGACGCTCGGCGTCGGGCGCGGCGCGGATTCCATCGGGGTCGACTTGGCGCGGCCGAGCGTGATGATGCGATCTTCACCCTGCCAACGGAGAGTGATGTCGCCGCGATCGGCGAGATCCGCCAGAAGCGTGCGGGCCTGGTCGGCGGTGGTGAAGCCGAACCGATCCATGATCTCCGGATCGGTCGGCAGTGGCGTGCCGGCCTCGATCGCGACCTGTATCCAGTTGCGCATGACGCCGCGGTTGAGGGCGCTGTGCCTCATGCGGAGATTCCTTCCTTGGTTGGTTGGGTCGCGAACTCAGGCGGCAGGCCCAGCGCGACGATCGCGGCGAGCGTCGGCTGCGCCCGATCAGCGAGCTTGCTCCTCGGTGCCTTCGCAGGTCGGCTGGGATCGTTGAACGAAAGGCCGAGCTTGATCGCCTTCTTGCTGACGACGGCGACGTCCCGCTCGACGGCGCGAGCGAGGTTTGTCAGCGACATCCCCCGCGCCCAGCAAATCCTGATCGCGAGCAGCTCGTCGTCCGTCCAGGGCTTGCACCAGCCGTGTACGAGGCCGAGGACATTGGCACGTTGGCAAACCGCCATGCGGCCACGGCCGAGCTCGGCCGCAAGTTTCGGTGTCGGCACCTTCCCCCGGCCATAGGCTTCACGCAGGCGCGCATCGTCGGCCGGCGTCCAGACGGGCCCTTGCCGGAAGCCGTCCCGCTTCGGATGCGTGCCCTGCAGGCCGAGATATTCCACGCGCCAACGGATCGACGACTTCGTGCGACCGAGCTGCTGCAGCACCGGCGTGAGACTAACCCCATCGCGGTAGGCACGGCGCAGGATCTCGTCTTCGTCGCCGAGCCACGGACGCCCCCATCCCCGTCCGTACCCCATTCCACGGAGCTTCAGCCCGAAGCCGATCTTCGACCGACGGGGAAATCCCTCGTCGACGAGCATCTCGATGATCTTGATGTAGCGATGCCCCTCATGCGCAAGCGCCAAGGCGCGAGACACTTCCGCTTCGGACCAGCCGATGGGCGCCGCGGCATGTCGTAGACCGAGATCGTGCGCCCGCGACGCTACGCCGAGAAACGGCCGGCCGATCATCGCGGCGATCTGCGCGATCGGGACGCCGGCAATGAAGCCGGCGTGGATCTGCGCGTCTTCCCAGCCGTCATAGTCGGGAGCGGCGAATTCGCTGACCGAGAGCAGGCCGGCGCGGGCGTAGACCGCGGCGACACTCCGTCCCAGCTCGAGCGAAAGCTGAGCGCACGTCACCGTGCGGTACCGCCGCACGATCTCGGCGTCTTCGACGTCGGTCCACGGACGTGTCGAATTACGCCGCAGGCCGAGCTGGTCGATCTGCGCACGGGTGCCATGGAACGGGCGGCCGAGCGCTTCGGCGATCGTGCCGATCGGCTCGTCCGCGAAGAACATCACGCGCAGCCGCTCGTTTTCGTCGGGCAGCCACGCGTTCGCGCGGAATGCCGTCTCCCGCAACGGGACTGGCTCCGGCGCGCAGTAAGGCGCCAGCTCGACGACCTCGGCGTCGAGATCCATGAAAGCCGCGGTCATCACGCGAGGCCCACGACCGGCGCGTCGACAACGCGAAGGCGCATGCGCGCGGACAGCCGCGCGAGACGCTGACCGCCGCGAGGCATCGTATCGACCGCGCCGATCTGCCCGACGAGGTCGAGGCCGGCGTCGATCTCGGCACCGTCGAGACCAAGGTGCCGCGCCAGGTCCTCGGCCGTCGTTGCGTTCGGCGCGATCTTGCGCAGCGCGTCTACGATGCGCACCGCCGCGGGCGCCGCGGCTTCGAGCAGGAAGGCGTCGAGCAGCTTTGCGCCGCCGCGCATCGGCGCCGTGCCCCTGCGCCGGCCGCCGAGATCCTTCAGCGCACCAAGGTCGAGCAGAGCGCGCGCCTCGTCGGCCCCCATGTCGGAAGATCCAATCAGGCCCGGCGTGGCGCCGAGATGCTCGGTGATCGCCTGGGCGACGTGGACGAGTGCCGGGCGACGGCACAGTGCCGGGCCGAACGCGAAGAATTCGCCGGCGCGGAGATGGCGCAGCTGGTCGGCCTGCCGGCTGTCGAAGCCGAGCAGGTCCGCAGCACGCACGACGTCGCGATCGAACACGTTCAGCCCGATCAGGACGTTGTGCAGCTCAGAGACGACCGAGCCGGCAAGCTTGGCCAAGCGCTGCGTTGCCAGAACCGTCCCGATACCGCGCTTGCGGCCGCGAGAGCAGAGATCCGTGAGCGAAGCGACGCCCAGCTTCCGCGTCTCCGCATCACGTACCGACGCGGCCATGTGCGGCGCGAGAAGATGTGCCTCGTCGACGCACACGAGGACGGTATTCGCCCAATGCTCGCGCGGGCTGGCGATCAGCCCCGCGAAGAACGCAGCCGCTTTCTCGATCCGCTCGTCGGGCTCGAGGTCGGTCAGATCGATGTGGAGCGCGATGCGATGCTCGCGACCGCGCACCGCAGCCGCCGTCATGCCCTCCGTCGTCAACTCGACGGCACGAATCGTCGTCGCCGCGATGTGGCGAGCGAGATTGTGGAACTCGCCCTCCGGGTCGACGAGCATGATCGTGACGTACTCGAAAGCCTCCTCGACGATCTTTCGCAGCGTCTGGCTCTTGCCGGCGCCGGATGAGCCCTGGATCAGACACCGGCCGGCAAGGAGACGGCCGAGATCGATCGCGACCTCAGCGTCACCAGCGTGGCCGAGCGGAACGCTCGCTGCGATCTCACCCGGCGGCGGCGTCTCTGGCTCGGCCATTGCTGCTACCGGTCGAGGCGCCGTGGCCATGATGCGCGCGAGCAGCTCCTTCGAGCCGCGGGTCGCGTCCGCACGGGTGACGGCGTCCGCATGCGCGGTCACGCTGCCACCACATATTCTCCGGCGAGCTCGCCGAGGAATGCGTCGTCGGCATCGGTGCCCAAACCAAGCATGCAGCGAGCTAGGAGCTTTCCCTTGTCGGAATCGGGGTGGAAGCTACGGCCCTCCTTCTTCCGCGCGGCGACCAGGATGCGCTTAGCAAGGCTTTCGCGATCCGCAGCAGCGGCCAGCGTCGGCGCCTCGCGTCCAGCAGCTGCAGCTTCCTGCGCGGCGTCGAACTCGGCGATCGTCGCGTAAGCTTCACCAAGCTTCTCAGCTTCGGCGAGCATCTGCGTCAATTCGTCGAAGCCGTATTCGCTCTCCGCATCCTCTTCCTCGACGACGTCCTGGTACGAGCCGTCTGCCCACCGGAAGAAATACCGGTCGTCGACGAACACCACCGCTGGCTCCGGGGACATGTCTGCGATGGCATGAAGCCGAGCGTTGTGCTCTTCGTCGAGGCCAGCCTTGCGCCGCTCCTCCGCTTCGCGCGCTGCCTTCTTCTCCGCGGCGATCGCGTCGATTTTCGCCTCGGCAGCCGCAGCATTGGCGTCCGCGGCGGCTTTCGGTACGAAGATGCGCAGGTTGACGGCGTAGCCTTCGCCAAGCTCCGGATGAATCATCCGCTCGCTGCCGCGCTCATATTCAGGCGGCCAAGTTACTCGGCCGTCGAATATCGTGCCTGCGAACGATCCGATCGCAAGGCGGCGCGACCAAATCTCGATGTCGCTGGTACGACGCCGCGCTTCGATTTCTTCTGGGGTGGCCGACCGATGCGGCTGCAACGGTGGAACAACCTCCTTCAGCTTGTCCTTCGAAACGAAGAAGCAGCTGTTCACGAGGATCATCTCACCCTCGCGGTCGAGACCGACGATGCCCTTTACCTGCGCGCCGCAATTACGCGCGGCGTTCCAGCGCTTCTCGCGATCGTAATTGCACTCGACGAGTACGAAGTCGGCGGGCGGCTTCGGCTTCGTCCACTGCCAGTCCGACACGTCAATGCTGGGAGCGATCACCGCGCCGGCATTGAGGCCCTCGCCGGCCTTGTTCAGCTCGGAGACGAACGGGACGAGCGACTGCTCCATCTTCGCCATCGCCAGCCGCTCGAGCAGCTTTCCGTCGACCAGCCGCTTGGGCGCATCTGGATCCGGATTATGCGAGAAGAGGTCGTCATCGTAGCGACCTCCCGCCGCTTCGTAGGCTTCGGCGCCGACGAATTTCGCGATCGATCCCTCGCTGACGTACGTCTTCAGCGAGAGGTCGCGGCGGATCGTCTCGGGGTCGTGCGGTTTATATCCCACCCGCCCCTGCTTCTTGAAACTGCGTAGCTGCGCGTCGCGATCCTGAGAGCTGGCATAGGCCGTCGCAGCCTCGAGCGTGATTTGCCGTTCGCGCAGCGCCTCGATGATCTCGGGAGCGAGGCCGGCCAAACGCAGGCGCTGCTTCACATAGCGCTCGGTGAAGCCGAAGCGCTTGGCCAGCTCTGCCGGCGACGTCGTCCCCGGACGCATGAGCTGCTCGAACGCGAAAAACTCGTCGACGGGGCTCATGTTTCGGCGGGCGAGGTTCTCCGACAGCGACAGCTCGATCGCGTCCTCGACGTCCCGCACGACGACAGGCACCCGGTAGTCGTCATCGATGATGCCGCGCGTGTGGAGCAACGCGAGTGCAGCCAGCCGCCGGCCGCCGCCGACGATCCAGGTATAGCCGTTCGGGAAGATGGTGTCGGTCTCATCCTGGTAGCCGATCAGCGACTGCAGCAGGCCGTGCGCCGCGATGTCGTCGGCGAGCTCGCTGACGTCTTCGTGCTCGCGCGTGTGACGGACGTTTTCCGGCGCACGGCCGAGAAGCGGATACGGGATGAGCTGGACGATCGTCTCGGCGATGACATGCGGCGCCGGCCCGATGTGCGCGATCGGCGCGGAAACCCCGTCCTTCGCTCCTGGCTTGCGCGGAGCGGGCTTTTTCGGCCTGGCCGTTGGTGGCTTTGACAATGCGGTTTGTTTTGCGGACATGGGTCTATGCTCCGGTGCCAGTGGGTTGGCGCCCGGAGCGCAGAGAACCGACCGGGCGGGTGACGCTCACGCCAGCGGGGGCAACCGCGGGCGCGTCGGAAATCGGGAGGCCGGCCGGCTGGACGTCGGCCGGCTGATCTCGAAAGTGGAAGGGTCTAAGCATGTCCGACCTCGGCGCCGTCGAGGCCGGCCGCAGCGATGACCAGCTCGCCCAGGTCCGTGACGACGCAGTCGCGGTTACCGATGATGCCGCGGCGGCGAAGCGCCGTGACTACGTGCGGGTGGCCGCTCGACAGCGAGCCGCGGCCGAACATATCGAATTGCAGCTCTCTCAAGGCTGCGCGCATCGGCGCGGACAGGCCGCGAGCGATGAATACGACGAAGGCGTCGTTCGCGCGGACTTCGCTATTTTCAGAACGCAAAATCCCCCGCGCCGCCGAGGCCATCGCTTCGGAGGCGCCGATCACGTCGGCCATGTTCAATCTCCTGCCGGCTCAGCCGGGCTTGGTTGTCTCCTGGCCGTCCGCGCCGGAGCGCGAACGATGCGGTCTGGTTGAAAAAAGATTTGCCTCGCGCTCGGATCGGAGCCTCGCCGCGAGGACATTGGCGACAGCGCGGTAAAGCACCGCTGTCCCCAAGCAGGCCTGAGCCTCGTCGATCGCGATCTCGGTGACCTTGATCGCGACGATCGCTACCGTCGTGGCTGCTACTGCCTCGGCGCCGACGATCCAGTCGATCATGCTCATGGCCGCCGCCCGAGCATTGCATGCCCTTCGCTGACGATCTCGATCATCTCGGCGCACAGATCCGCGTCCTCGCGATGGTCGATGTGATTGTCGGAAGCCTGATACCTGAAGATCTTGGCGCCGGCGGCGCACATGCGCTCGCCGAGCGCCAGCCACTCGGTCGCTTGTGGGTCAGTACTCGCGATCACGCAGCCGCTATCCTCGATCAGGAGCGACGCGAGATGCGGGTGTTTCCGCGTGGCGCTGATGAGCTTCACGAAATTGTCCAACGGCATAATCGCCGGCTTGCGCGAACCCGTCGTGCAGTATGAGTCGAGCGTGCTGGCCGGAATGCCGGTTTCGATCGACAAAACCGCCTTCGAATAGCCCTCACCCTTCGCCGCGTGAAAGAAGGCATGCTGCTTTACAGCAAGATTTCGGGAGATCATCTCAACTTCAGACATGATCCTGTGCATCCTTGCATGCGAGAAGCGAGGTCATGGAAGAGAACCGTTCAGTTGAAGGCCCTCCGCCGGGAGCGCTTGTGACGCTCCCGGCTTCGGCTACTGTCGAAGTGCTGGCATCGACAGGAGACGGGAATGGACGACGCGGGTTGGGACACGCTTCCGAACGGGAATATCCGGTCAGGTCCGCTGCTCGGATGGAAAACGGCAGCCGCTCAGATGTTTGCTTTGGTCCAGTTGAGATATGCCGAGTCGGAGCAGGAATACGAATCTGGCGGCAAATCTCTTCAACTGACCATGACGCCTGTTCAATTGCGCACACTTGCCGAGGCGCTACTTCGAAAAGCGGTGGAGATAGAGGCGCAGCACCCGGGGCTGGCACAGTAGCAGCCGTCGATATGGCTACGGAAACCTTAGGAGGCAACATTGGCAATACTTTCAGAAATCTTGGCACTTCTCGACAAATGGCCGGAGTGGAAACGCGTGCGCGAGGCACCGGCGCGGCTCGACGCCCTCGAAAAGCGAATGGCTCTATTGGAGCAAAAAGCACCGGTTACCGCAGGGAGGCCTTGTCCCGCTTGCGGCCAGCCCGCGATGCGGCGCACGGGTGTGAAGCCCGACCCGATGTTCGGCGATATGGGGGTGAAACTCGAAACATGGACGTGCGCGAGTTGTGGCGGGACCGACGAGGTGCAGAACTCGGCTTTGACGAAGTAAAAAGTGCGCAAGGCGGTGCAGACGCCGGCGCCGCTCGTGCTTTCGGGAAGTTTGTCGGCGTCGGTCATGCTCTTGCCGCCTGGGCGAATGATCCAGAGGCTGCCGCCGCATCGGCTAGCGCTGCAAAGGAGACTTCGACGCCTAAAACATGCGCGACATCCGCGACATGCGCCCAGTACTTCGCTGGGATCATTCGGCCCGATAGGGTCCACGATCGCACGGTGACTGGAGCAACGGCAACACCTCGCAGGGCGAGCGCATCAGACAGCGCTTTCGCGCCGCCAACTGCCTTGATGATCGATCTGTGGTCCATAGCGCTATGTCGCTAGCAAACGTAGCACGTCATAGCAACATGATTTGTAGCGCCATGGCGTGCGACATGTCGTTCATGGCAGAAAATTACGATTTAGAGACCGAAGGCGGCCGGCTGGCTTGGGCGCGTGAGCGCGCGGACTATGCCAGCGCTGCTGAGTTTGCGAAGGCTTCCGGCGTGAACGCGACGACCTATCGCGCCTATGAAAATTCCCAGAATGGGTACGCGAAGCATGCGGCGACATTCGCACGGTTGCTCGGCGTTTCGGCGGAGTGGCTGATTGAAGGGGGTGATCTGCCCGACGGCCCCGTTCCTTCGAAGCGACTCTCGATCGACACGATCGACAAAGCTCCGGATCTGCCGATCGTGCGTAGTGCAGATCACGACGACGCCGCTGCCGAGGTCATCGTCTTGGACCTTTCCCTTCCTATGGGACCAGGCGCGGAAATTGACGACTATATCGAAGAGACGACCATGAAATTGGACGTCGGTTTGTTGCGGTCGTTGACGAGATCGCCGCCGGACAGGCTTCGTATCGTAAAGGGTATCGGCGACAGTATGGATCCGACTATCACCAGCGGCGAACTGGTCATTATCGACACAACTTACAGCACGCTCGATTTCGAAGACAAGATTTGGGCGCTGCGCATTCGTGGAAACGGCGCAATCAAACGCTTGCGATCCGCGCCAAAAGGCCAGGTCCGCATCATATCGGATAACCCTAAGCTGGAAAATGATCTGGCCGATAGCGATGAGATCGCTATCCTGGGCCGAGTCGTCGGCTCCATCAAAACGCATTAGGATAGCCTCGCTGCCCTACGCCGCACCTTTGCGTCAGCTGAGCCTCGCAATCGTGGGATCTCAATTCCCGAACAAGCGCGGCCCCGACCGACGATTCGAGATTGCCGTGTGCGCGCCCGGCGACGAAGTCGCGCTAGTCCATGAACCGAAAAACCGCGCCGATCAGAACGCCATCATGGTTCTGTCGGAGCGAGGTGTGCAGATGGGCTACATCTCGGCGGACCGAACGTCGCTGATCCATCGCGTATGGCGAGAGAAGCGGTCCATTCGCGCGGTATTTCAAGAGAAGACGGACTGGGGAGCTTGGGTTCGGGTAAGTCTGGACGGCTCCGAACCGGCACTGCCCTCGCCAATCGATATCGCTGAAAGAGACGAATCGGCCGCGGATCCAGACGCTGGCTTCTGGCCGGACTTCATACCCCCCGACGAATAGCGCTATGTAGCGCTACAAATGATGTTGACGCGCTACGAAAGATAGCGCTACATCCGTTCATCGCGCCGCCGTGGCGCTGATGGAGGCGCACCGTGCAGCACCAGACGATCGAAGCCGATCGCGACCCCGATCTCGACCAGGCGCGGGAGGATATGCTCCCCCGCGCGCAGCGGATCCGCGATCTTACCAAGCGCCTGCTCGAGCATCCCGAAGGCAGTCGTGCCCGCGCTAGCTATCAGGCCGACATTCAAGACCAGATGGGCTTCATCCTAGCGCGCGCCGAGCGCCTCGCGATGTCGGCCGACGCCTTGATGATCATCCTGAACGCCGAGCTCGACGGGAAGGCCCGCCGCGGGCGTCCGACGCCGACGCGGGACACCTCGCGCACGCTTCTCGCCCAACATGAGCAAGCGCAGGCGCAGCTCAAGGAGGCGCGCGAGCAGGAGAAGGCTTGGGGTTCCCGCGTCGAGCAGGCGTTGGCGGCACTGTCCGCGACCGAGGAAGCGATCAAGGCGCTCGGCGCCCGGGGGCTAAATTGAGCCCGCTCCGCCGCGTCGGCATATCGCCGCTTCGTGCACTCGCGATCGTCGCGGCGAGCCCGGCGATCGGCGCGGCGATCACGATCGCTATGGCTGCACTACCGCGATGACGCGCAGGGGTCGTATCCAGTGCGCCGCCGAGGGCGCGTTCGCCGCCGCGCTCGCGCTGTGGGGTGTGGCGCTGCTTATCTACGGCGACCGGCTGCTCGACGCGCTTGCGCGGATCGTCACCCCGTGACGCGCAAGGTCGATCCTCTGTCGTTGCCCCGCGTGACGCCGTCGAAACTCGGCGACCAGTCGCGGTATCAGCCGCGCCGCCGGCCGGATCGGAACGGCATGCCCGATCCGCGCAATGCGTTCCGGCCGACGATCGACGGGCCGCTGCTCAAGGTGATCTCGCTAGAGGCCTTCAAGGCGCACCTCGCAACGGTCGCACCACAAGACTGGCGCGCTCTCGTGACCGGGATGCTGCTCGCCGATGTCGATCGACGCTTCCCGGTCGCCGACATGGCGATTTGCTCGAAATACGCGGAGCACGACGTCACCCGCCGCTACGAACGGCTGTTGGTGGACGTTGCGCGCTACGGATCACCGGAGGTCTTCCCTCTCCACGGATACGGACGGGACCTTCCGCCGCGCGCCGAAGCGCATCGCTTTACCGTGCGCCTCGACGAGCCCGGGCCAATCGCTCGCGTCCCGGAAATCGCGATGCCTCTCTTCGACGCGATCGCATCCGCATATAACCGTCGCGCCGACGATTTCGATGCCGCCGTGATCTGGCCGCAGCGCTTCAACCACAAGCAACGCCGTCCGCCGAAGTGGGCGGAAATCGAAGAAACCTTCCCATGCATCGGCGCGTGGATGGCGAGCAAGAGGAAGCGATCGTGATCCGCCGGCCCTTCATCATTTTTGGCCTGACCGGTGCCATGCTGGGTCTTGCAGGTTGCTCGGCGCAGCCAAGCGGACCCGCCGTCGATATCGATAGCGCGCGGGAGCGGGCGCAGGTTGTCCGCATCTGCCCAGACGGCACGTTCATCGGCTTCGACCCGGTGACGCGCCGCCTGATCTATGTGTCGGCCGGCGTCCTCGTCGGATCACAGGGCTTCATCTCTCGCGGATTGACGGCGGAGCAGGTTTGCCCGGAGCGCAGACCGTGACGGGCACGCTCCAAATCGCAGCCTGGGCGATCGTCGCCTACGTCGCGCTCGCGATCTTCGGAGGTATCGCTGGCATAGTCGGTGCGATCATCCTCCGCCGTCGAGCGCTCCGCGACTTCGAAGCGCGCCGCAAAGAGATCGCCGAAGCTGCTCGCCCTCCGCGCGAGAGGTTCAAGCCATGAGGTGTGCCGACTGTCCGCACGACGGCGCAAGCAGTCGCGGCATTCTTCCCGCGCGCACGCGGTGCTGCGCCGAGGAAGGCGCGTTCGAGCTCCAATACCGCCGGGTCGTCACCGCGGAGGATGTCGCGCACCTGCCCCGCCAGCAGCGTCGGCGCTTGCTTCGGAAGGGAAGGCCATGAACGCCATCGAAGATGCAATGCCGTCGCCGACGAAGACCGGCGAGTACGGTCGGGCTTGGCGGATCGACGTCCCCGCGATCGTCGCCGTCCTCGGCCGCAACCCTGCAGAGAACGCCCTTATCGACGGATGGATCGTCGAGGCAACTTGGGCGCACCCGCTCTGGCACAGCTATTATCTCTCGCTCGTCCATCTGCGACCGATGCCGAGCCTCGGCGCGCCGTTGATCTATCGGTCCGACGCCACGCACGAATTCCTCGTGCACGCTATGGACCCAAGCCAGGAGCGCGCAGCACAGATCGATCGATCGCAGCCGAAGTGGCTTGTGCCGACGAACTTTGGCGCCCAGCTCGCCGAGGCCTCCGACACGGCAGCGTCCAGCACGATCGAGTGCGCCGTCGACATGATCCTCAACGGGGAGCTCAATCCCGACACCGATGCGCGGGCTCAATGGAAAGTTCTGTTCGGCGACGCGATGATGAAGCGCGCCTGGGCTACCCCGCAATGATCGTCGTCACCGACGCCATGCCCGCAATCGCGGACCAGGAACTCTATTCCGCAGCGTGCGAGCGCGTCCGCCGTCTTTTCAAGACGGAGGAGATGCGTGAGGCGGCGCGCTTCATGGCGGTCGTCCACGAGCGTGCGGCCGATTATATGGAGCAGGCGCCGGTACTGGCGGTTGCGGTCCGCCATGGAGGCGGTCGCTTGAATGGCGGCCTCGGCGGCGCCAGGCTCTACGCCGCGCATAAGATCAACGGACTTTGCGAGCGAGGGTGTCGTCTGAAGGACGTGATGGCGGCCTATGGCTTGCCGCTGCCGATGCGCCAAATCAGGGCGCAGGCGTTGCGACTATCATATGCGCCGGCACTCAACGTGATCGCCCAGTTACCGCCGTCCGTCGTCGCGCAGGCCATCCCCACGACCATAGCGGCACAGCAGAACTGGCTCTCCGCGATCGCTGAATGGCAGGTTGCCGCCAAGGCGATGATGTGGAGCGCGCGCTGGAAGGCGACCACGGATTGGATCGTCGTCCAGGCGTCTCGCGCGGGTGTGGCTCGGAGCGATGTCGGGACCGTCGCCGACTTTCTCCTGCGCGGCGACGTTCGGCTCAATCCCGTTTGGACGTGGCCGCGCGCGCTTGCGGCCGCCGAGGACTGGCACGACCGCATCTCGGCCGGCGACGCGACGAAGAAGTTCGGCATCATAGCCGACCAGGTCGTCGACCACGGACCGCACCCTGATCTCGTCGTTATCGATGGGATTGAATTTGTCGCGTTGCGTACCCCGATCGCGATCCACGCTGAGGGCAAGGCGATGCGACACTGCGTAGCGTCTTACGTGCCCGCGGTCGTGGGTGGTCAGTGCAGCATCGTGTCAGTCCGCCGGGACGAGCATCGGCTCGCCACACTCGAGCTGCGCGAGGGCCGCTTGGTCCAGCTCAAGGGCCGGTTCAACCGGAAGCCGACGCGCGAGGTGGTTCAGACTGCCGCTCTCTACGTCCGGGGCCTTCGCGAGAGGCGGGCGGCATGATCGCGAAGTATACGCGTCTCACTACCATTCCGGCCATCGAGTTACGGTCGAGCACGTATCTTACGATCACGGAAGAGGATTGGTCGGACGTCCGATCGCCGGGCCGCGCGCGTCGACGCCGGCGGCAGGGGCACGCGCAGCGCATCCGGTTCGTCACGTTACCCGACCCCAAGCTCTACCAGCTGCAGGGCGGCATCATGATTGGTCACCCGAAGACGATCGAGAGGATGGAGCGCGAGCTCGCTGCTCGCATGGCTGAGCGCCACCGCGACCTCCACGAAACCATGTTCCTCAATGCCTACGCAGGAAGGCCGCTGACGTGACTGATGAACCCCGCACGCTCGAATGGACGCGCTTCGCCGGCGCGTTTGCCAACGCCGGACAGGTCGCGCCCAGCACCGCCGCGATCGTCGGCATCGCGCCGGACAAGTGCCCATGCTGCTCCGAACGCTACGTCGTCATCGCCGCGATCCACCCGGGCGGTTACGAGGTGAGCGTCTCGCTGCCGCCCGCCGTCGCCCTCCAGGTCGCGCATCAGATCCTCGATAGCTATGCCAAGGTCAGCGAGACGCCCGAAAGCGCGCGGCAATGAGCGCGATCGTTGCCCCCGCGCCGTCGATCATGCCGATGTGGACGGTCTACGCCAACCCGTCGGACTTCCCGGGCAAGTTCGTCGTTCGCAAGCACGAGATCCGCGAGGGCGCCAATCGTCCGACGGCCGAGCACTTCGTCGGTGATACGATCGACGAGGTGCGCGAGCATATCCCCGGCTGGGCGATCCGGTTTGAGCGCGAGCCCGGCGACGATCCTGTCATCGCAGAGGTGTGGCTGTGAGGATCGTCGGCGCGAAAGCGCGGGTCTACGGCATCCCCGCGACCATCGTGACGCCTGCAGAGGCGGAAAAGGCGGACATCGTCGTCTGCTGCCGGAAGGGTACGCCTTCACCCTTCGACGACAATGTTGAGGGCGTTTGCAGCATGTGCGGGCACGCCATCTTCTTCCGGCCGACGGCGCCGTCGATGCCGCCGAAGGCCTGCATGCAGTGCGTAGTCGAGCAGCTCGGGACGACGAAGCAATGAGCGTCACGCTCGGGCTTCCGCCGGGAACGAGAGATATTTTTGAGAAGGACAGGACCATGGCCGAACCAGCGAGAATACCTGAGATGCATAGCCTCATCAGCTCCGCTGTCGCTGCGACATTGACGCCGGATTTCGTCGAGAAGGAAATCAAGGCACGGGTCGAGAAGTTGATCTCCGAGACCATTAACCAGGCGCTGCGGACCTATAGCGATATCGGAAAGCTGATCGAGGCCGCTGTCACCGAGGCGCTTAAGGTCGAGCGGCTCGATCTGCCCAGCTACGGCCACATCGTCACGAAGATGCTGAAGGCGCAGATCGAGGCGACGGTCGCGCCGATCGTTGCCGGCCGCCTCGCAGCGGACATGGACGAACTGCTCTGCCTCGCACCGAAGGAGATGAAGCTTTCCGCGATCGCCGAGGAAATGGTCAAGAGTCATCACCACGAAGGATCGTGGGGAGACGTGATCACGGTTATCGTCGAGCATAACGAGTACGGCTCGGCTTGGGTCTATCTGGACGATTGGCGCCATTTCGAAGAGCGCGAGAAGAATAGCTGCGACCATCGCCTACTCGTCGGGAAAGATGGTACGATCAGCAGCGCGACGTCGAGCGGGAAGACGCTGAGCGACACTCGGCACGTAGGCAGCGCTTACGGACTCGAGCAGAAGATCCGCGCCTGGGTGGCGTGTGGCACGAAAATAATCCTCGACGAGGATTATGTCGTCACGTCGATCGGCGACTGATGGCGCACGATGCCCTGCCCTCCGAGATCGCCGGTTGCCCGGTGCGATGGCTGCCGGCCGCCGCAGAGATCCCGTACGGTTCGCCGGTCGCGACCGTCCACAACGGTAAGGCCGCGGCGATCGCGTTCGACCTCGGCACGATGATCGGGGTCGCGCGGCGTGGCGGCCTGTCGGAGCACGGCTATGCGCCGGGCGAGATGGTCCCGATCCAGACCGGACGCGGCATCCTCGTCCAGTTGGCGGCCGACACCGATCTAAAGATCGATGGCGTCCTGCATCGACTGCTCGCGAACCAGGCCCACTATTTTCAACTGCGCGACGGGAGGATCGTCGGATGAGGTGCTGGCTACGCCATCGATGGACGGCATGGCGCGTCTCCGGATGCACGGAAGACGGACAGCTTGAGCGGACCCGCCGTTGCGAGCGCTGTTCGCATGTCGCGAGGAAGCTGACATGAGCAGCGTCGGCGAGGAAATGCCGAAGGAGATGGCACGCGTCCGCGAAATGCTGCCGATCTACGATTCTATCCCGATGGGCTTAATCGCTGCGGGCCTGATGCGGGCCGCCCTCGATCGCGCTGCCGTGGCGCTCGCGCAGGGTGATGTCGTCGCGATCATCCGGTCATACGCCGAGCTGAAGGACTTCAAGCTGTGACGACCGAGAGCAGAAGAAAGATGGAGTTTCGCTACGGCCTCGCGATGACCGCCGTGCTCGAGCTCGACGAGCATCAGCTCGGCGCGCTCGATGCGCTCGCGGGCTACGGGCACAAGGGCTTCCTCGAGGTCTTCTACAAGCACATGGGCGAGGCATATCTGCGTCCGCATCAGGCGGGGCTGATTTCGCTGTTCGAGCGGATCCAGGCAACTGTTCCGGCGGCGCTCGCGCAGATCAGTGACGCGCGCCGGCTCCTGAACGATCGGGAGCGCGCCCGACAGAAAGGTCGATCATTCGGCCCCTATGATCCGCCTGCGCGGCCGAAGCGCCAGATGGTCGAGGGAGACCTCTGATGGCCTATGCCGAAGGCACCTCCGTCCCGGTCGAGAAGACCGTCGGCGAGATCTGCGGCCTGATCAAGAAGGCCGGCGCCGTCCGGATCGGGCAGATGGACGATCCGGACGCATTCGCGATCCAGTTCTTCATGCGCGAGCGAATGCTTCGGTTCCGCGTGGCGATGCCCACGCTCGAGCAGATGCCAACGACCGACGGCCGCGGATCTTACGCAACGAAGGAGTGGCGCGTTAAACGGCGCGACCAGGCACAACGCCAGCGCGCACGCGCGCTCCTGCTGGTGATCAAGGCCAAGCTGGAAAGCATTGAGAGCGGGGTCGAGACCTTCGATGAGGCCTTCCTGGCGAACATCGTCATGTCCGACGGCGCCACCGTCTTCGAGCGTGTCAACGCGCCGATCCAGCTCGAGTACGGATCAGGCAAGTCGATGCCGATGCTTTTGGAAGGGCCGCGCCCATGAGCGCTCTTATCGATGGCCCTTGCCCGTTCGACCACCGTCTCGCGCGGACGCCGTATCTCGTTCTACCGAAGCTCGCCATCCAGGTCATGCCGATGGAGTGGCGACTTCGATTCGAAGAGTTGCTGGTCGAGGCCGAAAACGCAGGGCTTGAGACGCCGGCATACGACGTCGTTGTCGAGGGCGGCACCATCGAGCGCGCGTTCGACGACGAGCTTTTCGAAGAGGTGGCCATCCCGAGTATCGACGATCCGTGGGCCGACTACCGGCATATGCAGATCGAGAAGGTCAAGGCGCTCTGTCCTGCGTTTAAGCTGCCAGGCATCGGCGAAGGCGGGGAAGGCTAGTGCGCCCCGCGCTGCATTTCGTTGGCTTCCGCGGCAACGAGTACGCCCGCGCGTGTCGCACCTTCGGAAAGCCGGACTTCATCCATTACGTCTGGGACCGTCGCGCGAAGCGGGAGATCGCACCGGCCGACGTGATCGTGTTCGCCAAAGGTGACGAGCGTCAGCCCGTCGCGCGCTTCAACGGGCCTGATATATTCGAGGACCTCCCCGCGTGAGCGTCCCCTACACCCCTATGATGGCGTCGCGGATCCTCCGCACCATGCCCGACCATCGCCTGGCGTCGATCACGCCGATCGACTTCCAACGCTGGCCGGCGCCGGGGCGGTTGCCCACCGCGATCGGCCGCGAGCTGATCGATGCCGAGCGCGCGATGCGGCGGCAGTCCACGCAATCGAGTAGCAGATGAGCCACTTCGCCCCCATCCGCGACAAAATCGAGCGAGCCGCGCGCAACGGCGAACGTCTGCACCTGGACGTCGATCAGGTTCGACGGTTGGTTCGCTCGCCTATTTGGGCAATGTTGGCCGATCTTACGGCACAGGAGATCGCCGAGTCATGGCAAGAAGACCAGCTCGCGGCGGCGGGGCCGCCGGTAACGACAACTCCGCCCGGGTCCAGCTCGGGCCCTTCTGGCTCTACTACCGGGCCGAGCGCGACCAGTGGACCATCGCTTGGTACGACGATGGCGGAAACGGACGAGATCGTCGAACTTGCCGAAAGGCGACGGGCGTTGGCGGCGATACAGCCGACGGAAGGCCACCGCAGGCAGCGCAGGATGCGCTAGCCGACCACTACGCGGCGTGGCGAAAGCCGGTTGAGCAGCCCGCCGGCGAAGCCTTCGTCGAGGGCCTGCTCGCCGACTGGGTCATCCAGCATGTCGAGAAGAAGACGGCTGACCCCGTACGCAGCAAGAACTGCGTCGCGCACTGGCTCGCCTTCTTCGAGATCGAGCGGAAAGCCGGGCGAATCACCCGCGGTCCGTTCGTGTCCGACATCAAGCGCGCGATGTGCGAGCGCTACATTGGCTGGCGCCTCGGCGACGGCATCAGTGGCGCTACCGTGAGCCGCGAACTCGCGGCGCTGCGCGCTACTCTGCGCTGGGCATGGGAGAACGAGCGAATCGCCGCAGCGCCGTTCATCCCCGACGTCGACCAGAAGGACAAGCCGGGCCCGAAGGAACTGATCTATTCCCCCGAGCAGATCGCGCGCTTGCTCGAAGCGGCCCTGCGACTCGAGGAGCGCTGGCATGTCCACCGCTATGTGATGATCATGCTGTCGACGCACGGGCGCGGCGAAGCGATCTTGGAGATGGATGCCGACACGCAAATCCGGGATGGCCTGATCTACTTCAACGCACCCGGCCGCGCGCAGACGAAGAAGCGGCGGTCGATCGTCCCGATCGCGCCGACGCTCGCGCCGTGGCTGGCGGACGCGAACGGCAAGGTCATCCAATACCGCGTCCGCGTGCGCGACAAGGAAACCGGGGTCGAGTCCGTTCACTCCCAGCCCACCGCCAGCATCCGCACCGCGTTCGAAGCCTGCCTCATCGAGGCGGGCATCTGCGAGCAGGCGGTCGACGAGAAGGGCGACGCTGTCTGGCTACCGCCTCGGGCGAAGCTAGGCGAGACGGCGCGCCGGCCGAAGATGATCGGCATCGGTAGCCCGAACACGCTGCGCCACACGATCGCGACCGAGCTGCACGCGATGGGCGTGCCCGAAGCGCAGATCGACAGCGCCGCCGGGCATGCCGGTGAGGGCACCAATAAGAAGAACTACCGGCACCTGCGGCCGGGCTATCTGAAAGAGTTTATCGAGGGCGTGGAGCAATATTGGGATCGCGTCGGACTACACACCAGCGCGCACCTGCGATCCCAGCGCGATCCCAACGTCATCGATCTTGCAGCGCGTCGCGCGGGCCGTTCTCGTGAAAGCTAGGAAATCCGGGACGTTTTGGATGGTGGAGCCGTGGGGGATCGAACCCCAGACCTTCGCAATGCCATCGCGACGCTCTCCCAGCTGAGCTACGGCCCCACATTCCATTCGCGCCGACCTGGGATCGGCGTCGAGATCGCCGCCTTTAGGGCAGGCGGCTTACCCGTGCAAGAGGGCTTGGCCGGAGCGTTCGCGGTTTTTCCACGCCGCCCCGGCCATGCCCGTTCAGCGACCTACTGGTCATCCTCGTCGTCGTGCTTGGCGACGCCAAGATCATCATCGCCACCCAGATCGGTGTCGTCATCCGCGGGCTCTTCGTCCTCGGCGATAT
>Ga0302314_10001285_pt1 | contig 46953 bp, 35 predicted proteins | sample III_Palsa_N2_3_FD_200533 | JGI IMG/M metagenome (GOLD analysis project Ga0302314, IMG submission 200533) | Peat permafrost microbial communities from Stordalen Mire near Abisko, Sweden - III_Palsa_N2_3 | ecosystem: Environmental > Terrestrial > Soil > Palsa > Peat permafrost | place: Sweden...
CTCGGGTTCGCGCGCATGAATTCAGCAACGGCCGAATGGCGAGCGTCCGCTCGATGAACGGCCTTAATCCCGATCTGCCTGAGCGCATTTTTGCTCGCCTTAAGCTGGTGGTCCTGATCGGTTCCCTAGCTGGCTGTAGCGATGGCATCTCACAGGCCGACGTGCAATTCGTCATGGCCGCAGTGCCTTCCCAATTTGAGTCGTTGCGCATGTACCTTACGGCGCCCGACAACGTCGCACCGTTCGGTAGTTCGGCTCCTCATGCGCCTGTGCGGCTTCAACAGGGCTGCGAGGCGATGCTGCGCGTGCCAGGCGGCGAAAAGCGTGAGGCGGTGATACTGGAGAGCGGCACCGCTGCATCCTTCGATCTCGACGCCATCCGTACGACTGACGGATGGAACGTGACGTCGGATGGCCTCTCGCCGCCGAGCGACAACCCCGTCGAATTTCGTACGCAATTCACCAATTGCGTGAGTGCGATCGAGGATAAGTATCGGGCTGAGCCGGACAAGGCACCGTTTTCGGCGCCTGAGGTGTTCAAATAGTTGCGGTTGAGGCTGAAAGAGGGGCATTCCGTCTGGGCCGAACCCAATCACACCAGGCGCAATGCCCTCACACTCATGCCGGATGCAATCCGCCGCGCAGCAACTGTCGCACCCGCGACAGATCCTGATCGACGTTTTCGGCCTGTTCGAACAGCACCGCCAGCCAGTCGACGAAAGCCCGCACGCGTGGCGATACGCGCCGGCTCTTCACATATGCCACTGACACCGGAATCGGCGCAGGCTTCCACTGCGGCAACACTTCGCGCAGTTGTCCCGCATCGAGGTACGGTTGCGCGGCAATGCGCGCCGGCTGGATCAGCCCGAGCCCTTCGAGCCCGCACGTCAGATAAGCCTGCTCGTCGCTGACCTTCAGGAAGCCGTTGACTTTCACATTCAGCGCCGTGTCACCGACTTCAAAATCGAAGTCCACCGCGCGCCCGTTGTGCGGCGAGATGCAGTGCACGGCGACGTGATTCTCCAGCGCGTCGAGATCGTCCGGCATGCCGTGGCGCCCGAGATACTCGGGACTAGCGCAGGTCACCAGTTCGAGCATGCCGAGGCGCCGTGCCGCGAGGCCGGAATCCGGCAACTCGCCGAGCTGGATGCTGCAATCCACCGCCTCGCCGACCAGATCCACCGCGCGATTGCTGACGCCGATCGCGAGATCGATGTTTGGAAACCGCTCATGAAAATCGTCGAGTGCCGGCAACACCAGCGCGGTTGCCACCGCGCCCGGCATTTCGACGCGCAGACGGCCGCTCAGCTGGTCGGTTGAATGGCGCAGACTGGCTTCCATCTCGTCAATGTCGGCGAGGATCTGCGCACAACGTTCGTAGTACGCAGCACCTTCGGGAGTCAGGCTGAGCCGGCGCGTCGTTCGCACCAGCAAGGCGGTGCCGAGCAACGCTTCCAGATTCTGAACCAGCGTCGTAGCCGTCGCGCGCGGCATATCGAGCGATTGCGCGGCGCGTGTGAAACTATTGGTATCGACGATACGGATAAATGTGCGCATCGCCTGAATACGGTCAATCACGGGCAATCTCCTGTCAAACAGTACATACGCGGGACAATCCGAATAAAGGACGTACAGCCAACGCACCTCGTCCCGTCGGGGACGGCCCGTTGGGGAGGCGTGTCGGCATGTCGATGCGAGGCGGGAGCAGGGCAGGCCGCCGCAACGGGCGCGGCCTGTGCGTCACGGCTGGCGGGCGTTTGGCCCACCGGCGTGACGGCCCGTGGAACTACCGGAATAAATCCTTGGGTAAAGCGACCGGCGGTTACTTCCGGAGCGAGTCGAGGTCGATTACAAAGCGATATTTCACATCGCTCTTCAACATCCGCTCATACGCATCGTTAATCTGTTGCATCGGAATAATTTCGATGTCCGATGTAATGCCGTGCTCGCCGCAGAAATCGAGCATTTCCTGGGTTTCAGCAATGCCGCCAATCAGCGAACCCGCCAGACGGCGGCGCTTCATGATCAGGTTGAAAACCTGCGGCGACGGGTGATCGTGCTCGGGTGCGCCAACCAATGCCATCGTGCCGTCGCGGCGCAGCAGGTTGAGGAACGGGTTCAGGTCGTGCTGGGCGGCCACCGTGTTGATGATCAGATCGAAGCTGTTCGTATGCGCTTCCATCTCTTCCGGGTTCTTCGAAATCACCACTTCATGCGCGCCGAGTCGTTTCGCATCTTCGATCTTCGACTGCGAGGTCGTGAACAGCACGACATGCGCACCCATCGCGCGTGCGAGCTTCACGCCCATGTGGCCGAGACCGCCGAGGCCGACAATGCCGATCTTCTTGCCGGGACCCGCGCCCCACGTGCGCAGCGGCGAGTAGGTGGTGATACCGGCGCACAGCAGCGGCGCTACGCCAGCCGGGTCGAGGTTCTGCGGCACGCGCAGCGTGAATGCTTCGTCGACGACCAGCTGCGTCGAATAGCCGCCAAACGTGATGTCACCGGTCTCGCGGTCCGCGCCGTTGTAGGTGCCTACAAACCCGTTTTCGCAATACTGTTCCAGGCCTTCTTCGCAGCTCGGGCAGGTACGGCAGGAATCGACGAGACAGCCGACGCCGACGAGGTCGCCGGTCTTGTACTTCGTCACGTCAGGTCCGACCGCCGTTACACGGCCGACGATTTCGTGCCCCGGCACTACCGGATAAATGGAATTCTTCCACTCGTTGCGGGCCTGATGCAGGTCCGAATGGCAGACGCCGCAAAACAGCACTTCCATCTGCACATCATGGGCGCGCAGTTGGCGGCGCTGGAATTCGAATGGGGCGAGTTTCGATTGCGCGGTGCTCGCAGCATAGGCGTAAGTCGTGGTCATGAGTGCTCCTGCAATGAGATGGGTGGCACAAGGCGCCGGCTGTAGCGACGCAGGGTCGCGAGAGTGGCTTTGCCTTGACGTGGACCGGGATCGCCGCGGTCAATCGCGGGGTGGGCTCCCTCGACCGGCCTTCTGCGGGCGGGCCATCGGATTAGCCACGAGGTGTTGTGACTGGATGGCGGGCCCCGGGAAGGCCGGCTTACGGACCATTGCCCTCTCGGGCAGCGGCGGCGGGAATGGGTGATCCGGCAGGGTTCCCATCGTAGGCGGCGCGCGCTCCCTAGGGAATACCTGAATATCTCGAAGGTTTGCCTATTTCTCCTAAGAGCGAGCGCTATAGGCCGTTTGATGCTAAATTTCAAGCCTTATTCTCTGCTGCACCAATAGGCATTGTCATGCAAACGACTCAAACCTGCCGCGCTGCCATCGGTCCCGCCCAGCAGCGCATGGTCGAACTCTTCGATGTTCTCGCGCCGGGCGAGGGCTTCACGCCGTCGTGTCTGGAGGGCGTCAAGTTCATGCGCTCGAACCGGCCCATGCCGCGCATGCCGGTGCTCTACGAGCCGAGCATCGTGATCGTGTGCCAAGGCCGCAAACGCGGTTATCTGGGCGAGCAGACCTATTTGTATGACGCGCAGCAGTATCTGGTGTTGTCCGTGCCGCTGCCGTTCGAGTGCGAAACCGAGGCGAGCGTGGCGGAGCCGTTTCTGGGCATCTCGGTGCGGGTCGACCTGACGGTGGTCGCAGAGTTGCTGATGGCCTTGAACGAAACCCACGGCACGACGCTCACCGAGCCGCGCGGCATCTATTCGACGCCGCTCGATCCGGTCATGAGCAACGCGGTGCAGCGTCTGCTCGAAGCACTGGCTTCGCCGCTCGACGCGAAGATTCTCGCGCCCGCCATCATGCGCGAGATCTGCTATCGCGTGCTGACCGGCGAGCAGGGCGACGCGATCCGCGCGGCGCTCACGCATCAGCATCACTTTGGCCGCATTGCCAAGGCGTTGCGACGCATTCACTCGGACTATCGGGGGGATCTCGATGTCGATACGCTGGCGCGCGAGGCCGGTATGAGTCTCGCGGTATTTCATGCGCAGTTCAAGGGCGTGACGGCGACTTCGCCGATGCAGTATGTAAAGACCACGCGGCTGCATCACGCGCGGCTGCTGATGGTGCAGGACGGTCTGAACGCAGGCGCCGCCGCGGCGCGGGTGGGCTATGAAAGCGCATCGCAGTTCAGCCGCGAGTTCAAGCGACTGTTCGGGCTGAGCCCCGTGGATGAAGTGAAGCGCATGCGCGCGGTGATCGACTCGCCGCCGCCGCGCGTCGCGCCGCCCGCGGCGAAGTATGTGACCGCGGTGTGAGCGCCGCGCGCCGGTGTTTTGGTTCAGGCGGTGCGTGGGCGTAGGCAAGCGCCGCCTGGCAGGACTAAACGGTTAGGTTCACGCCGGTTTGTGCGCAGAACTAACCGCCCGGTTTCACTCCGGATCGTGGCAGCACACACAGAGTTTGTTGCCGTCCGGATCGCGAAAGTAGGCGCCGTAGTAGTGGTCGTGATACTGCGGCCGTAAACCCGGTGGCCCTTCGCATGAGCCACCTTGCGCGAGCGCAACGGCATGCACCCGATCGACAGTGGCGCGGTCCGGCGCCAGCAGCGCGAGCATCTGGCCATTACCGACGCTGGCCGGATTGCCGTCGTAGGGCCGGCTGATCACAAACAGCGGACGTGGCTGATCCGCCGTCATCCAGCCGGCACAGCCTGTCTGTTCATCGCGGAACTTGAGCTCGAGTGCCAGCGTGTCCATCAGCGCAGTATAGAAGCCGAAGGCGCGTTCGAAGTCAGTAATGCCAACGAAGACGTGGGATAGCATCTCTCGCTTGTTCCTGTAGACGTAGACGTTGGACCTGCCGCGGGTTGGCATAGGTTCAGCGGATTTCTCTGGCGACGCTCTGCAACTGCTTGAACGCGCGAAAGCGCGCCTCGTGCAGGGCTGCGATGTCGCCTCGATCCGGCTCATAGGTCTTGCTGATCTGCGACATGCTGGCCATCGCCGAGCGCACGTCGTCGAAGCGGCCGCCCGCCACGCCGCCGAGCATCGCGGCACCCAGCAGCACGGGCTCTTCCGCCTGCGTGGCGAGCACGGGCTTGCCAGTCGCGTCGGCGAGCAGTTGCCGGACGAGATCGAGTCGCCCGGCGCCGCCGCTGATCACCACGCGCTCGATCGGCGCACCGGCGGTCGCCTGGGTTTCGATGATCTGGCGCAGACCATAACCGATACTGCAAATACCGGCAATGTAGAGGGCGACCAGACTGTCCAGGTCATCTTCCATGCCAAGGCCCGCAATCACGGCTCTGGCGTGCGGATCGGCCAGCGGGGCACGGTTGCCGAGGAACTCCGGGACGACATGCAACCCGTTGGCGAGCCTCACTGCGCCAGACAAACCGTCGGCCGCCTGCGCCGACTGCACCGCGAGCGCGGCAAGCATCACCGGCAAGGACTGGCCCGCTTGCTCCGCTTGTTGTCGGGCGTCGGGTGTCGCAGGGTGCATCGAAAGCAGTCGTTCGATCGCTGCGCCCGCAACCGATTGGCCGCCCTCGTTGAGCCATGCGTCGGGCACCATCGCCGAAAAGTAGGGGCCCCACACGCCGGGCACGAACACTGGACTGCGCGTCGTGGTCATCGTGCACGATGAGGTGCCGAATACATACGCGAGGCATGCCTCGGGCTCGCCATCGGCGCCAACCGTGCCGATCCCGCCGGCATGGGCGTCGATCACACCCGTGGCGACCGGTGTTCCAGTCAGCAGTCCAAGCTCAGCGGCGGCGTTTGCCGTCAGCCCGCTGCCGAGCGGTGTGCCCGCGTCGACCACAGTCTGGCCGATGCGCGCAAAGCCTTCGTCCGCCAGCACACCGAGTCCTACGGTGCGGAAATAGCTCTCGTCCCAGCGCCGTTCGTGCGCCAGATAGGTCCATTTGCAGGTGACCGTGCAGGTGGAGCGCGATAGATCTCCCGTTGCGCGCCAGGTCAGGAAGTCGGTCAGATCGAAGAACTGCCATGCGGCCTCGAAGACGGCTGGCCGGTTCTCGAGAAGCCATAGCAGCTTCGGCGTCTCCATTTCCGGCGAGATCTTGCCGCCGACAAATTTCAGCACCTCATGCCCCGTCGCGTTGATGCGCTCCGCCTGCTCCACGGCGCGGTGATCCATCCAGACGATGATGTCGCGTTCGGCCTGTTCCGAGGGACCCACCGGCAGGGACCGCCCGCCCGCGCCCAGCACGACGAGCGAGCAGGTGGCGTCGAAGCCGATGCCGGCGATCTGATCGGGCGATACCGCGGCCTGCGCCAGGGCATCCTTCACGGAATCGCAGACGGCCTTCCAGATCTCGCCGCTCGACTGCTCGACGATGGAACCGCTCGCATGGAACAGGGTGATGTCACGCTTGGCCGAGCCCGCCATGTGGCCGGCAAGATCGAAGATACCGGCCCGGGCACTGCCCGTGCCCACATCCACGCCAATGACGTAGCGCACATCGCGCGTGTTGTCTGCCGCGCCGGAGGTCGGGTTTTCTGAAGTCATAGCTTGCTGCCTGCTCGTTGTCTGCTCATTGCTCATTCAGGGAGGCGTTTCTGATCGGCCGCCGCGCGGACAGTGGGCAGCGGACCGCTCCGGGCCCGCGCCTGTCACGCGTGTCAGAGATCGACGCTGTTCGGAAGGATAACGATATCGCGGATCGTCACGTTGCGGGGTCGCGTCAGCATAAAGAGCACCGCATCGGCGACCTCTCTTGGTTGCATCAGGCTGCCGTTGGCCAATGCCTCGTCCATCTTCGCCTTCGGCCAGTCGTCGAGCAGGGCGGTGACGACCGGACCCGGAGCCACCGCGCCGACCCGCACGCCATGCTTGGAGAGCTGACGCCGGGTCGTATGGACGAAGGCCTGCACCGCGAACTTGGAGGCAGTGTAGATCGGCTCCCACACGACCGGGACGATGCCCGCGATGGAACTGGTGAAGATGATGTCGCCCGATTTCTGCGCAACCAGGTGTGGCAGGACTGCGTGGACCGAGCGGAACGCGGCGTTGACGTTCAGGTTCAGCACCCGGTCCCACTCGTCCGGATTGCCGTCCGCGACCTCGCCGCCGACGTAGGCGCCCGCGTTGGCATGGAAGATGTCGAGGCCGCCCGCAAGGGCGAGGATTTTCGGCAGCATGCCGGAAACCTCCGCCGGTTGCAGCAGATCCACGACGAGCGGCAGCGCGTTCGGCCCCAGTTCGGCGCACAGTTTCTCGAGCCGGTCCTTCGCACGGTCGATCAGAACGACCTTCGCGCCTTCCTCGATCAGCACGCGTGCGCACTCGAGGCCAATACCCGATGCTGCACCCGTGATGGCGGCAACCTTTCCCTTGATGGATTCAGACATTGAATGCTCTCCTCTGTAATTACGCGCGGCCATGCGAGACACGGGACTGGCGGGCGAGCGAGTCGACAATCACCGCGATCGCCAGCACCGCGCCGGTGATCATGAAGCGCAGCGACGACGACAGGTTCAGCAGCGTGAGGCCGCTGGCGATCGACTGGATCACGATAATGCCCAGCACTGCCGAATACGCGCTGCCGCGGCCGCCAAACAGACTCGTGCCGCCGATCACAGCCGCCGCGATAGCGTTCAGGTTGACGTCGCCGGTGCCGGCCTGCTGGCTGGCGGAGGCGAGCCGTGCCGCCGTCAGCACACCGCCCAACGCGGCGAGACTCGCGCACAGCACAAAAGCGCTGGTGTAGATGGCGTTGACATTGATACCGGCCCGCCTCGCGGCCTCGTGATTGCCGCCGACCGCATGCATCGAGCGGCCCCAGCGCGTGCGCTTCAGCCCATAGTCCATCGCAACCGCGATGCCGAGGAAGATGCCGAACATCAGCGGAACGCCTCGTCCCTGGTTGAGGTAAGCCACCACTGCTTCCAGTAGCACGGTAATGGCGAGGCTGCGCACGAGCAGGCTGCCCACCGAGGGCGCAGAGAGATTGGACGCATGGCGGCGTTCACGCGTACGCATCCCGAGCAACAGCATCACAGCACCCGGCACGAGCGCGAGGATGTACGACACGACCGCAGGGATGATGATGAGTTGCCCGAGGTTCACCATCGCCGAGTCGTAGGGCAGGTTGATCGACCCGGTCGCGCCGAGGACGTAGAGCTGCATCCCGAGAATCGCGAGCAGCCCGGCCAGCGTCGCGACAAAGCTTGGCATGCCTAACCGGTTGAGCAGCAGCGCATAGATGGCACCCACCACCGCACCGACCGCGACTGCCGCAACGATGGCCAGCAGCACCGGCCAGCCGTGATTGACCCAGAGCATCCCGACGAGGGCCGAAGCGAAGCCGCTCATCGAACCCACCGACAGGTCGATCTGCCCCACCATCAGCACGCAGACGATACCGAGCGAAATCACGCCGACCGTCGAGCAGTCGAACAGCAGGTTCACCAGGTTGTCGGCCGAGAGAAACACCGGGTTCAGACTGGTGAACACGGTCCAGATGATCACCAGGCCCGCGATGACCGGCAGAGATCCCAAATCGCCCGAACGCACCCGTTCGACGAAGGCTGACACGGTGCCACCCACTCCGGCGGCGTGCTTGACGCGCACATCGCTGCGGTCGAGCAGGGTGGAAGGTTTCGCCGCCCCTTGCGGTTCAGACTGTGGGGCGCCTTGCATTTCGTTACTCATGATGGTTCCTTTGACTAGGCGCCCTGTTCGGCCTGGCGCCGGCCGGCGCGACGCGACACAGCGTTTTCGGTGGCGCCGGTAATCGCGGCCACCAGTTCCTGATTCGAAGAGTCGGGATAGAAGACACCGTTGTTGCGGCCGAGGCGCAGCACGACGATGCGATCCGCCACGGCGCGGACGTCCTCCATGTTGTGGCTGATCATGATCACGGCGTGGCCGCGGTCGCGCACCCGCTCGATCAGGTTGAGCACCTCGGCGGTCTGGGCCACACCCAGCGCCGCGGTCGGCTCGTCGAGCATGATCAGCTTTGGGTCGAGCAGCAGCGAGCGTGCGATCGCCACAGTCTGGCGCTGGCCGCCCGAGAGCGAGGCGACCACATCGCGCACGCTAGGTATACGGGCCGATAGCTCGTTCAGCAACGTCCAGGCCTTCACCTCCATCGCGACCTCATCGAGCCGCAGCGGATTCATCTCGCGCCCGAGGTAGATGTTGGCGACGACATCGAGGTTTTCGCACAGCGCGAGATCCTGGAACACCGTGGCGATGCCGAGGTCGAGCGCCGCGCCCGGATTGGACAGCGTGACCTCCTTGCCGCCGAAGGTGATCGTGCCGGAACTGGGTTGATGGACGCCGGCGAGCACCTTCACCAGCGTGGATTTTCCGGCGCCGTTGTCGCCCACTAGGGCGACCACTTCGCCGGCATGCACGTCGAGCTCGATGTCCGTCAGGGCCGAGACCGCTCCGAAGTGCTTCGAGACGCCGCGCAGGCTCAGCACCAGCTCACCTCGCGCGGACCGTGTTGTGGAGTTGTCAGTCATGGGACGGATACCTCATGGTGAAGGGGGGGACCCGGCACGCGCCAGGTCCCGGCCGGCGTTGTGCCGGATCAGTTCGTGATGCCGAGTTTCTTGCAGCCGTCGGCATAGCGGTCGGTGCACAGATCCTTGGCGCTCGCAAAGCCCTTGTCGACCACCTCCGCCTTGATGTTCTTCGCCGTGATGACCGCCGGCTTGAAGAGTTGCGTCGGCGTGTTGAAGAGCGTCGTTTCACCCTTCGGGGCCTGGCCGTTCAGGAAGCCGACGGCCACCTTCGCCGCCGCTGCAGCAACGATCTCGCTCGGCTTCAGGATCGTGTTGTACTCGTCACCCGCGATGATCAGTTGCAGCCCTGCGAGTGTCGCGTCATTACCGGTCACAGGGGGCACCGGATTCACGCCGGCTGCCTTGAACGCTGCTACCGCGCCGCCGCCCGTGCCGTCATTGGCAGCTACGACACCGACAATCTGCGACCCAAAGCGGGTGATCTGCCCGCTGACCCACTGCTGGGCCTTCGGCGGCGCCCAATCCGGCGTGTCGTATTCGGCGAGCGTCTTGTACCCGCTGCCCGCCAGGCCGGCGTGGATGCCCTTCTTGATCAGGCCTGCGGCCGCATCAGTCGGCGATCCGTTGACCTCGAGCACGCCGCCTTTGCTGGTCGGCACATTCGTCTCTTTCAGGTGCTCGACGAGCGACTGCGCGATGGCCTTGCCGATCCCTTCGTTGTCGAACGACACGTAGTAGTTGGCGGGCGTCGAGGGCACAGGCCGGTCATACGCGATCACCTTGATACCCTGGGCCTGCGCCATATGAACCAGCGACGCGGCGGCCGTCGAGTCCACCGGGTCGAGCACGATCACCTTGGCGCCTTGCGCGATCACCGAATTGAACTGCTGCTGCTGGGTCGAGACGTCGGCATTGGCGTTCTGATAGAGCACCTTGCAGTCGGGGCAGAGCTTGTTCATTTCGGCCTTGAAGCCGGGGAAGTCGTGCTGTTCGTAGCGCGTCGAGGCCTGGTCGGGCATCAGAAAGGCGACCGTGCCACTGGGTGCGGCCAGTGCCGCCGTGCTGCTTAACAGGCCGAGGCTTAGGCTCAGCGCGCTGGCGCGGATCAGTTGGTTCGAAAGTCGGGTCATCAGGTGTCTCCGTTTATTAGAAAAATCCCGGCGTATTGGTGCCGTGGTTGGGCTACGGGTGAGGCTTCAGTAAAAACTGGCTAGCCGAACGCTTCCTGGGCGTGTGCGGCGTCGGGCGATTCAGTTGCGCTGGCGGCATTGAGTTGCTGATACGCGCGCCATCGCGACGGCGACATCTCCTTTAGCAACAGAAACTGGCGGTTAAAGTTCGAGAGGTTATTGAAGCCGACCTGATAGCAGATATCGGTGACGTTCAGTTTTCCCGACATCAGCAATTGGCAGGCCAGATTAATGCGCAGCCGGTTGACGTACTGGACGAAGGGCACGCCGGTGTGGCGGCGGAAATATCGCGAGAAGGCGCTCACGCTCTGTCCCGAGAGTTCGGCCAACTCCGTTTCGCGCAACTCTTGCGACAGGTTCTTGCCGATATACGAAAGCACGTGATTGATGCGCGTCCCGGCATAGCATGCGGGGTCCGCACGATAAGCGGCGCTCGCCAGCTTCACCGGTTCCGCGCTTTGCAATAGCAGGTCGAGCAAAGCAATAAACAGCGTGATGCGCCGTATGCCTTGCGCGCCCAGCATCTCGCGCATGATCGGTTCGGCGGCGGCACCCGTCTTTGCTGCGAACAACACACCCCAACGCGATCCGTCGAGTAAGCCTTCCACGCGCCTGAGTTCGGGGAAGGCCTGGACGGCGCGTGCAACGAACTCGGCATCGAACTGCAGCACCAGGCCGCGTTCGTCCACTCGGCTGCCCTGCGGCACACTGCTGACCCAGTTGTGCGGCAGATTCGATCCGACCATCACGAGATTGCCAGGTAAGAAGTTGCCGATGTAATCGCCGACGAAGTATTTACCCGTAGTCGCCGTGATCAGATGAATTTCGTATTCCGGATGGAAATGCCAGCGCACCGTGCGATAGGGGTAGCCATGCGACCAGACCTTGAACGATTCGTCGCGCGGTACCGCGACCAGTTCCAGATCCGGCTGGACAAGGTTGGCGCTGCGGGCCTCCTGACGCGCCGTGGCACCCCGGGTGGTGTGCATCTGTCTTCCTCCTGAGCCAATTTCTTTTTCGGGCGGCTCGCTTAAACCTCTCGCGCACCGCCATGACTGAAAATTAGCCCTGTTGGAGGTATCTCACCACTGAAAATACAACTGCAAACCGATACTTTCTTGCATTCGGGTTAGTCCGTAAGGAATTAAGAGTCAATTTTTGTGCAACGCAGCAGCCTTTTTTGCCGGGCAGTTGGCGTGCGTCGCGAACCTGCCGCAGACGCTTATAAAAGAGGGTTTTTGCAATGAGGAGAACAGGGCACGCATTAACGCTTTGTATTACTTATTATTGCCCTGCGAGCGACCATGCTGGCGAGAGACTGGGTGATTCCTCTTCTCTTCGTTGCGCTCACAACAGATTGACCTTGCCGGTAGCGAGATCGTAGATTCCGCCAACCACTTTTACTTTGCCCTGGCGGACGTAGCGGCCGATGATGGGCTTCGATACGCTCAACCGGTTGGCATTGAGTCGCACGTTCTCGATGGTTGCGCTCGCCTTCAGATCGGCATCGCCATGCAACTGGGCGATCGCCACCGCGGGTTTGATCGAGCGCACCAGATCCGGAAGATGGCCCGGCAGCACGACGCCTTTCTGAATCGCGTCGACCGTGGCGCTCACCGCGCCGCAGTGGGTATGGCCCAGCACGACGATGAGCGGTACCCGCAGAAACTTCACACCGTATTCGAGACTCGCAAGCCCATCCTCATTGACGAAGTTACCGGCAACCCGCACTACGAAAATATCGCCCGGCCCCTGATCGAAGGCCAGTTCCGGCGAGACGCGCGAGTCCGAGCAGCTGACGATCGCGGCAATCGGATATTGCGCCGTGACACGGCTTGCCCGCCCGGCAGAGTAGTCCTTGTTGGTGGGCGCATTGGCCGCGTAGCGCGCGTTGCCGTCCATGAGGCGCTTGAGCGCCTCGGCCGGAGTAATGGCATTGGGCGCGTTGGCGTCCGCCGGTTCGGCGGCCTGGGTTTTGTCTGGCGCGAGGCCAGCCAACGTCAACGATGCGGCCCCAGCGAACAGCAAATTGCGGCGTGATGCAGACGGCAGAACGGAGTTGCACATGGCTCGTCTCCTTGCGTGAAGGGCTGCACCGTTGTAAGCGGCACCTGAAACGATTGTGACTCCCGGGCGGCGTGGGGGCACGGCGAAAGACGATCGCGTGCGCGGGTTCTTACCATCGTCACATCCGGTGCAAACACTATACTTGGCTGAGGGCGCGTGCAGTGTCCCGCGGTAACGCACCCGATGCTCACCACAACAGGAGACATCATGGTCAAGCTAGCGCTGTTCGTTCGTCTGGAAGCCAAGCCCGGTAAGGAGCAGGAGGTCGAACGTTTTCTGCTGGACGGTTTGCCGCTGGTTGAGGACGAACCGGCGACGACCGCATGGTTCGGTCTGCGTCTTGGACCGTCCACCTTCGGCATCTTCGATGCCTTTCCGGATGAAGCCGGACGTGAGGCGCATCTTTCCGGCAAGGTGGCCGCGGCGCTGATGGCCAAGGCGGAAGAGTTGTTTGCGGTGCCGCCCACGATCGGAAAGCTCGACGTTCTCGCCGCCAAATTGCCCGGATAGGGCTCGTACGTATCAAGCGTGAACTAGCCCGGTTGCAGGCCTGCCCGAGTCACATTCCCGGGCAGGAAGCTGCTTCAGTCTTCGCTGGCCCCACCCATGATCTGGTTCGCATAGTGCGCGCGCTTTTCTTCATACATCAGCAGATCCGCGCGCTGCACCACAGCTTCGAGCCGTTCGCCATACTGACAGGTTGCCGCACCCATCGAAAAGCTCAGCAGCGAGCCCGGGTAGAACTGATTATTCAGTTCTACCAGTTGCCGGATTGTGTCGATCATCGCCGCGCCGCCATGCTCATCGGTACTGGGCATCAGGATCGCAAATTCGTCTCCGCCGATGCGCGCCGCGTGAAAGGGCGTTTCCATCGCTTTTGCCAGCACTTCGCCGGCCCGCCGCAAGAGCGCGTCGCCAGCTGCGTGGCCGAGCTGGTCGTTGATCCGTTTCAGGCCGTTCAGATCGGCCATGATCACGGTCACCGGGAATGGACCCTTGCGTTCGAGCCGGTTCAGTTCGTCGACGTAGAACGAGCGGTTGCGCAGCTTGGTCAGCACGTCGTGCTTGCCGAGAAACTCCAGATAGGCCTCGGCTTTCTTGCGCGCGGTGATATCGGTGAGCGCCACCAGCACGAGGTCCCAATCCTGCTCATGCCCCGGCAGCACCGAAAATTGCAGATGCACGTGTACCTCGCTGCCGTCCAGCGAGTAATTGAGGACTTCGCGTTGCTGGAACAGCTTGCCGTCCCACAGATCGACGAGCTGCTCGCGGAAATGCGGCCGCATATCGTCGCGGAACACCTGCGGCAGACGGGCCAGCAGGGTCTGCTTGTCCGGCGCCGCAAACATGGCGAGCGTGTGCCGGTTCACGTCGAGCACGTGAATTTCCTGCATGCAGCGTTCGACGAACTCCGGATGCACGTCCGTGAACACGCGAAAGTCGGCGATGCCAGCCGCCCGCGCCTCGTTGAGCAGACGTTTGACCGCGCTGAAATCTTCGACCCAGAGCGAAACCGGCGAGTCTTCGAATAGCCCGCGCGCGTATTGCTCGGCGTGCACGAGGCGATGACGCGCGCCTTCCAGTTCGCTCACGTCCTCCAGCGAGACCAGCACGCGATCCCAGCGCGCTTCGTGACCGGGCAGCACGGCGCCCTTGAGCAGCACATCGACCCGCCGACCGCCCAGCGTGTAATTGACGGTCTGGCTCATGAAATGCTTCTGGCCGGCCCATAACTGGCACAGCTCTTCGAGGTGGGTCTTCAGCATGTCGTCACGAAACACCGCGCCGAGATTGGCGGTCAGCGTGTCGAGACTGTCCGCCTCGAACAGGTCGAGCGTCTTGCGGTTGACCTTGATGACGCGGATGCTGCGCGCGCACTGTGCGACCCGCTCGGGATGCTCGCTGAAATGCGCGCGCAGATCGGTGACGCCCTCGGCGCGCCATGCGTCGAACAGCGTGCGCACGCCGCTGAAGTCCTCGAGCCAGAGTGAAACGGGGGCCAGCTCGAACATTTCCGAGTCGTCGCTGGCCGTCGCTTCACCGCGCGGCATCTCTTTTTCACTAAGGGTATCCAGCATGACGAGTCCGTAGTCGATAGTGTCGCCATTTTAAGACGACTTGGCGGGCAAAGGCGGTCGGGTCAATAACGGTCCTGGCCGGAGCTGGGGCGGAGGGGGAATCCGCTGCGGTCTGCCAAGCGCCGTCAGCGCCGCTCAAGCGCGCTGAAACCCTTACCTGGTAACGGCAAGCAGGGCGGGAACTTGAGTCGCAGCGCGTGGCGGGAGTAGCCGCCTGCATACTCGCCGAGCCCTTGTTACACTTTCCGGCGTCGCAGTGTCCCGCCAATCAACGTGTCGAGTCCATGAAACCTACTGTGCTGGTTCTGATTTCCTTGAATGATGAAAGTCGCGCGTGTATTGCGGCTGCTTTTGACGTGATCTATGCGCCTGATCCGGCCTCGCGCGCCGAAGCGATCGCCTCGCACGGCGCCACGGTTCGCGTCGTGCTGACCAACGGCACGACCGGCGTGAAAGCCGCGGAAGTCGACCAGTTGCCGAAACTCGAATTGATCAGCGCGCTGGGCGCCGGTTATGAAAACCTTCCACTCGACCACGCCCGAGCTCGCAACATCGTGCTGGTCAACGGTGCCGGGACCAACGACCACTGCGTCGCCGATCATGCCTTCGCGTTACTGCTGGCGGTGGTGCGCGATGTCCCGCAACTCGATAGGGCGGCCCGCGAGGGTGTTTGGCGCGACACGCTGCCGATGCACCCGAACGTGTCAGGCAAACGTCTGGGCATTCTCGGCCTCGGCAACATCGGCCAGAAGGTTGCGAGACGCGGCGCGGGGTTCGACATGGAGCTGGGCTACCACAACCGTAAGCCGCGCGAAGGCGAGTCGATGCGCTACTTCGATAGCGCCACGGCGCTCGTGCAGTGGTGCGATTTCCTCGTGATAGCGACGCCGGGCGGCCCCGGCACGCAGCATCTGGTCAACAAGGCGGTACTCGACGCGTTGGGACCGCACGGATTCGTCGTGAATGTGTCGCGCGGCAGTGTCGTCGATACCGCGGCGCTTGCCGACGCTCTCAAGGCGGGTTCGATTGCCGGCGCTGGGCTCGACGTGTACGAGGGCGAGCCGCATCTGCCGGAAGCCTTGCGCGAGTTGCGCAACGTCGTGCTGACGCCGCATGTGGGCGGCCGCTCGCCGGAGGCGATCATGGCCTCGGTGCAGAACTTTATAACCAACGCGACCCGGCATTTTGCGGGCGAGCGGGTGTTGACGCCGATTTGAGCGGGGCTGCCATCAGCCGATCAGCTTGAGCCCCGGCGGCAGTGATTCGCCGAATACACGTCCCTCATCGGCCTCGTCGAGTTCGACGGTTTCGCTCACCATCATGATCCAGTTGGCCGGCGCATGCGCGGTTTCGAGCCGTTTGACGACGCTCGCCCGCACTTCATCAAAAAGGTCGCGCGACCGGTCGCCGGTCATGCGCGCAATCTGCACGGCAGCGAACGCGGCGGGTTCGACCTTTTTCCAGTCGAGCGCCAGAATGGCGTCGAGCCACTTCACCGCGACCTCCGACGGCACGACGCTGTGCGCGCTGCCGTAGAACGGCCGGCGTGCGCCGATCCGGCCAACGGCCCACCACCCCTGGTGATTCTCAGAAGGCTTCCTGAGCCGCTCGATCAACCGCTGGCCGAGTTCGATCTTGCGTTCCGCAGGCACCCGCTCGAGCGACGCTTCGAGGCGCACCATATCGGCGTAGCCGGACTTCGCGGGGTCGAACGGCAGCTTCGAGCGTGCGCTGCCGGCGGCCTGCATAAACGCCACTGCGTCGAGCACATCGAGCTGCTCGCTCTCACCGAGGCCGCCTGCGGCGCGGCGCCACAGCGTCCACCATTCCGACCAGACCTGGCTGTCGTTGATGTACTGAATGCCGTCGTCGAACAGCGACCAGAGTTGTTCGACGCGCCATTCGTCGAGCGGGTAGCCAAATCCCGGGCGCATGCAATAGCCGGCCAGGTTCAGCCAGAGGCGCTCGTGGTCCGCCGAACGGCGCCGCCGTTTGGCACGTTCCCACAGCGCATTGAACAGTTCGCGCAGGAGGGCGCTATTCCAGGTCGCGCGGGGGCCGAGAATCTGCTCGAGTTCCGCACGCGTGCGTTTGACCTCTTTGGCGTCGACTTTCTGCGAACGCGACCCGAACGCGCGGTCGATCAGTTCGAGCGCGCGGGGCAACCCCGGATGGGGCGCTTCGCCCGATACGGTGACTTTGGCCTCGCCACGGCGCAACTGGAATTCGAGCAGCCAGCGCTGTGCGGCGTCGTTGGCGTCGATGCAATGCACTTCGAGCGTGCCCACTTCAGTGAGCGAAGCGACTAGCTGGACTGGGGTTTCGCTGGACTGGCTGACGTCGCGCGGCGGCACGACGGTGGCGATCGGCGGCAGGCGCACGAATTCACCCAACGCCAGTTCGGCGAGTTCGCCAGGTTGCCAATTCGTGTCGGATACTGAGGAGACCAGATGAAACTGTACCGGATGCCCAAGTCGCAGTGCGAACGTGCGGTCCGCGAGATGGATCTCGCGGCCTTCATCCGTGCCGCGCGGCAGCACGCAGACACCGCGCAACGCTTCGCCATCCTCATCGAGGACAAGGAAGTAGCTGCGTGGCGAACCACCGCCGATCCGCGGCGCATGGCCCGCACGCGCGAGCGCGTAGGCCACCGCGCCGCGCGCGACCGCCACGTCGGGGTTATCGTTGTGCAGGACATGCAGAGGCGCGCCGCGCCACGTGCCGAGCGTGGTGGCCAAACGTTCGGTGAGCGCCTCGGCGCGGAACACGCCGCCGTTGAGCAGCAGGGTATCGGGCACGGGTAACGCGTCGTCATTAGCGGTCGCCGTTGTGCCTGAGGCTTCGTGCGATTGCGCCGCCAACCGGCCCAGAAACGCGGCGACGTGCCGCGTAATGGCAGCATCGCTCGCATAGGGCAAGCCGAATTCCACGATTGCGCCTCGTGGACGTCCTGGCCGCGCATCCGCGGAAACGCTCGGGAAAAAGCCATCGACGATGATCTGCTCGACTTCCTGGCGCGTGATCTCCGTCGTGCGTGCCCCGCCAATCAGCTTCGAACCCGCGCCTAACAGCGTAATCGACGCCGAGTCCGGTGCAGCGGCGCCGAGCAGTTGTTCTTTCGCAGCGCGGCAACGCTCCACGAGTTGCGAGAGGCTCGCGGCCGACAGGCGCGACTGCGGCGTCGACAACCGGCTCTCGGCGAGATGCGCCAGCGCGAGGTCCATGTTGTCGCCGCCGAGCATCAGGTGGTTGCCCACGCCGACACGCGTCAGTTGCGGCTGGCCGTCCTGCATCTGCACTTTGATGAGGGTGAAGTCGGCCGTGCCGCCGCCGACGTCGCAGATCAGCACGAGCCGTGTGTCCGCCAGTTCGGTGCCAAGCGAGCCGCGATGCCGGAACAGCCAGTCGTAGAAAGCCGCTTGCGGCTCTTCGAGCAGCCGCAGCTTCGGCAACTGCGCCATGCGCGCTGCTTCGAGCGTCAGCGCGCGGGCGCCGTCGTCGAAAGAGGCGGGCACGGTGAGCACCACGTCCTGCTGTTCGAGTGGGGCGTGTGGAAAGCGGTGGTTCCACGCCGCGCGCACATGGGCCAGATAGCTGGCGCTGGCGGTGACGGGCGAGACCTTGTGGATGTCGTCGCCGGCGCCCCAGGGAAGAATCGGCGCGGTGCGATCGACCGAGGCATGCGAGAGCCAGCTTTTCGCGCTGGCGACGAGCCGACCCGGCACCTGCGCGCCGAGGCTGCGCGCGAGCCGGCCGATTACGAAGGGGTGCTCAACTTCCTGCGGCGCAGCAGCCGACCACGGCAACTGCAAATCCCCCGCGCTCAGTTCCCCAGGCGCCGCGTGATACCGCACCGACGGCAGCAGCGGCCGCGCGGCGACCTCGCCGGGACTGACGAGCTGATCGATATCGAAGACGCGGATCTCCTCGGACCCCGCCTCCCCGTACGCGACGACCGTGTTGCTCGTGCCAAGATCAATCCCGACGATGTACTGCTTCATCTGCTTCAGGCGTTGGCGTTGCCGCGTACGTCGAACTCGACTTTCCAGCGCTCGCCGGTACCGCGCGGGATGGCTTCCAGTTCGAGCGTGCCGGCTTCGGTGACGCGCGCATGCAGCTTGACCGCGACGATCTCGCCGGGGCTGCGGCCCTCGGGCGGCAAGGTGGCCTGGATCTCATCGAGCTCCTGCAGTTCCTCCGGCGACCAGTAATCGAGCAGCGTGCCGACCTGATCCTGCCGGCGCACCGACGAACCAAAGAAGCGGAAGTGCACCGGCTCTCCCACCACGAGGCCGAACTCCTGCGTGGGCAGTTCCGCCTCGGTGCCTTCTTCCATGCCGAACGGCGCCACGCAGAGCGCCTGTATCGGCGGCTCGAGGCCCGGCACAGCGGGCATCGCGGATTCAACCGCGATATAGAACGCCCGCGCAATGCCGCCGCGAATCCGCACGCCTTGGCCGCGTTTCACGTAGCCGTAGTAGGCAGCGCCGCGCGCCACCGCGAGGTCGAGATCCGCGCCTTCCAGCAGACGCGCGGGCGCCGCGCCTTCCGCCGCGAGCCAGCCGTTGAGCGTCTGCAGAATGCGCTCCACCAGCAGCGGCGACTTGAACACGCCGCCGTTGAAGAGCATCGCGGTGGGATGCAGGAAGCTGGTGCCTTCGGGCTGCGTGCTTTGCAGTCCTTCGAGTTCGGCGAGTGCCGCGACCTGGCGGCCGAGAAACGCGGCCAGATGGCGTGTAACCGCGGCATCCTGCGCGTACGGCAAGCCCAGTTGCGTCAAGCCGGCACGCGCGCGGCTCACCGGACGCGCGGCGCTGTCCACTTGCGGGAAAAAGCCTTGCAGAATCGTCTGCGTGAGTTCATCGCGCGTGAGTTCGGCACGGATCGAGCCGCCGATCAGTTTGGCGCCGCGGCTCGGCACGACGAGCGGTACGGCATCGGCGGTAGCGTCGGTGAGGAGCGTCTCCTTGGCCGCGCGGCAGGCGTAGGTCAGCGCACGCAGTTGCCACGGATCGGGCTGCGTGCCCTGCGCGGCCAGTTTGCGCGCTACCACGTGGGCCAGCGCCAGGTCCATGTTGTCGCCGCCCAGCAGGATATGCTCGCCCACTGCGACGCGATGCAGTTCGAGGTTGCCCTCGCGCTCGATCACGGCAATCAATGACAGGTCAGTTGTCCCGCCGCCGACATCGACCACCAGGATGATGTCGCCCACGCGCACCTGCTTGCGCCACTGGCCGTCGGTCTTCTGGATCCAGCTATACAGCGCGGCCTGCGGTTCTTCGAGCAGCGTCATGCCCGCGTAGCCGGCGGCCTGGGCCGCTTCGGCGGTCAGTTCACGCGCGGCCGGATCGAACGACGCGGGAATCGTGACGGTAATCTCCTGCTCGCTGAACGGCGCGTCAGGATGCCCATGGTCCCAGGCTTCGCGCAGATGCGTGAGGTAGCGGATCGAGGTTTCGAGCGGAGACACGCGCGTCACTTCAGGCGGCGCGTCGTTCGGCAAAATCGCGGCGCGGCGATCGACGCCCGGGTGGCACAGCCAGCTCTTGGCGCTGGAGACGAGGCGGATTGGCGTGCCCGCGCCGCGGCTGCGCGCCATTTCGCCGACTGCGAAGTCGCGCCCGCCTGTCCACGGCAAGCCGAGGTCGAACGGCGCGAGTTCGCTCGGATGCGGCAGATAGAGGAACGAGGGCAGCAAGGGCAGATCGTCGATCGTGGCCGGTGCGGTGAGCTGCGTGATGGGCAGCACGTCCTGAGTGGTCTTTTCGCCGTCGCTGCCGGCGAAGTCGACATACGAGAGGGCGCAATGGGTCGTGCCCAGATCGATGCCGATCGAATAACGCGGCTCGCTCATAGTTCCACCTCGGCCGCTGCGATTACGGATGCGTCATGGCTGGCAGCCAGCTTGGGCAGCCGCACGTCCTCGACGCGCCAGCCGCGATGGCTGAGGCTGCCGGTAAACGGCGCCTTGCCAACCACGTTGCCGGTCAGGCGAACAGCGGTGGCGTCGAAACCTTCGGGCAGCGTCACGCGGCTGCCTTCGGCTTCCTCACGCACGGGGCGAATCGTGAAATGCTCGCGCAGGACCGTCCGGCAGCCGCCGTGCACGACACGGGCGGCGGCGCCGATGTCGGCATCCGAGTAGCCGGCCACGTCTTCTTCCACAAAGTCGATAAACCGCGCATCGCGCTGCAGCAGACCCAGAAGCTGGAGGGCGGCATCCGGACTCGCCTGCTTCAGCGTGGGCGCTGCGGGTTGCGGCGCCGGTGTGGGTGCAGGTGCGGCAACGGGGGCAGGCGTGGCCACCGGGGCGGCCGTGGCGGGCGCGCCGCTGCGCAGGCGCTGTACGCGGGCGGCGAACTCGCCGTCGCCCAGAATGCTGAAGAACGTTCCGACGGCTAGCGAAATCCGGCCGAGGAAAGACACATTCGAGTCGGTCATAAAGTGGCTCCTGAGGGGCTCTGTTAAAGGACGAGCTGTCCTCGGGCAATGCCGGCTCAAGCCGGTATCGCCGCGGGTTGTCGGGGTGCGGACGTCGATGTGCGAAGGGATGTCATCGATTGGCCTGGCGGCCCAGGTTGGGCATGGCCCAGCGGGCCTCATCCCGTATTTTACCTTTCGGGCGCGGCGGCATCGGCCAAGGGCGCAATGCGGTGGCGAGCGGGGTGGTCAGGAGCGTCGTTAGGAGCTGGCAAACGCAGGCGCAATTGATCCGTGATGAAGCGCACAGACATGCCATGGATGCCATGTTGCAGTGACGTTGGCGCAGCATTGGTTGACACGGAGCGGCGTCAAGATCGGGAAATTACTCATGAAGCATTCAGAACATTGGCCGATAAAATGCTAGCGCTTTCGTGATTGGCTGGGTCACGCGGCGGTTGGCGCCGCAATTCACACCCGGGCCGCGCCAGACACGGACGCGACCGGTCTTAGATGTTGGCCGGTACCTCATTGCGTAGCTCGCCTGTGCCGCCTGATTGAAGATCAGGCCTGTGCCAGGCGGGCTTCATTTTATTGCGCGTGCTGCAACGCGTCATCGAAGCGGGCGCCGCGGCCGCTCAACGCGTTCAGTCCACCGCGACGCCATAGGCTGGCGCATTATCCGCAGCCTCAAGCGACGCCAGCGATTCGAGCGCGAGTCCCTTCGTTTCAATTCCCATCATCCACACCGCGAGCGCAGCGACAGCAAACGACAGCGCGCCCAGCGAGAAGACGCCACCCTGACCGAACACCGGCAGCACCACACCCACCGCGTACGGCCCGATCAGCGAACCGACCCGGCCAATCGCCGAGGCGAAACCCGAACCCGTTGCGCGCGCACCCGTGCCGTACAGCTCGGGGGTGTAGGTGTAGAGCACCGCCCACATGCCGAACAGGAAGAACTGCATCAGCAGTCCCGCACAGATCAGCAGGCCGACGCTGTCTGCGTGCAACGCGGTCTGTCCGTAGAGAAACGCCATGACCCCGCCGCCGACCAGCGACACGATGCAGGTCGGCTTGCGTCCCCAACGTTCGACCAGCCACGCCGCGCACAGGAAGCCAGGTATGCCGCCGAGCGAGATCAGCATCGTATAGAGCACCGATTTCGTCACGGCGAAGGCCGCCTGCTGCATCAGTGCACCGAGCCACGACGTGAGACCGTAGAAGCCAAGCAGCGCGAAGAACCACAGCAGCCAGACCATGATGGTGCGCTGACGGTACGCCGCGCTCCAGATTTCGCGGAAAGCGCCTTGCTTGGAGGCGGGCGCAGGCTCGGCGAGCATCGAGGGTGCAGGCAGCGACGTGAGACCGTTCGCCTTCATCACTCTCGCTTCAATGCCGATGAGGACGGCGTCCGCCTCGGCCGGCTTGCCGTTATGTTCGAGCCAGCGCGGCGACTCCGGCACGACGCGGCGCACGATCAGCACAAACACCGCTGGAATCGCGAGCAGCGCGAACACCGTACGCCAGCCGAATTGCGGCAGCACGAAGTAGGAGACGATGCCGGCCGTGATGAAGCCGAGTGGCCAGAACCCGTCCATCAACGCGACGAGCCGTCCGCGCGAGGCAGCGGGTACGAACTCGGAGAGCAAGGTCTGCGCAATCGGAAACTCCATGCCCATGCCGATACCGAGCAGGATGCGATAGAAAATCAGCGCTTCGACGGAATGCGCGGTCGAACACAGATACGACGCGACGCCCCATAAAACCATACTCCACTGGAACACAGGACGGCGTCCGAAGCGATCAGCGAGCAGTCCCGCGACAGCTGCGCCGAGCACCATGCCGAAGAAGCTTGCGCTCGCAACCAGTCCGGCCATCGCGCTCGACAGTTTGAATTCGGTCTTGATCGAACCGAGGACAAAGGTCATCGTGCCGAGGTCGATTGAATCGAAGAAAAACGCCGCGGCGATGATGATGAAAATGGTCCGGTGATAGCCGGAAAACGGCAGCCGCTCGAGACGCGCAGCGGCACTGGGACGGGCTTGAGGTGAAACACTGGGCGAAGCGGCGCTCGACATGGCATCCTCTGAATGGATGATTCGAAGACCTCAATACCCGGTTGGGTTCGAGGCCCGGTTCCTTTCAGTAGACTTGACCATTAATGGCCGACATAGAACGAAATCGGCATTCGGATGGAATGAGCGCGCCATGTTGCGCTGTTGAGGCGTGGCGCGCCCTTTGTGCTCAATTCGCGTGCGCGGCGGCTTCCTGCGTGAGGCTCTTCGAACGGGCAGACGTGCCGCGTGCCGGTGCACCGCTGGCCACGAAGTAGGGCGTTTCGACCCGCGCCAGTGCAGCGCGGCCGCGAATGTGGTCGGCGATCTTTTCGGCGAGCATGATGGTCGGCGCGTTCAGGTTGCCCGTGGTGATGCGCGGCATGATCGACGCGTCTACGACCCGCAGGCCTTGCAGGCCGTGCACGCGGCCTTCGTTGTCGACCACCGCCATCTCGTCATAGCCCATCGCGCACGAACACGACGGGTGATAGGCCGTTTCAGCGCGCGCCCGCACGAAGGCGTCGATTTCCGCATCGCTTTGCAGTTCCGCGCCGGGGCTCAGTTCACGGCCGCGGAAGCGGTCGAGCGCCGGCTGCCGGATGATCTCGCGCGTAATGCGGATGGCGTCGCGGAACTCGCGCCAGTCGAGCGCTTCGGCCATGTAGTTGAAGAGAATCGACGGATGCTCATGCGGATCGCGCGAGCGCAGCTTGACGCGCCCACGGCTAGGCGAGCGCATCGACCCGACATGCGCCTGGAAGCCGTGCATCTTGATCGCGTTGGTGCCGTTGTAGTTGATCGCCACCGGCAGGAAGTGATACTGGATGTTGGGCCAAGGATCGTCGTCGCGGGTGCGAATAAAGCCGCCTGCCTCGAAGTGATTGCTGGCGCCGATGCCCGTGCCCTTGAGCATCCATTCGAGCCCAATGGCCGGCTGATTGTGCAGCAGCAACGCAGGATAGAGCGAGACGGGTTCCTTGCACTCGTACTGCATGTACATCTCGAGGTGATCCTGGAGATTCTGGCCCACGCCTGGCAGATCGAGCACGAGCGGAATATCCAGTTCGCGCAGCCACGCTGCAGGACCTACGCCTGAGCGCTGCAGGATTTGCGGCGAAGCGATTGCGCCACCGCACAGCAGCACTTCGCGGCGGGCGTATGCGGCGACGCTCGCGCCGCCATGCAGATAAGCGACGCCGTTGGCACGCTTGCCCATAAAGAGGATGCGATCGGTAGTCGCGTGCGTGACAATGGTCAGGTTCGGCCGCTGCCGTGCCTGGTCCAGATAGCCGCGCGCCGTGCTGGCGCGCCGGCCGTTGGCAGTCACCGTGCGGTCCATTGGGCCGAAGCCTTCCTGCTGGTAGCCGTTCAGATCATCGGTACGCGGAAAGCCGGCTTGCACGCCTGCTTCGACCATCGCGCCGAACAGCGGACTCGCGCCGGGTTTGCTGGTGGTGACGTGGACAGGGCCATCGCCGCCGTGATACGCGTTGGGGCCGATATCGCGCGTTTCCGCCTTCCTGAAGTACGGCAGGCAGTCGAGGTAACTCCAGTTTTCGAGGCCTTTGCGTTCGGCCCAGCCGTCGTAATCGAGCGCGTTACCGCGGATGTAACACATGCCGTTGATCAGCGACGAGCCGCCGAGCCCTTTGCCGCGCCCGCATTCCATGCGGCGGTTGTTCATGTGCGGTTCGGGTTCGGTTTCGTAGGCCCAGTTGTAGCGCCGTCCTTGCAACGGATAGGCGAGGGCGGCGGGCATCTGCGTGCGGAAATCGAAACGGTAGTCGGGGCCGCCTGCTTCGAGCAGCAGCACGCTGACGTCCGCATCTTCGGTCAGGCGCGTGGCCAGCACATTGCCTGCCGAGCCCGCGCCGATCACAATGTAGTCGTACTCTTTCGCTGCCATTGCGCCTCCTCAAAACACCGGCTGGTACTTGCCCAGTTCGACCTGGATGGACTTGATGCGCGTGTAATGCTCGAGCGTCGTGATGCCGTTTTCGCGGCCCACGCCCGACTGCTTGTAGCCGCCCACCGGCATTTCCGCCGGCGATTCGCCCCACGTATTGATCCAGCAGATGCCGGCTTCGAGGCGGTGGATGACGCGGTGCGCACGCGAGAGGTTCTCGGTGACCACGCCTGCCGCGAGGCCGTAGATCGTGTGGTTGGCGCGGGCGATCACCTCGTCTTCATCGCAGAAGGTCAAGAGGCTCATCACCGGGCCGAAGATTTCTTCGCGCACGATCTTCATCTCGTCACTGCAGTCCGCGAATACGGTGGGTTGCACAAACTGGCCGCGAGCGTAGTCGCCTGCGAGCAAGCGCTGACCGCCCGCCACCAGACGCGCGCCTTCCTGCTTGCCGCTTTCGATGTAGCCCAGTACCTTGTCGAGTTGCGCGGCGCTCGCCAGCGGGCCGAAGTTGGTCGTCGGATCCGACGGCTTACCGATGCGGATGCGCTTCACCCGTTCGACAATCTTCGCTTCGAAGGCCTGCTGCACTTTACGGGCGACGAATACGCGCGTGCCGTTCGTGCAGACCTGGCCGGCGCTGAAAAAATTTGCGGTGACGGCGATATCCGCCGCGCGGTCGAGATCCGCGTCGTCGAAGACGATCAGCGGCGACTTGCCGCCGAGTTCCATCGTCACCTCCTTCAGTGACGAAGCGCCCGCGAGCGACATCACCTTCTTGCCCGTTTCGACGCCGCCGGTGAACGAGATCTTGGCGATGCCCTCATGCCTGGCGAGCAAGGCGCCGACTCTTCCGTCGCCCTGCACGACGTTGAATACGCCAGCCGGGACGCCGGCTTCCAGATAGATTTCCGCCAGCTTTGAGGCGGACAGCGGCGTGACTTCGCTCGGCTTGAAGATCATGGCATTGCCGGCTGCCAGCGCCGGTGCCGATTTCCAGCAGGCAATCTGGATCGGGTAATTCCATGCACCGATGCCGGCCGTGACGCCCAGCGGCTCGCGGCGCGTATAGACGAACGATTCGGCGCGAAGCGGAATCTGCTGGCCTTCAATCGCGGTAGCGAGGCCCGCGTAATACTCGATGACGTCCGCGCCGGTCACGATATCCACGGCGCGCGTTTCGGCAATCGGCTTGCCGGTATCGAGCATTTCAAGCTCGGCGAGTTCGTCGTTGCGCTCGCGTAGCAAGTCCACCGCGCGGCGCAGGATGCGCGAGCGTTGCATCGCGGTCAGCGCTGCCCATTCGCGCTGACCTTCTTGTGCGGATTGCACTGCGCGGTCGATGTCCGCGGAGCTTGCCTGCTGCACAGTGGCAAGTTTTTCGCCGGTGGCCGGATCGAAGGTGTCGAAGGCCGTGCCACTGGTGGCATCGACATACTCGCCGCCGATGTAGAGTCGTTGCAGGCCGAAAGAGGGCATCAGTTTTCTCCTTGAAGGCTTGGGACGGTGCTTCGCTTCACCTGAGGCTTCAAGCCTCATTGTTCAGGCTCCGGGCGCAAGCAGCATGTCGATGTAGTCGTTGGCGAGTCGCAAGGCCGCTTTCGTATCGAGCGGATCGCCGGAGAGCGCACCACGTAGCCATAGTCCGTCGATCATCGCGGCCAGGCCGCTCGCTGCGCGCCGCGCGGTGGCGCGCGGTAATTCCTTGGCAAATTCCGCACACAGGTTCGAAAACAGCCTGCGTGTATTGACGCGTTGCAGGCGCCGTAACTGCGGCTCGTGCATGCTCTGCGTCCAGAAGGCGAGCCACGTTTTCATCACTGGGCCGCTCACCTGGCTCACGTCGAAATTGGCCGCCACGATGGCGCGCAGACGCGCGCGCGGCTGCGGTTTCGCCGCGATACGCCGGCGCGTGGTGGCAGCCCACAAATCGCCCAGGATATGCCGCATCGTGGCTTCGAGCAGACCGTCCTTGTCACCGAAATAATGGCTGACGATACCGGTTGAAATCTTGGCACGCTGCGCCACCGAGGCCAGCGTGGTGCCCGCCAGGCCGGCTTCGTCGATCGTCAAAAGGGTGGCGTCGATCAGTTGCGCGCGACGCACTTCGCGCATTCCGACTTTGGGCATGTCTCTCAGGTCCTCGCGTCGAAAGTCGTCACTCTAGCGGTTTTTTATTGATCGTTCAATCAACAAAAAGTACGTGATGGGCGGGTTTGTCGGTTTGGGGAAAGCTCATGTCGGGTTTTGCACACTTGTCGCAGGGGCTCAGGGAATACGCTCGAATCAGCGGCGTTTGCCGGATGCCGTGGCGAACAGCGCTGTCAATTGGGCAACCAGTCCGGCAGCAATACGGGCAGGTAATCGAGCAGCTAGACGAACATGGAGACGAGACAATGAGCAGCAATCGCGGTGTGGTGTATCTGGGTGAGGGCAAGGTCGCAGTGCGGCCGATCGACTACCCGAAGATGGTCGATCCGAGTGGCCGCGCGATCGGGCACGGCGTGATTCTGAAGGTGGTATCGACCAATATCTGCGGCTCGGATCAGCATATGGTGCGCGGTCGTACGACGGCCGAGGTCGGCCTGGTACTCGGCCACGAAATCACTGGCGAGGTGGTGGAACTGGGCCGCGATGTCGAGACGCTGAAGATCGGCGACCTGGTCTCCGTGCCGTTCAACGTGGCTTGCGGACGCTGTCAAACCTGCAAGGAACAGCATACCGGCGTGTGTCTGAACGTGAACCCGTCGCGCGCAGGCGGGGCGTATGGCTACGTGGATATGGGCGGCTGGATCGGCGGCCAGGCCGAATACGTGCTGGTGCCCTATGCGGATTTCAATTTGCTGAAGTTTCCGGATCGCGATCGCGCGATGGAGAAAATCCGCGATTTGACCTGCCTGTCCGATATCTTGCCGACCGGCTATCACGGCGCGGTGATGGCGGGTGTGAAACCGGGCGCAACGGTGTATATCGCCGGTGCAGGTCCGGTCGGGATGGCAGCGGCTGCGTCAGCGCGCCTGTTGGGTGCCGCTTGCACGATTGTCGGCGACATGAATGCGGAACGGCTCGCGCATGCGCGCGCGGTGGGATTCGAAACCGTGGACCTGTCGCTCGATGCGACGCTTGGCGAGCAGATCGCGCAGATTCTCGGCAAACCGGAAGTGGATTGCGCAGTCGACTGCGTCGGCTTCGAGGCACACGGTCACGGCAGCCACGGACACCACGAAGAAGCGCCCGCCACCGTGCTGAATTCGCTGATGGACATTACGCGGGTGGCCGGCGCCATCGGCATTCCGGGCCTCTATGTGACCGACGACCCAGGTGCAACCGACCCGGCCGCGCGCAAGGGCAGCTTGAGCATCCGCTTCGGGCTCGGTTGGGCGAAGTCACACTCGTTGCATACCGGGCAGACGCCGGTCATGAAATACAACCGTAATCTGATGCAGGCGATTCTGTGGGACCGTCTGCCGATTGCGGATATCGTCAATGTGACGGTGGTGTCGCTCGATGAAGCGCCGGAGGGCTATCGCAAGTTCGACGGCGGTGCGCCGCGCAAGTTCGTGATCGATCCGCATGGGTTGCTGAAGGCGGCTTGATCAGGCGAGGGAGTGTCTGAACGGACCCGCCCGCTGCGGTGATTGACAAACGCAGCGGGCAAGTTAGCAGCCCAAACCACACCCAATTCGGCCGGCGAATTCACCAGTAGCGGGCCAACAACGCGCCGTTCGCACCGAAAGCGCAGACAGGATATGCTTCGCCGACCAGATTGGCGCGCACGGGGCGGGCTTGCTGCCCGACTCGAATCCTGCCTGATGAGGCGGTTCGAGACGGAACAGAAGCCCGAAATGCGCGCCGACAGACCAACGATCGGGTCCACGCGCCTATGCCGCTAAGCCGCTTCCTTTTGCCACCGCAGCCGCCGATGCTGGCGCCCGGCATCCTCCACAGCAATTTCAGCGTGCGCGGCGACGCCCGGCAGAGCTTCACGGCCTGGCAGGAGAGGATGAGTCCCGTCTACGACATCCAGCCCGCCTCGAAGCAAGGTGAGGAGCGCTTCGACGCGTCGCTGACCCGCTACTCAGTCGACGATGTGAGCCTCTTCGACTTCCATACCGGACCTAACCTCGCCGTGCGTTCGTTAGGGCGTGTGTCGACGGAAAACATCCACGATGTAAGCTTCAGCATCTTCCTGAAAGGTGAGCGAGGGCAGTTCCTCGGCGGCAAGCAAAAAGCCGACGCGCCGCGCGTGCCGTCCGTGCCGGGCATCCTCGCGTTGGACATGGATCAGCCGTGTGCCGTGCGCAGCTTTCAAGCGCGGATCCTGCTGTTGTTCGTGCCGCGCGCCTTGCTGGAGAAGTCGTTCCCCGACGCCGCCTCGCTGCATGGCCGCTGGGTTGAGGCCACGACACCGTTGACGCGTACGCTGATTGCCCATCTGGTGGCGCTCAATCAACAGATCGCCGGGCTAAGCAAGGAAGAGGCGCGCCAGTCCTTACTCACGGCGGTCGAACTCATCGCTGCCGCTTTCAGCCGGCAAGCCGGCCTCTCCGGCAACGCCCGCGCGGCCGTGCGGGCTGCGGTGTACGGACAAGTGCGGCGGTTTATCGAGGCGAATCTGCACGACCCGGATCTGACGCCTGAGAGCGTGCTGGCGTCGCTCCATCTGTCGCGCTCCAGCGTGTACCGTCTGTTTGAGCATGAAGGCGGCCTCGCGGCGTATATCCGCAGCCGCAGGCTTCTGATGGCGGCCGACGAACTGGTCCGGTTCCCGCATCTGTCGGTGCAGGACATTGCGTCAGGGCTTGGCTTCAACGAGGCTTCAAGCTTTACCCGTGCGTTCCGTCGCGCCTTCGACATCGCACCGCGGGAACTGCACGAGTACGCACCGTTGCTCAAGCGCGACCAGGCAAGACGGGCGCGCCATGATTCGTGGCCCGTCAGCGGAATTTCCGCTTGACGGGCATGAGCGGGTCACGCTCATCCGCATGCACCCACTTCTCCGCAGGCCGTACAAAAGTCGCAACCGTCCTTGCGGATGACCGCATTGGCCCCACAGTTGCCGCATTTGCGGCCTAGCATCGTGCGCAACTGGTTGATGCCTTCGGCTTCGGATGATGCATCATCGTCGCTGCCCGCCACGGCGGCGAGAGCGGGTGCCGGTGCAGGCACCGCGTTGGCATGCTCGCGCCCCAGCCGGGCCAGCATGCGCGACGGAACCTGATTGCCTTCGGCATCGAGAAAACCACGCCGGTGCAGGATCTGCTGGATCGCGTAAGCTAGCGCCGCAACTTCCGAATCGTGCCAGAGCGGCGAGCGATGGCCGTCGAGCCGTTGCACTTCACCCAGCCGCACTTGGCCGCGGTCCCATGACACCTTGCGCAGGTCCTGCAGATTGCGCGCCACGAAGCCGCCGCGCGCGGCGAGCGACAGCGAGCGCATCTGCGCGGTGATCCACTGCTGCGATTCGTCGCGCTGGCCGACCGGAATGAAGAAGTCGATGGGCCGCTCGATCGTCACGTCTTCGCCGGATAGGCGTCCCGTAACCTCCATGAACGATACCGCGACATACAGCGATTTCTTGCCGGCCTGAGTCAGGTATTCGACCTTTTCGATGATCGCCGGGAGCTCGCCCTTGGGGCGATGATCGATGGCGATACGCAGCGGGTCGAGATCTGTTTCGGTGAGCGAATCATCTGGCTGTTGGGGGGTGACGCTCAGCACGGCGCCTAGGGTTTCGTTAGGACGGTAGGTAGCGAGACCTTTGAGGCCCCCCTTCCAGGCATCGAAGTAGAGACTCTCGAATGCTTCGAACGGGTAATCGGCGGGCACATTGACGGTCTTTGAAATCGACGTGTCCACGTAAGGCTGGACGGCCGCCATCATGTCGAGGTGGTCGCGCGCCGACATTTCCAGCGCGCTGATGAAGTAGTCGGGCAAGGCCGCAACATCGCCGCCGAGTTCGCGATACAGGCGATACGCATAATCTTCGACCGCGAACGATTCGCGGCTGCCATCGGCCATCACCTTCATGCGCGTGTAGGTCCACGAAAAGGCGGGCTCGATGCCGTTCGAGGCATTATCGGCAAAGGCGAGGCTCACCGTCCCGGTCGGCGCGATCGACAACAGGTGGCTGTTGCGAATGCCGTCGCGGCGGATGGCGTCCTTGAGGTCGTCGGGCAGGCGCGAAGCGAACGTGCCGTCTTCCAGATAGCGCTTCGCGTCGAATAGCGCAAACGCGCCACGCTCGCGAGCGAGTTCGACGGAAGCACGGTACGCCTCGTCGCGCATCAGCCGCGCAATGCGCACCGCCAGGTCGCGGCCTTCGGGCGAGTTGTAGCGCAGGCCGAGCATCACGAGCGCATCGCCGAGGCCCGTAAAACCAACGCCGATGCGGCGCTTGGCGCGCGATTCATCGTACTGCTCGGGCAACGGCCACAGCGTCACATCGAGCACATCGTCGAGAAAGCGCACCTGGGTGCGGGTGCTTTGTGCGAGCGCGTCCCAGTCAAAAGAAGGTGTGCCGCCTTTGCTTTGCGCAAACGGATCGCGCACGAAGCGCGTCAGATTGAGCGGCCCGAGATTGCAGCAGCCATAGGGCGGCAGCGGTTGTTCGCCGCAGGGATTGGTCGCGCGAATCGTTTCGACTGCACGCAGGTTGTTGTCCTCGTTCATCCGCGAGATGAACACCACACCCGGCTCTGCCACATCGTAGGTGGAGCGCATGATGCGGTCCCAGATCGCGCGGGCCGGTTTCTCGCTGTAAACCCACAGGCCGTCTTCGCGCTGCTGCATGTCACTGGCGGCACGCAACGCCGGTGAAGGCTCGGCCCGATGCACGAGCTGCCACGGCTGATTCTGTTCGACCGCGCGCATGAATTCGTCCGTGACGGCGACGGACACGTTGAAATTGTTCCAGCGGCCCTTCGAATGCTTGGCCTCGATGAATTCGAGCAGGTCAGGATGGTTGCAGTCGAGCACCGCCATCTGCGCGCCTCGTCTGGAGCCTGCGCTTTCCACGGTACGGCACGACGCGTCGAACACGTCCATATAGCTGCACGGACCGGAGGCCGACGAACTGGTGGTGTGAACGCGCGCACCTTTCGGACGGATCGCCGAAAAGTTGTAACCGACCCCGCCGCCGCGGCGCATCGTTTCGGCCGCCTGCAGCAGCGCGACGTAGATGCCCGGCAAGCCTTGCTCGTCGGTACCCTGAATGGCGTCGCCTACCGGTTGCACGAAACAGTTAATGAGCGTCGCGGCGATGCCAGTGCCCGCCGCGCTCATGATGCGGCCAGCACCGAGTGCGCCATGACGCAGGTTTTCTACAAAACGGGCTTCGATGGTTTCTCGTAGGGCCGCCGGTTCAGCCAGCGCGACACCGCGGGCGACGCGCCGGTAGACGTCGTCGGCGGTTTGCTCATCGCCTTTGGCGTACTTTTCCAGCAGGACGTCAAGAGAGAATTGTTGCGGCGCAACCAGCAGGCGCGTTGCGGAGGGAGTGGGACGGATTTCAATGCTGTCGTCTGCCATGGTCCAGCCTTTAACGGCGCCGCGGATTGCGCAGCGCAATGGTGGAAAGCGGCCACTCTGGCGGGGTGTCGGTGCCCGGGGGGTGACGTGCCGCAACGAACTCACCATAGCTTACGCGGCGCTTGGCCGCAATCCAAGGCATGGCGGCAGAAGGGCTTCTCGAGGCGTGAGAAGGCCGCGCTGGCTCTAACCGCGGCACGACGCAACGATGGATGGAGGCAGGCGAACTGCACCAGCCGGGCTCAGACCTGCAGGGCGATACCGAGTGGTGCTCCGGCGGGCATGCTGTGGGCCAGCGGCGCAACCTGCTTGCGGCGTTCACGCGTAGGCGCCGTGCCGAACGCGTCCCGATAGCTCTTGCTGAAGTGGCAAGCCGACTGGAAACCACAGGCCATCGTGATGTGCATGATGGACATGTCGGTCTGCAGCAGCAGTTCGCGCGCGCGCCGCAGGCGCAAGGTCAGATAGTAATGCGTCGGCGTCATGCCGAGGTGTTCGCGGAACAGGCGCTGCAATTGCCGCTGCGACATGTTGGCAAGGCGCGCGAGCTCTTCGCGCGACAACGGCTCCTCGATGTTGTTCTCCATCAGCGCGATCACTTCGAACAGCGACTTGTTCGCTGAGCCCAACCGCGCCACGAGCGGCATACGTTGCTGCGCGTTGGTGTCGCGCACGTGTTCGACGATGAACTGCTCGGCGATCTGCGTGACGCGTGGGGTGCCGACGCGCGCGGCAATCAGGTTCAGCATCATGTCGAGCGGTGCGACGCCGCCGGTGCAGGTCACGCGGTCGCGGTCGATCACGAACAGTTCTTTCAGGAAGCGCGTGTCCGGAAACTCCTCCTTGAGCGCCGACATGTTCTCCCAATGGATGGCGCACGCGTAACCGGCCAGCAGTCCTGACTTGGCAAGCGCGTAGGTGCCGGTGCACAGGCTGCCGAGCGCGACGCCGGCGCGTGCAAAACGGCGCAGCGTCGAAAGATGGGCAGGGGTGGTCTCGCGTTGCACGTCGATGCCGCCGCACACGAACACGATATCCGGCTTGCCCGCGCATTCTGCGGGACCGGTGTCGACCGCGAGCCCATTGCTAGCCGTGACTGGGCCGCCATCGGGGCTGACGATCGACCAGCGGTAGAGCTGTTGTCCGCTCAGGTAATTCGCCATCCGCAGTACTTCGATCGCATTGGTGAACGCGATCATCGTGAAGTTCGGCAGCGGCATGAAAGCGAAGTGGGACAGCGACGCGGTGCGGTCAGGCGACATGGTGCGGGTGTTCCTTCGGCTCTGTATTGTGTTGCGGCCGTCGTTGGGGAGACGACTCCGTCATTCTGGGTTCGAGGGCAACAAGCGTGCCATACGGCTAAACCCTGGCCTGATCGAGGCGGACGAAAGAACGGCGGGCGCCGCCGCACCTCGCATGGGCGGCTCAGGCACTGTTCGCGGGCGGCCGGCGCACGCAAGCAGTGCGGACGGGTCGCAATTCGCACGACCGGTCACTTGTCCAAAACGGACTTGAATGTCGGAAAAGGCAAAGAACGCGTCTGAATTCGTAAATTGACGTTTCCGATGAGAGAGAAGAATAGAGCCGTCGGTAGCCGGTGGCAGCAGGCCAGTCAAGGGATTCACAGGGTTTCGCGGACTGCCTCCATCACTGCAATCCATTACTCACGGAACGCCCATGTCGAACGTAAGCCCTTTCTTTTCGCAGACTCTCGCCGAACGCGACGCGCCGGTGCGCAGCGCGGTGCTTAAAGAGCTCGAGCGGCAACAGTCGCAGGTCGAGCTGATCGCGTCGGAAAACATCGTGTCGCGCGCGGTGCTCGAAGCGCAAGGCTCGGTGCTGACCAACAAGTATGCGGAAGGTTATCCGGGCAAGCGTTACTACGGCGGTTGCGAATTCGCCGACCAGATCGAGACGCTGGCGATCGAGCGCGTCAAACAGCTGTTTAACGCGGGCTACGCCAACGTGCAGCCGCATTCGGGCGCGCAGGCCAATGGCGCCGTGATGCTGGCGCTCACCAAACCGGGCGATACGGTGCTTGGCATGTCGCTCGATGCGGGCGGTCACCTGACGCATGGCGCGAAGCCCGCGCTCTCCGGCAAGTGGTTTAACGCCGTTCAATATGGTGTGGATCGCGAAACACTGCGGATTGACTACGACCAGGTGGAAGCGCTGGCGCATGAACATAAGCCTGCGCTGATCATCGCGGGTTTTTCCGCTTATCCGCGCGTGCTCGACTTCGCGCGCTTCCGCGCGATTGCCGATAGCGTCGGCGCGAAGCTGATGGTGGATATGGCGCATATCGCCGGCGTGATTGCTGCGGGCCGTCATGCGAATCCGGTCGAACACGCACACGTCGTCACCTCGACGACCCACAAGACCCTGCGCGGTCCGCGCGGCGGCTTCGTGCTGACCAATGACGAAGACATCGCCAAGAAGATCAACTCTGCCGTCTTCCCGGGCCTGCAGGGCGGCCCGCTGATGCATGTCATTGCAGGCAAGGCTGTGGCATTCGGCGAAGCGCTGCAGGATGGCTTCAAGTCGTATATCGACAGCGTGCTGGCCAACGCCAAGGCGCTAGGCGAAGTGCTGAAGGCGGGCGGCGTCGATCTCGTCACGGGCGGCACCGATAACCACTTGCTGCTGGTGGATCTGCGTCCCAAGGGCCTGAAGGGTACCCAGGTCGAACAAGCACTGGAGCGCGCGGGCATCACCTGCAACAAGAACGGCATCCCGTTCGATACGGAAAAGCCCACGGTCACCTCCGGCATTCGTCTCGGCACGCCGGCCGGCACGACGCGCGGCTTCGGTGTCAGCGAGTTCCGCGACATCGGCCGTCTGACTCTCGAAGTGTTCGAAGCGCTGCGTGTCTCGCCTGAAGGCGATGCGGCCACCGAACAGCGCGTGCGCCGCGAGATCTTCGCGCTGTGCGAGCGCTTCCCGATCTACTGATTCGCTGTCACGCCCACTTATTTACGCTAACAGCTGCGCCCCCACACGCCAGCCAGATGGAGCAAACAGAATGAGCACTCTGCACGAGAACAGCATCATCATCGACGGTCTGAATATTTCGCGATTCGATCGTTCGGTGTTCGAAGACATGCAAAAGGGTGGTATTACCGCCACGAACTGCACGGTGTCGGTCTGGGAGAGCTTTGCCAAGACCGTCGACAACATCGCGTTGATGAAGCAGCAGATCCGCGAGAACAGCGAGTTGTTGACGCTCGTGCGCACCACCGACGACATCCTGCGGGCCAAGAAGGAAAACCGCACCGGCGTGATTCTCGGCTTCCAGAACGCCCATGCGTTCGAGGACAACCTGGGCTATATCGAAGCCTTCGCCGATATGGGCGTGCGCGTCGTGCAGCTTTGCTACAACACGCAGAACCTGGTCGGCACGGGCTGCTATGAACGCGACGGCGGCCTGTCCGGTTTCGGCCGCGAAGTAATCAGCGAAATGAACCGCGTTGGCATCATGGTCGATCTGTCGCACGTCGGCGGTCATACCTCGTCGGAGGCGATTGCTTTTTCGAAGAAGCCGGTGTGCTATTCGCACTGTTTGCCGTCGGGTCTGAAAGAGCACCCGCGCAACAAGTCCGACGAGCAGTTGAAAGAGATCGCCGATGCGGGCGGTTTCGTCGGCGTGACGATGTTTGCGCCGTTCCTCAAGCGCGGCATCGATGCAACGGTGGAGGACTATGTCGAAGCCATCGACTATGTGGTGAACCTGATCGGCGAAGACACGGTAGGGATCGGCTCCGATTTCACGCAAGGCTATACCGTCGATTTCTTCGACTGGATCACGCACGACAAGGGTCGCTATCGCCGTCTGACGAACTTCGGCAAGGTCGTAAATCCGGAAGGTATCCGTACGATTGGCGAATTCCCGAACCTGACCGCTGCGATGGAACGGGCAGGCTGGAGTGAGACGCGCATCCGCAAAATCATGGGCGAAAACTGGGTGCGCGTGTTCCGCGACGTCTGGGGCGCTTAAAACCAACTCGATACCGCTTACCCCACGGAGTTACACGCGATGCAACCGCAACTACCGATCGATGTCGATCCGAACACCGGCGTCTGGACCACCGATTCGCTGCCGATGCTGTACGTGCCGCGCCATTTCTTTACCAACAACCACACGGCAGTCGAAGAAGCGCTAGGTCGCGACGCCTATGCGGAGATCCTCTACAAGGCGGGCTACAAGTCCGCCTATCACTGGTGCGACAAGGAAGCGAAGCAACACGGCATCAGCGGCATGGCTGTCTTCGAACACTACCTGAACCGGCTGTCGCAACGCGGTTGGGGCATCTTCAAGATCGTCGAAGCCGATCCGGCGAGCGCCCGTGCACGGATCGAACTGCACCACTCGTCGTTCGTGCTGGCGCAACCGGGTAAGCAAGGCAAGCTCTGCTACATGTTCGCCGGCTGGTTTGCGGGGGCGATGGACTGGGTCAACGACACCTCTGACGCGGGTAAGAATGCACCGCGCTCGCGGTCGAAGGAAGTGCAGTGTGCCGCCGAGCACCACGCGCATTGCGTGTTCGAAGTGTCGCCGCTGGCTAATTAGAAGACTCGTAAAAAACTCGCTTAAATCGAACACCGCCCGAGGTCGTCCGCGATGCGTTACCCGAATCTGTTCAAACCTTTGACGCTGAACCAGTTGACGCTGCGCAACCGCATTGTCAGCACGGCGCATGCCGAGGTCTATGCCGAACCGGGCGGTCTGCCCGGCGATCGCTATATCCGTTACTACGAGGAAAAGGCCAAGGGCGGTGTGGGCCTGGCTGTGTGTGGCGGCTCGAGTCCAGTGTCGATCGATAGCCCGCAAGGCTGGTGGAAGTCGGTAAATCTCGCAACCGACAAGATCGTCGATCCGCTCGGGCGTCTCGCCGAGGCGATGCATCGGCACGGCGCCAAGATCATGATTCAGGCGACGCACATGGGTCGCCGTTCGGCATTTCATGGTGAGCATTGGCCGCATCTGATGACGCCGTCTGGCGTGCGCGAACCGGTGCATCGTGGCAATGCCAAGATCATCGAAGAAGAGGAAATCCGCCGCATCATCGCGGATTTTGCAGCGGCTGCGAAGCGCGTGCAGCAGGCGGGCATGGATGGGATCGAGATTTCCGCGGCCCACCAGCATCTGATCGATCAGTTCTGGAGTCCGCGCACCAACTTCCGCACGGATGAATGGGGCGGCAGTCTGCAGAATCGGCTGCGTTTTGGCGTCGAAGTGCTGACCGCTGTGCGTGAAGCCGTAGGGCGTGATTTCTGCGTGGGCTTGCGCATGTGCGGCGACGAGTTCCATGAGGATGGACTCGACCACGAACAGTTGAAGGAAATCGCCCAGGCGATGTCCGAGACGGGTCTGATCGACTATGTCGGTGTGATCGGCTCCGGTGCGGACACGCACAACACGCTCGCCAACTGCATGCCGCCGATGGCGTTGCCGCCGGAGCCGTTCGTGCATCTGGCAGCGGGGATCAAATCGGTTGTAAAGCTGCCGGTGATGCACGCACAAAGCATCCGCGATGCAGGACAGGCCGAACGTCTGCTGGCCAACGGCATGGTCGATCTGGTCGGCATGACGCGCGCGCAGATCGCCGATCCGCATATGGTCATCAAGATCCGCGACGGCCGCGAAGATGAAATCAAGCAGTGCGTGGGCGCGAACTACTGTATCGATCGTCAGTACAACGGTCTGGACGTGCTGTGCGTGCAGAACGCGGCGACCTCGCGCGAAGCGACGATGCCGCATGTGATCGAAAAGACCCGTGGACCGCGCCGCAAGGTGGTGGTGGTTGGCGCTGGCCCGGCTGGGCTCGAGGCGGCGCGCGTCGCGCGTTCGCGTGGCCATGATGTCGTGCTGTTCGAAAAGAGCGATGCCGTTGGCGGCCAGATCATGCTGGCTGCAAAGGCGCCGCAGCGCGAACAGATGGCCGGCATTGTCCGCTGGTTCGATATGGAAACGAAGCGTCTTGGCGTGGACCGGCGCCTGGGCGTGGCGGCCGACGACAAGATGATTCTCGCCGAGAAGCCAGACATCATCGTGCTCGCCACAGGCGGTTCGAGCTTCACGCAGCAGGTACCGGCATGGGGCGTGGAAGAAGGCCTCGCGGTCAGCTCGTGGGACATCCTTGCTGGCCGTGTCGAGCCGAAGCAAAACGTGCTGGTCTATGACGGCGTCAGCACGCATGCGGGTGCAGGCGTCGCGGACTTTATCTCCAGCCGCGGTTCGAAAGTCGAAATCGTCACGCCCGACGTGAAGGTGGCGGACGACGTCGGCGGCACGACTTTTCCGATTTTCTATCGCCGCCTCTATGCACAGGGCGTGATCCACACGCCGAACTACTGGCTCGATCGCGTCTACGAAGAGGGCGGCAAGAAAATCGCCGTGCTGCGCAACGAGTATACCGAGGAGCAGGAAGAGCGTGCCGTCGATCAGGTGGTGATCGAAAACGGCAGCACCCCTAACGACGAGCTCTACTGGAAGCTGAAGCCGGAATCGGTGAACCGCGGCCAGGTGGACGTGCACAAGCTGTTCGCTGCCGAGCCTCAGCCATCGCTCTCCGAAGAGCTCGGGAACGGCCGCTTCCTGCTGTTTCGCGTCGGCGACTGCATCTCGATGCACAACATCCACGGCGCGATCTACGACGCGCTGCGTCTCTGCAAGGACTTCTAACGATGAGCCCGGCGTTTCTCATCACCGCATTGCTGTGGGTATCGGTCGCCGGCCTCGCGTTTGCGGTCGCGAAGCGTTCGTCGTATTGGCGGCTCGGACGCGCGACGGCGGCGGGCGCCTTCGGCTGGACCAACCTGATCACGATCCCCAAACGCTATTTTGTCGATCTGCACCATGTGGTGGCGCGCGATCCGTACATCGCGAAGACGCACGTCGCAACCGCGGGCGGCGCCATCGCTGCATTTGCGCTGGTGTTTCTCAACTACGGTCTGGCGATTTACTCGCCGTGGCTCGACAAGCTGATCTTTCTGGCGGCACTGATCATGCTTGTTGGTGCGGTGTTCGTCTGGCGCCGGCGCAGTGGTACGAAGGCGGTGCCGGCGCGCCTGTCGCGCGGTCCGTGGGATACCTTGCCGTGGTTGCTCGGCTCGTTCGCAGTCGGTCTGTTGCTGTTCGTGCTGGTGCCCGCGTCGACGATGTCCGGCGGTCTCGCGGTGATGTTCGCGCTGCTGATTGCAGTGGGCGCCTTCGCGATGACCATGGGCGCGGCTCACGGCGGCCCGATGAAGCACGCGTTGGCGGGTTTGCTGCACCTGGCGTTCCATCCGCGCCAGGAGCGTTTTGCCCGTCACGGTGACGTGCGTGGCGACGTAACGCCGCCTACTGCGCTGAAAACACCCGTGCTCGAGCAGAACGAATACGGCGTCGGCAAACCGGTGGAATTCCGCTGGAACCAGTTGCTGAGTTTCGATGCCTGCGTGCAGTGCGGCAAGTGCGAAGCAGCCTGTCCTGCGTTCGCTGCCGGTCAGCCACTTAATCCGAAGAAGCTGATTCAGGATCTGGTCACGGGTATGGTGGGCGGTTCGGACGCGGCCTACGCTGGCAGCCCGACGCCTGGTTTCGCGGTGGGGCAGCATTCCGGTGAACCGGATCGCGCGATCGTCTCTAGTCTGATCGAAGCGGACACGCTGTGGTCTTGCACCACCTGCCGCGCCTGTGTGCAGGAATGCCCGATGTTGATCGAGCATGTGGACGCGATCGTCGATATGCGCCGCAATCAGACGCTGGTGCACGGCACCGTGCCGGGCAAAGGGCCCGAAGTGCTGGCGAATCTGCGCGAGACCGGTACGGCAGGCGGCTACGACAAGTCTGCACGTTACGATTGGGCGGTCGATCTGAATGCGCCGGTTGCGCAACCGGGGAAGGCGGTCGATGTGCTGCTGGTGGCCGGCGAAGGCGCCTTCGATATGCGCTATCAGCGCACGCTGCGGGCGCTGGTGACGGTGTTGAACAAGGCGGGCGTCGACTACGCGGTGTTGGGTGGCGACGAAACCGATACCGGCGACGTGGCACGCCGCCTCGGCGACGAAGCCACCTTCCAGCGCATGGCGAAGCAGTTGACCGGCACGTTGGCCAACCTGACGTTCAAGCGCATCGTCACCGCCGACCCGCACGTCATGCACAGCCTGCGCAACGAATACCGCGCACTGGGCGCGCGTTTCGAAGTGCTGCATCACACGAGCTTTATCGCGGGACTGGTAGCGTCCGGCAAGCTGTCACCGAACGCTGCCGCAGCGTTGGCCGATAAGCGCGTCACGTATCACGATCCGTGCTATCTGGGTCGCTACAACGGTGAAACCGAGGCGCCGCGTCAATTGCTCAAGGCGATCGGTATCAAAGTGGTCGAGATGGAGCGTAACGGCGAGCGTGGCCGGTGCTGCGGCGGTGGCGGCGGTGCGCCTTTGACGGACATCCCCGGCAAGCAACGCATTCCGGACATCCGCATGGCCGACGCTCGCGCGATTGGCGCGGAAGTGGTCGCGGTGGGTTGCCCGAACTGCACGGCGATGCTCGAAGGTGTGATCGGTCCACGTCCGGAAGTGCTCGACGTAGCCGAACTCGTTGCTGCGGCGCTGGAGTGAAGCGATGAACACGATCCTCAAACGTATCGATCCGCGCAGGCCGTTCGCGATCACGGCGGCAGGGCTCAGGCGCATTACGCTTGGTGCGGTGGTGGAAGCAGGGGCGGCGCAGGATGACTTGCTTCGTTCGACGCACGCACATGCACATGGAATGGCGCATGGTGGCGGTCCCTCCAAGCCGCGCCGTACCACGCAAGCTGCGCAGGGCACGCTGCTGGTGGTCGCCCATAGCGACCGCGGCTCGCTGGATGAACATGCTCGCCAGACGCTCGCTGCGGCTGCTTTGATTGCCGATGCGCAGACTCAGGTTGCGTTGCTGGTGCTGGGCGAGCTGAAAGACGATGCCGCTGCGCTCGGCGCTGATAAGGTGATCGAAGTGTCGTCGATCGACCGCCGCATGTTCGCGCCTGAAAGCGAGTTGCAGGCGCTGGCGGCGTGTGTCGCACAGCTTGCGCCCGCGCACATTCTGATTCCGGACAATGCGACTGGCGATGGCGATCTGGGCCGCCGTTACGCGGCTTATGCGCGGGCGAGCGTCGCGACGCATGTGGTCGAACTCTCCGCCACGCATGTTGGCACCTATGTCCACGCGAAGAAAGCATTCGCGACGCGCGCTTTGCCGGATATCGTTCTACTCGCCGCGGGCGCTGTGGATCCACGTTTGCCGTTTGTCGGCGCAGGCGAGCGTCTGGAGATTCCCTTCATCGCGGCAGGCAGCAAGCCGGTCAGCGACGCCTATCGCGACTTCGGTATCGAGGAGATCGACGCTGCTCAGGTTGCGCTCGAGGAAGCGGATTTCATCGTCTCCGCGGGCAACGGCGTAACCGATGTGGACACCTTCGAGAAACTGGCAGGTGCATTCGGCGCGGCTATCGGCGCCAGCCGCGTGGCCGTCGACAACGGCATGTTCACGCGCGACAAGCAGATTGGTGCGACCGGCAAGACCGTCGAGGCGAGCGTGTATATCGCCTTCGGCATCTCCGGCGCGGTTCAGCATTTGCAAGGTATCAAGGATTGCCGCCACGTGATCGCCATCAATCTCGACGGCAGCGCACCGATCGTCAAACGGGCCAACCTGACCATCATTGGCGACACCCAGGCCACGATCGCGTCGCTGATCGACGCGGTCGCGCTGGCACGTTCGTCGCGTGCGGCGGTAAGCCCATCAGCAGTCACCGTGACGGTTGTCGAAGGAGTCGCAGCATGAGCCGAAAACTGACACGGATCGCGGTGCTCGTTTCGGTAGGACGTCACCCCATAAGCGGAGTGGCGCGCTACAGCCGCAACGACGCCGCCGCATTGGAAATAGGCCGTACGTTGTCGCGTCAGCTCGGCGCGCGGCTCGATACGCTGCACGCCGGCGACCCATTGAATCCGGCGCTGGAAGACTATCTGGCGCTCGGTGCGGAGCGTGTCGAGGTGCTCACCTGTGGTGAGGATGATGACGCGGTTGCAGTATTGGCGGTCCGGTTGCAGGACTATGACCTGGTTTTGACCGGCACCTGCGCAGAGGGCGCATTCGACAGCGGCATGCTGCCGTATCAACTCGCAGATGCGCTCGGCTATCCGCTGCTCGGCGCGGCCGTGGAGGCGTCAGTCGCCGAAGGGCGCGTCACCGTGCGGCAATTCTTGCCGAAAGGTGTTCGTAGGCGGGTCGAGGCCGCGTTGCCCGCAGTGGTGGCGGTACATCCGCTTGCCAGCGTCACGCCGCGCTATGCATACGCCCGCCAGCAGGCTGGCTCCATCGATGTCTCGCACGTAAACCCGCCCGCCAGCGCCGCTGCTGGCCAGTGGACGGTGGCTGCCGCACAGCGCAAACCGGTCCGGCTCGCGGCCGAGGAGAAGCGGTCCGGCCATGCCCGGATGCTCTCGGCGACGACCACGGAAAGCCGCGGCGGCAGCGTCGTAATTGAAGGGACTTCGGTCGAAAAAGCACAAGTGATCCTCGGCTATTTGCGCGAGCATCAACTCATCGATTACTGATTATGCGCCGCACCACGGCCCCAGGAATTCCGGAGCACACATGAAAGTATCGGCAGACATTCACGCGCTGGTCGACCGGCGTAAGAAGGGTTATAGCCTCGAAGCGCCGTTTTATCAGAGCGACGAAATTTTCGCTCTCGACATGGAAGCCATTTTCCGCAAGCACTGGATTCAGGTCGCCATCGAGCCGGATATTCCCGAGCCGGGTGACTACACGACCGTTCAACTCGGCAACGATTCGATCCTGATAGTGCGCGACGACGACATGCAGGTGCGGGCGTTTCACAATGTCTGCCGCCATCGTGGCGCGCGGCTGTGCAATGAGGACAAGGGCTCGGTGGGCAATATCGTCTGCCCGTATCACAGCTGGACGTACAACCTGACGGGCCAGTTGATGTTTGCCGAGCATATGGGCGAACAGTTCGACCGCTGCAAGCACAGTCTGAAAACGGTTCATGTGCAGAGTCTCGCCGGTCTGATTTTCATTTGCCTCGCAGAGGAGCCGCCCGTTGACTTCGAGATGATGCGCGCCGCCATGGAGCCTTATCTGCTGCCGCACGATTTGCCGAGCTGCAAGATCGCGGCAACCATCGACATCATCGAGAAAGGCAACTGGAAGCTGACGATGGAGAATAACCGCGAGTGCTATCACTGCGTCGCGAACCATCCGGAGCTGACCGTCTCGCTGTACGAATACGGCTTCGGCTATCAGCCTTCACCGGCGAATGCCGAAGGCATGGCGGCCTTCGAGCGCGAGTGTGTGGAACGTTCCGCGCAGTGGGAAGCGCTGAACCTGCCGTCTGTCGAAGTAGATCGCTTGTCCGACGTAACCGGTTTTCGTACCCAACGTTTGCCACTCGATCGCAGCGGGGAATCGCAGACGCTCGATGCGAAGGTGGCTTCGAAGAAACTGCTCGGCGAATTCAAGCAAGCCGATCTTGGCGGCTTGTCGTTCTGGACCCAGCCGAACTCGTGGCACCACTTCATGAGTGATCACATCGTGACGTTCTCGGTGATTCCACTCTCGACCGGCGAAACGCTGGTGCGCACGAAATGGCTCGTGCACAAGGACGCGAAAGAAGGTATCGACTACGACGTGAAGAACCTGACCGCCGTCTGGAATGCGACCAACGATCAGGACCGTGCGCTGGTCGAATTTTCGCAGCGCGGCGCGGCGAGCAGCGCGTACGAACCGGGTCCGTATTCACCGTACACCGAAGGGCTCGTCGAGAAGTTCAGCGACTGGTATATCGAGCGCCTCGCAGCACAGATCAACGAGTGAAAACGGATTAACAACTGGATGCCTGGCGGCAGGTGGAGCGAACAATGATGCGGGATGCGGCAACCTTCGAACCCGTTGAAAGCCGGCTGACCAAGCCGCAATTCTGGGGCACGCTGCCGGCGCGCTGGACGAGCGACGTCGAAGAGACGCTTGTCTGCTGCCAGGTGCGTCAGGAAACGCACGATGTAAAGAGCTTTTTCTTCCGCTCGCCGGGCGGGCACGGCTTTTCTTTCGAGCCGGGCCAGTTCGTGACGCTCGAACTGGAGATTGATGGCGAGACGATCAACCGGTGCTACACGATTTCATCGTCGCCGACGCGTCCGCATACGATCTCGATTACGGTGAAGCGGGTACCGGGTGGCAAGGTGTCGAACTGGCTGCACGACAACCTCCAAGCCGGTGCTCAGGTGCGCGTGCTGGGACCGTCCGGCGAATTCACCTGCGCACGGCATCCGGCGCGCAAGTATCTGTTTTTGTCGGCGGGGTCGGGCATTACGCCGCTGATGTCGATGAGCCGCACGCATCACGAGTTGAGCGAAGACCGCGACATTGTGTTCGTGCATAGCGCCCGCACGCCGGACGACATCATCTTCGCGCGCGAACTCGATCTGATTGCAGCGAACCAGAGCAATTTCCGCACATCGTTTGTGTGCGAGCGGCTTGGTCCTCGAACGAACTGGCCCGGTGTCACCGGGTTTCTCACACTGCCGTTGCTCAAGCTGATCGCGCCGGACTTTATGGAGCGCGAAGTATTTACCTGCGGCCCCGCGCCTTACATGAAGGCCGTGCGCGACCTGCTGGACGAAGCCGGCTTCGATCGTAAGCACTATCACGAAGAGAGTTTCTCGTTCGAGACGCTCATTGAAGATGCGCCGGAACTGCTGGCCGAGGTTGCGCCGGCTGAGAATGGAGCGACTACGAGCACCTTTACGGTGAGTTTCGCCCGCAGCAACCGCGAAATTAGCTGCGCCACCGACCAGCACGTTTTGGATGCTGCCCGGCAGGCTGGTGTACGCCTGCCTTCTTCCTGCACACAGGGCATGTGCGGCACTTGCAAGGTCAGGCTGGTTTCGGGTCAGGTGGAGATGAAACACAACGGTGGCATCCGTCAGCGGGAGATCGACCAGGGCATGGTGCTGCTGTGTTGCAGCAAGCCGCTATCGGATCTGGTGGTTGAGAAATAGTCTGTTGAATTTTGGCGTGTATGCAGGTCGCATTTAGACAAGCAGACGTCGCAAAGCTTACTTCGTGGCGATTTCTGGCTGGTGATTCTAAAGGCTCACCGCGTGTGAGCGGGTACAAGGAGATCGACCATGAAAGGCTTGAAAAAGCAGCTGCTTTGCAGCGCCTTGGGGGCTGCGCTGATCACGATGATGGGCGCAAGCGTGACAGCGACCGCAGACACGAAACCGACGATCAAGATCGGTTACGTCGAAGGTTGGGACGACAGCGTGGCGACGTCGAATGTCGCGGCCGAGGTGATCCAGAAGCGCCTGGGCTACCCGGTGCAGCTCGTGCCGGTGGCGGCCGGCATCATGTGGCAGGGGGTGGCACGCGGAGATCTGGACGCGACGCTCTCGGCCTGGCTGCCGGTGACGCAGGGCGCTTACTGGGATCAGTTCAAGACCAAGGTAGCTGACCTCGGCACCAACTTCCCGGACGCGAAGATTGGCTTGATCGTGCCGGCTGACGTGCCGGAAACGAGTATTGCGGATCTCGAGGCGCACAAGGCGGACTTTGGCGGACGGATCGTCGGCATCGATGCGGGCGCTGGCGTGATGAAGAAAACGGACGACGCGATCAAGGCTTATAGCCTCGATTATCAGTTGATGCCGAGTTCGGGCAGTGCAATGACTGCGGAACTTGCGCGGTCGATGCATGCCAATAAACCTGTCATCGTCACGGGCTGGGCACCGCATTGGATGTTTGCGAAGTGGAAGCTCAAGTTTCTCGACGATCCGAAGAAGGTTTTCGGCGACGCGGAACACGTCGACAATGTGATCAATCCCGGGCTTGAGACAAAGGCGGCGCCCGTCGTTGCGTTTCTGAAGAAGTTTCAATGGAAACCGGGCGAAATCGACAGCGTGATGTTGGCCACGGAGAACGGGGCCAAGCCTACTGCTGCAGCGGATGCCTGGATTGCTGCGCATGGCGATCGGGTGGATAGCTGGGTTGGGGGGACGCAGTAAGGGTTTTTCTTTGACATTGCATGGGCACGGTATGGGTGTCTGTACCGTGTAGGTGTTTTTGTTTGGTGTGCCTTATGGTGTTGGGCTTTCCTTGCTTTGTTATTGGTCCATTTGGGTCGCCCCTGTGCGGGGCGGCACTCACTTTCTTTGCCGCCGCGTAACTATTCAGCAGTTGTAAACTGAAACCAGGCAATGCATAGTGAGGGACATGACGAAGATGCCCG
>Ga0302314_10001286_pt1 | contig 46951 bp, 43 predicted proteins | sample III_Palsa_N2_3_FD_200533 | JGI IMG/M metagenome (GOLD analysis project Ga0302314, IMG submission 200533) | Peat permafrost microbial communities from Stordalen Mire near Abisko, Sweden - III_Palsa_N2_3 | ecosystem: Environmental > Terrestrial > Soil > Palsa > Peat permafrost | place: Sweden...
TCCAGGAATTCTGTAAGCAGCCGCCGGGATCGGCCCGGCGGTTACCAGCGGTCCGGCGGGTCTCCACTCGCGCCATGACAGATCTGGCTGGCGTCACTTCCCCGACGCCAGGCGATGGTCAGCCGCGAAGGCGCAGACGGAGACCCGGCCGGACAGTTATCTCCCGGGGGGACGAGCAGCAGGGCGGACGGGGGACGAGCAGCAGGGCGGAGCGAAGGGGTCAACAGTGGGCGAGCACGCCTATGCGCACGTGCCGGTGATGGCCGGCCGGGTGACCGCTCTTTTGCTTCCCGCGCTCACCGGTCCCACCCCAGGCGGCAGGCCACCGGTCCTTGTCGACGCCACGCTAGGCCGCGCGGGTCACGCGCGTGCCCTGCTCGAGGCCTGTCCTGGGCTGCTGCTCATCGGGATCGACGCCGACGAGGCGGCGATCGAGGCCGGGCGCGCGCTCGCCGTCGAGTATCCGGGCCGTGTCACGCTCGCCCACGCGTTCTATGACCACATCACCGAGATCGTCGCCGACGCGGGACACCGCCGTGTCCAGGGGGTACTGCTCGACCTCGGGGTGTCCTCGCCGCAGCTCGACGACGCCGGCCGCGGGTTCTCCTACTCACAGGACGCACCGCTCGACATGCGAATGGATCAGACGGCGGAGCTGACCGCCGCCCGGGTCGTCAACGAGTACCCGGTGCCCGAACTCGCCCGCGTGCTGCTCACCTACGGCGAGGAGAAGTTCGCCCGCCGGATCGCCGAGGCGCTCGCCCGCGAGCGCGCCCGCGAGCCGGTCACGAGCACGCTGCGGCTGAGCGCCATCGTGAAGGACGCGATCCCCGCGGCCGCGCGGCGCACCGGCGGCAATCCCGCCAAGCGGACCTTCCAGGCGCTGCGCATCGAGGTGAACGACGAGCTCGGCGCGCTGCGGCGGGCGCTGCCCGACGCGCTTGACCTGCTGGCGCCCGGCGGCCGATTCCTGGCCCTGGCGTATCACTCGCTCGAAGACCGCCTGGTCAAGCGCGAGCTCGCGGCGCGGACCGCGAGCACCATCCCGCCGAGCGTGCCGCTGCGCGCCGCCGACCTGGCGGCAAGCGGCCCCCGGTTCCGCCTGCTCACGCGGGGCGCCGAGCGTCCCGACGAAGACGAGCTAGCGGTCAACCCCAGATCAGCGTCCGCCCGCCTCCGGGCGATCGAGTGCATCAGGGAGGCCGCGTGACCACCCAGCGCCTCTCCCGCAAGATAACAGCAAGAAGCGGTCGCGCTCCTGGGCGGGGAGCGGCCGAAGCGGGACGAGCCAAACGCGCTTTTGGGCACGTAAGAGTGAGCCCAGACGCGCACTTGGCTCGGCGGCGCGGCGGGGGAACGGTGTGAGCGGGCGAACGGTGTGAGCGGGGAAGGGCCAATGAGCGACAGGAGCCGGGCTATGGACACGAGCGGCACGGGGCAGCAGGACGCGACGCGCGGCGGCATCGGCACGATCAGCCGCAGGCAGGCCAGGGGCGGCCGGGTGCGGCCGGAGCCCGTGCCTGTGCCCGTGCCAGCGGTCGAACCTGCCGAGCGGCGCGCCCGCAAGAGGCAGCCGGAGCCCCCGCGGCAGCCGGAGTCACTGCCGCAGCCGCGCAACGCCAGACCCGTGCCGTCCGTGGACCCCGCGGAGCGGCGCGCCCGTCGGCGGCGCCCCGAGGCAGTGCATCCCGAGGCAGTGCATCCCGAGGCAGTGGCGCAGCCGCGCAACCTGATGCCCGCCGCACCGGCCACGCGGCGCAACGCGCGGCCCGTGCCCCCGATGCCCACCGGCGCGCCGATCCCGCAGCGCACGCCATTGTCACCGCGCAACGCGCGAGCCGCACAGCGCACGGCACTGTTTCAGGCCGCACCGTCGCAGGCCGCACCGTCGCAGGCCCCACCGTCTCAGGTCCCACCGTCGCAGGCTCCGTCGTTCGAGGCACCGCCGCAGCCGGCGTCGCCCAGGCCGGTGCCGCGATCCATCCGCGCGGACGCCGGGACGCACCGGATGCCGTTCGTGCTGCTGCTGTGCGGACTGCTCGGCGGCGCGCTGGTCTCCGCGCTGGTGATCAGCACCACGCTCGCCGAGGGCTCATTCCAGATAACCGGGCTGCAGAACTCGACGAACGCCCTGATCAAGCAGCGGCAGGTGCTACAGGAGGAGGTCGCGCAGGCGCAGTCGGCGCAGGTGATCCAGAGCCGAGCGCTCAAGCTCGGCATGCGGACTCAGGGCGAGCTGCGGTTCCTCGACCTGAAGACGGGCAAGACGTCCTCTGACCGCGGCACCGGCGGGGAGAACGACGTCAACGTTCCTGGCTACACCCCGTGACACGGCGCGATCCTGGTCCAGGAGGCCGTGGGCCAGCCGGACCAGGCGGCCGTGGCGGCGGCCGTCCTGGGCCCGCGCCACGGCCTGGCGCCGTTACGCCGCGTCGGCAGGCGGACTCCCGTCCGGGCGACCCCAGGCGTGATGACCCCAAGCGTGACGGCCCACGGCCAGGCGATCCGAGGCTGGGCGGTGGCGGGGAACCACGGGCCCGTTCCGCGTCCCGTCCCGGATTTCCCGAAACTGGGTTTCCTGAGAACCGTGGCGCGGGGCCGCAGCGGGCCGACAACCGTGACCCGACGCGAACCACCGGCCCCAACCCCCGCGTCCCGCAGGACGCACGCGGCACACGCGCCGCACGCGAGCACAACGGGGCACCGGCTCCGCGGGCACCCCAAGGCCCACGGCCGCCGCGCAAGCCGCCACGGCCGCCGCGCTGGCTCAGCGCCAGGCGGATGCCGCCGCGCAGGCTCAGCATCAGGCGCGGCGAGCCGGGACGGCGGGTCGGCATCACGCTGCTCGCGATCACGATCGTGCTGACCCTGTTCGCCGGGCGTCTCGTGCAGATCCAGGGCATGGAGGCCGCCTACTGGCGCAATGCCGCCGTCAAGGAGAAGCTGACGCCGATCACGCTGCCCGCGCTGCGCGGCACGATCTACGGCGCGAACGGGCAGATCCTCGCGATGACCATCGAGACGTACACGATAACGGCGGACCCGCCGATGATTCCCGCCGCCGATAAGCCGATGGTCGCGCAGCAGCTAGCGGGCCCGCTGGCCATGCCTGCGGCGCAGGTCCTTTATCGCCTCGAGCACCCGTCCTCCCCCGAATACGTGGTGCTCGCCTACAACGTGTCCGCAACAAACGACGTGACGATCGAAGCGAACAAGTTCTTCAACGCCGGCATCTCCGACAACGCCGACAAGCCGAGCTACACCATGGCATATCCCGACGGCGACGCGACCGCGAACGTGGTCGGGTTCACCAGCACCGACGCCTCCGGGGCGATCACCGGCGAGGCGGGCCTCGAGGCGGAGTATAACAAGGAGCTGACCGGCACCGCGGGCAGCGAGCAGGTGGAGATGGGCGCCGACAACCAGCCCATCCCGCTGGCGGGCAGTCAGGACACGCCGGCCAGGAACGGCGAGTCCATCAAGCTCACGATCATCCCCTCGCTCCAGTTCCAGGCTGAGCAGGCGTGCCAGCAGGAGATGAAGAAGTCGCTCGCCAAGCAGTGCACGGTCGTGATCATCCAGCCCAAGACCGGCGACATCCTCGCGATGGCGCAGTGGCCGACCTACAACCAGGGCTCGTTCGGCAGCGTGGCGGACACCGCGGACCTCGACGTGCAGAGCGAGTTCACGCCCGGCTCCACCGCCAAGGTGGTCACCGCCGCCGCCGCGCTCGAGCGCGGCGGGCAGACGCCGATGAGCTCCTACTACATCCCGTACGTGATCTACCGTGGCGGCCAGTCGATCCACGACGCGGAGTGGTCGCCCAACGAGCACTACACGATCGCGGGCATCATCGCGAACTCCTCCAACGTCGGCATGTCCCAGGTCGTCGCGCACGTCTCGCCGCAGATTCAGTACGACTACCTGAAGGCATTCGGCCTCGACCAGCCGACCGGCCTCAACCTGCCGGGCGAGACCCAGGGCCAGCTGCCCGTGCCGTCCAAGTGGGCGGCCGACGAGCGGTACACGCTGTCCTACGGTCAGGGCATCGCGGTGAACGCCGTGCAGATGGCGAGCGTGTACGCGACGATCGCCAACGGCGGCGTCCGGGTGGCGCCCAGGCTCATCGCCGGCACCTACAACTCGGAAGGGCGGTACACGCCGGCACCGCCGTCGAAGTCCACCCGGGTCATCAAGACTAAGACGGCCAAGGAGCTGATCTCGATCCTCCAGCAGGTGCCAGGCGTGGACGAGGAGGCGAACCAGCCGTGGGGCATCATCCCCGGCTACGCGGTCGCGTCCAAGACCGGCACCGCGAACGAACCGGGACCGAGCTGCCCCCCCGCCACCGACCCACTGTGCGTGTACGGCGCGAGCTACATCGGCATGGCGCCGGGCAACGGCCCGCAGGTGGTCGTCTCGGTGAACGTGCAGGACCCGGACAAGAGCCACCAGAGCTATTTCGGTGACATGGTCGCGGGTCCTGTCTTCTACAGCGTGATGGAGAACGCGATAGCAACCCTGCAGATACAGCCGCAGCCCGGACTGGTCCCGCCGTATGTTCGGCTCAATGCGCGCTGATTTTGGATACCCTCTGGGCGTGATCCGACCCGCCCGACTCGTGCCGCGCCCGCTGTCCGGGCTCGCCGAGCTCCTCGGCGTGGGACGAGCGGAGAGCATCCAGAACTCACCGGGCGGCCTCTCCGGCGTCACGCTCGACTCCCGTGCCGTGCGACCTGGTGACCTGTACGCCGCGCTGCCGGGGACGCGGACGCACGGTGCGGTGTACTCGGAGCAGGCGGTCGCGGCCGGCGCGGTCGCGATCCTCACCGACCCCGACGGCCGTGACAAGGCGGCGCGCAGCGGTGTGCCCGTGTTCGTCGTGTCATCGCCAAGGGACAGGCTCGGCGACGTCTCCTGCTGGATCTACGGCGACCCGTCGCACCGGATGACGATGATCGGCGTGACGGGGACAAGCGGCAAGACCACGACGAGCTACCTGTGCGAGGCGGGCCTTCGCGCGGCCGGGCACACCACGGGCCTGGTGGGCGGGGTAGAGATCAAGATCGGCAAGGAGCGGGTCGCCGCGTCGCTGACCACGCCGGAAGCACCGGAGTTGCAGGCGCTGCTCGCGGTCGCGGCCGAGCGCGGCGTAACGGCGGCCGCGATGGAGGTGTCAAGTCACTCGCTCGCGCTCGGCCGGGTGGCGGGTACCCGCTTCGACGCGGCGATCTTCACCAACCTGTCCCAGGACCACCTGGACTTCCACGCCGGCTTCGAGGACTATTTCAAGGCCAAGGCGAAGCTCTTCACCCCCGCGTATTCGGCCGTCGGCGTCGTGAACGTGGCGGACAGGTACGGCCGCCGCCTGGTGTCGCAGGCCTCCGTGCCGATCGTCACGTTCTGCGCGGACGCCGCGTCCGGCGCGTATGCGCAGGCGGACTGGCGTGCTACGGACGTGCGCTGCGGCGCCGACGGGTCGTCCTTCCGCGTGATCGGCCCCGGCGGGGTTGAGGCGGACGCCTCCGTGACGCTGCCAGGTCCCTTTAATGTCGCCAACGCGCTCGGCGCCATCGTGGGTCTTGTGGAGGCCGGCGTGGACCTCGCGGACGCGGTGGCCGGGGTGGCCGGCTGCCCGGGCGTGCCTGGCCGCCTGCAGCGGGTGGGCGGCGGAGGGCCCGACGCGTTCGTCGACTACTCGCACAAGCCGGGCGCGGTCGAGGCGGTGCTTACCGCCCTTCGGCCCGTGACGAGCGGTGAGCTGATCGTGGTGCTCGGCTGCGGCGGCGACAGGGACAGGGGCAAGCGGCCGCTGATGGGCGCCGCCGCCGCGAGGCTGGCGGACGTGGCGATCTTCACAAGCGATAATCCCCGGTCAGAAGACCCGCTCGCGATCCTCGCCGAGATGCTTCAGGGGGTGCTCGGGGTCCCGCAGTCGGTGCGAGCCCGGGTGATCATCGAGCCGGACCGGGCGGCGGCGATCGATCTTGCCGTTACGCTGGCCGCGAAGGGGGACGTGATGCTGGTGGCCGGCAAGGGACATGAGACGGGGCAGTACGTCGGGGGAGCCGTGCTTCCGTTCGACGACGTCGAGGTCACCGCGGCGGCGCTGGTTCGCCACGCCCCGCGAAGGCACGGGAGGGTGTCGTGATCACACTGTCCGTCGCCGAGGTCGCCGCGATCACGGGCGGCACGGTGACCGCCGCGGCCGCCGGCTCCGTCATCGTCAGCGGGCCCGTCGTCGCCGACTCGCGGCTTGCCGTGCCCGGCGCATTGTTCGCGGCGCTGCCAGGTGAGCGCGTGGACGGCCACGACTTCGCCGCGACCGCGGTGAAAGCGGGAGCGGTCACGGTGCTCGCCGCCCGGCCGGTCGCCGACGTCCCCGGTGGTGTTCCTGTGATCGTTGTGCGCGACGTCATCGTCGCGCTCGGCGCGCTGGCCAGGGCGGTTCTCGACCGGTTGCCGGCCGCGACCGTCGTCGGCATCACCGGGTCGTCAGGCAAGACCTCGACCAAGGACCTCACCGCCCAGCTCGTCGAGCGCCTCGGCCCGACGATCGCGCCGGAAGGCTCGCTGAACAACGAGATCGGCCTGCCGCTCACCGTGCTCCGCGCCGACGAGTCCACGAGGTACCTGGTACTTGAGATGTCGGCCCGCGGCATCGGCCACATCGCGTACCTGTGCGATATCGCGCCACCGCGGATCGGCGCGGTGCTCAACGTCGGCCGGTCCCACGTGGGGGAGTTCGGCTCGATCGACGCGGTCGCCAAGGCCAAGGGCGAGCTCGTCGAGGCGCTGCCCGCCGACGGCGCGGCGATACTGAACGCCGACGACCCCAACGTCGCGGCGATGGCAAAGCGGACCGCCGCTCGCGTGGTGACATTCGGCCTCGCCACGGGCGCCGACGTCCGGGCCACTGACATCAGCCTTGATGACCTGGGCCGCGGATCGTTCAGAATGACCATGCCGGGCGGGAGCGCGGACGTGCGGCTCCGGCTGCACGGCGGCCACCACGTGGCCAACGCGCTGGCCGCCGCCGCGATAGCGGCGGAACTCGGCCTGGACGTCGCGGCCATCGCCGACGCGCTGTCGAACGCGACCGCGCGCAGCAAGAAGCGCATGGAACTCACGCGACGCCCGGACGGTGTACTCGTGATCAACGACGCCTACAACGCCAACCCGGACTCGACGCGGGCCGCGATCGAGGCGCTCGCGCACCTCATCCGCCAGGGCAGGCGCGGCTTCGCCGTCCTCGGGTATATGGCCGAGCTCGGCGACATCGCGGATGAAAGCCACCGGGAGGCGGGCAGGCTCGCCGCCCGGGCTGGGGTGGACGGCCTGATCGCCGTGGGCGAGGAGGCCAGACCGGTGCTGACCGGGGCGCTAGCGCAGCCCGGCTGGGCCGGCGAGGCGATCGCCGTGCCTAACGTTTCAGCCGCGATCGATGTGCTTCACCACCGCCTGCGCCCGGGAGACGTCGTTCTAATTAAGGCATCGAACGCCGCCGGCCTCTGGGAAGTCGCGGACGGCCTGCTCGCGGAGGTTGATCAGTGAAGACCATCCTGCTTTCCGGTGCGATATCGATGGTCGTCGCACTGTTCGGCACCAGGCCCACCATCACCGTGCTGCGCAAGCGCAAGCTCGGCCAGCAGGTCAGGACCGACGGCGTACAGGCCCACCTGAGCAAGAGCGGCACGCCCACCATGGGCGGCATCGTCATCATCATCGCCTCGCTGATCGGCTACCTGGCCGGGCACCTGCTCACCAACGATCCGATGACCGCATCGGGGCTGCTCGTGCTGTTCCTGATGACAGGTCTCGGCCTGGTCGGCTTCGCCGACGACTTCATCAAGCTGTTCATGCGGCGCAGCCTCGGCCTGCGCAGCGGGGCCAAGCTCGCTGGGCAGACGGTGGTGGGCGCGATCTTCGCGATCCTGGCGCTGCGCTTCCCCGACGGCTACGACCTCACCCCGGCGTCGGAGCACCTGTCGTTCCTGACCGACTTCGGCGTATCGATCGGCCTGGTGCTCTTTGTCATCTGGGTCATCGTGATGGTGATCGCGACATCGAACGGTGTAAACCTCACCGACGGCCTTGACGGCCTCGCGTCCGGCGCCGCCATCCTCGTGCTCGCCGCGTACGTGATCATCGGGAACTGGCAGTATCGCAACGATTGCACGGTCGCGCTCGCCTCGAACTGCTACGACGTCCGCGATCCCCTGGATGCCGCGGTGGTCGCCGCGGTGGTGATGGGCGCCTGCTTCGGCTTCCTGTGGTACAACGCCCCGCCCGCCCAGATCTTCATGGGCGACACCGGCTCCCTCGCCCTCGGCGGCGCCCTGGCTGGCCTGGCGATCGTCACAAGGACCGACCTGCTGCTGCTCCTGCTCGGCGGCCTGTTCGCGATCGTCACGCTCTCGGTCGTGATTCAGGTCGGCTCCTACAAGCTGACCCACAAACGGGTCTTCCGGATGGCGCCGCTCCAGCACCACTTCGAACTCGCCGGCTGGGCGGAAACCACCATCGTGGTCCGCTTCTGGCTCATCGCCGGCATGTTCGTAGCCCTAGGCCTAGGCATCTTCTACGTGGGCTGGTTCCCGAGTAACCCCCTCGGCTAAACGATCTTGTCGAGGGCCGCGCCAATATCGGCAAGCAGATCCTCGACCGGCTCGATGCCTGCCGACAGCCTGATCAGCGTGTCGGGCGCCGTCTCCGCGGCCCAGCGCCCGCGGCGTTCCCAGTTCGACTCGATGCCGCCGAAGCTGGTGGCGGGCACGATCAGCGCCGAGGCGGCAACCACCGCATCGGCGTCGGACGCGGTACCGGCAAGCTCGAACGACAGCAGCGGACCAAAGCCCCGCCTCATCTGCTTCAGCGTCACATCGGACGGTCGAAGACCCGGGTAATGCACCGCCGTCACCCGCGGGTGCGCGGCAAGGAACTCCGCGATCGCGAGCGCGTTCTCCGATTGCCGCGCCATCCGCAGGGAAAGCGTCTTCATCCCGCGCAGCACAAGCCAGCTCTCGAACGGCCCGGGGATGCCGCCGCCGGCGGTGCGCCAGTCGCGCAGTTCGGTCGCGAGTGCCGGGTCCCTGGTGGCGACCGCACCGCCGAGCACGTCGGAGTGGCCGGAGATGGATTTGGTGAGCGAGTACACGCAAGCGACCGCGCCGAATTCAAGCGGCTTCTGCAGCAGCCCGGTGGCGACCGTGTTGTCCACCACGAACGGCGCACCCGCGACCGCCGCGAGCGAGCCGAGCGCGGCCAGGTCGGCGACGCGCAGCAGCGGGTTCGTCGGCGTCTCCGCCCATAGCACGGCGGGACCGTCCCGCAGCACCCGCTCGACGGCCGCGAGGTCAAGCAGGTCGACGGTCACGGCGCTTGCCCCGTGCGGCGCGAGCTTCGCCGCGAGCGCACGCGTGTTGTAGTAGCCATCGAAGGGGAAGACGATCCGCTCCCGCCCGGCCGCGAGCGCGAGCATCAGCGCCATGGAGGCCGCCTGCCCGGAGGCGAACGTCACCGCGGCCGCGCCCGGCCCCTCGATGGCCGCGATCGCCTCCTCCACGGCCACCCAGCCCGGGTTCCCCGCCCGCCCATAGCCGCGCGCCGGGTCGGGCTCGCCCTGAGATACATAGGTGCTCGTGGCGAGCAGTGGCGGTGCGAGCGGCGCACCCGCCGTCCGCTCGGTTCCCGCGTGCGCGACCAGCGACTCAACGCTAAATTCCATAATCCCATTCTCCCGAACGGACCCGTAACTCCGCATTCCGGCCACGCGACTGCGCGACGCGCGCCTACCTAAGGCGGGAGAAACCACGCGACACGCGGCGGATGTTCCCGGTATGCGAGCGGGGAGCGTCGAGACTAGATGCCATGTATGTGCGCGTGGTTGGCAGCCCGGCTCAGGACGCGTTCGGGCCGGGTGAGGACGAGGCGGCCGATCACTCGGGGGCCGGCGGCGGCTCGGTGCGGGACGAGCTTGCCGGGATCGCGGAGCGCGTTCGGTCCGCCCGGGCGCTGCTCGACCGGCCGCTCACGTCGTATTACGTGATCGTCGGCATCACCACGCTGCTGCTCTGCCTCGGCCTCGTGATGGTGCTGTCGACCGCGTCGGTGACCGACCTGTCCTTCGGTGAATCGGCCTACCACGACTTCGAATGGCAGCTAGTCGGCATCGCGGTGGGCCTGCCGATCATGTGGCTGCTCGCACGCTCGTCCCCGAGGCTCTTTCGCAGCCTGGCCTATCCGCTGCTCGCGGTGTCGGTCATCGGGCTCGGCCTGACGCTGATCCCCGGCGTCGGGCAGTCGACGGGCGGTGCGGCCCGCTGGATCTCCTTCGGCTCGGTGACGTTCCAGCCATCAGAGTTGGCCAAGCTCGCGCTCGCGCTCTGGGGCGCGGACCTGCTCGCGAGGAAGGAGCGGATGGGCATGCTCGCCGACTGGCGGCACATGCTTGTACCGCTGCTGCCGGGTACCGCGCTGCTCGCCATGCTCGTGCTCGCGGACAAGGACCTCGGCACCACGTTCGTCCTGCTGATCATCTTCCTCGCGCTGTTGTGGATCGCTGGCACTCCCGGACGGGTGTTCGCCGCACTCCTGATCCTGATCGGCCTGGTGCTGCTGCTGTTGGTGGTGACGGAGAGCTACCGGCTGAAGCGCCTCACCGGCTACCTGAACATGACGAACACTGACCCGACGGGACCGAACCAGCAGTCCATTCAGGGCAAGTACGCGCTGGGCTCCGGTGGCATCTTCGGCGTCGGCCTGGGCGCGAGCCGGGAGAAGTGGGGCTGGTTGCCCGAGTCAACGAGCGACTTCATCTTCGCGATCATCGGCGAGGAGTTCGGCCTTGTCGGGACGCTCTGCGTCACCGCGCTCTACGGCGGCCTCGCGTTCGCCGGGCTGCGGGTCGCGCGGCGCGCCACCGACACGTTCAGCCGCCTGGCGGCGGCGGCGATCACGTCCTGGATCGTGGTACAGGCCGTGGTGAACATCGGCGCGGTGATCGGCGTGCTACCGATTACCGGCATCCCGCTGCCGCTGGTGTCTAAGGGACTGTCGTCGGTGCTTGTGACCATGGTTGGGCTAGGTATGCTCATGTCGTTTGCACGCAGGGAACCAGGAGTGGCCCAGGCTTTGGCCGCACGTGGCCCCGGTATGGGCGGCCGCGTTCTAAGCTGGCTACGCCGCGGGAGTTGAACGCACAGCAAAGCACGAGCCAAGGGGCGGGTTGAAGCGCCCGGCGGCGAGGGCGGGATCAAGGAGAGCAAGCGATGAGGGTCGTGCTAGCTGGCGGCGGGTCAGCCGGTCATATCGAGCCTGCTCTCGCGCTTGCCGATGCGCTGCGGCAAGCGAACGGCAGCATCCAGGTGACGTGTCTTGGGACCGAGCGCGGGCTTGAGACCCGGCTGGTCCCGTTGCGCGGTTATGAGCTCGAGCTCATCCCGGCGGTGCCGCTGCCCCGATCGGTGACGCCGCAGCTTCTCACGGTCCCCGGCAGGCTGGCCGGCGCGGTGCATGCCGTCGGCGCGATCCTGGACCGGGTGGGCGCGGACGTGCTCGTTGGCTTCGGCGGCTACGTGGCGACGCCCGCGTACCTGGCGGCCAAGCGGCACAAGGTGCCGATCGTGGTGCATGAGGCCAACCCGTTCCCAGGCATCGCCAACCGGCTGGGCGCGCACCTCACCACGCACGTGTTCACCGGGCACCCGGACACCAAGCTGCGTAACGGCAAATACCTGGGGCTGCCGATCAGGCGGGAGATCGCCGAGCTCGACAGGTTCGCGCTCGGCGACACGGCCAGGGCCCACTTCGGCCTCAGGACCGACCTGCCCGTGCTGCTCGTCTTCGGCGGCTCGCAGGGTGCTAAGTCCCTGAACCGTGCGCTGGCGGGCGCCTTGGACGCGATCAGGAACGCCGGGGTGCAGGTGCTCCACGTCACGGGACCGAAGAACGCGGGCGACCTACCGCAGCCGGGCGCCCCCAGGTCGCCCGCCGTGCCCTACGTGGCCGTGCCTTACGTGGATGAGATGGACCTTGCGTACGCCGCCGCCGACTTCGCCCTGTGCCGCGCAGGGGCGATGACCTGCGCGGAGCTCACCGCCGTCGGCCTGCCCGCCGCCTATGTCCCGCTGCCGATCGGCAATGGTGAGCAGCGGCTGAACGCGCTGCCGATAGTCCAGCGCGGCGGCGGCCTGCTCGTCGATGACGCCGAGCTGACGGCGGAGTGGATCATGGGCTCGCTGCTGCCGGTGCTGACCAACATCGACCAGGTGGCGGGGATGTCCGAGGCGGCGGCTTCGATGGGCCGCAAGGACGCGGACCGCTGGCTGGCGAAGGCCGTCATGGACGTCGTGGCCGCCGAGTCGGCCGGCCGGGCCGCGGAAGGCGACCAGGGCTTCGCCACCAAGCGACCGGCTCCCCGCCCGGCCTCGGGACCCGCTCAAGGCCCCGCCAGGGCCCAGCCGTCGGGCGAGCAGCCCGGCAGCCTGTTTACCCCGCACGCCACCAGGCAGCAGCCGACCGGAGGCGGCTACAAGCAGCCGCCTGGGCACGCACCGGGCCGCCACCGCCAAGGTCGGGTTTAGTCAACTATTAGCGATATCGTTAATAGTTGCTGGATTGGTTAGCAAGGTCGGTGGCGTTAGCAAGGCTGCGGTGGAGCAAGATCGCGGTGCGAGCAAGATCGCGGTGCGAGCAAGATCGAGAGTGGGAGAGGAAGCGCGATGGCGTTGGTGACGCCAACCGAGCCCGTGCCGCTCGAGGAGCTCGGGCGGGTGCATTTCGCGGGCATCGGCGGCGCGGGGATGTCAGGGATCGCGCGGATCATGCTTGCCCGCGGTGTCAGCGTCTCCGGCAGCGACGCCGCCGCCTCGGTCGCGCTCACCGACCTCGCCGCGCTCGGTGCCCGGGTGCACGTCGGCCACGCGGCAGGCCAGCTCGGCGACGCGGACACCCTGGTCGTGTCGAGCGCGATCCGTCCCGATAACCCCGAGCTCGTCGAGGCCGGAGCACGAGGCCTCCGGGTGCTGCACCGGGCCGCCGCGCTCGCCTCGCTGATGTTCGGCCGCCGGGTCATCGCGGTCAGCGGTACGCACGGCAAGACCACCACCACGTCGATGATCACCACGGTGCTCCTTGAGACCGGCGCGGACCCCGCCTATGCGATCGGCGGCCTGCTCGCGGCCACAGGCACCGGCGCCGCCGACGGCGCGGGCCGCGACTTCGTCGCCGAGGCGGACGAGAGCGACGGCTCGTTCCTGATGTACTCGCCCGACGCCGCGGTGGTCACCAACGTCGAGGCCGACCACCTGGACAACTACGGGACGCCGCAGGCCTACCGCGCGTCGTTCGATGCCTTCCTTGGCCGGATCAAGCCCGGCGGACTGCTGGTGACCTGCGCCGACGACCAAGGCGCCCGCGACCTCGCCGCCCGCGGCCGCGATATGGGCCTGCGCGTCCTCACCTACGGTGAGTCGTCCGACGCGGACTACCTGGTCACCCGGGTGGTGACCAGCGGCATGGAGACGTCATTCACCATTCGCAGCGAGCCGGGCGTGGCGGGTGCCGCCGCGGCCTGGCCGGACGACATGGAGAAATCGCCGGCCGGACGGAGTCGGCCGGGACCGTTCGGGCCCATCGATCTTGATCTTCTGCTGCGGGTGCCAGGGCGGCACTATGCGCTGAACGCCGCCGCCGCGTTCGCCGTGACCGTCGAGCTCGGCGTTGAGCCTGGCCAGGCCGCCGCGGCGCTCGCCAGCTACCGTGGGGCGGCGCGGCGGCTCGAGCCTAAGGGCGAGGCCGGCGGCGTCCGGGTGCTCGATACCTACGCACACCACCCGACCGAGCTCGCCGCGGACCTGCGCGCGGCCCGCGAGATCGCCGCGGGCCTCGGCCGGGTCATCGCCGTCTTCCAGCCGCACCTGTTCAGCAGGACCCGGATCTTCGCCGCCGAGTTCGGCACCGCGCTCGGGCTCGCGGACGAAGCCGTGGTGCTCGACGTGTACGCCGCGCGCGAGGACCCCGAGCCAGGGGTGACGGGAAGGCTCGTCGCCGACGCGGTGCCCGGCGGGGCGGCGCGCTACGTCGCCAACTTCGCCGACGTTCCCGCGGTCGTCGCGTCGCTTGTCGCACCGGGAGACCTGGTGCTCACCATGGGGGCCGGCGACATCACGAGGATGGGGCCGCTCGTGCTCGACGAGATCGCCGCGTCCCGTGTCGGCCCTGGCGGGGCTGCCAGCCGGGGCGAGACCGCCAGCATGGGCGGCGGCGGTGGACCGGGAGTTGCCAGCTCATGACCGACGCACGGCGGACCGGTGCGCCCGCCTCCGACGCGGTGCCGGGGACCGAGTCCGCAAGCATCACGGGCCCAGGTACCGGAGCCGCGCACGGCGAGGGTTCCGGGGCCGGGCCGCAGGGTGAGGCGGGAGCCGGGGCGCAGGGTGGAGGCGGTGCCGGTGGCAAGCGGCCCCGCGCGCGGCGGCGGCGTACTCCGTGGCGGGCCGCCTTCTTCGTGCTCGCGGGGTTCGGCATCATCGCCGCGGTTACCTGGGCGTTGCTCGGCAACCGGTTTTTCATCGTGCGCTCCGTGACGGTGACGGGGACGCACCTGGTGACGCAGGGACAGGTGATCGCCGCCGCGGATGTCCCGCTCGGCACGCCGCTTCTCCGCGTCGACGCCGGCGCCGTCGCCAGGCGGGTGGAAGCGATCCGCCAGGTCGCGTCCGCGACCGTGACCGAGGACTGGCCCGACCACGTCGTGATCGCGGTCACCGAGCGGGTACCCTCCCTGGCGGTGCGGATGACCGGCGGCGGCTACGACCTGCTCGACCGCACCGGGACCATCGTGCGCTTTGCCAGTAAACGTCCCGCCGGGCTGCCGCTGCTCGCGACGACGCTCACCGGTGGCGCGCTGCGCGGTGATCCGGGTGTCGCGGCGGCGGCCGAGGTGCTCGCCGAGCTTGACACCACGCTTGCCCGGTCGGTCGCGGAGGTGAGCGTGGCCCAGGTGCTGACCGGCAATGGCAACTCGGTGGTCACGGCACAGCAGGTGACGCTGTCGTTGCGTGATGGCAAGACGGTCGTGTGGGGCGATCCGAGCAATGCCGCGCAGAAGAACAGGGAGCTGACGATCCTGCTCCCTGATTCCGTGCGCTACGTTGACGTAAGCGCACCGGGAACGGTCGTCACCAAGTGAGGTTTGCGACACGGGTGGCGGGATAGGCGCGTGGCTAGTTGACCCGGGTGCCCGACCACCCTACTGTCCCTATCAATCGTTAGGAAGATAAAACTCTAAATCTCAACCTGAAGGTCAAACCTGATGTCCGCCCTCGTCGCGGCTCCGCAATTAGCGTGTTGGGGCGGGGACAGACGTCAATTGCCGCAAATTCCGAAGGCTTATTAGCCCGGTGAGCGGGCGGCCTGGCGGGTGGCATGGCAAGGCAGTCAGGCAAGGCCGGAGCTTGGCCTCGGTCGCGCGTACTGGCGAGCAGGACGTTTGGCAGAGCACCGGCAGGTAAAAGCGAGCGGAAAGGTACCCTCCTCGTGGCAGCACCGCAGAACTATCTGGCGGTCATCAAGGTCGTCGGAATCGGCGGGGGCGGCGTTAACGCCGTCAATCGGATGATCGAAGAGGGGCTCAAGGGCGTCGAGTTCATCGCGATCAACACCGATGCGCAAGCCTTGCTGATGAGCGATGCCGACGTCAAGCTCGACGTCGGCAGGGAACTGACCCGCGGACTTGGCGCAGGTGCCAATCCGGACGTTGGCGCTCGGGCCGCCGAAGATCATCGTGAGGAGATCGAGGAGGTGCTCAAGGGCGCCGACATGGTCTTCGTCACGGCGGGGGAAGGCGGCGGTACGGGCACCGGCGGCGCGCCGGTCGTGGCAAGCGTCGCCCGCTCGCTCGGCGCGCTGACCATTGGCGTGGTGACGCGTCCGTTCGGGTTCGAGGGCAAGCGGCGCGCGGTACAGGCGGAGACCGGGATCGAGCGGCTGCGTGCCGAGGTTGACACGCTGATCGTCATTCCGAACGATCGCCTGCTGTCCATCTCCGACCGCAACGTCTCCGTGCTTGACGCGTTCAAGGCGGCCGACCAGGTGCTCCTGTCCGGTGTTCAGGGCATCACCGACCTGATCACCACCCCGGGCCTGATCAACCTTGACTTCGCGGACGTGAAGTCGGTCATGTCGGGCGCTGGTTCCGCACTGATGGGCATCGGCTCGTCGCGCGGCGACGACCGAGCGGTGGCCGCCGCCGAGATGGCGATATCGTCGCCGCTGCTCGAGGCGTCCATTGACGGCGCGCACGGCGTGCTGCTTTCCATCCAGGGCGGCTCCGACCTCGGCCTGTTCGAGATCAACGAGGCGGCGCAGCTGGTCGCCAACTCCGCGGCCGTTGACGCCAACATCATCTTCGGCGCGGTGATCGACGACGCGCTCGGCGACGAGGTGCGGGTGACGGTGATCGCGGCCGGGTTCGACGAGCAGCAGCCGAGCCGGCCGTCCGCCACGGGGACCACCATCGGCAGCGGTGCGAGCGGGGTGGACGGTGTGAGATTCACCTCAAGCGGTGACTCCCGAAACGGCACTACCGCGAGCAGTCCGCCCCCGGCCACGGCGTCCACGGCCGCCGCGTCGTCCTGGGGCGGCGGCGCGACCGCCCCGGCTGGCTCGAATGCCCGCGGTTCTGGCGTGAGCGGCTCGGGCGGTGCTGGCGCGGGGACCGCCGCGGGCGGAGCCGATGAGTCGCCTGCGGCCGCGACCTGGTCCCAGGCCTCGCCATCCCTCACACCCGCCACCGGGCCCTCCAGGCCCTTCGGTTCGGCCGCACAGTCCGCGACGAGGCCGGGTTCGAGCGGCGCCGGTACGGCGGACGGTGACGACCAGGCCGAGTCGAACGACGACGCGTCGCTCCAGTCCGTGGGGGACAGCTCATCGGGGTACATGCCGTCTCCGGTCTCGTTCGTCCCGCAGGACGAGGATGACGACTTCGGCGCGACCCCTGGCTACGGCACGCAGCAGTCAACGGGCGATAGGGGCGGCGACAGCACGCCCGGCGGCTCCGGGTCGACCTGGCGGGACTCCGGGCGCGCCGGGAAGCAGGACAAGGTCTTCGACGTGAACGCCGGGCGGCGTCGCCCGGTGGTCTTCGAAGAGGACGACGACCTGGATGTCCCCGACTTCCTGAAGTGAGCCGTGCGGCTGTCTTCCGGGGGGACGACCCCCCGTACCCCCCGGGGCGTGCCCGATGAAGGGCAAAGATATCGGACACGCGGACGAGCCGACCCCGCGCCCGGACCAGGACCGGCGTGCCGAGCTTGCGCGCAACCTGGCGGAGATCACGGCACGGGTCGGCGCCGCGTGCGCGACCGCGGGGCGCGATGAGCGCGAGATCACGCTCATCGCGGTCACCAAGACGCGGCCGGCGTCGGATGTGGTCGCCCTGGCCGTCCTTGGCCTGACGGATTTCGGGGAGAACAGGGACCAGGAAGCGGCGGTCAAGGCGGCCGAGGTAGCCCGGGCGGCCACGGGAACCGACGGGCCCGGGGGAGCCGAGCGGGCCAGGGAAGCCGAGGCGGGGCCCCCGGCCGCCGCCACCGCCAGGATCACCTGGCACTTCATCGGCCAGTTGCAGACCAATAAGGCGGCAAGCGTGGTCGGGTACGCCGATGTCGTGCACTCCGTGGACCGGGTTCGCCTCGTCCGCGCCCTCGGCGCCGCTGCCCGCGCGGCGCGAGGCTCGCGCGCCGGACGCCCGCTTACCTGCCTCGTCCAGGTAAGCCTGGACGATGACCCGGCGCGCGGTGGCGTGCCACTCGCCGTGTTTCCGCAGGTCGCAGAGGCGATTGAGGCCGAGGACGGCCTGACGCTCGGAGGCGTGATGGCGGTGGCGCCGCTTGGCGTGGCGGCCGAGAAGGCGTTCGAACCGTTGCGCGCCATCTCGGCGCAGGCCCGCGCCGTCAACCCGGCCGCGACCATGATCTCGGCGGGGATGAGCGGCGATCTTGAGGCAGCCGTCCACAGCGGCGCGACACACCTGAGAATTGGTACGGCGTTGCTCGGCGATAGAAGGCCGCCGGTCCTGTAATGTCCGTCGCGTAAGGGCTTTGAAGTCTGTTTCGGTACGCGGCGACGCGTGGGTGTGGCACGACGGAGGACTGAAGGATGGCCAGCGCGATGCGCAAGATGGCGGTCTACCTCGGCCTCGTGGAGGACGATCGCCGGTACGGCGATGGTTATGACACGTATGAGGAGTACGACGACTACGACGAGCCGGCGGACGCCGTCGAGGATGACCCGCAGCAGCGGACAGAGTACGCTGCGGCGGCATACGTGATTGATCAGCGGATTGAGCCCGCTCCTCCGCAGCAGGTTGAGCTTGCCCGGATCACGACACTCCATCCGCGCACCTACAATGAAGCGCGGACCATCGGTGAGCACTTCCGTGAGGGCACCCCGGTGATCATGAACCTGACCGAGATGGTCGACAGCGACGCACGCCGTCTTGTCGACTTCGCGGCGGGACTGATCTTCGGCCTGCGGGGGTCCATCGATAAGGTGACGAACAAGGTCTTCCTGCTCTCCCCGGCGAACGTCGAGGTGACCGCGGAGGACAAGGCGCGGATCGCAGAGCGTGGCTTCTTCAACCAGAGCTAGCGGTCTCGCCTCGATCAGGTGCTGGGTTCATTCGGCTGGGCAGGCGGGACGGTGGCGTCGTGGACATACTTAAGATCGTCCTTACCTACGTACTATCGCTCTACCTAGTTGTGCTCATCGGGCGGATGATCATCAGCTGGATCCAGGCATTCGCGCGCTCGTGGTACCCCCACGGCATCGTCCTGGTGGTCGCGGAGACGCTGTATACCCTGACAGATCCGCCACTAAAATTCCTACGTCGCTACATCCCGCCCTTCCGTCTCGGTACAGTAGCCATGGACCTCAGTTACATGGTGCTGTTTATTGTGGTACTGATTTTGCTACAGGTGGCAGTGCCGCGCCTTTGAACCATGTACCGTGCTGTGCAAGTACGGTGCTGAGGAACACGGTGCTGACGGAACTACGGTGCTGAGGAACACAGCCAAGTGCGCCGAGGAGACGAGATGCCGCTGACTCCCGCGGATGTGCGGAACAAGCAGTTCAGTACGACCAGGCTTCGGCCCGGCTACGACGAGGAAGAGGTTGATGCCTTCCTCGACGAGGTCGAGGCTGAACTTGATCGGCTTATCCAGGAGAACGAAGAGCTCCGGGCGAAGCTGGCCGAGGTGTTGCGTGGTGGTGGGAAGCCCGGAATCCCGGCACTTTCTTCGCCGCTGTCCGACTCAAGGTCGGACATGGCGCCGCCAGAGCCGCAGATGGAATACCGGCGCCCCGAGCCCATGATGCAGAACTCGCATCATGTCGAGGACAACATGGACACGGCGGCCCGGGTGCTTTCACTGGCGCAGCAGACCGCCGACCAGGCGATCGCCGACGCTCGCCGCGAGGCCGACGAGACGCTCGGCCGGGCTCGCCGCGAGGCCGACGACGTGCTGACCAAGGCTCGCCGCCAGGCGGAGCAGATCACCGGCGACGCCAGGGCACGCGCGGAAAGCCTGGAAAGGGACGCACAGGAGCGTCACCGCCAGGCCATGGGCTCGCTTGTCACGTCGCGTGAAGAGCTTGAGCGTCGGGTCGACGACCTGCGTGCATTCGAGCGGGAGTACCGCAGCCGCCTCAAGGCCTACCTTGAGGGTCAGTTGCGCGATCTGGAAGCCGGTGCGTCCGACAGCGGCACGTTCCCGGCTATGCCACCGGCGGCACAGTCCGGTCAGCCACAGCTTCCGGCCGGTCTCGGTCAGCAGCCCGCGCTGCGCAACGGCGGCATGTCAGGTCCCGCTCCCACGACGGCTCAGTACGCGGTCCCCGAGCACGCGGGCGGCTTCCGCCCCGATGGTCGTTGAGCAGCCTGACATAGTTCTCCGGCGCACCCGGACACGAGGAGATTTTTAGGTGATCCGGTTCAGTGCCGCGCTGGTCGTCGTCGCCATCGGGGTACTCATCGGCGGCGTCGCCACCAGCAAGCTCGCGCTGGTCTATATCGCGATCGGGATCAGCGCAGCCGCGCTGGTCTTGCTCGCTATCGGGGTCGCGCTCAAGCGCAAGGAGCTTTTTGGAGAGGGACAGGTGCTGTCGCCCGCCGGTGCGGGTGACAGCCCTGTATTCCCGACCCCTGGTCGCAGCGGTCCCGTGGCCCCACAAGTCACGTCATTCCCCGATTCGGCGGCGGCGCCTGTCGCGCAGTCGGGCCGTGGGACGGACAGCGGTCTCTCCGACGCCGTCGGCGCGGCCGGGGGCGGCTGGGATCGCACCGGCCATGATCGGGTCGGCCAGCCTTCGGCGGGACAGCCCGCCTACGGCCTGGCCGGGTTCGAGGCGGCGGCGTTCTCTTCGGACACCGCCGGGCGTGGCACCGGCGGGCCTGATCGCGGCGGACGACAGGACGATCTGGGACTAACCGCCTTTGGGCAGTCGGCGCACGGTCGGCCTGCCTTTGGTCAAAATCCGGCAAGGAATCCATGGTCGGCGGCGGACACGGCGCCCGCCCGAACGGGTGCCGAGTCAACGGCGCACCAGGCCGACGACCAAGACCGGCCGTCCTGGGCCGCTTCCGGCGCGGGACGGGACGCGCGATCTGACCGGGACCGGGATTCTCGCCCGCCCTGGGACGTAACCGGCTCGGGACAGGACAGGTTGTCGGACCGAGACAGGATGGCTGGTCAGGTCAGCGGCTGGCAGGCCGGGACGCAAGGCGGTGCGCCTGGCGGGTCGGACACGTCAAGCTCCGGCGGGTCGCGCGACAATGCCGGGCGCCCGCCACTGCCCGGACGGCACTCAAGGAACGTCGGCGCGGATGATCCCTGGTCGCCGCCCGCTCGGGCCGAGTCTGGCCCGACGCCCGAGCCACCGTCGCCGTTCTCCGCCGCGCCCTCGCCCTCGCCCTCGTCCGCGCCGCGCCGCGTGCCTGGGGCAACGCTCGGCAACTGGCTCGACCAGCAGGACGAGTCTGACCGGCGTTCCTCGCCCGCGGCCGCGGGCGAGGAACCCGCGGCCGCGGACGATCTGGCTACGGACAGCGGTGTGCAGGGCGGCGGCGCGTCGGCCGACAAGGCAGTGTCGACGCCCGGTGACCCAGCCGACGACGACGCGCCCGAGGCGTCTCCGTCGGGGAGCGCAACCGGCAGCGCCTGGTCTGGCAGCGGCTGGGCGTGGTCAAGCCCGCTAACCGACAACGCCGCGACGTCCGTCGTAACCGGCGCATCCGACGACGCGGTCGTCTCAGGCGACACCGCCGCGTCCGGCGCCGATGACGACGACTGGCCGTCTCGCTACTCCTGGCTTGAGGATGACGAGCCCGCTAAGCCCGAAGACCCGGACGACCTGCCATCGGCGAGCACCACGTCTCCGGAGAGCCCAGCGTCACCGGAGAGCCCGGCCGTGCGCCCCGCACGAGACGCGGGCGACGACGCTAAGACCACCAGCGACCGCGAGCCGAATGCAGACGGCCCGCTCGACACGTCCACGGACATAGCGGACACGGACATAGCGGACATGGACGCGTCCGAGCCCGCGACGTCGGCCACGGCCGCCGCCACCGATCCCGCCGGATTGTCCGAGCCGGCTGAGGTCGGCGCCGCTGACCTGTCCGACGGAACCGACGGAACCGACGAAACGGCCAAGTCCGACGCCGACCGCGAGTCCGACGAAGAAGCTGGCACCGACGACGCGAGCGACGTGCCTGCCGCCGAGACGGCGGACAACGCCGGGCTGGTCACCATCCTTCCCGGCGTGCCCAGGTATCACGAGGAGAACTGCATCCTCATCCGCTTCATGCCCAAGAGCGACGTGCGGCACCTGACGATCCCGGAAGCCGAGAAACTCGGCTGCACCCCCTGTACCGCCTGCCAGACCGAGGATTAGCTCCGCCTCTCGGTTGGATAACAGCAAGAAGTCGGCTACCGCGAGCCAGAATCGGAGTCCTAGGTCGGCGTCGGCGTGTTCGTGCCAGGTCGCGGGCGCGCCATCAGCCGAGCCGCTCCCCTCGCCCGAGGCGCTCTCCTCTCCTGGACCGAACGAGACCGCGAGCACCTCGCCCGCGATCAACTCGCCGTGCGTGGTCAGCGCCGCTGCCAGGTCGGGCTCGGCAGTGGCCCAGCGCAAGACGATCCGGTCGCTGACCTCAAGGCCGTCGCTCTTGCGTGCGTCCTGGATTAGCCGCACCACCTCGCGCGCCAGACCCTCGGCGCGCAGCGCTTGTGTCACGGAAAGGTCGAGCGCGACCGTCTCACCGCCCGCCGTGGCGACGCCCCAGCCCTCGATCGGCGTCTGCGTCACCACTAGGTCATCCGCCGTCAGCGACACGGTACCGAGCGAGGGCACCTCCACCGACACCACACCGCCGCCCTGACCCGCGCCGGCGCCAGCGTCCGCGCCGGCGCCGGCGTCAGTCACCGCGCCAGGAGCCGCGACGGCGTGTGCGAGTCTCGCGGGGTCGGCCGCGCGGATCGCGGCGGCGACCGCCTGGGTCGAGGAGCCGAACCGCTTGCCGAGCGCGCGGAACTCCGGCTTGACCGTGTAGGTCACGAGCTCACCGCCGACCGCGTCGAGGGCGTCGACCTCGCGCACGTTCAGCTCATCGGCCACCAGGTCGCGCAGCGGCACGGGCAGCGAGGCGAACCCGGCCGCCCCGACGAGCGCACGGGACAGCGGCTGCCTGGTCCGCGTCGAGGCCGCGGACCGTGCCGACCGGCCAAGCTCGACAAGCCGGCGCGTGAGGGCCATCTGCGACGACAGCGACTCGTCGATCAGCGACGCGTCCCACGTCGGCCAGGACGCGAGGTGCACCGACTCGGGCTCATCGGCGGGCCGCAGCACCCCCCACAGGTAGTCGGGCAGGAACGGCGTGATCGGCGCCATCATCTTGGTGACCGTCGCCAGCGCCGAATGCAGCGTCGCGAACGCCGACGCGCCATCCGCCGACGAAGGCCCGTCCCAGAACCGCCGCCGCGACCGGCGCACGTACCAGTTGGAGAGGTCGTCGATCAGCGACGCAAGCCGCCGTCCCGCCGTCGCCGTGTCGAACGACTCAAACGACGCGGTGACGTCGCGCACGCACGCGTGCACCTCCGACAGCAGCCATCGGTCAAGCAGCGGCCGGTCGGCCGGGGCGGGCGCGGAACCCGCCGATTCCGGCGTCCACGCGACACCGTCGGCACCGGAGGCACCGGCCGCGTTCGCGTAAAGAACCAGGAAGGAGGCCGTGTTCCAGTAGGTAAGCAGCACCTTCCGCACGATCTCGTCGAGCGCGTTAGGCCCGATGCGCCGCGCACCCCACGGTGAACCTGACGCCGCGAAGAACCACCGCACCGCGTCGGCGCCGTGGGAGTTCATCAGCCCCATCGGCTCGATGACGTTGCCGAGGTGCTTGGACATCTTCCTGCCCTGCTCGTCCATGACCAGGCCGAGGCAGACCACGTTCTCGTACGAGGAGTGCCCGAACACGAGCGTGCCCACCGCCATCAGCGAGTAGAACCAGCCGCGCGTCTGGTCGATCGCCTCGCAGATGAACTGCGCCGGGTACGCCTGCTCGAACTCGGAGAGATTCCGCAGCGGCGCGCCCCACTGCGCGAACGGCATCGACCCGGAGTCGAACCACACGTCGGCCACCTCGGGCACCCGCGACGCGTCGAGCCCGCACGACGGGCACGGGAACGTGATGTCGTCCACGTACGGCCGGTGCGGGTCGAGCCCGGACAGCTCCCTTCCGGCCAGGCCGCCGAGCTCCGCGAGCGATCCCACGCAGGTCACGTGGTCCGACGGGCATTTCCACAGCGGCAGCGGCGTGCCCCAGTACCTGCTCCTCGACAGCGACCAGTCGACGTTGTTGCGCAGCCATTCGCCGTACCGGCCCTGCTTGATCGTGGGCGGCTGCCAGTTGGTCTTCTCGTTCTCCGCAAGCAGCGCGTCCTTGATCTCGGTCGTCCTGATGTACCAGGACGGCAGCGCGTAGTACAGCAGCACGGTGTTGCACCGCCAGCAGTGCGGGTAGCTGTGCGTGTGCAGCTCGGACTTGAACATGAGCCCGCGCTCGACCAGGTCGGCGGACAGCGGCTTGTCCGCGTCCTTGAAGAACATCCCGCCGACGATCGGCACGTCCTCGGCGAACCGCCCGTCGGCGCGCACCGGGTTCACCACGGGCATCCCGTTGGCGCGGGTCACCACCAGGTCATCGGCGCCGAAGGCCGGCGCCAGGTGCACCAGGCCGGTCCCGTCCTCTGTGGTCACGAAGGTGCCGCTCACCACCCGGTGGGAGTCAGGAATATCGATCAGATTGAACGGTCGCTGGTATCCCGCCCCAAGCAGGTCGGTCCCTCGCACCGTGGCGAGCACATGCCAGCCCGCACCGAGTACCCGCCCGTACAGCGCCTCGGCCACGACGACCTTGTCCGCGTCGCCCCGGTGCTTGCCCGCGGGGATGACCCCCTGGAACCCACCGGAACGACGGGCGATCACGTATTCGACCTCGGGGTGAACGGCCACCGCGGTGTTGGACACGAGCGTCCATGGGGTCGTCGTCCAGACGAGCAGGTCGGCGCCTGCCAGGTGCGGGTTCGCGCCGGCCGGGACCTTAGTGATCGGGAACCTGACGGTCACCGACGGGTCGGCGACGTCCTTGTACACGTCAGGCTGACCCATCTCGTGGTCGGAAAGCGCCGTACCGCACCGTGGGCAGTACGGGCTGATCCGGAAGTCCTGGACGAGCAGCCCCTTGTCGTAGATCGTCTTCAGCGCCCACCAGACGGACTCCACGTACTGCGCGTCCATGGTGCGGTAGGCGGTGGACAGGTCGATCCAGTAGCCCATCCGCGTCGTCAGCGCGGAGAACGCGTCGACGTGCCTGAGCACGGATTCCCTGCACCGCTCGTTGAACTCCGCGACACCGTAGGCCTCGATGTCCTTCTTGCCCGACAGGCCGAGTTCCTTCTCGACGGCGACCTCGACGGGGAGCCCGTGGCAGTCCCAGCCGCCCTTGCGGGTGACGTGGAAACCCTGCATGGTCTTGAACCGGGGGAACACGTCCTTGAATACCCGCGCCTCGATGTGGTGCACGCCGGGCATGCCGTTCGCGGTCGGTGGCCCCTCGTAGAACGTCCACCTGGGCGCGCCCTCGGTCTGCTTCAGCGAGGTCTCGAAGGTCCGGCCGCGGTTCCATCTAGCAAGAATCTCGTGTTCGATCGCGGGCAAATCCGCCTGCGCCGGCAGTGCTTGCATAGGTACTGCCGGCATCGAACCGCCAGGCTTACGCTCCATCAAATCCCTCCAGCGTCACGGTTAGCTCAGCCAGAGGGACGAGGCACGCCATCGCGTCGCCCCGCGGTACCACCCTCTTTGCCCGAAGCAACGCAGCGTTACGTGCACGTTCGGACCACTCGAATTTCTCTTTTTACCGGTTCTACTCGGCCGCGGCCCGGCGCGAACCCGCGCCGACGACGGCCTTTCTTCCGGCTGCTCAGGGGTGATCTGGTCCGCGGCGCACGCGCCCGGGCTCACACCATCCCCGGGTCGCTCCGCGCTGCGTTCCGCGGCAGCTGTCCCCTTCACCGCAGGTTAAGAATAGCCGATTGCGGGGGTGCTAGCCGAACGAGTTTGCGGGTAGGGCCGCGTAGCCGTATCCTCCGTTGTCTGTCCGCATCTCATGGATCCGAGGAATCGAATATGACCGCTGCGCCGCACTCGAGCGCCGCCGATCTGCCGGTACGGCCCGGCGAGGATCCGTGGTCCGACGCCGAACTCACCGAGCTGCGCGTCGAGCTTGAGAAGGAGGGAGTCGCGCTCAGAGCGGAGCTCGGCGAGGCAGAGGCCAAGATCAACGCGCGCCTTGGCTCATCGGCGGCCGAGGCAGGGGACGACGAGGCCGACACGAGCTCTAAGCTGTTCGAGCGGGAGCATGAGCTCGCGCTCAACAACAACACGCGCGAGCTCCTCGAGCAGACCGAGCACGCGCTCGACCGGATCGATGCCGGAACTTATGGAGTGTGCGAATCGTGCGGCAAGCCGATAGGGAAGGCGCGGCTGCAGGCGTTCCCGCGGGCGACCCTGTGCGTGGTGTGCAAGCAGCGCCAGGAACGCCGCTGAGCCCTGCGGTGGATTCCCCCGCTGACACGGTGCCGGCTAACACGGTGCCGGCTAACACGGTGCCAGCTGGAACGGTGCCAGCTGAAACAGTGGCGAGGGGCGGCGCGCGGCGGCGGACCACCGTGCTTGTCGGGGTCGCGGCCTTCGTGCTCGCCGCCGACGCCATCACGAAATCGCTCGTCGTCGCGCACCTGCGCCCCGACCAGCCGGTGCACCTTATCGGCAACCTCCTCATGTTCTGGCTCACGAGGAACCCAGGGGCGGCCTTCAGCGTCGGCACGGGGGAGACCATCGTCTTCACCGTGATCGCCTTCGGCGTCGTCGTCTCCATCGCGCGGACCGCGCGCAACCTGCGCTCGCTCGGCTGGGCCATCGCGCTCGGGCTGCTGCTTGGCGGCGCCATGGGAAACCTGGCGGACCGGATCCTGCGGGCACCGGGACTGTTCCGCGGCGACGTGGTCGACTGGATCGCGGTGACCACCTGGTATCCGATCTTCAACCTGGCCGACTCCGCGATCGTCTGCGGCGGCATCCTTACTGTGGTGCTCGCGATGCGCGGCTACCGCCTAGACGGCACCCGCGCGGATGCGGGGCGTTGAGCGTGGCGGAGCGGCTCGTCCTCGTCCCTGAGGGGCTTGACGGGGAGCGGCTCGACGCCGCGATCGCCCGGATGTTCGGGGTGTCGCGGACGGGTGCTGCGGAGCTGATCGGTGACGGCATGGTGCTCGTCGAGGGCAAGCAGGCCGCCAAGTCCGATCGAGTCGTCGCGGGGGCGGAGCTCTCGGTCACGCTGCCGCCGCCGCCCGGCGCCGTCGTCGCCGTGCCGGCCGAGCCGGTGCCTGGACTCGCGATCGTCTACGAGGACGAGGACATCGTGGTGGTGGACAAGCCGCGCGGCGTCGCGGCGCACCCCACTCCCGGCTGGACCGGCCCGACCGTGCTCGGCGGGCTGCTTGCCGCCGGCCTCATCGTGGCAACGAGCGGTGCCGCCGAGCGCCAGGGCATCGTGCACCGGCTCGACGCCAACACCACGGGCCTGATGGTGGTCGCCAAGAGCGAGTCGGCGTACAGCCTGCTCAAGCAGGCGTTCCGCGAGCGCACCGTGTCGAAGACCTATCACGCGCTGATCCAGGGCCACCCGGACCCGCTGCGCGGCACGATCGACGCGCCGATCGGGCGGCATCCCTCGTCGAGCGATGGCCGGTTCGCCGTCGTCGCCGACGGGCGGCCGAGCGTGACGCACTACGACACGCTCGAGGCGTTCCGCGCCGCGTCCCTGGTGACCGTGGGCCTGGAGACCGGCCGCACCCACCAGATCCGCGTGCACATGGCCGCGCTGCGCCATCCGTGCTGCGGTGACCTGCTCTACGGCGCGGACCCGACGCTGGCCGCCCACCTCGGCCTGACCCGCCAGTGGCTGCATGCCGTCCGGCTGTCCTTCGCGCATCCGGGTACAGGACTTGAGGTCACCTTCGAGTCGTCCTACGCGCCTGACCTGCAGCACGCCCTGGACATTCTCGCCGCCGAGAGCTAGCGAGCCGATCACCGCGTGAGCGATGCCGTCCCGCCGTGCGTGGCCTGGTAAAACCGAACTAAAGCTGAAGGTTTGACCGGTGATAGCCGGTCAAACCTTCAGCACTATCGATTTTCGGTTCGGACGATGCGCTATGGACCGCGCAACTGATGATCTAACGTCCCATTCGCGTTATTTGTTCGGGAAGCCGGGAGGCGGAAACGTGTTGCCGCACGATGCTCGGCGACGGGATCTGCTCGGGCACGAGGCCGGCCTGGCGGCGGAAACCGTTGTCGTCACTTCGCTATGACGGCCCGGATGGCTATTGTCGCTTTGTGCGATACCTCGCTTCCGCTGAGCGTGTCGGTGAGTGGCTGCTGTCCACCGCCGTGCGTGGTGCCGATGGCTGGTTCTGGCCGGCTCGGCCCGGTGTCTCCCACGACGTGGGTCCCGGGCTTGGCTGGGGGACCGCCGCCCCGACGATGTTCTTCGTTGAGGCGTTCCGGACGACAGGGGACGAGCGCTGGCTCGAGGCCGCACGAGGAGGCAGCCGCTGGATGTCCGCCAGCCTCGACACCCACGTCGCCGCCGAGGCCGGGTGCGGGCTGTTCACCGGGATCGGCGGCTGGGCGGTCGTGCTCCACGAACTGGCGAACGCGGCAGCCGACGAAGAGTCGAGGGACCTGGCCGGGCGTGTCATGCGGGTGATCGCCGCGAGCGCGACCGACGCCGGTCACGCCGGTCACACCGAGCACGGCGTGCAATGGCACGACCTGACCGAGATCCTCTGGGGCACCGCGGGCATCGGCTGTCTTCTGCTCACCCTCGGGCCCGAATATCTCGGGCCTGCCGCGCTTGACCTGGCGACGAGAGCGGGGGATTGGCTGCTGACCCAGGCGGAAGACAAGCCGCCAGGACTTCGCTGGTCACTAGGCGGCGGCGCCTACGCGAGCGGACGGCTTAACTCGCGTCGGCGTTACCCGAACTTCGCGCACGGGACGGCCGGCATCGCGTTCTTCCTCGCGCGTCTGGCGACGCAGACCGGGGAGCGGCGGTTCCTCGATGCCAGCCTGGCCGGCACCGAATGGGTCCTGAGCACGGCGCGCACCGACGACGACACATGTACCGCGTTCCACCATGAACCGGACGCGACCGACCTGTTCACCCTCGGCTGGTGCCACGGGCCTCCCGGCCTTGGCTGGCTGTTTCGCCAGCTTGAGCTGAGCACAGGCGACGCGGCCTGGCGCACCTGGCTGCGGCGCGCGGCCCGAGCGGACCTGATGAGCGGCATCCCGGCGCGGAAGGAGCCAGGGTTCTGGGACAACGTCTCCCGCTGCTGCGGATCCGCGGGGGTCGCCGAGTTCTTCCTCGACCTGCACAAGCTGGAGGGGCAGTCCTCCGACCTGGAATTCGCCAGGCTGCTTGTCGACGACATCCTCGACCGGGCCATCACCGACGAATCGGGGATGCGCTGGTCGAACTATGAGTTCCGCATCCCAGAACCTGACCTGCCGCCGGAGACGACCTACTTGCAGGGCGCTCCGGGCATCGGTTCGACGTTGCTGCGGCTCCATCGCCACCTCGCCGAAGGCAGGTGGACCGTCACCTGGCCGCACGCACCGGCCTGGGATTAGCTGCCCTGGTCTGCGTATGGAGCCTGTTAAATGGCTTGACCCGCTGTCAATGACAGCGGGTCAAGCAGCCAGCTGGCGCACTGGGCCGTCAGGCGTAAGTGCGGTTATGAACGGACGAGCTGGTTGAACAGGGAACGGTAGCGCTGCATCATCAGCCGCAGCTGCTCGGTGTCCAGGACGGCGCGCGGCGCGGCAGAATCGAATCCGTTGGAGTTGGTGACGCCGTTAGCGGTGGCGCTGTCCGACATGTCGCGTAGCTGGCGCTGCCGTTGCTGCAGTGTCTCTACCAGCGCCTGCACCGCGACGTCGATCAGGTCCGCCGCGTCCGATACCGCCGCCTTGGGGTCATCGACGAACCCGGCCTGGACCTGCTGCCAGCTTGCCCGCATCAGTTCGGTGTTGGCGAGCAGCGGCTCGTCGCCCGTCGTGGGAGCCACCACGGGCTCGTCTGCCGTCGTGGCGTCTGCCGTCGTGGCGTCTGCCGTCGTGGAGGCCACCACGGGCTCGTCGGCCGTCGTGTAAGCCACCACGGGCTCGTCGGCCGGAAGGATCGTCGGCGATTCGTCCGCCGGGAGGTTGGTCACGGGCTCGTCCGCAGCGAATGTCGCGGCCGGCATCGCTCGGGTGAAGTCCCCGTCATCGTCGGCCGGCCCGGACCCCACAGTGGTGGCGGGTCCGCCGTTCGCGGACGCTGTATAGGCCGGCGTGAACGTGGGCTGGGGCTGGTCGTCGACGATGTCGGTGTCCGGGTCGGCGGTAGGCTCCGCCGCGGACTCGTTCTCGTCCACGACTCCGGTGTATGCGGGATTGGTGTATGCGGGATTGGTATATGCCTGCTCGTCGCTGTCCGGCTGAGTGGTTTCCAGGCTCATGGCCGTGTCTCCATTCTCATCGGGCTGTATCTCATCGTCTGTCGTCGTGTGGTCTGTCTTCAGGAAGTTTCTCATTGTCGCCTCTCACTGCTCGGGCCCGGCGATAGCCAGGTTCTTGGGCGTTTGCGGATTGTCGGTGTCGTCATCGGCCGGCCCGACCAGATCTTGGAACATGGCCCGCTGATCGAGCAGAGCCTGTCGGAGCTGCTCGGTCGCCGCCACTTCCGCCTGCTCGGCGATCCGCCGCGCTCGCCGGTAGTCGTCGAGCGGTCGTCCGTGGTAGACGGACAGGTCGGTGAGAAGCTGAGTCTCATTGTCGACCGGGTAGCCACGATCCGCCGCGACCGAGGTGATCAGCACGGCGGCGGTCCGCACTGCCTCAAGCGGACTGTCGATGAACCGCTCCTGAGCGGTCGTCCACTGGGCTTCGTATCCGGCGCGCCGTTCGGCGCTGAGCGGCTTGATCTCGAGCCCGTCGACGCGGTGCTGCCGCTGCGCGAATTCGCTCTTGGCGCGCCGCGGTCCCATCTCACGGACAAGCCGGTCGTACTCGGGTCCGGCCTGCTTACGCAGCGTCGTCTTGCGCATCATCAGCGCGATGACGAGGCTCGCCGCGACAGCGACGATTACGATCACGACGACAAGCAGGATCACGTTGGTAGCGGACATGATCACCTCACATAATGGCGGGGAGTTGCCTCCCGTCCCGACTGCCCAGCGGATTCACCTCCAAACCGCGCATGTTCGCCCGCCCGGCGGCCCGCCGTTCGGGCGCCCCTGTCGGGGCGCCCGCCCCCGGTGGTCGCTTTCCCAAGTACGATCATCCGGGAAAGTGAGGTGGCATGTCGCGGATGGTTACTGAGCCCCAGCGGTCTCCGCTACCAGGTAAACGGCCGTCGGCGTGGTCGGCCGTCGCCTGGGGCGTGGCGGCGCTTGCGGGCAGCGCGGTGCTCGGCCTGCTCGGCGGGCTGATCTGGGAGCTGGTCGCGCCGCGGGCGACGCTCCAGGAGATCGGCGCGGGAACGGCCGAGCTCGTCAACGCGGAAACCCGCGCGTTCATCACCGCCGATGTCTGGTTCTGCGGCATCGCCGTGGTCGCGGGCCTGCTCACGGGCATGCTCGGCTACCGCTTCGCGGTAGCCGCGCGCACCGGCGTCGCCCGTGCGCTCGTGGTGTCCTGCCTCATACTCGGCGGCCTGGCCGCCTCCCTGGTCATGCTGTGGCTAGGGGAGCAGATCGGCCAGTCCGGCTACGAGCAGCACCTCGCGTCAAGCCCGAATGGCACGCTGTTCCCCGCCACGCTCGCGCTCGGCGCCAGGAGCGCGCTGGCCTTCTGGCCGCTGTTCACCGCGATCGTCTTGCTTGTCGCCGAATGGGGCACAAGAGCCACCCAAGAACCCGCAGGGCAAGCGGTACCGCCCGGGCCGGGCCTCACCCCGTGACGCCTCCCCGGTAAGGAAGCTTCCCGGTAAGGAGGCCCGGCCAGGAACGAACCGGCCTCACCCCGTGGCAGTCGGGACCGCCTTGGGCATCGGGCTTGGCACGGCGACAGGAACGGCCGTGGCGCAGGCGGTCGGGCTTGGGATGGGAACGGGGGATGCCGTTGAGACCGGCTTCACGCCGCACGGCGACGACACGCTCGGCACCGGCTCGGGTGTCTCGTCACCGGTAGCCGGGACGCTAGGCACGGGCACAGGCGTCTTGTAGCCGGTGGTCGGCCCGCTCGGTATCGGCGTCGGCGTGGCAGCGAGCGGCGTACCGCTCGGACTCGCCTTTGGCGTAGCCACCGGGCTGGCGGAGGTCTTCGCCGCCGTGACGGCGGGGTGCTTGTCGGCCGTGGAGCTGGCCGCGCTGGCCGCCGTGCACCCGCCGCACAGCAGGGCCAGGCCGACGACGCCGCCCGCCGCCCGGATCGCCCAGCCGCCCGTGGCACGCGCCGGAATCTGCGTGGAATCCATGTACTCCTCCTAGAAGTTCGCCAATAGCGTGAGCACCGGGAAGTACGTGCGGGCGGGCGGAAAGTTGTGCCGTCAAGACAGCAACCTTTTCCGCCGCCCGGCCGTATAGGCACGAGCGGGGGATCGTCGGCTGAAGGGATGTCGTTGGCACGCGGTGACGAGGAATTCGCGGAGTTCGCGCGGGCGAGCTACGGCGGGCTGCGGCACGCCGGCTACCTGCTGACCGGGGACAGGCACGCCGCCGAGGACGCGGCCCAGACGGCGCTCGCCCGAACGTACGCGGCGTGGTCACGGGTCAGGCGTGACGACGCCTATGCCTACTCCCGGCGGGTTCTCGTCAACCACCTGACCGACGGCTGGCGGCGACGGCTGCGCGAGTATCCAACCGCCGAACTGCCGGAACAGCAGGCGGGCCCGGACCTCGCGGACGAGGTCGCGCTGCGTCAGTGGGTGAGCGGTGCCCTCGCGACGCTGACGGTCAGGGAGCGGGCGGTGATTGTCATGCGCTACCTGTTCGACATGCCCGAGGCCGCGGTGGCCCGCGACCTCGGTATCACGGCGGGGACGGTGAAGAGCACAAGCTCCAGGGCGCTCGCCAAGCTGCGGGTTCGAGCGGACAACGCGGACGACGCTGACAACGCCGACGTCCCCGCTCAAGCGATCGGAGGTGACCGGCGATGACCGAGCTGGACACGCAAACCCTGCGGCGAGTGCTCAGGACGCCGGAGGATACGGCGGACACGGTTGATATCGCGATGATCGTCAGGCGAGGACGATCGCTGCGCAGGCGCCGCCGGGTCACGGCCGTCGCCGGGGCAGCGTGCGCCGCCGCCGCCATCTTCGGCGCGCTGACCGCGATCACTCATCTCACCAGTCCGGCCACGGCTCCGGGTCATTACCCCGCCGTCTCGGGTCGGACCGTGTCCGCGCCCGCGCCCACGCCGTCGCCACGCCATCCCCTCCCAACCGTGTCTCCGCACGTTCTCGCCACCCCCGAGCCCAAGGCCAGCCCCACGGCCAGCTCCCAGGCCACCCCGACGGCGGTTCCCTCGCCGAGCCTGACCGGGCAGAAGGCGGTCTCCTCGACGGATTCCCCCGGCCCATCGGGCGTGATCTCCGTACCGACCGCGAGCACCGGTCAAGGCATCCCCTCGCCGACGGCCAGCAGCTGATACCGGTGTCCGGCATACGGACAGTTCGGCGCGGGGCCTGCTGCGTTCGTAGACTGTGGGGGTGACTTCGGACAGCGGGGCGAGTCCCGTTACTACCCGTATTGACCTGCGCGGCCGGGACGCGGTCGGCCTCACGAGGGTCGCGCTCGACGGCGTGCTGCCGCGTGCCGCCCTCGATGTCGACCGCGCCGTGGACCTCGTCAAGCCGATCACCGAGGACGTCCGCGTCCGCGGCGGCGCGGCGGTTCGCGAGTACACGAACCGTTTCGACGGCGTGGATGTCGCGCATACCCGAGTCCCGCGAGGGGCCATCGACAGCGCCCTCGCCACGCTCGACCCGAGGGTGCGGGACGCCATCGAGGAGGCGGCCCGCCGCGCCCGCGTGGTCCACGAGGCGCAGGTCCCCGAGCGCAAGGACAGCGAGCCCGCGCCCGGCCTGGCGGTCTCCACCCGTTTTGTCCCGGTGGCCCGTGCGGGCGTCTACGTCCCCGGTGGCCTCACCGTCTATCCGTCGTCCGTCGTGATGAACGTGGTTCCCGCCCAGGCGGCCGGCGTGGAATCGATCGCGGTGGCGAGCCCGCCGCACAAGGAGTTCGGCGGCCTGCCGCACCCGTCGGTCCTCGCCGCCTGCGCCCTGCTCGGCGTCACCGAGGTGCATGCGGTCGGCGGCGCGCAGGCCCTCGCCATGTTCGCCTACGGCAGCGACGAGTGCGCGCCCACCGACGTGATCACCGGCCCCGGCAACGTCTACGTCACCGCGGCTAAGCGCATCCTTGCGGGCGTCGTCGGCATCGACGGCGAGAACGGCCCGACCGAGATCGCCATCATCGCCGACCACACGGCCGACCCGTCCTACCTGGCCGCCGACCTGATCGGCCAGGCCGAGCACGATGAGCTCGCCGCCTGCCTGCTGATCACCACCGACCCGGACCTGCCGCCGCGAGTCGATGAGGAGCTGGCCAGGCAGATTCCGCACACGAAGCACAAAGAGCGCGTCATCACCGCGCTCGGCGGCCAGGCCGGCTACGTCCTCACGGACGACATCGCGGCCGCGAGAGCGGTGAGCGACGCCTGGGCACCCGAGCACCTGGAGGTGCAGACCGAGGACGCGGCCAAGGTCGCCAGCCAGATACGCAACGCCGGCGCGATCTTCGTAGGCCCCTACTCGCCCGTCTCGCTCGGCGACTACCTGGCAGGATCGAACCACGTGCTGCCCACGGGCGGCACCGCAAGGCACACGAGCGGGCTGTCCGTCTACCCCTACCTCAAGGTCGTCAACGTGATCGAGTGCGACCGCGACTCCCTCGCCGCCGTCGCGCCCCGCGTGGACGCCCTCGGCGGCGCGGAAGACCTCGCGGCCCATGTCGCGGCCGTCCGCGTCCGGGTGCCCAAGCCGCAGGAGCGGTCATGACCGAGGACACTGGCGCTGGCCCTACGCTTTTTCCCAGGGCCAGCGCGGCCGGGGGGTACGGGGGGTCGTCCCCCCGAGCGGTACTGCCCGTTCGGGATGATCTAAGGGATTTGCACCCCTATGGGGCGCCGCAGCTCGATGTCCCCGTCCAGCTCAACACCAACGAGAACCCCTACGCGCCAAGCGCGAGCCTGCAAAAGGCCATCGCGGAGGCGGTGGCCGGGGTCGCGGTGACGCTCAACCGTTACCCCGACCGCGACGCGCTCGACCTGCGCAAGGACCTCGCCGACTACCTCGGCCACGGCCTGACGGCGGCGAGCACCTGGGCCGCGAACGGGTCCAACGAGGTCATACAGCAGTTGCTCCAGGCATTCGGCGGTCCGGGCCGCACCGCGCTCGGCTTCGAGCCGTCCTACTCGATGCACCCGCTGATCTCCCGGGTCACCTGCACCGAGTGGATCGCGGGCACCCGCGATGACGACTACGGTCTGGCCACCGCCCCGGAGCAGGTCGCCGCGCGAAAGCCCGACGTCGTCTTCATCACCTCGCCGAACAACCCGACCGGGACCTCCGTCTCCCTCAACCTCATCGAGGCGGTCTACGACGCGGCGCCCGGCATGGTGATCGTCGACGAGGCGTACGCGGAGTTCAGGCGGGACGGCACGCCGAGCGCGCTGACGCTGCTCCCCGGCCGCGAGCGGCTCGTGGTGACGCGCACGATGTCCAAGGCGTTCGCGGCGGCGGGGACGCGGCTGGGCTACCTGGCGGCCGACCCGGCGGTCATCGACGTGCTGCTGACCGTCCGGCTGCCCTACCACCTGTCCACGGTCACCCAGGCGGTCGCGCGCGCGGCGCTCGCGCACCGCGGCGAGCCGCTCGCCACCGTCGAGGCGCTCCGCGTCGGCCGCGACGACCTGGTGCAATGGCTTCGCGGTCGAGGCCTCAAGGTCGCGGACAGCGACGCGAACTTCGTCCTGTTCGGCGTCTTCGACAACCGCGACGCGGTCTGGCAGCAGCTGCTCGACCTCGGCGTGCTCATTCGCAACACCGGGCCCAAGGGCTGGCTGCGCGTCACGGTCGGCACCCCGGCCGAGACCGCCGCGTTCAAGATCGCCTTGTTGGAAGTACTGTCGGAGGTACTGTCGGAGGTGCTGTCGCTGTGACGTTCACACCAGGTTCCCGTGTGGGCCGCGTGTCCCGCGAGACCAAGGAGACCAAGCTGCTCGTCGAGCTCGACCTCGACGGTCCTGGCCCCGTCGAGGCCGAGACCGGCGTGCCGTTCTTCGACCACATGCTCAACCAGCTCGGCAAGCACGGCTGCCTCGGCCTTATCGTCCGTGCCGAGGGCGACACGCAGATCGACGCGCACCACACGGTCGAGGACACGTCGATCGCGCTCGGCACGGCGCTCCGCGACGCCCTGGGCGACAAATCCGGAATTTCCCGATTTGGGGACGCGCTCGTCCCGCTTGACGAGACCCTCGTCCGTGCCGCGGTCGACCTGTCGGGTCGCCCCTATGTGGTCCACGACGAGCCGGCCGGCATGTCCCCGGTCATCGGCAGCTACGACACCACGCTCACCAGGCACGTCTGGGAGTCGCTCGCGTTCTCGGCCGGCATCTGCCTGCACGTGCACGTGCTCTATGGCCGAAACCCGCACCACATCGTCGAGGCCCAGTTCAAGGCCGTCGCCCGCGCCCTGCGCGCGGCCGCCGCCTTCGACCCGCGGTCCCCTGGCGTCCCGTCCACCAAGGGCGTGCTCTGAAATGACGCCCAAAGCGACAACCGATCATCCCGAACGGTCCCGTAACTTCGCCCCACCCCAGCGGCCCGATTGCGTATTTGGGCCGGCAAGAACGTGCCCAAATACGCACTTGGCTTGTCGCGGCACGCGCGGGAATGGCGAGAGGCGCGGGCATGACGTCTAGCGTCACCGTGCTCGACTATGGGTCGGGGAACCTCCGCTCCGCTGAGCGGGCTCTGGCCAGGGCCGGCGCCGAGGTCGAGGTGACCGCCGACCCGGACGCTGTTCTCGGGTGCGATGGCCTTGTCGTCCCGGGCGTCGGCGCATTCGCCGCCTGCATGGCTGGGCTGCGCGGCATTGGCGGCGACAAGCTGATCGCCCGCAGGATCGAGCTCGGCCGCCCGGTGCTCGGCATCTGTGTCGGCATGCAGGTGCTGTTCACGGCCGGCGTCGAGCACGGCGTCCGCGCCGAGGGTTGCGCCGTCTGGCCAGGCACCGTCGAGCGGCTCGACGCCCAGGTCCTTCCGCACATGGGCTGGAACACGGTGGCCGTCGCCGATGACTCCGTGCTGTTCAACGGAGTGGCGGAAGGCACGCGGTTCTACTTCGTGCACTCCTATGCCCTGCGCATGCGCGACGCGGCCCCGCTGAGCCGCTCCGGCGCGAAGATCACCATCACCGAGCACGGCGAGCCATTCGCCGCCGCCGTGGAGCGCGGTGTCGTCGCCGCGACCCAGTTCCACCCAGAAAAGTCCGGCGACGCGGGCGCGGCCGTGCTTTCCAACTGGCTTGGCACCCTGTGACGGCTGGGAACCCCGTGACGACTGAACGCCCTGTGACGGCTGGTAGGGCAGTCGGCATCGGCTTGTTCACCAACGGACGTCTTGCGCCCCCAGTGCCGCTCCCCTTCGTCACACTGACCTCACCCGTTGACTTTGCACACCCTGTGACTATTTTCCGGTCTGGTTTGTCCCTTATGTGGATGCGCAGAGTGTGCGAAGTCGGCGGTTGGCGCACCGTTGGCGCACCGTTGGCGCACCGCCAGCGCACAAATGTCGGGCGCTGGCGCGCCACGACATTTACGGATATTTCATGATCTCGTCGGTCAGTACTTGACCATCCTGGAGATGCTGTGAGCTTGACGTTGTTGCCCGCCGTGGATGTCGCCGGTGGCCGGGCGGTCCGCCTCGTGCAGGGCGCCGCAGGATCGGAGACCTCCTACGGCGACCCCGTCGAGGCGGCGCTTGCCTGGCAGTCGGCCGGGGCGGAGTGGGTGCACCTGGTGGACCTGGACGCGGCCGTCGGCCGGGGTTCCAACGCCGAGCTCCTGGCACAGGTGGTCGCCGTGCTTGACGTCAAGGTCGAGATGTCAGGCGGCATCCGTGACGACGCCTCCCTTGAGCGCGCGCTCGCAACCGGCTGCGCCCGGGTCAACATCGGCACCGCCGCCCTTGAGAAGCCCGACTGGGTCGCCGAGATCATCGCCAGCCACGGGATGAGGATCGCGGTCGGCCTTGACGTGCGCGGCAGGACCCTGGCCGCCCGCGGCTGGACGCAAGAGGGCGGCGACCTGTACGAGGCACTCGACCGCCTCGATGCCGCCGGCTGCGCTCGGTACGTGATCACCGACGTTCTCAAGGACGGCATGCTCCGCGGTCCCAATCTCGACCTGTACCGCGACGTCTGTGCCCGCACCGCCGCCCCGGTCGTCGCGAGCGGCGGCGTTTCATCCCTCGCCGACCTGCGGGCCCTCGCCTCGCTCGTGACGCTAGGCGTGGAGGGTGCGATCGTCGGCAAGGCCCTTTACGCCGGCGCGTTCACGCTGGAAGAAGCGCTTGCCGAGGTGGCGCGATGACCGTCGCGGTGCGCGTCATCCCCTGCCTGGACGTGGACGCAGGACGGGTCGTCAAGGGCGTCAACTTCGAGAACCTCCGCGACGCGGGCGACCCGGTTGAGCTCGCCGCGCGTTACGACGCCGAGGGCGCCGACGAGCTCACCTTCCTCGACATCACCGCGTCGAGCGGCGGCAGGGCGACCATGTATGACGTGGTCAGGCGGACCGCCGAGCAGGTGTTCATCCCGCTGACCGTCGGCGGCGGCGTCCGCTCGGCGGGCGACGTGGACGCACTGCTGCGGGCCGGTGCCGACAAGGTGTCACTGAACACCGCCGCGATCGCCCGTCCCGAGCTGCTCGCCGAGGCGGCGCGCCAGTTCGGCGCGCAGTGCGTGGTCCTGTCCGTTGACGCCCGACGCGCGGGCGGCGACAAGGTGTCGCTGAACACCGCGCCGACCCCGAGCGGCTTCGAGGTCACCACGCACGGCGGCCGCGTCGGCACCGGCATCGACGCGGTGGACTGGGCGCGCCGCGCCACCGAGCTTGGCGCCGGGGAGATCCTGCTGAACTCGATGGACGCCGACGGCACCACGGCCGGCTTCGACCTTGAGCTGATCCGCCTGGTCCGGGCCGCCGTCACCGTCCCCGTCATCGCGAGCGGCGGCGCCGGCGCCCTCACCCACTTCGCCCCCGCCGTCGACGCGGGCGCGGACGCCGTCCTCGCGGCCAGCGTCTTCCATTTCGGCACCCTCCGCATCGGAGAGGTCAAGGACACCCTCCGCGCCGCGGGCCACCCCGTCCGCTGACCCCACGCGCTCCGTCCGGGGTGGCCGGTCGGCTACTCCGCGGCGACGCCTACCCCGGCCGCCGCCATGGCGGCACCGACGATGCCGGCGTCGTTGTGCAAGGTGGCGGGCACGATGCGGGCGTGCACGCCGGTCAGCAGCGGTATCCACTTGTCGGACTCCTTGCTGATCCCGCCGCCGACGATGATCAGGTCGGGACAGACGAGCGCCTCAACGCGCTGCAGGTACTCAGACACCCGCTCGGTCCAGTCCTTCCAGTTCCAGCCGTGCTCGACCTTGGCGTGCTCGGAGGCGCGCTTCTCCGCGTCCTTGCCGCGGATCTCCAGGTGCCCGAACTCGGTGTTGCGCACGAGCAGCCCGCCGGTGAACAACGCGGATCCGACGCCGGTACCGAACGTCAGCATGAGCACGTTCCCGTGCTCATCCACGCCCGCGCCGAACGTCATCTCCGCGACCCCGGCCGCGTCCGCGTCGTTGAGCACCGCCACATTAGTGCCGATCGCCTTGCCGAAAAGGCCGGCGGCGTCGGCGCCGATCCACGCCTTGTCGACGTTCGCGGCGGTGCGGATGGTGCCGCTGGTCACCACGCCAGGGAAGGTCGCCCCGGTAAGACCCGTCCAGCCGAACGACCCCGCGAGTTCCCGCACCACCTCCGTGACCGCTTCCGGCGTGGCAGGCTGCGGGGTAGCGAACTTTTTACGCTCGGTGACCAGCTTCCCTGTGCTCACGTCAACCGGCGCACCCTTGATCCCGGTGCCGCCGATGTCGATCCCCAGTGCCTGCATCTCTGAATCCTTCCGTACTGCGAGGGACTATTATGATGGTGCCCAAGAAGAAAGGGGGCGCTGTCATGAGCTTGCTCAAGATCGGCGCTGTCGTAGTCGGCGGAATCGTCGTGTTCTTCGTGCTTGACGCCGTGGTGCACCTGCTGATCGGCCTGATCGCCGCGATCGCGTTCGTCGCGATCGTAGGTGGCGGCGGGTACGTCGCTTACAAGCTGCTTGGTGGGCGACGTCGGCGCGAGCTGCGCTAGCCGCCGAGCCGACTGGGCGAGGCCCATCAGCTACGCCACGCGACGAGCCGGGCGACCGCCTCATCGGGCCCGTCGAAGCTGACATTAGCCGCGCTTGTCCGGCCCATCGACCACATGGTCAGCTCGGCCGGGGTGCCGGTGACCGTGACGGACGGCGTGGCGTTCTTCGCGGTAATCCGCTCCTCGCTGCCCTTCTTCGCGAACACGACTCCGGTCGGCGCGCGGCGCAGGAAGAGACGGGCGCTCTTCAGCCGCTTCCACAGCGCGTCGGACAGCCCGGGCGAGAGTTCCCGCTCCGTCCAGCCAGGTGCTCCACGCCGCACGTCCTCGTGGTGCACGAAGTGCTCGACGGTGTTGGCCGCCTCATCGGCACCAGGGATGGCGAACAGCGACAGCCGCGGCGGCCCCGACCTGAACAGGGTGATCAGTTCGGAGAAGGAGTACCGATTCAGGTATCCCTCCTGCACCCGGGCGGTGTAGCCGGAGAGCGGGCCGCCAAGAACCCCGGCGCTCGCGACCGGTTGGCGCTCCCTGAGCACCAGGTGCGCCAGGAGGTCGCGGGCCTGCCAGCCTTCGCAGAGTGTGGGGGCCTGGGGGCCGGTCTCCTCGAGCAGCGCGGCAAGCGCCAGCCGCTCATCCTGCGAGTAGGTCATAGGGAGATCGTAGGGTGTAAGGGTTCGCACGAGCGCGGCGGCAGCGGCCAAACCGGCAGTAGCCCAACCCCGCACTAGGCACCAGAAAGAAAAGGGGTCAACGATGACAGACGCCGCGCGCCCGTCGCAGCTCGAACAGAAGATCGCGGCGCGGCTCAAGCGGGATGAAAATGGCCTGGTACCCGCGGTCACGCAGCAGTACGACACCGGCGAGGTGCTGATGGTCGGCTGGATGGACGACGAGGCGCTGCACCGCACGCTGACCACCGGCCGTTGCACGTACTGGTCGCGCAGTCGCCAGGAGTACTGGGTCAAGGGCGAGACGTCCGGGCACCAGCAGTGGGTCAAGTCGGTGGCGCTTGACTGCGACGGTGACACGATCCTGGTCCGAGTCGACCAGGTGGGGGCCGCCTGCCACACCGGCGACCGCAACTGCTTCGAAGCGGACGTGCTCGAGGCCGTGGTGGGGATGCGTCCGTGAGCGAGCAGCAGGCCGCGGGACCCGGCTCCGCGGCCAAGCGGCAGTACGGTCTCGTGCTGCTCGCGGGTGCCGCGGGTGCCGGTCTCGTGCTGCTCGCGGTCAGGCAGCGCTGGGCGCAGGCCGTCTTCACGCCACCGAAGCCGCTGGCGCCGCAGGTGGTCGACGTATCCGGCACCGACCTCGTGCCGCTTGCGGGCGCGCTTGCCCTCGCGGCCCTTGCCGGTCTCGCCGCCGTGATCGCCACGAGGGGAGTGGTCAGGCGGGTCGCCGGGGTATTGATCGCGCTGTTCGGCGCCGGCGCGGGCGCCGCCGCGGCGACCGTGGTCACCGCCGCGACGGTGGTGAACGTGGCGGTCGGCAAGATCGCTTCACCCCAGGCCGCCGCCGCCTCCGGAGCGGCGGGCTCCACCACGAGCGGATCGTCGGGCGGTTCGGGCCCGCTCGTGGTGGCGGGCGCCACCGGCCGCGCGATCATGAACGGCACGCCGTGGCGCGTGGCGGTGCTCGTCGGGGCGCTGCTCGTCTTCGGAGTCGGCGTTGCCACGGTCCTGCGCGCCGCGGTCTGGCCGGTGATGTCCGCCAGGTACGACGCGCCCGAGTCTCATGGCAGGCACGCCGGCGCGGACCGCCACGACGCGCACCCGCGGGCGCGGCAGCTCGACGCGGCCTCGATGTGGGAGTCGCTGAGCGGCGGCGCGGACCCAACGGACCAGTTGGAGCCGCCGGAAAAGACAGCAGAAACAGCGGAAGAGGCCGCCGCGGACGGCGCGGATCTGAGCTCGCCGTCGCCCGCCGCGGCGCGGCAACGCGAAGGTATGGCTTAAGCATGGGAAAGGCAAACTCCAGGGGGCTCGCCGGGATCGCGTTCTGGCGGGGGCTAGCATCGGCGGAGCAACATTTCCGATTTGAGGAGACGGCGGAACCGCGGTGACAGTGCTCGACGAGATCCTCCAAGGAGTGCGTGCCGATCTCGCCGACCGGCAGCGAAACGTCTCGCTTGAGCAGCTGAAGGACATGGCGCGACGCGTGCCGTCACCGCGCGACGCGCTTGCCGCGCTCAAGGCGGAGGGCGTCGGCGTCATCGCCGAGGTCAAGCGGGCGAGCCCGTCACGCGGCGCGATGGCCGCGATCGATGACCCGGCCGCCCTCGCGGCGGACTACGAGGCCGGCGGCGCCGCGGTCATCAGCGTGCTAACCGAGCAGCGCCGGTTCGGCGGGTCGCTCGATGACCTGACCGCAGTCCGGCGGGCGGTGCAGATCCCGGTGCTTCGCAAGGACTTCGTGGTCAGCGCCTACCAGCTCTGGGAGGCGCGGGCCCACGGGGCCGACCTGGTGCTGCTGATCGTCGCGGCGCTCGACCAGAGCGCGCTCGTCTCGCTGGTGGAGCGGGCGGTATCCATCGGCCTGCTGCCGCTCGTCGAGGTGCACGCCGAGGATGAGCTCGACCGTGCGGTGGACGCCGGCGCCACGGTCATCGGGGTCAACGCGCGGAACCTGGCCACCCTTGAGGTGGACCGCTCCGTCTTCGCCCGGCTGGCGCCTCGCGTCCCCGAGGGGATCGTCAAGATCGCCGAGTCGGGCGTGCGCGGCCCGCACGACCTGCTCGCGTACGCTGCGTCGGGCGCCGACGCGGTGCTCGTTGGCGAGTCCCTCGTCACGGAGAAGGACCCGCGCGCCGCGGTCGCCGACCTGGTCACGGCGGGGTCGCATCCGGCGCTGCGCGGCGAGCGCGGCCTTCCCGGCTGCTAGCAAGGCAGTAAGACCGACGCGATAGGGTGACCGGGTGAGCAGCGTACCGTTTTCTCCCGGGGGGACGACCCCCCGTACCCCCCGGGGCAGGTCCGATGAAGAGCAATAATATCGGACCTGCGACAGAGCCCGCAGAACCTGATATTTCCCCAGTTCCGGATATGTCCGGGCATTTCGGTGTCTTCGGCGGCCGGTTCGCGCCCGAGTCGCTGATGGCGGCGCTCGAACAGCTCACCAAGGAATATGAGGCCGCGCGGACCGATCCCGAGTTCACCGGGCAGCTCGCGGACCTGCTGACGAACTACGCCGCCCGCCCGACCCTGGTCAGCGAGGCCAAGCGGTTCGGTGCCGAGTACTGCGGCGGCGCGCGGGTGCTGCTCAAGCGCGAGGACCTGGCGCACACCGGCTCCCACAAGATCAACAACGTGCTCGGCCAGGTGCTGCTGACCAAGCGGATGGGCAAGACCCGGGTGATCGCCGAGACCGGCGCCGGCCAGCACGGGGTCGCGACCGCGACCGCGTGCGCCCTGCTCGGCCTGGAGTGCGCGGTCTACATGGGCGAAGAGGACACCAGGCGCCAAGCGCTCAATGTGTCACGGATGCGGATGCTCGGTGCCGAGGTCATCCCCGTTACCGCGGGTACGAAGACCCTCAAGGACGCCATGAACGAGGCCTTCCGCGACTGGGTGACGACGGTCGAGACCACGCACTACTGCATCGGCTCGGTCGGCGGCCCGCACCCGTTCCCGATGATGGTCCGCGACTTCCAGCGGGTCATCGGCGTCGAGGCCCGCCAGCAGGTCCTCGATCTCGCGGGACGGCTGCCGGATGCGGTCGTCGCCTGTGTGGGCGGCGGCTCGAACGCGATCGGCGTCTTTCACGCCTTCATCCCCGACGACAACGTCAGGCTCGTCGGCTGCGAGGCGGGCGGCGACGGCGACGGCCGCCCGGAACGCACCGCCGCCACGCTGACCCTTGGCTCTCCGGGCGTGCTGCACGGGATGCGCACCTACCTGCTCCAGGACGACGAGGGCCAGACCCTCGACACGCACTCGATCTCGGCCGGCCTCGACTACCCGGGCGTCGGCCCCGAGCACGCCTGGCTGAAGGACATCGGCCGCGCCGAGTACCGGAGCGTCAGCGACGCGGAGGCCATGGCGGGGTTCTCTGCCCTGTGCCACACCGAGGGGATCATCCCGGCCCTCGAATCCTCGCACGCGGTCGCCGGCGCCATGGTGCTCGGCCGCGAACTCGGCCCGGGCGCGTTGATCCTGGTGAACCTGTCGGGCCGCGGCGACAAGGACGTGGCCACCGCGTCCGCCTACTTCGGCGTCTAGGGGGACACGGACATGACCAGCGTCAGCATCGCGTTCGGCAAGGCGGCGGCCGATGACCGCGCCGCACTTGTCGGTTATCTCCCGGCCGGGTTCCCCGACAAGGAGACGGCGATCAGGGCCGCGCTCGCGATGGCGGAGGCCGGTGCCGACGTCATCGAGGTCGGGCTGCCCTACTCCGACCCGCTGATGGACGGCCCGGTGATCGCCGACGCCGTTTACCACGCGCTCAAGGGCGGCACCAGGATCGCCGACGTCCTCGACACGGTAAGCGCGATCGCGGACGCGGGCACCGCCGCGCTGGTCATGACCTACTGGAACCCGGTCGACCAGTACGGCGTCGACGCGTTCGCGCGCGACCTCGCGAACGCGGGCGGGGCCGGCCTGATCACCCCTGACCTAACGCCTGAGGAGGCCGAACCCTGGCTCACTGCCTCCGACAGGTACGGCCTTGACCGGGTATTCCTCGTCGCGCCGTCCTCCACGACCGAGCGGATCGCGGAGATCACCGCACTCTGCCGTGGCTTCGTCTACGCCGTCAGCCTGATGGGCATCACCGGCACCAGGGACGCGGTGAGCGTGAGCGCCGGCGGCGTGGTCGCCCGCACCCGCGAGCACACCGGGCTCCCGGTCGCGGTAGGCCTCGGCGTCAGCAACCGCGACCAGGCCGCCGAGGTGGCCTCCTTCGCGGACGGCGTGATCGTCGGCTCCGCGTTCGTCCGTCGCCTGACGCAGGCGCCCGACCAAGACAGCGCCATAGCGGGCATCCGCACCCTCACCGCCGAACTGGCCGAAGGCGTCCGCCGCCCCCGCTAACCACCGCTCCGCAGTAATGTCGGGTATGCCGCTGTTCTCCCTGCCTCGGGCCGCCCGGCCGCTCGCGGTCCTTCCGAGCCCGGCGCGCTCGGTGTGGCATCTGGGCGTGCTGCCCCTCCGGGCGCAGACGCTCGCGATCGTGGCGGGCATCGTCATCGCCATCGTCATCGCCAACCGCGGGTACCGTCACGCCGACGGCCCAAGGGGCGTCATCACCGACATCGCCGCCTGGGCGGTCCCGGCCGGCCTCGTCCCCGCCGTGATCGGCGTGCTCACCGCCGCGGCGCACGGGCAGCCGTGGGAGTTCGTTCACCAGGCCGAGGCGGTGGTCGGCTTCCCCGGCGCGGTGGCCATGGGAACGCTCGCCGCGTGGGCGGCCTGCCGCCGCCCGGTGGACCGTCCGCCCTGGCAGCGGATCAGGTTCGGTCCGGTGCTCGCCGCGGCCGCGCCCGCGATCGCGTTCGGGCTCGCGGTGGCGCAGCTCGGAGACTGGTATGCGCAGCAGGGGTTCGGCCGCCCGTCGTCGCTCCCGTGGGCGGTCGCGATCTCCCCCGTACACCGACCCCCTGGCTATGAGAATTTCGCCACATTCGCCCCGATATTTCTGTATCAGGCGGCATGGGATGTCGTGGCGGGTGTCGCCATCGTGGTCGCCGTGCGGCGGCTCGCCCTCTCCGGCGACCGGGTCTTCGCGATCGGCGCCGTTGCCTACTCGGCTGCCGGTTTCACCCTGTTCTGGCTGGGTATCGGTCACCTACCCATCATCCTTGGCCTGCGCGCGGGCGAACTTGGCGACGCCGCGGTGTTCGTCGGAGCTATCGCCTATCTAGCCCGCACCCGCCGCACGCGCACCAAAACCGCCCAGTCTGCTCACAAGTCGGCTCTGGAAAGGGATACACCAGTCATGTAATCTCAACGTAACTTACGTGTAGCAGCAGTAGGGCCAGCGTCGTCCCCCCGCAGAGCGCATGACAGCGGAGATTTGACGACAGGAGTATAGATGGTGCCTGCCGCATCGGACGGACTTTACGATAGCCGTTTCGAGCACGACGCCTGCGGCGTCGGGTTTGTCGCAGACCTTACCGCGAGGGGCGGCCACGATGTGGTGGCCAGCGCCCTGCGCGTCCTTTGTAACCTGGAGCACCGCGGCGCGGCCGGCGCGGACCCGGACACCGGTGACGGTGCCGGAATCCTCACGCAGCTGCCCGACGCGTTCTTCCGCGAGGTCACGGGGTTCTCCCTCCCCGACCCTGGCGGCTATGCCGTCGGCCTCGCCTTTCTTCCAGTCAGTGCGGAGGAACGGACCGTTGCCTTCGCCCGGATCGCCGACCTCGCCGCCGACGAGGGTCTTACCGTCCTCGGCTGGCGCGATGTTCCCGTCAAGGAGGCCGCCTGCGGGGCGGGCGCCAGGGAGGTGCTGCCCCATCTGGCGCAGCTCTTCGTGGCGGGAGCCGGGGCCGAGACCGGTCTTACCTTGGACCGGATGGTCTTCTGCCTGCGCAAGCGCGCGGAACACGAGCTCGCCGTCTATTTCGCCTCGCTGTCCTCGCGCACGATCGTTTATAAGGGGATGCTCTCCGCGCCGCAGGTCGAGCCGTTCTTCCCCGACCTGTCCGATGCCAGGTACGCCTCGAATCTCGCCCTCGTGCACTCGCGCTTCTCCACCAATACGTTTCCGTCCTGGCCGAGGTCGCACCCGTACCGGTTCGTCGCGCACAACGGCGAGATCAACACCGTCCAGGGCAACCGCAACTGGATGCGGGCCCGCGAGG
>Ga0302314_10001287_pt1 | contig 46934 bp, 39 predicted proteins | sample III_Palsa_N2_3_FD_200533 | JGI IMG/M metagenome (GOLD analysis project Ga0302314, IMG submission 200533) | Peat permafrost microbial communities from Stordalen Mire near Abisko, Sweden - III_Palsa_N2_3 | ecosystem: Environmental > Terrestrial > Soil > Palsa > Peat permafrost | place: Sweden...
CGATCAGGCGGACCGCGGCGCCTATGGCGAGGCCAGGGGCGGCCGGCACACCGCCCAGCGACGACAGCGGCGAGGCGGCCGGCGGCGCGGCGATCGGCATCGGCTCATGGACCGGCGGCGGGGCGGACGCGCCCTGCCCGTCCGCCATGGCGGCGGCGAGGGCGACCAGCGCCGCCGCGGCGTCGGCGCCGGTGGCGACCAGCTCGACCTCGTCGCCCGACCGCACGGCCAGCGCCATCACCCCGACCGGGCTGCGGGCGTTGGCGCGGCGGCCGCCGATCTCCACCGCGATCTCGGCCTCGAACTTGCCGGCCTCGTGGGCGACCAGCGCCGCGGGGCGGGCGTGCAATCCGTGCGGCAGGCCGACCCGCACGCGGCGACGTAGTGTCTCGCCAACGCCGGCCGCCTCGGCCGCGCCGCTGGCCTGCAGCGACCGCAGCGCCAGCACCGGCTCGCCGAAGCGCACCTCGCGGCCGACGACGGCGTCCTCGAGGGCGAAGTCCTGGCTGTTGATCACCACCATCGGCGAGACCAGGCTGGCGGCGCTGCGGATCAGCAACTCGAGATCGAACTCGAGCAGCGGGGCGCCGGCCGCGACTTCGTCGCCGATGACGACCTTGGCGACAAAGCCCTCGCCGCCGCACTGGACGGTCTCGAGGCCCACGTGCAGCAATATCTCGGCGCCGTTGCGGGCCCTTAAGGTGACGGCGTGCAGATGGTCGTGCAGGCCGATCACCACGCCGTCGCAGGGCGCGCGGAGCTCGCCCAGGATCGGATCGAAGGCGAGCCCGTCGCCCAGCATCTTCTGGGCGAACACCGGGTCGGGCGTCTCGGCCAGCGGCATGCACCAGCCGGCGAACGGGGCGCGGAGGATGAGCCGCTCGGTCATCGCGCCGGCTCCAGCTCGACCGAGCCCACGACCCACATCGGGTCCAGCCGGCGCTCGGTGAAGGTGAAGCAGAGGTCGTGGCGGCCGGGCATGGCGGGCAGGTCGGCGGAGAGCACGGTGACGCCGTCGCTGCGGACGGCCGGCGCCAGCGGCAGCACGGCGATCGGCGCGCCCGAGCAGCCATCGGCCCGCACATCAAGTTCGCCGTCCGGCGTGGTCGGCGGTGCGAGCGCGATCTTGGCCGCGTCGGCGCCGAGCTGGAAATTGAACGGCAGCCGGGTGACGACGACTTTGATCCAGCGCTGCGCGCCGAGGTCAGCGGCCGGATAGATCCAGCACGGGTTCATGATGTCCACCAGGTAGGGGCCGCCCTGCGAGGCGCGCGGCGCGGCGAGGTTCAGCGCCACCTTCTGGGTGCAGAGGTTCAACTGCTGACTGACCAGGCGGGAGACGCCGTCGGTCGGCCGCGTCAGGTCCTTGCCGCCCGCTGGGGCGGCGTCGGCGGCGAGGCCAAGCGTGGCGTCGCGGGCCCGTTCCGCCGGCAAGCGGGCGGCGAAGTCGGCCCAGTCCTTGCGCTCCGGCTGGGTCCAGGCGACCTCGGCCAGGGCGTCGGCGCGGGGGAAGGCCATCAGCGCGACATCGTGCTCGGTCGGCATGTGCTCGGTCCAGAGGTTGGCCTGGACGCCGATGATGTGCGCCCTTTGGTCCGCCGGCAAACTCGGCGGCGCCGGCTCGTAGCCGTAGACATCCTCGAGCGAGACGACGGCGCCCCGTCCCGGCGGTTCGCCGACGCCGTCCGACTGGCGATGGTCGAGGTAGAGGGTGGGATCGGTGGCGATCACGGCGTCGTGGCCGGCCTGCAGCGCCTGGACCGCGCCGGCCTGATGCCAGGAGACCACCGCGGCGTCGGCCGGCAGGGCGGCGCCGCCGTTCATGATGTCGTCCCAGCCGATCAGCCGGCGGCCGTGGGCGGCGAGGAACTGGCCGATTTGCGCGGTGAACCAGCCCTGCAGCGCCGCCTCGTCGGCGAGACCCAGCCGCTTGATCTGCGCCTGCACCGCCGGCGAGGCGCGCCACTCGTCCTTCACCGCCTCGTCGCCGCCGACGTTGATCCAGGGGCCGGGGAACAGCGCCATCACCTCGGTGAGCACATTGTCCATGAAGCCGACGGTGCGTTCGCTGGGATCGAGGATCGACGGGAACACGCCCCAGTCGCCCTGCGCAGCCGCGTCGGCCGGCGCCACGCCCAGGCTCGGATAGGCCAGGATCGCCGAGAGCGAATGGCCGGGCATCTCGATCTCCGGCACGATGGTGACATGGCGGGCGGCGGCATAGGCCACGATGCGTCGGATCTCGGCCTGGCTGTAGAAGCCGCCGTAACGGATCGGGCGGCCGGTGGCGGGATCGATCGCCGCGCGCCAGGCGCCGACGCCGGTCAGGCGCGGATAGCGGCGAATCTCGATGCGCCACGCCTGGTCGTCGGTCAGGTGCCACTGCAGCACGTTGAGCTTGTCGCGCGCCATCCGATCGATCAGCTGCTCGATGAAGGCCGGCGACTGGTAGTGGCGCGCCGAGTCGAGCAGCAGCCCGCGCCAGGCGAAGCGCGGCCGATCGGTGACCGCCACCGGCGCCAGCGAGGCCGGCCCTCGCCCGCCGTCGGCGGTAAGCAGCCGCCACAGTGTCACCGCGCCGTAGAAGAGGCCGGCGTCGGTGCGGGCGACGATGCGCGCCTGGCCGTCCTTCACGGTCAGCGCATAGCCCTCGGGGCCGAGGTCGGCGGCGCCGTCGCGGGTGAAGACGATCCGCGCACGCCGCGCCGAGCTTGGCGCCAGCCGGAGCGCGAGGCCACGGCTGCTGAGCGCCATGTCCTTGAGATAGGTCGCCGCTGCGAGGGCTCCCGCGTCGCCGGCTGGCGTGGCTATGGCCGCGCCGCTGGTCACCGAAATGGGCGCGCCGCCGAGGGCCTGGGCCGACAGCGGGCGGGGGGTGACGCCGAGGGTCTGGGCCGTCGCAGGGGTGGCGATACAGGCGACCGCCAGGATCAACGCCGCGACCCTCAATAAGCTCGCGCCGCTCCCCCTACGCCCGTCATCACCGGGCGTAAGTCCCGGTGACCCATGAACACGCAGTCCGGGCTGGCCGCGCCAGAGCGCGGCCACGTCGCGCGGCCGGCTTAACGTGGGTGGCCGTGCTCTGGCACGGCCACGGCTCGCATCGTGTTCATGGGTGGCCGGCACTGACGGCCGGCCATGACGGACGGGGTGGGAATCGGGAGGCGCCGGGGCCTGCCTAGCCATGGGCGGCCGAGGCGGCTTGGCGCTCGTCGGAGGCGGCGCGGCCGTGGATCCAGGTGTCGGTCACCCGCAGGTCGTCGTCGAGCAGCACCAGGTCGGCGAAGCAGCCGCGGGCGATGCGGCCGAGCTCGTGCTCGAGCCCGAGGAACTCGGCCGGGTTGCGGCTGGCCATGCGCGAGGCGTCCATGAGATCGAGGCCGAGCAGGTTCACCGCGTTGCGCACCGCGGACGCCATGTCGAGCGCCGAGCCGGCCAGGGTGCCGGCCGCGTCGAAGCAGGCGCCGTCGCGCACCTGGATCGTCTTGCCCTGCAGCTGGAACGTGGTCTGATCCGAGCCGACGCAGGGCATGGCGTCGGTGATCAGGTTGAAGCGGTCGTGCGGATGCACCCGCAGCGCCAGCTTCAGCACCACCGGGTCGACGTGCACCCCATCGACGATGATGCCGCACCAAGCTCGCTCGTCCTCCAGCGCCGCGCCGACCGCGCCGGGCTCGCGGCTGGTGAGCGGCGACATGGCGTTGAAGAGATGGGTGAATCCGGTGAGGCCATGCTCCAGCGCTTCGCGGACGAGGCCATAGGGCGCGTCGGTGTGGCCGGCCGAGACCACCACGCCGGCGTGGACCAGACGTTCGATGGTCTCCAGGCTGGTCGCCTCGGGCGCCAGGGTCACCAGGGTGCGGCCGACCTTCAGCGAGGTCAGCAGGGCGAAGGAGCCGGCGTCGGTGTGGCGCAGCTTGCTGGCCTGGTGGATGCCGCGGCGCGCGACGTTGAGGTAGGGGCCCTCGATGTGGATGCCGAGCACGCCCGGGACCTGGCCCTCGATCGCCAGCCGCGCCGCCTCGATCGCGGCGCGCACCGTCTTCAGGTCGTCGCTGATCAGGGTCGGCAGGAAGCCGGTGGTCCCGAACGGGCGGTGCGCGGCGCCGATCCGCTCGATCGTGCCGACGGTGGGCGCGTCGTTGAACAGCAGGCCGTCGCCGCCATTAACCTGGATGTCGATGAAGCCGGGCAGCAGCAGCGCCCCGCCCAGATCGCGGACCCGGGCGCCGGCGGCGACCTCGGCGGCCTGGCCCAGGGCGGCGATCCGCTCGCCCTGCAGCCGCACCGCCAGGCCTTCGACGAGGCCGCGATCGGTCATCACGCGACCGTTGACCAGCGCGACGTCCATCACAGCGTCTCGGTGATCTTGGAGAGGTGGGGCGGCCGGTCCGGATCCAGTCCGCGCGCCGCCGCCAGGGCCGCAACCATTCGGTAGAAGCTCAGCACATAGGCGATCGGCTCCAGGATCGGGCAGGCGTCCTGGGTCGGCAGGAGGATGACGCCGGCCTGCGCCGCGCCGCCCGCCTTCAGCACCGGCGCGCCCTGCGCCGCCGCCGCGGCCGTCGCGGCCTCCACCCCGGCCCGCGTCTCGTCGCCCTGAGCGAAGGCCAGCACCGGGAAGTCAGGCCCGACCAGCGCCATCGGCCCGTGCCGAACCTCGGCGGCGCTGAACGCCTCGGCGTGCAGGCCGCAGGTTTCCTTCAGCTTCAGCGCGGCCTCCTCGGCGATGCCGAAGCCGAGGCCGCGGCCGAGCACATAGAGGCTGCGGGCGTCCTTCAGCGGCGCGATGGCGGCGCTCCAGTCGAGCGTCCAGGCCTCGTCGAGCAGGGCCGGCAGGCCGCCCAGCGCTTTCAGCAGCTCGGCGTCGCCGCTCCAGTGCGCCGCCAGCTGCACGACGGTGCTGAGCGCGGCGATGTAAGACTTGGTGGCCGCGACGCTGAGCTCCGGCCCCGCGAGCAACGGCGCGGTGACCTCGGCGATCTGGGCGAGCGGAGATTCGGCGTCGTTGACCAAGGCCACCACCAGGGCGCCCGCCGTCCGCGCCGCCTCGGCCGCGGCCAGGATGTCGGGGCTGCGGCCGGACTGGGAGATCACCAGGCAGAGGGTGTCCTCCATGCCGGAGGCGACCTCATAGACCGAACTCACCGACGGCGGCATCGAGGCGGTCATCACGCCCAGCCGGGTCTCGACCAGGTAGCGGGCGAAGGTGGCGGCGTGGTCGGAACTGCCGCGGCCGAGCGTCACCACCGCCTTGGGCGGCGCGCGCCTCAGGCGCTGGGCGAGGTCGCGGATGACCGCGTCATTGGCCCCGAGCTGGGCCCGCACCACGCCGGGGGATTCGGCCGCCTCGCGGGCCAGCCGTGTCGCCGTCGCGGCCTTCGCAAAGTCTTCGCCGTGGTTCAAACCAACTCTCCGGAGCACTCAAGACGCGGATGTGTTCAGTTCGGCGACGAAGTCGTAGGCGTCGCCGCGATAGTAGCTCTGGGTGAACTCGACCGCCCGGCCGTCGCGCAGGAAGCCGCGCCGCTCGATCAGCAATCCGGGCGAGCCGTCCGGCACCCCCAGCAGCCGCGCCCGCTCGGCGGTGAACAGCACGGCGCGCAATCGCTGCAGCGCCCGCGCCGGCCGCGCGCCATGCTTGTCGAGCGCATCGTAGAGCGACTCCTCCACCGCGGTCTCCGACGGCAGGCAGAAGCCGGGCACGGTGGAATATTCCAGCGCCATGGGGGAGCCGTCGGCATAGCGGATGCGGTTGAAGCGATAGACCTGCGCGCCTGGGCTGAGGCCCAGCGTCAGCGATTCCTCCGGCGTCACCGCGCCGACGGAGCGGCTCAGCCAGACGCTCTCCGGCCTCCGGCCGCGCGAGATCATGTCCTCGGTGAACGACGACAGCTTGGAGAAGCTCTTCTCCACCCGCGCCGCGACGAAGGTGCCGGCGCCCTGGCGGCGAGTCAGCAGGCCCTCGTTCACCAGTGCGTCGAGCGCCTTGCGCACCGTGATCCGCGACACGCCGAACTCCTCGGCCAGGTCGCGTTCCGGCGGCAGCGCCTCGTCGGCGGCCAGGCGGTTTTCCGTGATGGCGTCGCGAAGCGCGCGCTGCAGCTGCTGATACAGCGGCGCGCGGCCCTGGTCCTCGAGGCTGCCGATTACGTCGGAGAACGACGCCAAGGCTCAGGTTCCTTCCTCGTCTGCCGGCCCGCGCGAAGCCCCCCGCCGCCGCGCCGCGACCTATCTGCCACAGAACCATACCATTTGCATACCAATAAATGATTGGTACGCAATTGGTGCGTTTTTGGGCTTGCAATTCCTAGCAGACTGATGACAGTTTCGCGAAATCCTGGGGGATTGGTCTTGTTCCGACAGTCTGATTGCCCGGATTGGTATGGAAATGGACTTAGGGGCTGGCCGTCGCGCTCGACGGCCCATTCGGGGAGAATACCCATGACCTTCCGCAAGCGTCTGCTGGCGAGTTCGACCGGAATCGCGGCGATTCTCGGCCTGGCCGCGCCCGCCATCGCGGCCACGGACACCGACACCACTTCGGCCAGTTCGGTCAACGAGGTGGTGGTCACCGGCATCAAGGAATCGCTTCAGCGCGCCATCGCGATCAAGCGCGATAGCACCGACCAGGTCGACGCGGTCTCCGCCGAGGACATCGGCAAGCTGCCGGACAAGAACGTCGCCGACGCGCTGCAGCGCATTCCGGGTATCAACACCGAATCGGCCGCGAGCGGCGAAGGCGGTTTCGACGAGAACGACCGCGTCAGCATTCGTGGGACCTCTCCCAGCCTCACGCAGGTGACCGTCGACGGCCACACGATCGCGACGGGCGACTGGTTCATCCTCGATCAGTACTCGGCCGTGGGCCGGAGCGTTAGCCTCGACCTGCTGCCAGCGGAAATGCTTTCCTCGACCACGGTCTATAAGACCCAGGACGCCTCGCTCATGGAAGGCGGGGTCTCCGGCGTGGTCAATCTGTCGACGCCCAACGCCCTCGACCTCGGCGGCTCGTCGAAGCAGTGGGTGTTCGAAGCCACGGCCGAAGGCGCCTACAACAGCCTGCGCGGCTCCTGGAAGCCGCAAGTCAACGGCGAGATCGGCTGGAAGAACGCCGACGACACCTTCGGCGTCGCGGTGCAGGGCTTCTACGAAGACCGGAGCGTCGCCCGCTACGGTCAGGAAACCCTCGGCTACACGACGATCACCAGCGCCATGCCGATCGGCGCGGCCAACCCCAGTCTCGTCGCAGCCGGCGTACAAGCGCCGACCCTGATCGGCTCGACCCTGTTCCAACAGGAGCGCACGCGCGAAGGCGGTCACGTCGACGTGGAGTGGCGTCCGAACGACAAGCTCGAGCTGAACCTCGACGGCTTCTACTCGCATATGAGCGCGAGCAACAGCAACGACAACTACATGTACTGGGGCTCCAACGAGCTCGACAAGAACATGCCCACCAGCTTCAAGGTTTCGAACAATACCCTGGTCTCGGCGGTGTGGCCGACGCTGGGCCCTAACGGCGCCCCGGTGGACGGCATGATCGTCGACAATATCGAGCGTCCCGGCTCGGCTGCCTACACGTCGTACGTCAATCTCGACGGCAAGTATCACGCGACCGACCGCCTGACCGTCAGCGGCCAGGTCGGCTACACGGTCGGGGAAGGCCAGACCGACGGCGCCCCATCGTTCGAGGTCGACGCGCCCGTGGGCGTCGCCTACCAGCCCTCCGGCAACGGTTGGCAGGTCACGCCGACCGGCCTCAACCCGCAGAGCCCCGCCGGGCTCAGCAACGATTGGGCCTGGAACGAAGATTTTGTCTCCAAGGACTCGGAAATCTACGGCCAAGTCGACGCCAAGTACGACCTCGACAATGGTGTCTTCAAGGACGTCGAAGCCGGCTTCCACGCCCAGCAGCACACCCGCCAGGTCGATGGCTGGGACCGCGGCTGCACCCTGGGCGCCAACGGCGCCTGCTTCACCAGCCCGACGATGCCGTTCTCGGCGACCAACCCCACGTCCTATCCGAGCGGCTTCAGCGCCAGCGCGCTTGGCATCCCGGGCCTGCTGATCCCGATCGCCGGCAACCCGACCACCATCGGCAACATCCTCAACGCCATCCCAGGCGGGATCCGCGGGCCGCTCTCGGCGATCGTAACGCCGCAGAACTACTACTGGAACCTGTCGTTCAAGGTGCAGGAGAACGACTACTCGGGCTATTTGATGAGCCATGTCGAGGGCGACGGCTGGCGCGGCAACTTCGGCGTGCGGCTGGTCAACACTGAAGAACAGTCGTTCGTCAACACGGATGTAGCCGTGCCGGGGGGCGTCCAAGTATCCCCCGTGATCGGTAGCTCGGCTTACGGCAGCTATTTCATCGACGACGTGAAGCACAACTACTTCGACGTGTTGCCGAGCGCCAACTTCACGTTCGACATCCAGAAGAACCTGCTGTTGCGCTTTTCGGCCGCCGAGACCATGGCCCGGCCCGACTACAGCGCCCTGGGCGCGGCGGTCTCGCTCACCGACCTGACCTTCACCGGCAACGGCGGCAATCCTAACCTGCGGCCGATAACGGCCGGCGTCTATGACGCCGCGCTGGAATGGTACTACGCGCCAACGGCGGTTGCGACGGTCAGCCTGTTCTACGACGACCTTTCGTCCTACGTCGGCTACGGAAACACGGTCGGCAAATACCTGGACCTGCAGACGTCGACTATTGGGGTCCCAGGCAAGCCCAACTTCTACGACTATGAGAACTTCACGGTCTCATCCCCCGTCAACGTCTCGGGCGAACTGAAGGGCGTCGAAATGCAGGTGCAACAACCGCTGCCCTACAATTTTGGCTTCCTGGGCAACTTCACCTACGTGGATGGCGAAGACCAGAACAGCGATCCGCTGGTGGGGACATCGAAGGTGACCGCGAATGTGGTTGCTTACTACGAGGTGCCACTGTTCGACATCCGCCTCGCTTACACCTACCGTTCGCACTACTTCGTCGGCCTGGATCGCGCCTCGATCGAGAACGAAGCCGGGAACGGCCAGCTCGACGCGTCGGCGGACCTCAACATCACCAAGAACGTCACCTTCGAAGTCCAAGCGCTCAACATCACCGACTCGCTGCTGAAGTACTACGCGGCTAACCCGACCCAGGTGCGCGCGGTCTACGAAAACGGCACCCAGCTTTACGCCGGGGTGCACGTGAAGTTCTAATCCCCAGTAAGCGTACAGTTTCTCCCTCCCTCTGCCTCCGCGGAGCGGCCCAGCCGCTCCGCGGTTTTCTTTTGTGGGAGCGGCCGCGCATAGTGCGCCGCTGGAAGGACGCCGCCTTGGGCCCGCAATCCTCTGACCTCGAAGGACCGCGCGACCCGTCGCTGACGAAGCGGGCGGAGGGCGAGCGGCTGCTCGCCGCCGGCCGCAGTCGCGAGGCCAAGGCGCCGCTGGCCGAGGCGGTCCGGCTCAATCCGTCGCTCGCCGGCGCCTGGCGGCTGCTGGGCGACATCGAACTGATCGGCGGCGACATCGCGGCGGCGCAGGGCGCCTACGACCGGATGCTCCGCGCCGTGGTCCCGGATGGGCGGCTACGCGAACCCACCCTGGCGCTGGCGGAGGGCCGGCTCGCGGACGCGGAGCGGCAGCTGCGGCAGTTGCTGGCGCACGAGCCGTCGAACCCGGCGGTGGGGCACGTGCTGGGCGAGGTGCTGGCGCGGCAAGGGCGCGTGGCCGCCGCCGAGGCGGTGCTGGCGCAGGTGGTGAGCGTCGCGCCGGGCCTGAACCTCGCCCGCCAGGCGCTGGCGCTCGCCCTGCAGCGCGGCGGCAAGCACGCCGAGGCGGTGGTCCAGTTGGGCCTGCTGCTCGGCCGCGATCCGCGCAACCTCCGCGCCCGGATGGCCAAGGCGGCCTCGCTGGCCGAGATCGGGGACTACGCCGCCGCCGCCGACGTCAGCGCCGAGGTGATGGCCGCCTTCCCCGACCAGCCGCGCGGCTGGCTGATCCTCGGCAATACGCTGCGCACGCTGGGCCGCGTCGACGCGGCCGAGGCGGCGTTCAAGCGCTGCCTCAGCCTCGATCCGGACTGCGCCGAGGCCTGGTGGTCGCTGGCCAATCTCAAGGCCTATCGCTTCACGCCGGCCGACGTCGCCGTCATCGAGGCGCGGCGGGCGCGGCCGGACCTCGATCCGGACGCGCGCAGCCTGCTGTGCTTTTCGCTCGCCAAGGCGCGGGAGGACGAAGGCGACGACGCCGAGGCCTTCGCCGGCTACCTCGAGGCCAACACGCTGCAACGAACTCTGCGCCCCTACGACGCCGAGGCGACCCACGCCTACGCCCAACGCGCCAAGGCGCTGTTCACCGCGGATTTCTTCGCCGCCCGCGCCGGCTGGGGCGCGCCGGCGGCGGACCCGATCTTCATCGTCGGCCTGCCGCGCTCCGGCTCGACCCTGGTGGAGCAGATCCTGGCCAGCCACCTGCAGGTGGAAGGCACGCGCGAGTTGATGGACGTGCAGCAGATGGCCGACTGGGTCGCCGCGCAAGGCCGCGCGCCCTACCCCGCCCCCCTTGCCGCCCTGCCGCACGAGGCGATCCGCCAGCTCGGCCGCGACTATCTAGAGCGCACCCGCCCCTTGCGAAGTCTCGGCCGCGCGCGGTTCATCGACAAGGCGCCGTGGAACTGGCTGCACGTCGGCCTGATCCAGCTGATGCTCCCGAACGCGCGGATCGTCGACGTGCGCCGTCACCCGCTGGGCTGCGGCCTCTCGGCGTTCAAGCAGCACTTCGCCGGCGGCTTCGACTTCGCCTACGACCTCGCCGACATCGGCCGCTACTACGCCGACTATGTGGAGCTGATGGCCCACTTCGACGCCGTGCTGCCCGGCCGGGTCGTGCGGGTGATCTACGAGGACCTGGTGGCGGACACCGAGACGCAGGTGCGGCGGCTGCTGGACGGTCTCGGCCTACGGTTCGATCCGGCGACGCTGCGCTTCTTCGAAAACCGCCGCGCGGTGGCGACGCCGAGCTCGGAACAGGTGCGCCGGCCGATCTTCGGCGAGGCGGTGGACCATTGGCAGCGCTTCGAGCCGTGGCTGGGGCCGCTGAAAACCGCGCTGGGGCCGGTGCTGGACGCCTATCCGGCCGCGCCGGCCTCCGACTCGTAGCCGAAGCGCTGGATCCAGGGCGCCAGGATCGGCAGGATCGGCGCCAGCTCGGCGGCGTAGGCGCGCCAGCGGCCGAGGCCCTGGCGGTTGAGGCCGGCGCGGACCTGCGGGGCGCTGGGGGTGCGCACCACCCGCCGGCGGGCCGTGGCGGCGACGTCAAGCATTTCGACCGTGGGCTGTAGACCGATGTGCGCCGCGATCCGCGCCAGCTCGCCCGCGAAATCGTCCACGAGGCGCTCGTAGCGCACCTCGATGAGCGGCGTCGGCAGCACGCGCCGATAGACATCCGCCAGCGCCATCGTCGCGGCGTAGCAACGAGCGGCCTCGGCAAGGTCGGTAAAGGCGTAGGTGAGCGCGTTCATCTGGAAGCTGCTGCGGAAGCAGCTCAGCACCACGTCGCGCGGATCGCGGACGGCGAACAGCAGCTTCGCCTCCGGGAACAGCTTGGCGATCAGCGGCAGGTAGAGCGTGCCCGCCGGCGCCTTGTCGAGAAACACCCGGCCACGCGGATCGGCGCCGTGCGTAGCCACCGCGCGCCAGTAGCCGGCGCGCCAGGCCTCGGCCTCGGCGTCCGAGAGCCGCGCGAGCCGCTCCAGCCCGTCCGCTGAGGTCATCAACGCGTCGTAAGGCGCGGCCAGAGTCGGCGCCTCTTCGAGGCTAACTAGGTAGGGATGACCCGCCAGCGCCTGTTCCAGCAGGGTGGTGCCGGAGCGGGGAAAGCCGATCAGGAAGGCGTGGCCGCGCACGCCGGCGTCGGCGCTCGCGCCCGGCGCGACGCGCCACGGCGCCGGGTCGGTCGCCGCGAACCAGGCGGCGAGCCGCGTCAGCTTGTCGGTCTCCGACTCCCGGCCCCGAGCGCGCTCGGCGTAGAAGGCGTGCAGCGCCGCCTTGCCGCGGCTGAAGGCCGCGAACGCCTCGGAGTGCCGGCCCAGCGCATCCAGCGCCTCGCCGAGCAGCAGCGCGGTCTCGGCCTGCTGGTCAGGCGACAGGCCCGGCCCCGCCAGCGCCCGCGACGCCGCCGTCCGCGCGGTTTGCGGATCGCCGCGACCCAGCGCGATGCGGGCGGTGAGCCAATCGACTGCCGGGCTGGGCCGGAGCGGCGTGGCGAGCTCGGCCGCCGCGTCCCAGTCGCCGGCCTCCGCCGCTTGCAGCGCCAGGCCGAAGCGCGCCTCGCCGTTCGTTGGATCAATCGCCAGCGCCGCGTGGAAAGCCTCGGCCGCCTCGGCGACGCGGCTCAGGCTCTGCAGCACCCGAGCCTTGGCGCAGAAGAGCGCGGCGCTGCCCGGCAGGCGCCCCAGGCCAGCGTCGCAGACCTGCAGCGCCGTCTCCGGCCGACGATCCAGCAACAGGCACCCGACGAGTTCGACCCAGCCGTCCGGATCCAGCGGCGCGGCGACGACGGCGCGCTGGAACAGCGCGCGCGCCTCGCCCAGCCGCCCTTCCCCCTGCCGCGCCAACGCCGACTGGCGCAGCGTGAGGGCTGATGTCGCCTGATCGCTCACGTGGGTCTTCTGATGTTTCGCAGTGGCGAGCCCAAGCCGGTTAACAAGCTCCCCTCCCCGTTGAGGGGAGGGGTCGGGGGTGGGGGGTCTATCCGCGACACCGGAACAGCGGAAAGAGCCCCCCACCCGGCCGCTTCGCGGCCACCCTCCCCTCAAGGGGGAGGGCTGGTTTCGGGATTAGACCTTCAGCCGGGTCGGGATACGCACCGGCAGGGTTTCGTAGCCGCGCACGAAGCTCGACAGCACCCGGCGCGGCTCGCCGGTGACCTCGATGTGGGGGAAGCGCTTCAGGATCTCTTCCCAGATCACCCTGAGCTGCAGCTCGGCGAGGCGATTGCCGACGCAGCGGTGGATGCCGAAGCCGAACGACATGTGGTGGCGCGGCCGTTCGCGCTCGATGTCGTAGTCGTTCGGCCGCTCGATCTCCTCCTCGTCGCGGTTTCCGGAGAGGTACCACATGGCCACCTTGTCGCCGGCCTTGATGGTCTTGTCGCGCAGCTGGAAGTCCTGGGTCGCGGTGCGGCGCATATAGGCCAGCGGCGTCTGCCAGCGGATGGTCTCGGAGACCATGCTGGGGATCAGGCCCGGGTTCTCGCGCAGCTTCCGATACTGGTCGGGATTCTGGTTCAGCGCCAGGACCGAGCCGGAGATGGTGTTGCGGGTGGTGTCGTTGCCGCCGACGATCAGCAGGATCAGGTTCCCCAGATACTCCATGCGATCCATGTTCTTGGTGGATTCGCCGTGCGCCAGCATCGAGATCAGGTCGTTGCGCGGCGGCGCGTTCACCCGCTCGTTCCACAGGTTCATGAAGTACTCGACGCATTCGAAGAGTTCGGCGCGGCGCGCCTCGTCCGACTCGATGATGCCCGAGTCCGGACTGGCGGTGGCGACGTCGGACCAGCGGGTGAGCTTGCGGCGGTCTTCCCAGGGGAAGTCGAACAGCGTCGCCAGGGTCATGGCGGTCAGTTCCATCGAGACCTTGTCCACCCAGTTGAACTCGTCGCCGATCTCCAGGTCGTCGAGGATCTCGGCGGCCCGCTCGCGGATGATCGGCTCCAGGTTCAGCAGGTTGTGCGGGCTGACGATGGGGCTGACGGTCTTGCGCTGGGCGTCGTGCTTGGGCGGGTCCATGGCGATGAACATCGGCATGACGAAGTCGTCTTCCGGATCGAACAGGGTGATCGTCCGATCGGAGGAGAAGACTTGGTGGTTCGAATCCACCGCCATGATGTCGGCGAACTTGGTGATCGACCAATAGGGGCCGATCTCCTCGTGCTCGGCGAGGTGGACCGGGTCCTCGGCGCGCAGGCGCTCGAAGTAGGGGAGAATGGTGTCGGAGCGGAACAGCTCCGGGTCCGCCGGATTGATCGCCTCGATCGGCACGGAATAGGCGTGCTCGCGCGCCGCCATCCGGAGGGTCTCGCCCGCGTCGTCCATGCTCTCGCTCCCAACAATTCGGCGTTCGCCCGCGTCGGTGACGCCGCCGTCATCTTGGCGCCGAGTGGTGTTTGAGGGCAAGGATGCGTGGAAGGGTCGACGAACGTCCGCCGGCCGCAAGTCAGGAACCCGCCATGGATGACGCCGCGTTCAGCAACCGCCCGGATCTCTCGGCCTACTGGATGCCGTTCACGGCCAATCGCCAGTTCAAGGCCGACCCGCGGCTGATCGTCGGCGCCAAGGGGCTCTACTACCAGTCCGAGGATGGCCGCGAGGTGCTGGACGGCACCTCAGGGCTTTGGTGCGTCAACGCCGGCCACGGCCGCCCCGAGATCGCCGCGGCGATCCAGCAGCAGGCGCTGGAGCTGGACTATGCGCCGGCCTTCCAGATGAGCCACCCGAAGGTCTTCCAGCTGGCCAACGAGCTGGCGCGGATGACGCCGCCGGATCTCGACCGGGTGTTCTTCACCAACTCCGGCTCGGAGTCGGTGGACACGGCGCTGAAGATCGCCCTGGCCTACCACCGCGCGCGCGGCGAGGCGCACCGCACCCGCTTCATCGGCCGCGAGCGCGGCTACCACGGCGTCGGCTTCGGCGGCATCTCGGTGGGCGGGCTGGTCAACAACCGGCGCGCCTTCGTCACCCTGCCCGGCGTCGACCACCTGCCCCACACCCACGACATGGCCCGCAACGCCTTCTCGCGCGGCCTGCCGGCCCACGGCGCGGAGCTGGCCGACGAGCTGGAGCGGATCGTCACCCTGCACGGCGCCGATTCGATCGCCGCGGTGATCGTCGAGCCGGTGGCGGGCTCGGCCGGGGTGCTGCCGCCGCCGCGGGGCTATCTGGAACGGCTGCGCGGGCTCTGCGACAAGCACGGCCTTTTGCTGATCTTCGACGAGGTGATCACCGGCTTCGGCCGCCTCGGCGCGCCGTTCGCGGCCGACTACTTCGGCGTGACGCCCGACATCATGACCCTGGCCAAGGGCATCACCAACGCCACCGTGCCGATGGGCGCCGTGGTTTCCCATCGCCGCATCCACGACGCGCTGATGCAGGGACCGGCGGCGGCGATCGAGCTCTTCCACGGCTTCACCTACTCCGGTCACCCGGTGGCCTGCGCCGCGGCCCTGGCGACCCTGGAGATCTACGAACGAGAGCGCCTGTTTGAGAACGCCGCCGCCGTGTCGCCGGTGTGGGAAGAGCTGATCCACGCCTTGCGCGGCCGCCGCCACGTCATCGACATCCGCAACATCGGCCTGATGGCCGCCATCGACCTGGCGCCGCGCGACGGGGCGGTCGGCGCGCGCGGCTACGAGGCGCTGGTGCGCGCGTTCGAGGCCGGGCTGCTGATCCGCGCCACCGGCGACACCCTCGCGCTCTCGCCGCCGCTGATCATCACCGAGGCCGAGATCGGCCGCCTGGTGGAGACCCTGGGCCCAGTGTTGGACGCGATCGATTAGGGCCGATCATCGCCGAGGCCAGGATCGGCCGCCTGGCGGTGTTCGAGGCGGCCGGGCGCGCGGGAGACTCGCCCAGCTCTGCTGGGTTCAGTCCACGACGGCGGTCCACAGGAAGCGGCGTTGGCGCGCTTCGATCGGGCCATGGCGGGCGAACAGGCGTTCCAGATGCGGGCGAGCGGCTTCCCAAGACGGCGCGCCGGGCTCAAATCGCATGAAGGTGAGATAGCGGTAGAGGTCATCGGGCTCGGCGAAGACTTCCGGCACATCGATGACGCGGCCCTCCTTCAGCGTGAGGCCCACGGCAGCCAGGGCCGCTTCGATCTCGGCGACCAGGCCGGGACGGCCAGGATTGGCGGGGTTCTCCGCCACTCGCAAAGCCGGGGGCAGCTCGTCGTTCCAAGCCGGCTCCGGCGTGGGAAGCGGATTGAGTTCGATCAGCCGGGCGCCGGGCCGGCAGGCGCGGCGAGCGTCGGCGATCCAGTTCAACGGGCCGCGCCGGGAGATGATCAAATCGAGCGTGTGATCCGCAACGGGAATCCGCGCCGTCCCACCGTTGTGCCGCGGGCTTGAGTTGCAGACCAACAACTCCACGTTGGCGAGTCCGATCTGCGCGGCCCTGCGACGCGCGATGGCCACGAAGCTCTCCACTGCATCGTAGCCGATGAAGTGGCGGACCTTCGGCGCGAACGCCAGCATATCGGTCCCATGCCCGCAGCCTGCGTCCAGGAGGGTCTTTTCCGGGGAGAGATGGGCTTCGACAAGCCGCGTGTAGGCATCCTCGCCGTTCCCGTCGCCCAACGCCGACCGCCATGGATAGAAGTAACCACCCTGCCGCGCCGCCAGCGCTTCCAACTGTTCGAAGTAGCTCACATTCACGCCCCAGCGATGTGCTGTCCCGCCGGGCAGCCGGGCTCGAACCGACAAGGGGCGATCTCTCCGTCCCGCCGGCGTCGGCCAAACCCGGCTCCGGTGCGTTTGCCGCTTCCGCCATACCCGCCAGTTCGCATCTTAGCAGCGCATCGCGGCGGTGTGCAGTTCGAGCCGGCCTGGGGTCGAAGTTTCCCGTTGCGTCGTGACCGAAGGCGGACACGCGGCGCCGTGAACAGGGGGCTTTGACGAGCCCGCGTCCCGATGCCACCTCAGGGTCACGCGTCAGGATGATGGGGAGCGATGCAGCCAGACCTTGCCCGAGCAGCGGACATCTCCTCGTGGCTCGAAATAGTTCGCGAGGTTGAACCGCTGTTCGGCCCGATGCCTGACTTCGAGGCCACCCTGCTTCGCAAGATCGAGCAGCGCGCGGCGCTCCGTGTTCTATCCGATGATCGAGACGAGGCTGGGCCGGTTCTGGGGGGAATGCTGCTCGGAGGAACCCGCGAGCACGGCTGGATCAGGTGGCTGGCGGTAAGGTCCGCGGCGCGCGGGAAGGGAATCGGTCAATGTCTGGTCGAGGCCGCGATCAAGCGGATGCCGGCCGCGAAGACCATCTCCCTGGACACTTTTCGCGAGGAGAACGTGGCGGGATGGCCGGCTCGCCGTCTCTATCGCCGCTTGGGCTTTGTCCCTGGAGCCTTGGTCGAACCCCAAGGCATGCCGCGCCAAAGGTTCGATCTCGTGCGCGGATAGGCGGTCACCGGCGGTCAGGAGGCCTTTTTGGGCCGAGGCGCATCCTCCCCGTCGGCCACCCACAGCCTCGGCCCGCGGGCGAAGCTGCGGCGTTCGACGACCGAGGTGTCGCCGCGCGTCACTTCCCACTTGGTGTCGGCGCCGTCGCGCCAGAGCTTGATGTCGAAGACGCCGCCGTTGACCCTCAGGTCGCGCAACTCCAAGTCCGGCAGCCAGTCCGGCAACATCGGATCGATGTAGAGCCGGTTCTTCGGCGCATTGGGTTGGAAGCCGAGGATGGTCTGCAGCAGGCTGAAGCACGAGCCCGCCGCCCAGGCCTGCGGCGCGTTGGCGCCCTTGTACTGCACCGGGAAGGTCGTCGTTTCGCGCTGCAGGCCGGCGTAGAGTTCCGGCAGGCGGTGCATGGCGAAGTAGCCCGCCGCCCCGCTGACGTCGCGGGCGATCCGCGCGGCTTCCTTGTCGAAGCCGTAGCGGCGGAAGCCGAGGGCGATGAAGCCGTTGTCGTGCGGCCAGACCGAGCCGTTCTGGTAGGAGTGCGGATTGTAGGCCGGGTGATCGGACGAAAGGGTGCGGACGCCCCAACCGCTCGACATGTCCGGCGCCAGCAGCCGCTTCACCACCCGTTCGGCCCGGTCCCGCGGCACGATGCCGGACCAGAGCAGGTGGCCGGGGTTGGAGGCGACGCTCAGCACCGGCTGTTTGTCGCCGTCGAGGCAGAAGGCGTAGAAGCCCGACGCCTCGTCCCAGAACGCCTCGTTGAACTGCTCGAACAGCCGCTGAGCCTTGGCGCGCAGTCGGTTCGCCTTGGCGGCGTGGCCGAGGGCGTCGAAGATCTCCGCCATCCGCTGCCAGGCGTCGTAGACATAGCCCTGCAGCTCGCAGAGCGCCTTCGGACCCTTCACCAGCGAGCCGTCGGGATAGACCAGCGCCTCGCCCGAATCCTTCCAGCCCTGGTTCTCGTAGCCGGCGGTCGAACGGGTCTGGTATTCTTGGAAACCGTCGCCGTCGCGGTCGCCGTAGTCGTCGATCCAAGCCAGGCAGCGCTCGGCGGTGGGCAGGTGTTGCTTCAGCAGCGCCTCATCGCCGGTGCAGCGCCAGGCGACGTGCAGCGCGATCAGATAGAGCGGCGTGGCGTCGGCGGTGCCGTAATAGGGCGTATGCGGAATGAGCTTGAAGTGCGCCAGCTCGCCGGTGCGCAGCTCGTGCATGATCTTACCGGGCTCGGCGTCGCGATAGTCGTCCCGCTCGGTGGCCTGCCAGCGGCCCAGCACGTCGAGCGCGCCGCGGATGAAGTCCGGATAGACCATGGCGTTCTGCAGCGAGACGATCAGGCTGTCGCGCCCGAACAGGCCGACGAACCAGGGCACGCCGGCGGCCGGCACGAACTCCATGTGGTCGGTGCCCTCGATCGGCAGGCGCAGCGCCGCCAGGTCGTTCACCGATTGCCGGTAGAAGCGGTAGAACTCCTCATTGCTGGTGCGCACCTTGAGCGCGCCCTTTTCCCACTCGGAGAGACGGTCCGCGGCCTTGGAGGTCAGCACCTTTTCAATGCAGGCGGCGGGCGCCTTGATCCGCTGGCGGCCGTCGAAGATCTCGTAGAGCAGGCAGGCGTGCCAGGCCTCGCCGGGCGCCAGGCTGATGTCGAAACTGATCCGGCCGTTGGCGTAGACCGGCTTGGAGCCGCACCGCTTGACCGAGATCGTCAGCCCACGGCGGAAATCCTCGTTTTCGTAGGTCACTTCGAGCCTGCGCGCACGGGTCGACCACGAGCTGACGATCCGGCCGCGCCGGATGATCTTGTTCTCCTTGACCTCGAACAGGTCGGCGAAGTCGCAGCGCGCGGCGATCTCGAGGTTGAACTCGACGGTCTCCTGGCTGTTGTTCACCATGTCGAGGTCTTCGTGCAGCCCGCCAGCCATGCAGCGGCTGATGACGAGGCCGATGACCCCGGCGGGGATGTCGCCGCGCTCGCTCGGGATCACCGGATTGACCAGGTAGACCCGCGCCGCATAGTAGGCGATCGCGCCGGCGTTCAGTAGGTCCCAGCTCTCGCCGTTGGCGTAGATCCGCCAGCTCGAGACCAGCCGGGTGTCCGAATAGTAGAACCCCTGGTCGGTGGGCCAGGAAACCTGGCCGTCCTGCTCGGTGACGAGGAAGCCGTGGCCCTGGTTGATGACGAGCCTTTGCGGGCCGACGGCGATTTCCAGAGGCATGCGAACTCTTGACGATGTGGGCGAGGCGGCGCCTACGCCAACGGTCACGTTCGCGCCTAGTTCCATGCGCTGGAACCGCTTTTCCGGCGGCATGGGGGATGCAGGGCGCGGCGGATCATCTTAGAGGATGCCGTCATGAGCGCGCTCGTCTCGACCCATGCCCCGGTCTCGGCCACCTGGACCTTCTTCGAAGGCGACTGGCATGAGGGCAATGTCGCCATCATGGGTCCGCGCACCCACGGCGCCTGGCAGGGCTCGACGGTGTTCGACGGCGGCCGCGTCTACGACGGCTTGGCGCCCGATCTCGACCGGCACCTGGCGCGGGTGAACGAGTCGGCGCGCCGTTTCCTGTTGAAGCCAGTGGTCTCGCACGACGAATGGATGGGCCTCGCCCGCGACGGCATCCGCAAGTTCGCGCCGGGCGCGCCGCTCTATGTGCGGCCGATGTACTGGGCTGACGCCGGGCTGATCGGCGGCGGGGTGATGTTCGATCCCGACTCCACCCGCTGGTGCCTGTGCATCCACGAGGCGCCGATGCCGGGCCCGCGCGACATCGCCATCACCCGCTCCCCGTTCCGCCGTCCGACCTTCGAGACTGCGCCGACCGACGTGAAGGCCGGCTGTCTCTATCCGAACAACGCCCGCGCCCTGCACGAGGCCTCCAAGCGCGGCTTCGACAACGCCCTGCTGGCCGACATGCTGGGCAACATCGCCGAACTGGCCAACGCCAACGTGTTCATGGTCAAGGACGGGGTGGTGATGACGCCGGCGCCCAACGGCACCTTCTTGAACGGGATCACCCGCCAGCGCATCATCCAGATGCTGCGCGATGCGGGCCAGACCGTGGTCGAGACCATCCTGAGCTACGCCGACTTCCAGGACGCCGACGAGATCTTCTCGGCCGGCAACTTCGCCAAGATCTCGGCCATCACCCGCATCGATGACCGCCCGCTGCAGCCCGGCCCTATCTTCCGCCAGGCCAGTGCGCTCTATAGGGACTTCGCGATGGCCAGCGCCATCTGAACCGGGGGGTTTAATGCGTAGGATCGGAACGAGCGGCGGCTTGGCCGCGGCGCTGGCGTTCGCAATGGCGACGTCGCTCGAGGCGGCGCCCGCCGCGCCACTCGACGCTGCCAGCGTCAAGGCGTTCATCGCCAGTCTCTACAAGCCCTACGCCAAGCCCAGCAACGCCATGTGGCACTACATGGCGCCGGCGGAGTCGCGGGTCTACGACCCCGTGCTGGTCAAGGCGATGGACGCCGACAGCGACCTGCATCCGAACGCGCCAGGCACCAGCTGGGGCGACGTCGACATCCTCTGCATGTGCCAGGAGTACGACAAGATCACCGAGACCACGGTGGTGAAGTCCGTCGCCGGCGGCCACGCCAAGGCGGTGACGACAGTGATCGTGATGGACTCCGGCGCGCCCAACAAGACCGTGCTGAACTTCGACCTAGTCCAGGTGGGCGGGGCGTGGCGCGTCTATGACGTCGGCGAGACCGGCTACAGCCTGCGCGACTCGGTGATGAGCGAACTCAAGGAGAGCCAGCCGAAACATCACGCTCACTAGGCTCCGCCGGCCCATGCGGGCGGACGATCATCGACTGGCTGGCGGTGGCCATCAGCTGGCCGTCCTCGGCGAAGAGGCGCATGGCGCCGTGGCCGAAGCCGGCGTGGACGGCGTGGATGGCGATGTCGCACAGCACCCAGCCGGTCGGGACGAGGTTGACGATGCGCAGGGTGTTGTCGAGGCTGTTGCCGCCGGCGTCGACGCCGAGCGCGTTGCCGACACCGGACGGCACATGGTCGGCGAAGATGGCGAGCGTCGCGGCGTCGATATCCTGGCCGGCCTTGGGGCGCATCCAGATGATCAGCCGCCCGTCCTCGCTGGGACCGGCGCCCCGCATGTTGAAGCCGAAGTTCCCCTTCGCCAGCCGCATCTCGATCTGGGCGTGCAAGCCGCCGTGGTCGCCGCGCCAATGTTCCATGGCCGGACAGTCGAGCGGCGGCGGCACGTCGGGCCGGACCACCCAGGAGCGCGAGATCGGGCTCTCGCGCGATCCCAGCGCGGCGTTGACGGTGAAGATCTCCTTGTCGCCGACATGGCCGATCACCCGCGCCTGGGTGGTGTTGCGCCCCTCGGCCGGAACCCAGACATCGAGATCGACCACCGAGGGCGGGCGCGCATAGGACAGGTACTGCGCCGTCGCCCACACCACCGGGCGCTGGCAGGTGCGCTCCATCGCCTGGATCGCCGACGCCAGGCCGACGCCGCCGAACATGAAGGTGCGGCCCGCCGGACCGACGCACAGGGTCTCGCTCAGCGGCAGATACCAGCGGTGAGGGTTGTGGGTGGCGGTGAGGGTGAAGAAGGGCGTCGGCATGGGCGCGGCATAGCCAGCTTGGGCGCGCCGCGCCAGCCGTGCGGGGCCTCTGCACCGCGCACGCTTGCTGCTACGGTGAATGGCGAGGACGACTTGGGGAGGGCGCGTTCATGAGCGTGGTTTTGCGCAGGGGGCAGGCGTCGGACGCCGAGGTCGGCGGCGACATCGCCTATCGCGCCTTCAAGGCCATCGCCGAGGCGCACAACTTCCCACCCGATTTCCCCAGCGGCGAGATGGCCGCCGCGGTGATCGCCAGCCTGATCGGCCACCCGGGCTTCTACGACGTGGTCGCCGAGGACGATGGGCGCATCGTCGGCAGCAACTTCCTCGACGAGCGCAATCCGATCAGCGGCGTGGGGCCGATCACCGTCGATCCGGCGGTGCAGAACGACGGCGCCGGCCGCGCGCTGATGGACGCGGTGATGCGCCGTTCCGAGGAGCGCGGCTTCGCCGGCGTCCGCCTCGTCCAGTCCGCCTATCACAACCGCTCGCTGGCGCTCTATCTGAAGCTCGGGTTCGACGCGCGCGAGCAGCTGGCCTGCCTGCAGGGTCCCGCCGTGGCGACGCCCGTGCCGGGCTGCTCGGTGCGGGTGGCGACGGGCGATGACCTGGCGGCCTGCAATCGCCTGTGCGCTCGCGTCCATGGCCACGAGCGCGGCGGCGAGCTGTCGGACGCCATCGCCCGCGGCGCCGCGGGCGTCGTCGAACGCGCCGGGCGGATCAGCGGCTACACCAGCGGCGTCGCCTTCTTCGGCCACTCGGTGGCCGAGACCAACGACGACCTGATGGCGCTGATCGGCGCGGCGGAATCCTTCCCCGGCCCCGGCTTCATCGCGCCGACCCGCAACAGCGAGCTGACGCGTTGGTGCCTCGCGCGGGGCCTGCGGATTGTCCAGACAATGACCCTGATGTCGATCGGCCTCTACAACCAGCCGGCCGGCGCCTGGCTGCCGTCGGTGACCTACTAGGCGTTCCCGCCGTCAGCGATGGCTTCGCTGAAGGCGGGACAAGAGCCTAGCGGCCGCTGTCGATGACGACCGAGGCGATCAAGCCGGTGGCGATAGCGCCGAGCACGAATTGCCCGTTCGATTCGCGCCATTCGTAGCCGCTCGGCGGTTCGCGCAGGTTGCGTTGACGGTAGTCGACCGACTTGGCGCTGCTCCAATCGTTGTAGCCCATGCGTTCGCCGCTGTTCCAATGGTGGCTGGCGCCTTGGTCCGCGGCCCAACCGGAATGATCGGCGGGCTGGGCGAGGGCGGAGCCGGCGGTGGTGGCCAACAAGGCCGCAGCCGCGACGGCGAGGACGAGATTCCTCATCTGAAAGACCTCTAGGTTTTATTGAAATTTCCAGCATGAGTGCTGGGCGCATGAGCCAATGCCTGGTCTTAGGAAATGTTCCGGGAAGGCCGATTGCGCCGATTATTCTATCAATATTTTCGATCTCGCCACGCCGGCAAGACCTGGCTGGACCCGATCTCCGCGAAAGGACGGAACGATCTCTTGCGGCCGCGTCTTTCGATCAAGAGGTGCGGCGTGGACCGAGCAGGCGTCCTGATCTTGTCGGTGATGTTCCTCCTCGCGGCCCAGGGCGCGCGGGGAGAGCCGGCCGGCGCATGCGGCCGGGAGCAGCCGTTCGCGGGCGAGGTGCTGCATGGCCCGGTGCTCGAGATCCCCGACGCCGCCCGCCTCTGCATCGCGCTCGGAACCTCGCCGGCGGCGTGGGTCGCGGTTCAATTGCCGAACCTCGGCGTCACCCGCTCGGCGCTGATGGCGGCGGCGTTCGGCAAGAACGTGACCTGCTTGGTGGGCAAAGACCTCACAGCCCGCTGCATCGTCGAGGGCAAGTCCCTGGTCGACCAGCTGCATCGTCCGGAACTGGTCCGCGCGTCGACAGCTTGGCGCTAAGCGGAGCGCGCGCGGTTCGGGCGCGGCGCTGAATCGTGTTAGCGGCTGAACGCGCCAAGCCTGCGGAGATCTCGTGCGGCAAAGTCCGAGCGACCACGCGGCCACGCCGCGGCTGAAGGCCGACGTCATCGGTCCCTGGGGGCTGACGGCGCTGGTGATCGGGATCACCTCGCCGGCGATCGGGCTCTACGCCATGTGGGGGCCGATCGAGGCGGCGACCGGGCCGGTGGCGCCGCTGGTGTTCCTGGCGGCCATGGCGATCACCCTGCCGACGGTGCTCTCCTACGCCAGCCTCAACCGCCATGCGCCCTCGGCCGGCGCGGCGGCGGCGTGGCTGTGGACCACGCTGAGCCCAACCACGGGCCTGATCGCCGGCCTGGTCATGATGACCTATTTCGTCATGGCCGCGATCACGGTGCCGCTGATGTTCGGCCTCTTCTTCCGCGACCTGATGGATTGGCTGCATGCGCCGATCCAGGGCATGGCCTCGCTGGTGATCGGCCTGCTGGTCGAGTCAGCGATCGTGGCGGCGATCTGCCTGCGCGGCGCCGAGATCTCGATCAAGACCACGATGCGGCTGCTGTTGATCGAGATGGCGGTGGTGCTGGCGCTCTCGGCGACCATCCTCTGGGTCAAGGCCGGCCAGCCGGGCGGGATCAACCTGACGCCGTTCATTCCGTCGCGGATCACCGCCGGGCCCGCCGGCTTCTGGGCCGCGATCCTGCTCGGCATGCTGTGCTTTTCGGGGTTTGACGTCGTCGCCACCGCCGCCGAGGAAGCCAAGGCGCCGCGCGATCACGTGCCGCGCGCGCTGGTGCTGGGCGTCGTCACCGTGGCCTTGTTCTGGGCGGCGAACGTCTGGGTGCTGACCCTCTCGACGCCGCTGGACAAGGTGATCGAGTACAACGCCGACGGCCTCAGCGCGATCACGCCGGTGGCGCGCGCCTACTGGGGCCAGGGCGAGCTGGTGGTGATCGCCACTGCCTTCACCGGCCTGACCGCGATCTATATCGCCAGCGTCCAGGGCGCCTCGCGGATCATCTTCGCGCTGGCCCGCCATCACCTGCTGCCGGCGCCGTTCGCGCGCCTCAGCGGCGCCGGAAAGGTTCCGCGCGTGGCGGTGCTGGCGGTGGTGATGGCCTGCGTCGTCACCGGCCTCGCCAGCCTGGCGATCCTCAGGAATGGCGTCGACAGCTTCGTCTGGTGGTCGAACGCCCTCGTGTTCTTCGCCGCCCTCACCTACACCGGCGTCAACGTCGCCAACCTGCTCTATTTCCGCCGCGTGCTGCCGAGCGAGTTCGGCTGGGTCCGCAACCTCGTGGTCCCGGTCGTCGGCGTGGGGCTGAACCTCTACCTGATCTACGCCGCCTTCTTCGTCTCGCTCTGGTCGGCCCCCTTCCGCACCGGCCGCAGCGTCGTCGTCGCTTGCCTCGCCCTGTTCGCGGTCGAACTGATCGCCGCGGTTTGGGTCCGCGTGTTTCGGCGCAGGCTGCTGGCGACGTCCGCGCCGATCGGGGTTGAGGCTGGATCCGGCGCCTAGAGCTCAGACAACCGTGCGGGCGGCCGGTGGCGACGCGGCGAGCAGATCAGCCAGATTTCCGAGTGCGCCTTCCAGCACCTGGCGACGTCCCGGACCGCCCAGGGATAGGCGCACACCGGCCGGGGCGGCTAGACCCACGGCGAAGGCTTCCTGGGTCACCAGCGCCAGGCCCCGCTGCTGGGCGGCGAGGCGCAGGCGCTCGGGCGAGGCGTCGCCGGGCAACGGTAGCCACACATGCAGGCTTTCGACAGGTCCCGACGCGGCGGGCAGGATGCGCGCCGCCAGGGCGCGCCGCGCCCGCGCCTCGGCGCGCACCGCCGCCAGCAGCGTTTCGGCACGGCCCTCGCGGATCCAGGTGGTGGCGAGCGAGGCCATCAGCGGCGCGGGCATCAGGGCGATCGCCCGCAGCGCCGTGGCGAAGCGTTCGGCGTCGTCCGGGCCGGGGCAGGCGATGTAGGCGATGCGGAGGCCGGGGCTGAGCGTCTTGGCCAGCGTGCCGATGTAGACGCAGCGTTCCGGGTGGAAGGACGAGACCGCCGGCGGCGGCGCGTCGTAGAGCCGGCTGTAAGGGTCGTCCTCGACCAGCCACACCCCCGCCTGGCTGAGCACGCGGGCGACCTCGCGCCGACGCGCTGCGGGCATGGTGGTGGCCGTGGGGTTCTGCAGGGAGGGCACCAGGTAGACCGCCGCCGGCCGCTCGCGCCGGCAGACGGCCTCGAGCGATGCCGGGATGGCGCCCCGGTCGTCGCTGGCGCAGGCGATGACGCGCAGGCCGAGCTGGGCCGCGATCGCCTTGAAGCCCGGATAGGTCAGGGCCTCCGCGACCACCGTGTCGCCGGGCCGGCAGAGCACCGAGAGCACGGCGGCGAGACCGGCCTGGGCGCCGGGGCTGACCAACAGGCAATCGGGCGAACGCTCACCGAGGCAGGGCGCCAGCCATTCCGCTCCCGCCCGCCGCTGGCCCGGCGCGCCGAAGCCTGGATGGTAGGCCATCAGCACGGCCGGGTCGGCGCGCTGCAGGATGGCGGTCACCGTCTCCTGCAGCATCGCGCCGAGCGACAGGCCTTCCGGCGGCGGCGGCAGGTTCATGCTGAGGTCGACGAGCCCGGCTTCATCGTCCTCGGTGCGGGCGCGAACGAAGGTGCCGCGGCCGACCGCGCCCTCGAGCAGCCCGAGCGAGCGAGCGACGTCGTAGGCGCGGGTGACGGTGGTCAGGTCCACGCCGAGGCGCGCCGCCAGGGCGCGCTGCGGCGGCAGCTTGTCGCCCGGCTGCAGATCGCCCGCGGCGATCGCCTGCTCCAGCGCCCGCACGATGGCGGCGTAGATCGGTCCATCCTCGCCACGCACGCGATCCAGCCAGGCGAGCGCGGAATCTCCAATCGCCATCTTGTATCCCGCAGAGAAATCCATACAATACAGACATATTGCATGTGTCTAAACATCACATTGTATGGAGCCGCCTCGCCATGGCCAGCCACTTTGAGATTCCGTCCAGCCTGATCACCGGCGCGCGCTGCCGTTGTCCGAGGTGCGGCCAAGGTGCGCTGTTCGAAGGGTTCCTGTCGCTGGCGGGGCGCTGCGACCGTTGCGGTCTCGACTTCAGCTTCGCCGAACCTGCCGACGGCCCGGCCTTTTTCGTCATGACCGGGGTGGGAATCGCCGTGGTGGCGGCCTGGGCCTGGTGGGCCGTCGCGGCGCAGCCGCCGATCTGGCTGCAGTTCGCGGTGACGATCCCGGCGATGCTGGCAGGGTGCCTCGTGACTTTGCGGCCGGTGAAGGCGTGGCTGGTCGCCGAGCAATATGTGCACAAGGCCAGCGAAGCGACCTGGGACAGCGTCGGTACCCACGGCCAGGCCCCGGAACGCTACAAGACCTATTCCTGGTGACCCGTGCCGGCGGCCAAGCGATCCGCCTCAGCCGCGCAGCAACGGGAGCAGTTGATCGCCCTGGCGCTTGATCTCGGCCAGGTACGGCGTGTCGGAGAGCACGAAGTGGGTGACGCCGATCGCCTGGTACTTGAGTAGCGAGGCCGCGACCTCCGCCGCCGAGCCGACCAGCCAGGTGGTGCCGGCGCCGCCGCCGCCGTATTTGCCCGGCGCGGTGTAGAGGTTGTCGTCGAGCACGTCGCCGCGCTCATGCAGTTCGAGCAGCCGGCGCTGGCCCACGGCCACCCAGGTGCGGTGGTCCCGCCAGCCTTCGCCGCGGGCCTTGGCCATCTCGGCGACCTTCGCCTCGGCGTCGGCCCAGGCCTCTTCGGTGGTGTCGCGCACCAGGGTGGTGATCCTGAGGCCGAACTCCAGTGGCGGCAGGTCACGGTCCAGGTTTCGGCTCAGCGCCTTGAGCCGCTCGATCCGTTCGGCGACGCCCTCGCGCGGCTCGCCCCAGAAGAGCTGGATGTCGGCCTCGGTCGCCGACACCCGCTCGGCCGCTTCCGAGGCGCCGCCGAAGTAGAGCTTGGGGTGCCGGCGGTCGCCACGGGCCTGGAGGCGCGGCGAGACGGTGGACCCGGCGACCTGGAAGTGCTCGCCGGCGTGGGTGACGTTCTCCTCAGTCCACAGCCTGCGCGCTAGCCGCATGAACTCCCGCGTGCGGCCATATCGATGCGCCTGGTCGCCCTCACTGTCGCCATAGGCCGCGAGGTTGTCCTGGCCCGACACGATGTTGATCCGCACGCGGCCGCCGGTCAGGTCGTCGAGCGTGGCCGCGGCGGAGGCGAAGTGCGCCGGCCGCCAGTAGCCCGGACGGATCGCGATCAGCGGCTCGAAGGTGGTGGTCCGTGCGGCAAGCGCGGCGGCGACGGTGAAGGTGTCGGGCCGCCCCCAGCCGGTTCCGATCAAGGCGCCCTTCCAGCCGTGCCGCTCAAGCGCCGTCGCGTGGCTGGTCAGCGCCTCCAGGTTATTCGAAACAGCGGTGTCCCCACGGTGGTCGGATTGAACCGTGTTGGGGATGTACCAGAGGAATTCGGAGTGAATGCTCATACGATGTGCCGTTAATACTTTGAGGCCCGAGAGGAAGATCTTTTCACGCAACCGACATCAGGCAGAATCGCGACGAAGAACTTCGCTCGCCCGCGCCTCGGAGATTGATCGCGGGCGCGGGCTTCCTATCACTCCTCATTCATACCGGACAAGTATGGTATTAGACAGAATCGCGCCTATGGAGCCACGTCTATTCAGCGTTCCAGCCGCTACCCCGCCTTCGCCAGCCCCGCGGCGCGGATGCCGCTGAGGGTCTGGGTGGGGGTGATGCCGTCCTGGTCGAACTTGACGTGCAGGATGGCGGGCTGGCCGGAGGCGACGGCGGCCTCGAAGGCGGGCGCGAAGTCGGCGGTGCGTTCCACCGTGGCGCCGAAGCCGCCGAAGGCGCGGGCGTAGGCGGCGAAGTCCGGATTCTTCAGGTCGGTGGCGATGACCCGTCCGGGGTAGTCGCGCTCCTGATGCATGCGGATGGTGCCGTAGGAGCTGTTGTCGAGCACCAGCGCCACGATCGGTAGACCATATTGCACCGCGGTGGCGAACTCCTGGCCGTTCATCAGGAAATCGCCGTCGCCGCTGACCGCCACGACGCGCCGCTGCGGATAGAGCCGCTGCATCGCCACCGCCGCCGGCACGCCGTAGCCCATGGAGCCCGAATTCGGCGCGAAATGGCCGCCGAAGCGCCGTACCCGGAAGAAGCGGTGGATCCAGCCGGTGAAGTTGCCGGCGCCGTTGCAGACGATGGCGTCCTCGGGCAGGTTTTCCCTGAGCCAGATCATGATCTCCGAGAGGTTGACCGGGCCCGGCTGGGCGGTCGGCGCCTCCGACCAGGCAAGGTACTCCGCATGCGCGGCATCGGCGGCGGCGCGCCAAGCCGGCGAGGCCGGCGGGGTCAGGCGACCCAGGGCGGCGGCGAAGCGGGTCGGCGTGGCGTTGATCGCCAGGTCCGGGCGCCAGACGCGGCCGATCTCGTCGGGGCCTGGAAAGACGTGGACCAGCCTGGTCTTCGGCGCCGGGATCTCGAACAGGCCGTAGCTTTGGGTGGTGACGTCGCTGAGCCGCGCGCCGATCGCCAGCACCAGGTCGGCGGCCTTGATCCGCGCCAGCAGCGCCGGATTTGGCGAGAGGCCGAGGTCGCCGGCGTAGTTCGGGTGCAGCGGATCGAACAGCGGCAGGCGGCGGAAGCCGGTGGCGACCGGCAGGGCGAACCGCTCGGCGAACCTGGCCACGGCCGCGCGCGCCGCCTCGTCCCAGCGGCTGCCGCCCACCAGCACGAACGGCGATTTCGCCTCGGCGAGCATCGCCTCCAGCGCCGCCATCTCCGGCTCGCCGGGCGAGGTCTCGACAGCGGCGTAGGGCCGGGCGTCGGCGACCGCGACCCGCTCGATCAGCATGTCGTGCGGCAGGGCGAGCACCACCGGGCCCGGCTGGCCGGAGGTGGCGAGGTGGAAAGCGCGCGAGACCAGTTCGGGCACGCGGCGGCCGTCGTCGATCTCGCCCGCCCATTTGGTCATCGAGCCGAACACGGCGGCGTAGTCCAGCTCCTGCCAGGCGTCGCGGCCGCGCGCGTCGCGGTCGACCTGGCCGACGAACAGGATCATCGGCGTCGAACCCTGGTGGGCGATGTGGACGCCGTGGGCGGCGTTGGTGGCGCCGGGCCCGCGGGTGACGAAGCAGACGCCCGGCTGACCGGTCGCCTTGCCCACCGCCTCGGCCATCATCGCCGCCCCGCCCTCCTGGCGACAGACGGTGACGGCGATCTCGCGGCCGATTAGGGCGTCGAGCACCGGCAGGTAGCTCTCGCCAGGGACGCAGAAGACGTGGCGCACGCCGTGGATGACCAGCTGGTCGACCAGGGCCTCGGCGGCGGTGCGGGTAGGGGTGTCGGGGCTCATGGCGCCTCTTATGGCCCGAACACCACCATTTCGGTAAACGCCAGATCGTTCGGGCGCGGCTGGGTCGGCCCCTTGAAGAAGCGCGGGCCGCGATCCTTGAAGAAGGCGCCGACGAGGCCCGGCATCGGCCCGTCGGCGTCGCAGATCACGGTCGGGCCGCCGCGGGTCAGCAGGAAGCGTCCCAGCGCGCCGGCGCAGCGGACGAAGCTCTCGGTGTCGCGGGCGTAGACCAGCTGCAGGGTCGGGATCGGCGCGCGGGTGACGCGGCGGCGCAGAAAGACGAACGGCAGCGGCCCCGCGTCGGTCTCGCAGACCACCGCGACGCAACCCGCGTCGGCGTGTGCGCGCAGCAGCTCATAGTCCGGCAGGGCGCGGTGCTCGGCGCTGTCGGCGAGCGCGCGGGCGGTGACGCCACGGCTTCGGCTCAGCGCCGGGATCGAAAGGAACTGGCCGCGGCTGTAGCGCCGATAGCCCTGGGCCTCGAGGATCGGCCAGGTGTGGGCGGCGGCGGAGGTGTTGATGTAGGTGACGTGCTTGAGCTTGGTCGCCATGGCGGCGAGCACGGCGGCGTGGCCCCGGTGCGAGGGCTCGACGTACCAGCTGGAGATATTGCAGCGGATGACGCCGTTCACTGTGCCAAAAATCAACAGCACGACGCCGACGATCCGAGACTCCGCCTCAAGTAGATATCCAAACTCAGGACAACCTGAAGGACTTCCCCTGTTAGCGAGGCGTTCAAGGGCTGTGGTCCAATACTTGCGAGGCCTGGCCGGAAACCCTCGGGCCAGCACGTCGGCCACGGCCTCCAGATCGGTGGCCTGGATTTGGCGACAACGCACAGGTGGGGACGGTGAGCTTGGAGCGACGACCATGACGTTGGTGATGCAGGAGACGATACTTAACGCGAGCGAGCAAGATTCGTGCGCGACAGACGTTAAGACGGACCTTAGCGCGGTGATATTGGCCAAATTCCGCGATGTCGCGGCCGCTCAGGGTAAGACGCTGTCGCCGCTGACCGAGGATCTGGTGCTGCTCGAGTCCGGCCTCGACTCGCTCTGCTTCGCCATCATCGTGGCGACGCTGGAGGACGAGCTGGGCTACGACCCCTTCACCGAGGCCGAGGACGTCTATTTCCCGGTCACTCTGGGCGACTTCGTGCGCTTCTATGATCGCGGGCGCTGAGCCACTGTCCCTGCGTGGGACGCTTTCGGCGTCGCCGCGGCTGGCCGCGCGCCATCTGTGGAGCGCCGGGGCACAACTCGCGCTCGCCGATATCGCCGCCGGCACGGCGCTGGGCGCGGCGCTGCCCGATCTGGCCGGCCGCGCGGTGCTGCTGCGCGTCGCCGATCCGCTCTATGCGGCGATCGCGCTGATCGAGCTCGACGGCGTCGCGCGCCGCATCGTGATCTGCCCGCCCGACTTGGCCGACGACGCCCTGCCGGGTGTCATTGAAGTGGCGGGCGTGGAGGCGATCGTCTCCGAAATGGCCGGGATCGAAACGCACGGCCTGACCCACGCCCCGCTCACGCTACCCGTCCGACCGCTCGCCGCCACGCCCGAAGCCACGCGCCAGACCGAATGGGTGATGTTCACCTCCGGCACCTCCGGGCCGCCGAAGATGGTGGCGCACACCCTGGCGGGCCTGACCGGGGCGATCACGCCGGCGCCGGCCGGCGCCGCGCCGCCGGTCTGGGGCACCTTCTATGACATCCGTCGCTATGGCGGGCTGCAGATCCTGCTGCGCGCCCTTCTGGGCGAAGGCTCGATGGCGATGACCCAGCCGGGCGAGCCGATGGCCGATTTCCTGAACCGCCTCGCCCATCACGGCGTCACCCACCTGACCGGCACGCCGTCGCACTGGCGCCGCGTGCTGATGAGCCGCGAGTCGGCGGCGCTGTCGCCGGCCTATGTACGCCTCTCCGGCGAGATCGCCGACCAGCCGGTGCTCGATGCGCTGAAGACGCGGTTTGCCGGCGTCCCGATCGGCCATGCCTACGCCTCCACCGAGGCGGGTGTCGGCTTCGAGGTCAATGACGGCCTCGCCGGCTTTCCGGCCAGCTTCGTCGGCCGGCCGGGCGAGGTGGAGATCCGCATCGAGGACGGCTCGCTCAGGCTGCGCTCGACGCGCGCCGCCAGCGGCTACCTTAATCCGGGCGCCGAGGCGCTGGCCGGCGACGACGGCTTCGTCGACACCGGCGACATGGTCGAGCGGCGTGGCGATCGCTACCACTTCGTCGGCCGCCGCAACGGGGTGATCAATGTCGGCGGGCTGAAGGTCCATCCCGAGGAGATCGAGGCGGTGATCAACCGCCATCCGGCCGTGCGGATGTCGCGGGTGCGCTCGCGGCGCAATCCGATCACCGGCGCCATCGTGGTCGCCGAGGTGGTGCTGACGGATACCGCCGCCGATCCGGCGACTGTAAAGGCCGAGATTCTGGATGCCTGCCGGCGCGAGCTGGCGCCGTTCAAGGTCCCGGCGATGCTGGGGTTCACCCCCGCCCTGGCGCTCACCGCCGGCGGCAAATTGGAGCGCGCCTTTGCCTAACGTCCTCGTCACCGGCGCCAGCCGCGGCATCGGCCTCGCCATCGCCAAACGCCTCGCCGACTCCGGCTTCACCGTGATCGCGCTCGCCCGCACCCAAGGCGAAGCGCTGACGGCGGCGATCGACGCGGCCGGCGGCGGCATCGCCTTCACGCCCTTCGACCTGACCAAGATCGACGCGATCCCGGATTTGGTGCGCGACCTGAAGCTCGCCCACGGGCCGCTCTATGGCCTGGTCAACAACGCCGGCCTCGGCTCCGACGGCCTCTTGGCCAACACCCACAATTCGCAGATCGAGGCGGTGATCCAGCTCAATGTCACCGCGCCCATCGTGCTGACCAAATATGTGGTGCGCGGGATGATGGCCGGCAGCGGCGGGCGGATCATCAACATGGCCTCGATCATCGGATCGACCGGCTACAGCGGCCTCTCCGTCTATGGCGCGACCAAGGCCGCGCTGATCGGCTTCACCAAGTCGCTGGCGCGAGAAGTGGGCCGCGTCGGGGTGACCGTGAACGCTATCGCCCCCGGCTTCATCGACACCGACATGACCGCCGGCCTCGGCGAGGAAGGCCGCCAGCGGGTGATCGCCCGCAGCGCCCTGCGCCGCCTGGCCGAAACCCAGGACGTTGCCGCCACGGTGGACTTCCTGATGGGCGAAGGCGGCCGCAACATCACCGGCGCGGTGCTGACGGTGGACGCCGGGAACACGGCGTAAGAACCACAAAAAGCCCCTCCCCCGTGAGGGGAGGGGTTGGGGGTGGGGGGAACTCTCCGCCACAAAATCCGGTCCGAGTCAGGCCTGTCGCGTCTTCAATCCGCCGAAGGGATTGTCGCGGAGGGTTCCCCCACGCCTGGCCCCGCCCCTCCAGGGGGCGGGGAACTAGACCCTCAGCGCCTCACGCACGCCAGTCGGCCAAGCTTCCACATCGGCGCCGTGGGTGGCGAACATCGCCACGGCGAGGCGGTCCATGCCGAAGGCGACGCAGCCGGTGTGGGCGACTTCGCCATCCGCCGTCTTCAGGTCCCAGGTCTGGCCGAAGTGGTCCTGGTGGTAGTTGAAGCTCATGCAGGCGGTGGGCTTGTCGGCCGAGCGAACCGGCACCAGCAGCTCGAACTTCAGCGCCTGCTCGATCTGCGACTGGGCGACGATGGCGCCGCCGCGGCCGAAGAACGGGTCGCTGGCGAGATCGACGGTGTAGGTGAGGCCGAGCCGGTCGGCGAGGCCGGTCGCCAGGGCGATCCACTGCTCGCGGAAACCATGGATCTGTTCGGCCGTGCCGATGCGGACGTATTCGCGCATCCGGAACGACTGCAACCGGTCGATGTCGGTGGAGGGCTCGCGGCGGAAGCAGTCGGCGGCCACGTCGAAGGTGAGGCCGGCGGCCGGCAGCGGACCGCGCGCGGCGGCCAGCGGATAGACCGGATAGCAGGCGGCGGGCGCCAGCACGAGGTCGGCGGCGTCCAGCTCGTCCGTCCACGGCTCGCCGTCCTCGACGAAGCGATTGACGACGCCGCGGATGTGGCGCTCGTCGCCGCACAGGCAGCTCACCGCGCCCAGCAGGTTGGGAAAGCTCTTCAGGTAGCCGTGGCGCTCGAGCTGGGCGCGGCTCATCACCGGCGGGAAGCGCAGCACCTCGGCGGTCTTCGGCCGATAGGTCGAGATCAGCGCCGTCAGCGCCTCGACCACGCCTTCGTAGAGCCCGGTTCGGGCATAGACGCCATCGACGCCGGTCTTCAGGAACAGCGTGTCCTTCAGCGCCTCGAGATCGTCTTCGCGTGTCGCGAGGAACTTGGTCTGAACACCCATGGTCTAGCCTCTCACGGTGGCGGGAACCTCGGTCAGCAGCGCCGAGGCGGCGACGTTGGCGAGGATGCGGTCGTTGTTGATCATGATCGGCGCGGCCAGGATGTCGCGCAGGTGGCGGCCGATCGAGACGTCGCTGTCGTTACGGTAGCTGGAAAGGCCGCCGCAGCGCAGGGCGCTGGTCACGGCCGAGACCGCCAGTTCCGACGAGTCGACCTTCAGGAGATTGATCTCCGACTGGAAGTCGAAGGCGCTGAGCGCCTCCGGATCGTGGGCGATCGCGTGATAGCGGTCGATCGAGGTCGAGATCAGGGCGCGCATGGCCCTGAGCGAGGCGTTGGCGCGGGTGAAATAGGGCGCGCTCGGCGGCAGCTCGCCGGCGCCGCTCTTGGCGGCCTTGCGCAGGTAACGGCGCGCCTTGTCCACCGCCGCGGCGGCGATGCCGGCCCAGACGCTGGACCAGAGGATGTGCGCGGTCGGCACCATGCTCTCGGCGTGGATGGTCTCATAGGGCGCGGGCAGGATCTGGGCCGCCTCGCCGGTGGCGCGCAGGGTGAAGCCGGCGCTGCAGGTGCCGCGCATGCCCAGGGTGTCCCAGGAAAGCGTGCGCTCCAGCGTATAGTCGCTGCGTAGGAAGACGGTCAGCACCTGGTCGGAGGCGGTGGCGTCGGCGGCGCGGCGGGCGGTGGTGACCACCGCGTCGGCCTCGACGCCATAGGAGATCACGCTCGCGGCGCGTTCCAGATGGATGTGGCCGCCGTCGCGCTCGATCGGCGCCTCGCTGGAGCGGACATTGCCACCGCCGGCGCCCTCGGTGGTGGACGAGGCGAGCAGCAGCTGGTCGCGCACCATGCGGCGGATGAAGGCTTCGTGCCAGGCGCTGCCGACGCCGTGGCGGACCACGCAGGCGGCCTTCACCTGGTGCATGGCGTAGATCATAGCGGTGGAGGCGCAGGCGCGCCCCAGGGTGTAGCAGATCTCGGAAACCTCGGAGAGGCTGGCGCCCTCGCCGCCCAAGGACCGCGGCGCGAGCAGGCCCATCAGGCCCAGCGCCTTGGCGGCGGTGATCGCCTCGATCGGGAAGCGACCGTCGCGATCGACCTCCTCGGCGTGCAGGACCGCGACCGCCGCGACGCGCGCCGCGCGCTCGGTGAAGTCGTCGGCGATGGCGCGGGGCGCCTCGAACAACCCCGCGGGGGTCACTTCGACTTCCGGCTCGGTGAGCCGCATCAGATTGTGCACGGTCATAGGCCTGCTCGCTGGTTCGATCCTGGAGACCCGCCCGGCGTCCCGAAATTGGCTTCCAGGGCCGGGACGGGCCTCTACGGACAGTCAGGGAGCAATAGGCGTGCCAGCGAAAACCGTGTATTCGTATAGTATACAAAAGATTTACACGGCCGTTTAACTTAGATTAACCATGAGGCGTTTCAACAATGGATTCATCCGCTTCGGCTTAGATCGCCTCGGGAACGGGCGTCGCCGCATCTGGCACAGGGTTTGCGAACCTTCGTCCCGCGAGACCCAGGGCCGGGCGAGTGGCCCGCAATGAGATGGCGCCCCCTCCCTTCGCGGGCGGGCGGCGGACGGAGCAGACGATGGCGAAGACGGAAACGGTCGCGGCGCAGGGCAAGATCAGCGAGATCGTGCAGGGGCTGCTGGCCAAGCGCGCCGGCCGCGCCCTCACCAGCGCGGATCAGAACCTGACCGAGTCGGGCCTGACCTCGCTCGACATGGTCAATCTGATGCTGGCCATCGAAGACGCCTTCGATATCGAGATTCCGCAACGGCGGATGACCCCGGCCAACTTCAGGACGGTCTCGGCGATCGAAAACCTGGTCGCCACCATCGCCATGGCGGCCTGAGACCGCGATGCCGCTCGATCGACGCGCCGAACGCCTGCTCGCGATGCTCGCGGCCACGCAGGGCGCGCTGGAAGCGTCGGAGACGCCGGCCGCCCGCCGCCAGGCCCTGCGCGGCCTGGCCGAGATGGCCGACGACGCCAGCGAGCCGTCCGAGGTTCGCGACCTCACCTGCCCCGGACCCGGCGGCGAGATCGCCTTGCGCGCCTACGCGCCGCCTCGCGCCGGCCGCTCGGTCCTGCCCGCGCTGGTGTTCTTCCACGGCGGCGGCTGGGTGGCGGGCGACCTCGCCACCCATGACGGCCTCTGCCGGCGGCTGGCGCTGGCGTTCGGCGGGCGGGTGATCGCGGTCGACTACCGGCGCGCGCCGGAGCATCCGTTTCCCGCCGCCTTCGACGACGCCCTCGCCGCCACGCGCTGGGTCGCGGCCCATGCCGGCGCGTTCGGCGTCGATCCGGCGCGGCTGGCGGTCGGCGGCGACTCGGTCGGCGGCGGGCTGGCGGCGGCGGTGACCCAAGCGGCCCGCGACGCCGGCGGGCCGCGCCTGGCGCTTCAGGTGCTGATCTGTCCCATTCTTGACGTGGGCGCCAAGGCCGGCTCGCGCGCCGCCTTCGCGGACGGCTATTTCATCAGCCGCGCCGCCTTCGCCCGCGATCTCACCGGCTATCTTCCGGCACGGGCCGACATCGGCGATCCGCGCGTCTCCCCGCTGCGCGCGACCGACCTTTCGCGCCTGCCGCCCGCGATCCTGCACACCGCCGAGTTCGACCCGTTCCGGGACGAGGGCGAGGCCTATGGCGAACGGCTGCGCGCCGCCGGGGTGCGGGTGCGCTCGGAGCACCACGCCGGCCAGATCCACTATTTCTACGCCATGGCCCAGGCGATCCCGGCCGCCCACGCCGCGGCGGCGCTGATCGGCGCGCGGATGCGGGACGCGTTCGAGGCCGTGGCGATCGCCGCTTGATGATGGGGTCTATTAGACCCTGAAATCGCCGCTGACGATTTGCGCGGCGACGGCTTCATCCAGCACCACATACCTCCCCGATGCGCGATCATCGACATAGAGCGGGTCTGCGACGCGCGCCGCGTCCCAGCCCTCAGCCGCGAGCGCCTGCTTCCTGGGCTTGAAGGTCTCGGTGACCTCGAGCGTGCTCACGAGCCGCAGGAGCAGCGGCCGGGCGTAGTCGGGCAGGCGGCGCACGAGGTGGGCGCGCAGGGCGGCGAGGTCGAGATCGGGCTCGGCGACCAGGGCCGCCATGCCGGCCTTGCCCGAGGCGCCGGGGACTTCGACACCGTAGACGCAGGCTTCACGCACGCCGGCGAAGTCGCGCAGCGCCGCGGCCACTTCCGCCGTGGCGACGTTCTCGCCCTTCCAGCGGAAGGTGTCGCCGAGGCGGTCGACGAAGTACCAGAAGCCTTGTTCGTCCGTATACATCAGGTCGCCGGTGCGCACCCAGGCGTCGCCGGGGATAAAGACGTCGCGCAGCAGCTTGGCGCCGCTGGCGGCGGCGTCGGTATAGCCCTCGAAGCGGGCCGCGCCGGCGCTGGAGACGCGCCCGATCGCTTCGCCGGGCTCGCCCCGCGCGCAGGGCATGCAGAAGCCGGCGGCGTCTCGGGCCGGGGCGCCGGTGTCCGGGTCGAAGCGGACGATGGCCGCCGGAAAGCGGTGCGACAGGAACGACGGCAGCCGCCCGATCGCGCCCGGCTTTCCCTCGACATTGTAGAGCGAGAAATTGCCCTCGGTGGCGGCGTAGAATTCGAGGATGCGCGGGATGGCGAAACGATCCTGGAACGCCTCCCAGACGTCGCGCGAGAGCCCGTTGCCGCAGCAGAGGCGCAAGGAATGGGCCTGCTCCATCGGATGCGTCGGTGCGGCCAGCAGATAGCGGCACAGCTCGCCGATATATTGGAACAGGGTGCAGTCCCAGCGGGCGATGTCGTCCCAGAAGCGCGAGGCGGAGAACTTCTCCGCCACCACCACCGAGGCCCCGCCCACCAGCGCCGCGCCGATCGCCGCGACGCCGCCAGCGCTGTGGCACATCGGCAGGCAGTCATAGAGACGATCCGTCGGCTGAATATCGATCAGGCCGGCGAACCAGTGGCTCCAGCTCATCAGCCGGTGATGGCTGACATTGGCCGCCTTGGGCAGGCCGGTGGTGCCGGAGGTGTAGATCAAGAGGGCGCGGTCGGAGAGGGTGACGCTGGGCGCGCCCACGGCGGCCAGCGCCTCGGGTGGATAGGCGTCCGCCACCTGGTCGATGCGGCGCCACCCCGCCAGCGCCGCGCCGTGCGCCCAGACCGTCGTTTCGGCGCCGAGATCGGCGGCGATCTCGGCCAAGCCGTCCGCCAACACGGCGTCGACGATGATGTGGCGCGCGCCGGCGACGTTCAGGCTGTGGGCCAGCGAGGGCCCGCGGAGCTGGGTGTTGATCAGCGCCGTGGTGACGCCGACACGCGAGAGGCCGAGCCAGATCGCCATGTATTCCGGCCGGTTCGGCATCAGCAGCGCGACGACATCGCCCCGGCCGAGGCCCAGGTCCAGCGCCCAGCGGGCGTAACACCGCGCGCGATCGGCGAGGCCGACGAACGACAGCGTCTCGCGGTCGGAGAGCAGCGCCGGCGCGTCGCCGAACCGCACCGCCAGTTCGTCGATCACCATCGGCAGGGTGCGGGTGGGCGTCGCGTCGAGGCGGCCGGTGAACTCCAGCGCGCGCAGCCAGTCCTTGTTGGCCGAGGGCTTGGCCTTGGGTGGTGCGTCCAGCGTCTCAAGAGTCATGCGGCGTCCCGGCTTGGCGCGGCGGGGGCTCGCGCGAGAGGGGAAATGCAAAGCGGGGGCCAGATCCTGTTTTTTTCTCCCTGCCCCCTTGAGGGGCGGGGCCCGGGGTGGGGGTCACCCTCCGCCACTCGTGACTCGCGTGATCTACCTGCGATCTGGTGGCGCGTCGAGAGCCCCCCACCCCCGGCCCCGCCCCTCCAGGGGGCGGGGAGAAGAATACCCGCCGGCCGCGGCATGCCCGGCACGGCCCATGCAGTTCGCCCCACACGCGAGGCTCGGATGATGCATTTCGAGACGCGCGAAGGAGGCTTCGATGCGGCGCGAGACCATCGCCATCCATTCCGGCTTCGACAACGACCCGACCACCAAGGCGGTCGCGGTGCCGATCTATCAGTCGGTGGCCTACGCCTTCGACAGCGCCGACCATGGCGCCGCCCTCTTCAACCTCGAGGAGGACGGCTATCGCTACAGCCGCATCAGCAACCCCACCAACGCCGTCCTGGAAGAGCGGGTCGCCGCGCTGGAGGGCGGGGTCGCCGCCGTGTCGCTGGCCTCGGGCCAGGCCGCGCTGCACTACGCCTTCGTCACCCTGGCCGATCATGGCGGCAACATCGTCGCCACGCCGCAGCTCTATGGCACCACCCACACCCTGCTGAACCACGTGCTGCGCCGCCAGGGCATCGAGGCGCGCTTCGCCGCCAGCGACCGGGCCGAGGACCTCGAAGCCCTGATCGATGACGACACCCGCGCGGTGTTCTGCGAGAGCGTCGGCAACCCGGCCGGCAACATCTGCGACATCGCCGCGATCGCCGAAGCCGCGCACCGGCACGGCGTGCCGCTGATCGTCGACAACACCGTCGCCACCCCGATTCTGCTGCGGCCGATCGAGCACGGCGCCGACATCGTGGTGCAGAGCCTGACCAAGTTCATGGGCGGCCACGGCGCGGCCATGGGCGGGATGGTGATCGACGGCGGAAATTTCGACTGGGCGGCCAACGCCAAGCGCTTCCCGATGTTCAGCGAGCCGGACGCCTCCTACCACGGCATGGTCTACACCGAGCGCTATGGCCGGTCCGCCTATGCCGCGCGGATGCGCAGCACCTATCAGCGCACCACCGGCGCGGTGCTGGCGCCGATGAGCGCCTTCCTGCTGCTGCAGGGCATCGAGACCGTGGCGCTGCGCGTCGAGCGGCATGTCGAGAACGGGCGCAAGGTGGCGCAATTCCTGCGCGATGACCCGCGCGTCGAGTGGGTGAATTACGCCGGCTTCGAAGACAGCCCCTATCACGCGCTGGCGAACAAATATCTGGGCGGCAATCCGCCCTCGCTGCTCACCTTCGGGGTGGTCGGCGGTTTCGAGGCGGCGAAGGACTTCTACGACCGGCTGAACCTGGTCAAACGGCTGGTCAACATCGGCGACGTGAAGTCGCTGGCCTGCCACCCGGCCTCGACCACCCACCGGCAGATGACCGCGGCCGAGCGCGAGGGCGCGGGCGTGACGCCGGAGATGATCCGGCTGTGCGTCGGCATCGAGCACGCCGAGGACATCATCGCCGACTTGGACCAGGCGCTGGCGGCGAGCGAGGCCACCGTCGTTCCGCTGCGGGCCGCGCGGCGATGATCCCGTTCGCCGACTCCGCGCCCCGCCGTTCGCTCCGAAACCCCCCGCGGAAGCTGATCGTCGGCCTGCTCAACAACATGCCGGACGCGGCGCTCTGCGCCACCGAGCGGCAGTTCGGCGATCTGCTGCGCGCGGCCGCCGGCGGCGTCGAGATCGATCTGCGGCTGTTCGCCCTGCCCGGCCTGGCGCGCGGCGAGCGGGCGCGCGGTGAGATGGCCGGCCGCTACGAGAGCGCCGAGGCGATGGCGGACGCCGGCCTCGACGGGCTGATCGTCACCGGCAACGAACCCCGCGCCGCCGACCTCGACGGCGAGCCCTACTGGCCGGCGCTGACCCGGGTGATCGACTGGACGCAAACCGCCGGCGTGGCGACCCTGTGGTCGTGTCTCGCCGCCCACGCCGCGGTGCTGCGCCTCGACGGCGTCCGCCGCCGGCGGCTGCCCGCCAAGCTGAGCGGCGTCTTCCTCAGCCACGTGGTCAGCGACGATCCGCTGATCGAGGGCGCGGCCGAGCCCTTCGCCACTCCCCATTCGCGCCAAAATGGCCTCGTCCAGGCCGACTTGACGCGTAGCGGTTATCGCATCCTGACCAGCTCCCCCGAGGCCGGAGTCGACGCCTTCACCAAGCGCGGCCCCGCGCCCGCCCTCTTCCTGCAGGGCCACCCGGAGTACGATTCCGACAGCCTGCTACGCGAATACGCCCGCGACGTCGGCCGCTTCCTGCGCGGCGAGCGGCCGATCCATCCGGCGACCCCGCGCGGCTATTTCGGCGCCGAGACCGAAGCGGCGCTGTCCGACCTCGCCCTGACCGCGCTGGGCGCGCCCGACCCGGCGCTGATGCCGCTCTACGCGGAAGTGCTGGCCAAGGCCGCGCCGACCCGCACTTGGCGCGCCTCGGCCCTGAAACTCTACCGCAACTGGCTGGACGGCGTGGGCAAGGCCTCGGCCGGAGCGCACGACAGCCAATACGCCCTGCGCGCCTCTTAAGGCCGGAAGCCCTCGCGGGTGGAACTCAGTCGCCGCGGCCCAACTGGCTGTCCATCCCTCCGTCCAGCATCTCGATTGACGGGCGATTTTCAGTATCTCCGAGATAAAAGCAGACGATCTCCGCCGGCTCATCGTCCGATGCGTTGTCGAACCGCAAAATTGTGTGTCCGGCGGGCTCGAAGAAAGCATCGCCAGTCTCGAGCAGCCTGGCTTCTTCGCCCTCTCGCTGAAAGTCGAAGCTGCCTTTGGTGACGACGCCGACCGTCGAAATCGGATGCCGATGCAACCCCGTCGGCTGACCTGGCGCGAACCTGATGCGAGCCCCCTTGATCAAGCCAACCGCCGGATTCGCGGAAGGCAGTTTTTCTTCGATCAGCGGCTCGCGTTTGAGCGCTGAAAACCGAGTGTCGGTCATGGAAGTCCCGCCTCCAGGTGGTTGACGCCGAAGCGTCGGCCTTCTCGGCCTGCCCGAACCGGCTATACGCCGATCCACCGGATCGGAACGCACGGATGCGCGCAGAAGCCCCCTCCACCCACGGGGGTGGAGGGGGCCAGCGGTCACGCCGCCGCTGCGCGGATCGTCTCGGCGATGAAGGCGAGCGCATCCTCGGCGATCTGGCGCGCGTGGGCGCCGACGAAAGTGTGGTCGGCGCCCGGATAGACCTTCAGGCGGCAGTACGGCATCAGGTCCGGGAGTTTGCGGCCGGTGGCGTCCAGCGGGCAGGATTGGTCGGCGTCGCCGTGCAGGACCAGGGTCGGCGTCGCGATCTGGCGCAGCTCCGGGCGAAAATCGGTCTCGACCACGCTGGTGTTGACCTCAACCGCGACCCGCGGCGGCGTCTGCAGCATCACCCGCAGCGTCTGGTCGACGCGGGCCGGCGATGTGTCGGGACCATAGGCGGCCGGGACCGCCTGGCCGAGCCAATCGACCCAGTTCGTCGCCCACAGCCGGCGCCATTCCTCGGTCCGCGCTAGATCGCTCGGCCCGTCGGGATTGTCGGCGCAATTGAGCATGAACGGCAGCGACGGCGCGGCCATCACGATCCGCGCCACGCGGCCCGCGCCGTGGCGGGTGATGTAGCGGGCGATCTCTCCATTGCCCATCGAGTGGCCGATCATCGTCGCGTCGGTGACGGCCAAGGCCGCCAGCACGTCGCCCAGGTCGTCGGCGAGAGTGTCGTAGTCGTAGCCGCGTCCCGGATCGTCGGAGCGGCCGTGGCTGCGGCGGTCGAAGGCGATCGCCTGGAAGCCGGCCTCGGCGACCAGGGTCATGGCCGACTGCCAAAGCTCGGAGCTGGTCGCCCAGCCATGCGTGAAGACGACCGGCGCGCCGTCGCCCCAGCGGCGGCAGAAGAGGCGGGTCCCGTCGCGGGTGGTGATGTAGGTCATCTGGAAGGCTCCTTGCTGGAATGAGCGCAAGGATGCCGGCGCCAGGGCGGCGGATCGATTACGTGGCAGGTAATCCCGCAAGCCTGCGCACCGCCGCGGCGGTCTCGGCGTCGGCGGGCAGGAACGATTCGATCGCCAGCTCCGACAGCGTCACCTCCACCGGGGTGCCGAAGACCAGGGTGGTGGTGAAGAACGACAGCGTCTCGCCGCCCACCCGCATCCTGAGCGCGGTCACCATCTCGGCGGACGCGCCGCGATGCGGCCGCGCCGGCGGCCCGCCGTAGGCTTGCGCCTCGGCCAGCAGGTCGATCAGCATCGGATCGGCGGTGAGCTCGACCTGGTGGCGCAGGCGCGCCAGCATATGCGCCCGCCATTCGGCGAGGTTTATGATGCGCGGGGCGACGCCCTTGGGGTGCAGGCTGAGCCGCACGACGTTGACCGGCGGCTGCAGCAGCGCCGGATCGACGCCGTCGAAGATCTGCGGCAGCGCGCCGTTGCTCATCACCATGTTCCAGTGCCGGTCGAGGGCGAAGGCCGGATAGGGCTTGTGCCCGTCGAGGACGATCCGGATCGCCTCGCGTGCCGCCGCCAGCTCGGGCGAGGCCAGGCTGCGCTCGGGAAAGACCGGCGCATAGCCGGCGGCGACCAGCAGCACGTTGCGCTCGCGCATCGGCACCTCGAGCCGCTCGGCTAGCCGCAGCACCATCTCGCGGCTGGGCGAGGCGCGGCCGGTCTCGACGAAGCTCAAGTGGCGCGAGGAAATCTCCGCCTCGCAGGCCAGGTCGAGCTGGCTCATGCGCCGGCGCCGGCGCCATTCGCGCAGATGGTCTCCGACGGGCGCCGCGGTCATCGACATCCGGTCTCGATAGACCGGCGCCGGAGGGCGCTTCAATGACCTCGGAGGTAAAGGATCAGGCGGCGGTGTCGATGGGCTCGGCCGCGCCCACCTCGGCGCGCGCCTCCGGCTGGCTCCAGCGCGCCACCTTGGTGAGCAGTTCGCGGGTGTCGATCGGCTTGCCGATGTGGTCGGCCATGCCGGCCTGGCGACAGGCTTCCAGGTGGGTGGGCAGGATGTTGGCGCTGAGCGCGACGATGGGCGTGGCGTCGTTGAGCGGACAGCCGGCGCGGATGGCGCGGGTGGCGGCGAGGCCGTCCATGCCCGGCATCTGCAGGTCCATCAGGATGAGGTCGAACTCGGTCCGCGCGGCGGCCTCCACCGCCTCGGCGCCGCCCGGCGCCTCGGTGAGTTGGTGGCCGAAGACGCGCAGCAGCACGCCGACCAGTTCGCGGTTCACCGGCGAGTCGTCGACGACCAGGATGCGCGCCGGCCGCGCGTCGAGGGCGATCTCGTCCTCGCACGCCGCCTCGGCGCCCGGCTCGCAGGGCGGGGCGCGGATGGTGAAGCGGAAGGTCGCGCCCTGGCCCGGCTCGCTCTCGACGCCGATCTCGCCGCCCATCAGGCCGGTGAGGCTCTTGCAGATTGCGAGGCCGAGGCCGGTGCCGCCGTACTGCCGGCTGATCGAGCCGTCGGCCTGAGAGAAGCGTTGAAAGAGCCGGCCCTGGCAGTCGGGCGCAATGCCGACGCCGGTGTCGGTGACGCGGATGCGCAGGCGCCCGCCGTCCGCCGCCTCGTAGCCGACGCCGACGGTGACGCCGCCCGCCTCGGTGAACTTCACCGCATTGGTGAGCAGGTTGAGCAGCACCTGGCGCAGGCGCGGGCCGTCGGCGGCCACCGCGCGCGGCAGCGGCGTCTCGATGACCGTGGCGAGGGTCAGCTTCTTTTCCTCGGCCTGGACCGCGACCAGCTCCACGGTCTCGACCACGAAGGCCGCCGGATCGAGCGGCTGCGGATCGAGGTCGACCTGGCCGGCCTCGATCTTGGAGAAGTCGAGGATGTCATTGACCACGGTCAGCAGGGTGCGGCTGGCGGTGGCGATGCGGGTCGCATAGGTGCGCGCGTCCGGCGGCAGGTCCGCTATCTCCTCCAGCAGGCCGGCGAAGCCCATGATGCCGGTGAGCGGGGTGCGGATCTCGTGGCTCATATTGGCCAGGAACTCGGACTTGGCCAGGTTGGCGGCCTGAGCCTCGGCGCGCTGGCGGTGGATCTCCGCATCCGCCGCGCGCCGCTCGGTGACGTCGCGCAGGTGGGAGACGATGTCGATCACCCGGCCATCGGCGTCGCGGTTCAACGACGCGGCGCCCTCGAGCCAGATGTGACCGCCGCCCTTGACCAGGGCGCGATATTCCCGCCGGTCCTTGGGGCCGCGCGGCGGGCCCGAAAGCAGGTCCTGTGTGCGCTCGGCCGCCAGGGCGTGATCCTCGGGGTCGAGGAAATCGGTCGCCGGGCGGCCGATCATCTCGCCGGCGCTGTAGCCCAGCAGGCGGCAGGCGGGCGAGATGTAGAGGATGGTCCCGGCCGCATCTATGCGCAGGATGATGTCGGTGGCGCGGTCGGCGAGCAGGCGGAAGCGCACCTCGCTCTCGGCCAGCGCGGCTCTGGCGAGCTTGCGCGAGGTGATATCGCGCATCTGGGTGATCATTCCCGCCGGCTCGCCGTCGGGGCCCGGCACCACCCGCGGCGAGCCCTCGGTCCACACCCAATCGCCCGACGCGGTGCGGATGCGATGCTCGAACGGACCGTAGGAGGGGATCGGCGCGCCGGCCATCACCGCGTCGAAGCCGGTGCGGAGCAACGCCTGGTCGTCCGGATGCGTCAGTTCCTCGACCTGGCGCCCGATCAGCTCGGCGGGCTCGTAGCCGAAGCGGCGGATGGCGGCCGTGACGAAGGCGATGCGGCGATCGCGGTCGACGCGCAGGATGATGTCACGCGAGTGCTCGGTGAGGACGCGGAAATCGCGCGCCGCCGCCTCGAGCTCGGCCAACCGCGCGCGCCGGCGCAGCGCCCACGGCCAGCGCGGCGCGACGAGCCACCCGCGGGCCCCGTCCGAAGACGACTGCGACAACACATTCCTCCGCGCCCACGACTCTCGCGTGCGCGGAGGATGCCGGCTGGAGGGTTAACGCGGCGTCGCCGCCGGGCGCCACATCGGCCAAATCGTCGGACCGTCCGGAAGCGTGATCTCGCCGGTGACCTCGAAGCCGAAGTTCTTGTAGATCGGAATGTTCGAGTCCTTGCTGGACTCCAGGTAGCAGGGCTTGGCCGCCGCGTCGGCGAGGGCGAGCTGGCGGCGGATCGCCACCCCGCCGTAGCCCTTGCCCTGCCGCGCCGGATCGGTGCCGAGCACCTGCAGGTACCAGTGCGGCTCCTTGGGGTGGCGTTTCTCGACGAAATCCATCGTGTTCATCACGTGCAACGCGCCGCCGAAGCCGAAGACGTCGATAAGGGCGGCGCCGTTGGTGATGTATTGGTGGAGCGGGATGTGCCATGCGCCGGGCGGACGCCATAGCGCGACGGCCTCGCAGCCGGTGGTCACGTCGCAGGCGCCGTAAGGCAGGCCGAGCTTGAACAGCACCTTGAACAGTTTCGGCATCACCGCCGGCCGCCGCGCCTCGTCGCGCAGCAGGTGGCAGATCAGCGGATCGTCGTGGAAGGCGCGCGCCAGCGTCGCGGCGGCGGCATCGGCGTCGGCCCAGGTCGCGGGCCGCGCGGTGACGTCGCTCTGGCGGGCTGTGAGGGTCTCGCTCAAGCTGGAATTCTCCCTTGGGCCCCTGTTCAGGGCTCGATGATCTCGAACCAGAAGTCGAATCGGTCGAGCCAGGCAAGGAAATCCGCGAAATTGCCCGCCTCGCCCTCGATCGTCAGCGCGCCGTCGGCCTGCGCCGCCTCGATGGTCTTGGCGCCGGTGACCAGTTCGACCAAGGCCGCGCGGGTCAGGGTGACCGAGGTGGCGGCGGTGTCTTCGCGGTCCG